>ERZ773004.864-NODE-864-length-17239-cov-19.378142_pt1 | contig 17239 bp, 13 predicted proteins | sample MGYA00580667_ERZ773004 | MGnify/ENA primary metagenome ERZ773004 (study PRJEB29015, sample SAMEA2737963) | human oral metagenome | biome: human oral; feature: human-associated habitat; material: dental | place: China | collected 2123 ... | reverse complement strand
CTGGGAGCGGGCGGCGGCGGTGTCGACGGCGGCCCCGCCGCGACCGGACGGGGGCGCGGGCAGGCGGCCGGTGACGGCATCGACGAGGAGGCCCGAGCGCGTGATCGTGTCCCGCAGGCGCAGGTCCGGCCAGGCGTCCCGGCCCACGCCCATGACGGCGACGACGTCCCACTCGTCGCCCGCCGCGGAGGCGGGCGTGAGGATCGCGACGCCGGCGGGGCGCACCCCCTGCGGGGCGACCGAGTCGGAGGGGAGGACCTCGTCGAGGAGCTCGGCCAGGAAGGAGGACGCGTCCTCGCCCGGGTGCCGTTCGGCCCACACCTCGGCGCGCTTGAACAGGGCGGTGACCGTGTCGAGGTCCCGTTCGGCGGCCTCGGCCAGGAGCGGATCCGAGTCCGCCCCGAGGGCCGTGGAGCGCCACCGCTCGGCGCACCCCGAGGCATCCCAGATCGCCCACAGGAGCGCCTCCGCGTCGATGCGCTCGGGCCGTCCCCCGTCGACGGTCCCGCTGCCGCCGGTCTCATCCTCGTCGCCGGTCCCGCAGGCCGCGCGCGCCGCGGACACGATGCGCGCCGCGGCCGCCAGGCGCGCGGCGGCCGACGACGTCGGGGCCATGCTCTGGGTCCGCGACGTCGTCGAACGGGTCAATGCCGCCGCAGACGACGACCTGGGGACCCTCGCGGTGGCCCGGGCGGTCCTCGTCAGGGCCGCCGACGACCGCAGGGCGCAGATCGCGCGCCGGGAGGCCCAGGATGCGCGGTGGGCCCAGGAGGAGGCCGCCGCTTCGGCGACCCGGGAAAGGGAGAGGGTCGCCCGCCACAAGCGGCGCCTCTCGCGCCTGCCCGGCCAACTCTGCGCCCGCACCCTGACCAGTGCGATCTACTGCGCCCTGGCGGGATGGGCCCGGGCCGCGGTGGAGATCGGCTCGTCCTCGCCGCCGACCGACCTGATGCGGGCTTTCGCCCAGCCCATCCTGGTCGTCTGCCTCGTCAGCGCCGGCCTGGCCATGGTGGTCGACTGGTTCCTCGACAGCCCCAGCGGCAGCTTCAAGCTCCTGGCGACCTTGGCCGGTTTGCTCATCGGAGCGGGCGAGTGGGTCGCCTTCCTGTCCTCCTGGGTCAGCGGCACGACCGGTGACGGGAACCTGGGCCTCATGCCCTGGGCCTTCGGCATCGGCTGGATGATCGGCGGGGCGCTCGACTTCATCGGCAGGCGGATCACCCAGCGCCACCCGAAGAACCACACGAATCAGAGCATCCGCTCGGCGCGGTTCTGGCTGAACCTGTCCACGACGCTGGCGGCCCTGACGGGGATCAGCGCCCTGTCCGCCGACAACTGCCTCGGCCGGTGCCGCACCGAGGTGCTGGCGGACATGACCCGGGTCTGCCAGAGGGCCGACTTCCTGCACGCCGACGTCCTCGGAATCGGCTCCTCGGCAGCGGTCGTCGTGGCCCTGGCCGTCCTCGTCTGCTTCCTGCGCCTGGCCGCCCCGATCGCGGCGCGGGCGTCCCAGCCCCTGGGGGCGGCGATGGCGGCGGCCGTGCCCGTCCTGGGCGTGATCACCCTGCTCGCCTACACCCCCAACCCGGCGAGCCTGCTGGTGGGCGGGATCCTGGGGGGCGTCTCATGAGCGCGCCCGACGGCGCGGCGGGCGCGGAGGCTCCGGCGTCGGGTGCGAGGACTCCGGCGGTGTCGGACGCCGGCGCCGGCTCCGGGCGCGGGAGGCGGTGATCGTGCGAGCCCCCCTGAAGAACCTCCTCATCATGGTTCTCGTGCTGACGATCGGCCTGTCGCTGGCGCCGTACATCGTCGGAGTCGTCATGGACGTCTTCGCCGTCTCCGTGCACAGCGCCACGGGATGGGACCTGGGGGTCGGGTTCGTGGAGAACTCCCTGGGCATGTGACCCGGGGGCGAGGTGATAGCCGCCATCATGTTCCACGCGCCGATGTCGGCCGCGGGGCTGATCAGCGGCCTGTTCCAGGTGTTCCTGGTGATCGCGCTGCGCACCCTCGTGCCCCCGCTCCTCGCGGGGGAGAACACCGACTTCCGCGTCGGCAGGATCCTGGCCATCGGCATGGTGGACTCCCTCATCACCTGCCTCATCGCCATCGGCGTGAGCTGGTTGTTCTCCCTCGGAATGAATAACATGTTCACCAGCTCCGTCACCGGGACGTTCGCGCAGGTCCTCGTGGGAGTCGGGCTCCTGGTCGCTTTCGCGCTCGCGGCCCTGCACACCCTGGGATTCCTCCGCGGCGGCGACTCCGCCTTCAACTTCTCGATCATAACCTCCACGGGGCGCTTCGCCCTGACCACCTTCGCGCTCATCTCCTGGTCGCTCTACGGGCTGCTCGGGGCCCTGACGGTGGTCCTGTGCATCGTGGGCTGCGCGGTCCTCGCCCTGGTCGATGGCAGGCAGTCGGGCTACTGGTGAGGGCCTCGGCCCGTCCGACGACGACGGGCGGCCGGCCCCGGCCCTGCAGTATCCGTCCGCCTCACACGAGCCAGAAGGCTCCGTGCTCGGGGCAGACGACGCCGAGTCCGCAGGCGCGGCACCCGTCCCGCCACTGGCCCCGGCAGGCGGGGCACACGGTCAGGACGCGGTCGCACCAGCGGCACTGGCCGTCGGCGCGGACGCGGCGGAGTGGGTTCTTCCAGACCCAGAAAGTCCACATGTCACGCCTCGCCCTCGCCGCCCACGGTGCGGAACCTGGGCCGCATCGGGTTGACCGTGGGCCGGCTGCCCTCGATGGCATCCAGGCGCTGCTCCAGGGCCGAGGTGACCTCGGGGTCCCCCGCCGCCTGGATGAAGGCAATGAGGTAGGTCTCCTTGGCGTCCTCGACGATCCGGTCGATGAGCTCGACCTCGTCCTGGAGGTAATCGTTGAGCATGGTCTCGCGGGCTTCGGCCGCTTCCAGGCGCTCCCGGAGATCTGCGTGCTTCTTGAGGAGATCCTGGAACCGGGTTCGCGCGTCGCGGGCCTCGTTCAGGGTCTTGCGGAGTCGACGAGCCACCGGGTGGTCCAGATATTCCATAATGCCGATCGCAATCGGGAAAACAAGCTGGATGGAGAACAGGCCGGCTGAGGTCAGCCAGTTGAAGACATCGGCGATGACGTTGCCGTTATTGGTGTCGGACGCCCCAGAGGAGCCGGTGCTGGCGTTCACCATCGCGTGCTGCCTCAAGCGCGTCAGCATGAGACAGACGGCGATCAACAGGATTGCGAATAGGAGAGTCGATGATATTCCCAGGATGCGGCGCTGATTCTGGAAGATGTGCGCAATCTGAGTGGCGAAGATGAAGATCACCGCACCCAGCACGAGGGCGATCACGACGGTCTCGACCTGGCCCATTCTGAGAGTTCCCAGCGCGAAGATGTTGAAGGCCACCTCTCCGGCGAAGGCGGCAATGATGATGATGTAAAGGAAGAACACGGGCCAGTCCGACTCGACCCTGGCAGTGGCCGCGGGGCCGAGGATGGCCGTGCACTCCTTCTTGGCGCTCTCGGCCTCCGCCCGGGCCCGCTCGGCCTCCTGCTCGGCCTCAGCCTGGACCCGCTCGGCCGCACTGATCGCCCCGATCACGCTCTGCTGATCGGCCCGGGTGCTGCGGATCCGCAGGTGGGCCTCGGTGACCTTCACGCGTCCCCACGCCTCCAATCGGCGGAGGAACTCCAGTGGCCGCTCCCCGGTACTCAGGGAGTCGGCGTCGTGGACGGGGCGGGTGGCATCGGCAATGCCGTGCTGCTCGGCCACGGAGAGCATCTCCGCGTGGTTGGCCGGGGTGACCGGCGTCTGGTCCGAAAATCTGCGGGCGTCGTCGTAGTGCAGGGACAGGCCCAGCTCAGCCGAATCGTCCCGACGGCGGCGGGCCCGGCGACGGCGGCGGAACCAACTAGTGAGTAGGATCATCGTGGAACTCCTTGACATCTGATTGCTTGCTGTCGGTTTGCTTATCGGGAGCGATGCGGTGCTCATCGGACGGCGGTTCGGAAATCGTCGGGTCGCCCCTGGGCGTTCTTCCCGGAGCCGCGGAAGGCCTTCCACTCCCAGGAGATGACCTCGGGGGTGTCGACGACCTGCGTGCGCAGCAGGGGGAGGTCGTCGATCCACTCGGAGCGGGGCCGGTAGGTGGGAACGGGCGCGGTGACGCCACAGGGGCGGCCGAACAGGCGCCTCCACCAGGGACCCCGAACCAGACCCCGCCGGTAGGCGGAGACCCTGGCGTTAGTGACGGCGGCGACCTGCCTGACGATGTCGGCTGCCTGCTCCACGAGGTGCCGACGGGTCTCGAGATCGGCGCCTATGCGGTCGATGGTGTCCTGGAGGTCGACTCGCCGCTGCCGAGCCCGGGCCGCCTCCTCGCGGGCGGCGCGGCGCTCGCGGTAGGCAGCCACTTGGTCGGGCGGCGGGGCGCCCGGTGCGGGCGGGGGCGCGGCCATGAGCTCCCGCAACTGGCGGAGCCGCTCGGCGTCAACGGCCAGGCGGCTGTCGATGGGCGCGACGACGTCGTGCAGTTCCGCCGAGATGAGTCTCTCGGCCTCGTGGCAGCGCTCGAACTCGGCGCTCGTCCAGGGGGTGGAACCGTCGTCGCCAATATCGACCCTGTGGTCGCGGCGCCCCTGGCGCTCGGCCTTGCGCAGATTGGTCGAGATGCCGAGGCGGTGGAGGGACGTGCTCAGGCCGAGCCGGGTGCGCGGGGCGGGCGGTGGGGAGGATGAGGTTTTTCTTGACATGCTCATTACTGACGGACGCGGCGGCCGCGGGGGCGCCGGCCGCGGGGTCCGACGGCGCCCGACGGCCCCGGTGCCGTCGCCGCTGACGCCCGGCGTCGTCCGGCGCCGGCGCTGTGGGGTCCGACGTCGTCCGGCGCCGCAGCGCCGTCGGCGTCCGTCAAAGGAGCACATGACACGCAACCAGGGCGCTCGGCGCCTCACCCGCTACCTGTCCCTACTCCTGGCCCTCGTCGTCGGCTGCGCCGGCCTCGCCGCGTGCAACATTGGCGACGGGAACTCGTTCGAGTCCTCCGAGAAGCGGACGGCTTTCGTCTACTCCACACGTCAGAACCAGCCGGTCCTCGAGGCCATGAAGTCCTCGCCGGGACTCGACGCGGAGATCGTCGATGCCGTCTCGGGGCATGGCATCGCAACCATCCATCCCGTGGATAGCGAGCCCGCCACCGCGCAGACAGTGGACCTGAAGGTGAGCACGGTCAACTCCCAGGCGACCAAGCAGGACGAGGTCGCCGCCGCCAAGAGGATCCGCGCCGCCCTGACCGCCTCAGTGGCCACCTCCCCCGAGGCGGACGTGCTGGCCGGGATCTCCTCCGCCGCGGCGGAGGTGCGCAGTGGCCAGAACCCGACGATCGTCGTCATCGACAACGGGCTGCCCACAGTGGGCTCGGCCTCCCTGCCGCAGACGGGCCTGTTCGCACCGGGCGTCGACATCGCGGCGAGCGTGCGCACGATGGCCGACCTGCACCTTCTGCCGGACCTGACCGGCGTGAGCGTGCGCTGGTACAGACTGGGCGAGGTCGTCGCCCCGCAGAAGAGCCTGGACGAGGCGGCGAAGGCGCGCCTGACCGAGCTGTGGAGGACGATCATTGAGACGGCGGGCGGCTCCTTCAAAGAGGGCGATAAGCACCTGGACACGGCGCAGGAGGTCCCGGAGAACCTGCCGCCGGTCACTCCGGTGGACGTGTCCACCACGTCCTTCTCCGCCTCGGCGTCAGCAACTCCCGCGCCATCGCTCTCGGTGACCCTGCCCGAGTCGGTTCTGCCCTTCGTCCCCGACGAGGCTGCCTTCCTCGACCCCGAGGCCGCCAGGGCCACGGCTCTCGCCCTGGCCGGGCAGATCGTCGCCTCGGGCTTCACGACGGTCACCGTCACCGGCTGCACGGCCAGCGCCGCCACGCCGGAGGGGCGCGCCGCGCTGAGCACCAACCGCGCTCGGGCGGTGGCCGATCTGCTTGTTGCCGGCGGCGTGCCCGAGGGATCGGTCACGGTGCAGGGCCTGGGGGCCGAGTGCCCCGGGCACGTGCCCGACCTCGACGCGAAAGGGAACCTTATCGAGGCGGCCGCTCGCGCCAACCGGGTGGTCAAGGTCACGGCTTCCTGAGGGGCGGGGCCGGGCGGACGGATCGGTCGGAGGTGTGGCCAGCCGGGCGGGCGGCCGCTCCCCTTCCGCAGCGGCCCGCCCGCCTCGGCGCCTTGCGCGAGCAGAGTGCTCGAGACTTATCCTGCGCGATGGCGCGACGCCGGCGGCAGGAGACTTCAGCGGCGTCGGCCGCGGCCTATGAGACCGCATTGGTCCGACCCTTCGTTTTCAGGCGCCCCGCCGATCCCGGCGCCGGAATTTTTGTCTCAGAAGTGGGGCTACGCGGCCCCCGCCCCTTGTGATAATGTTCTCGGCGTCGCGATGAGCGGCTAGGAGGTGCGTGGTATCGGCGAAGAGGTCCGGTCGACCTCGCGAATGACGTCTGCGCCGCGATCGGAACAACATCACGGAGGTCTGAGATGTTCACTTACGTTGCCGATGCGCGCCCGCACGGGAATGTCAACATTCGTCGTGTGTGCAGCAACTGTGGCGGAGTTTTCTGCGTCAGTTACGGTGCGCAGAATTATCGGCGCCCCCCACTGCAACTGGAAGCAGGGCTGACGACCGCCCGAAGGAACCGCCATGACCACGTGGAGAGATTTCGTCAACTTCGTAGATCGGACCTACAAGTGTGAAATCTTGAATGACGGTCTTCTGAAACTCGTCTTCAACACCTCGAATCTTCGGAGTCAGCTCGTCTTCCTCGATCATGCGACCTCCGGCTCGGGCGCCGAGTGGTTCAAGGTGAACTCGCCTATCGGGAAGTTGACTCCGCAGCAGGTCATGTATGCGGCGCGACGTCTTGAGGATATGATCATCGGCGGCATCGTCGTAAACGATAATTTGGTCTTCGTGACGACGGCGATGCCTCTGGAGAACATCGACGCCAGTGAGATCACGGATTCGATCGAACGTATTGTTAATATTGCCGACAGGCTGGAGGCGGACATACTCGGAAGCGACGAGTTCTGAGTCCCCGCGGACCGGCTGGAAAGCGGGGCGCCTCCTCCGGCGGAAGCTCATGGGCGATGGACAAAGAGGGCTCCGAGAGCTCGGGGGCGCCGCGCTCCCGGTGACGCCCGCCCATGCCCAGGAGGCCGGTCATGGCCAATGACGGAAGCAGGAATGAGTCCGAGGATGAGTTGCGCCGCCGGGCGCGGGAGTTGTTTCGCAACGGTTTGACGGCGTCCCAGGGTGATGGTCTCCGCGATGCCGTGAATTTTTTCGAAGAGTCGCTCGCGCTGTATCGATCGCTCTCCGGGGCCGAACGTCAGCGCGCCGTTTGCCTATTCAACATCGGTGCGTTATCGGTTCGTCTCGGGTACTATCGGGAGGCCGCAGTCCGCTATGACGAGTCGGCCGATCTGTTCCACTGCATTCCCGGCGGTCAACGGGATGAGGCGGATTGTCTGTTCGGCGGCGGCGGCGCTCGGATCAGACTGAATGACTTCGCCGGCGCGTTGAAGCGCCTGGAGGGCGCGGCACTCCTCCTGGAATCCATGCCAGAGGCGGGGTCTCCCGATGTGGAAATCGCTCGAGCGCGCTGTTTGTGCAATATTGGAATATGTCTCGTGATGATACGAGAGAGAACGCGTCTTCCGGTTTATTTCGAGCAGGCTCTGGAAATCTATGGACGACCTGATGTGGCTGAGCGAACGGGGCGCGACAGGGCCGATTGTGCGAGAATCGTGGCGGCCGGGCGGCTGATGGTGGGAGATGCGGAGGGGGCTGCTGAGGATCTTCAGCGGGCTCAACGACTGTACCTGGCGTTGAATATGCTGGGTGAGGCGATGGCGGTCCGCGCCCTCCTCGCTCTCACCCTTCTCTTCAGGGCGAGCTCCTGCAGTATTTCGGATGAGCGAGTGCGCTTGCTGGAGGAGGCTCTGAACCTGGCAGTCGGGGCCGCTCTGCATGTGGACCGGTCGCGGTTCCGTATTGATCATCCCGGAGATCGTCGGCAATGGTTTCTAGCCCGGGCCCAGTCGGTCATGGATCTGGCACTGGCGATCGCTGCAGAATTCGATGCGCCCGGCCTTATTTCGGATCTGATAGCCGTATGGCGCACCGTCGGCACTCTCGATATGTCGAAGATGTGCAGTCGTCGCGGCGATGACTCCGTTGAATACTTCGCATCGATGGCGAAATCTTTTGCGAAGACGATGTTGCTGATGCCCGCTTCGGAGCCTGCCGCGGCCGGAACCGATGCCGATCTTGGAAGTGCTTTCATCGCAGGTCCGGCTGTGGGTTCTCAGGCGGCCATCGCCGCACACCTTCCGCGCCGACCCGGACCCAGGCTCCTCATGCCTCATTTTCGTGTGGCCCTCGCCGATTATACTCCGGCCTCCGGTTGCATCTCCGCTTATCGATGATGCCCTTGGTGTGCAACGCGGCCCCGAATTACTGTGAGTGTGATAGGATTGCGGGATAATAAGCTTTTCTAGCTGGGAGTCGCAGCTCGACGGTTCTGGTTGGTGCAGTGACGGGGTTAACGAGCATGAGGGTGGTCATGGGGGCTGCACCTGGGGGATCGTGTGGGTGGGACTTCGCGGGAAGGGCAGGAGCGGGACGTGGCAGAGCCACTCCCACTCTCCAGCGTGAGAGAATCGGAACGAGGGGATGAAGGAGAGGTGTAATTATGGTCGACGACGAACGCCGGAACGAGGTCGAGGACGAACTGCGTCGCCAGGCCAAGAAGTCGTTCGATACAGGGATGACGGCATTTCGCCGTGGTGATTACTCGGAGGCGTTGAGTGCCCTTGACGACGCCCTAGAGCTGTGCCAGGATATTTCCGGCAGTGAGTGTGGTCAGGCTGACTGTCTGCACAGTAGCGGTATTGTACTGGGTGAAATGGGTGATTTGCGGGAGGCATTGGGATGTTATGAGCAGGCGCTGGTTCTGTATCGGGAGGTTCCCGGTAATGAGTGCGGCCAGGCTAACTGTCTATATAATAGTGGTGTTGCGCTGGGTGGGCTGGGCGATTCACGAGGCGCGTCGGAGTGTTATGAACGGGCATTAATTTTGTTTCAGGGGGTTCCCGATAGTGAGTGCGTCCAGGCTGAATGCCTTTTCAATCGCGGTGCTATGCTGAATGAGCTGGGCGATTGGTGGGGTGCGTTGGGATGCTTCGAGCGGTCACTCACTTTGTTTCAGGGAGTTCCTGGCAGTGAGCGCGAGCAGGCCGACTGCCTGTATGGCAGTGGTGTTTCGCTAAGTGAACTAGGTGATTGCTGGGGGGCGTTGGGGTATTTCGACCGGGCGCTGGTTTTGCTGGATAAAGGTATTGTTGAAGTGGACTGGGCTGAAGCTGAACGAACCGGTGCTCGCTGTCTGCAAGGTATCGGTGACTGTCTGGTCGAACTAAATGAGGCGGTATTCCCCGACCATTTCGCTCGGGCTTTGGAGGTGTTCCAGCGTCCCGAGCACGTAGATCATACGAAAGCTGATCAGGCCTCCTGTTTGAGGTCGATCGGGAATGGTAGATCTGCGACCGACGATCTGAATGGCGCGGTGGAGGCCTATCAACAGGCACAGGACCTCTACAGGCAAGTTGGTCAACCCGAGAGGGCGACAGAAATCAATGTTCCCCTCGCCCGAGTGCTCAAGCGCAAAGCCGCCGCAATCGACTCGGTTTTTGAGCGCCTCGCCCTGCTGGAGGAGTCCCTCAATCTCACAGTCGAGGCGGCACTGTCCCTGGACAGAGCGCGGTTCCGCCTTGATCGTCTCGACGATCGTCAACGGTGGTTCCAGGCCCATGCCCGATCGACCATGGATCTGGCGCTGGAGGTCGCCGCCGAACTCGGCCGTCCTCATCTCATCTCCGACCTGATCGCCACCTGGCGCACCGTCGGCACTCTCGACGTCCCGCGAACGGGACCGAGCCGAACCGCCGGCGGGGAGAGCCGCACCAGTGACCAGCCCGTGACTGCAACTGAGCACTTCACCGGTGCTAATAGTGCAAAGGAGATGTCGGAAGGAGACGAGGGGTCGTCTTTCGTCGCCGGTCCGGCAGTCGGATCCCAGACGGCCATTATCGCCCACCTTCCGCGCCAGCCCGGTCCCGGCCTCCTCATGCCCCACCATCGCACCGCCCTCGCCGGTTACGACCAGACTCCCGCCCGCACCGCCGCCTACCGATGATTCACGCCGAGTATCGTCGGTCCGGACTGCGTGGAACCAGCGGTCTCGCCGTGGTGGAATTCATGAGGAAAGCGAATCTGCTCCCCGGCGAAGAGACGAGATCCATGGCAGCCGCGGCTGCAGGAGCTGTGGACGCACCTCACCGGTAGCGGCTGCTCGGAGCCGGTGAATTCGCTGATTTAGCGGGAACCTCGGGGAAGGCGGACAGGGCGATGCGTCCGTCGAAGGGCAGGATCAGACGCGGACCGGTCGATCGTCGAACCCATGCGGTCGACTTCTCTGCGAGGAGGCCTCCCGCATCGAGGCTCTCCGGCGGAAGAGAAGGCGGGGTCTCCACGAAGGAGAAGACGCCCTCCTCCGATGGGGCCAAGGACCGGACTCTCAACGGTGTCCGCCTCACCATTCCCCCGGTTCCCACTTCATCGGCATCCTCTTGTGGAACCGACACTATTCCAGCCGTTCTCCATGTCGCAATGAGTTCGCTGATGAGCGCCGCATCATTCGCTTCGGCGGCGATCAGGAGTGCGAAGTCCATCGAGGGCCGCGCAACGCGGTCGATCCACGTGATACGACTCCCCTCGTCGGGGAACTGGAAGCGACGGTGGTCCACATCCATTGCGGCGCCTATCGCCAGCGTGAGGGCGCGGTTCAGGAGACGGGGGCGCTCGTCGGGGTCGTCGGCCTCACGAGCCAGTCGGAGGCGCGTCTCGGCCTCCTCCCGGTCGACGATCCCCATCTCGAAGCGCAGCCCGAGGGATTTGAAACGCCGCCGGGCCTCCGCGAAGAGTCGGAACGCGTCGGAGTATCTGTTCTGGTCGGCGACCGTGACGGCCAGATTCAACACCGTCAGGGCGTGATTATCGACTCCTCCCTCGCCGCCGTCGAACTCTCGAAGCGCACGACGATAGCCGTTCTCGGCGTCCGCGAGCCGGTGCTGCTCTCTGAGAGTATTCGCAAGATTCAACCACACGACGCCGGCGAGCGACCGCGATCCTTCGCTCTCGTCCAGCAGTTCCAAGGCCTGACGGCATCGGCTCTCGGCCTCCTCGAGACGATCCTGGTGGAACAGCGTCATGGCGAGATTCATGGTCGTCCGGGCCCGATCCACCGCGCAGGCCCCCAGAGCCGCGTACTCGTCGAGCGCCTTCGCATACAGTTTCTCGGACTCCTCCCATTTGCCCTGATCCATGAGGACCAGGGCGAGATTCTGCTCCGCATGGACGCGGTCCAACCGCATGCCCTCGATGCAGTCGCACATCTCGAGGGCTCGTCGATAGGACTGCTCGGCGTCGGCGAATCTGCCGTACTTGCGTTGCGCGTTCCCCAGATTAATCGATGCGAGAGCCTGGTCCCATCCGCTCCCTTCGAGGGATCCGAGCACGGCGAGCGACCGGTTGAAAGACGAGATCGACTCCGGTAGGCGCCCCCGCTCCATCTCGATGATCCCGAGGTTCATGAGGCATCTTCCCAGGTCGATTCCGCAGTCGTCGCCCCGCTCGAACACGTCCAGGGCCTCGCGGCAGAGTGGCTCCGCCTCGGCGAGGCGCTCCTGATCCGTCAGCGCGACGGCCAGTCTCAGTATCACCCGTCCCCGAACGATGTCGTCTCCAGGAATCTCCTCGAGGATGGACAGAGCCTCGCCCAGGGCGGCCTCCGCGTCGACCGGGCGATCCTCTTCGAGGAGAAGAATGGCCAGATTGGTCAGTATCACCACCCTGTCGTTCAGGAGGGAGAGCCGGTCCTGCGTGCCGCTCTCCTCGCAGCGCCTGAGCTCCTCCAGGAGGAACTGATACGCCTCATCCGCTTTACTGTGCTCATCCAGGATCGTCAGGCACAGGGCCAAGTTGGTGAGGGCGTAGATGTACTCGATATGCACATGGCGATCGTCCAGCTCGACGAATTCGTCGCGGGCGCCCCGATAGCAGTCGGCGGCCCTGGAGAATCTGTCCGAATCGAAATGCGCGTTCCCCCGCCCGAAGAACTCCAGGGCGCGGTCGAGCGTCCGCCGCGCCGTCGGGGAACCGCGCACGCCTCAGCGCTCCCGCCGTCCGGCGTCGGCACCGTCGTTTGCCGCGGCACCGGCGTCCGCCTCAGCGGGCACCGAGCGGTCCGGCGCCCGGAAGGCCGTCAGCCCCGCCCACGTCAGCGGCGAGACGGCGGGGCTCGGATTCCAGCGCCACCGCCGCAGCCGCTCCCGCTTCCACTCGTTCATCTCGTGGACCGGGTCCTCGGAGCGCAGAAGATCGTCGACGACCACCGACAGGTCGAAGAAGGGCCGGATCCGCTCCGCCCGGGGCCCCTCCCCGTCGTCGGAGTCCTGGGCGGAGAGGCTCACCCGCTCGAAGAACCGGTCGGTGAGCATCGTCCACCGCGTGGCCATGACCAGTTCGGCGCCCGCCTCCAGGATCGCCGTGACCATCCCGAAGGGCTCCAGCTGGCGCGGCTCCGTGCCCGACTGGCAGGCGATGAGCCCCACCCGGGGCGGCATCGGCCACAGCAGCGGGCCCGCCACCTCCTGCGGGGCGTCGAAGGGGCGCTCGTCGTCGGCGGGCCCGGCCGCGCCCACGCCCGCGGGCCAGCGGGTCCCCAGGTCCAGGGGCGCGCCGTCCTCCTCCGACTCCGCCCGCAGGCGCTCCACGTACTCGCCCCAGCCCCAGGTCCCGTGCAGCAGGTCGTCCGCGGAGAACCACCGGCGCCCGCCCTCCACGCGCGTGCGCCCGAACACGTCCGCCCCGTCGTCCAGCCGCATGCGCGACATGGGCCCGTCGCCCGTCATATGGCCCACGTACAGCAGGTGGGACAGCGGCCGCGCATTGCCGACCGACGTGGACCCGGCGTCGGCGCGCAGACTCGACGACAACCAGATCCGGTCCGCGCGCTCCCGACCGCGCGCCGGGGCGAGGGCCGCCGCGCCCTTGGCCGCGATCCGCCGGTCCCACTCCCGCAGCTCGGCGGGGGACAGGACCGCGTCGGCGCCCCGGGGCCAGGGCTGCACCAGGTACAGGCCCGGCTGCTCGCGGACTCCGCGCCAGTCGGGGTGGGGCGCGCCCGGATCGGCGTCCCGGTACAGGATCGCCCCCATCATGACCACGTCGACGACGTCGAGCAGGCGCTCCGGGGCGCCGTCGGCGCACCTCCTGCCCGTCGGCAGCAGCTCCCACGGCACCTGGCCGCACGACGGCGGGGTGTTGAGCACCAGCAGGACCCTGCGGTCCGGCGCCCCGGCGGCCTCCAGCAGCGAGGCGACGAACTCCTCGGGCAGGGCCGCCCGCGCGACCTCCTCCATGAGCCGCAGCTCGTCGTCGGCCCGCAGCATCGGCCCCTGGGCGACCCGCAGGAACCGGTTGCCGTCGGCCCGCGTGAGGGCGGCCGCCAGGGGGGCGTCGTCGACGGGCGGCCTGCGCGCCCGGGACGGGCGGACGGGCGGGAAGACCTCGTCGAAGCCGCGCTCGGCGGGCTCGGAGTCCTGCTCCAGGTAGTCCGGCAGGGCCCGGGCCAGGCGCTCCACCGCCTCCGTGAGCCGGACGCGGTCCAGAACGGCGTAGGCGGGCGGGCACTGGGCGGACTCCCAGGCGAGGTAGGTGCCGGACGAGGCGTCCACTCCGTGGAGGATGAACTCGACGGTTTCCACAGCAAGCCTTTCTTCTCAGGGGCGCGGCGCCGGATGCGCCGCTGGGGACGGTGGGTGCGGAGCCCGCGGGCCGGGGTCTGCGGGCCGGCGCTCAGAGCGACAGGCCGCCCGAGGGCCCGACCAGCTGCCCGACCCACGGCTCCCCGCCGGCCAGGCCCTCGGGCACGGGATCGTCCGGCAGGCCCCGGCCCTCGTACGGGAAGGTCTCCTCCAGGAAGTCGTAGACGTCCTCCGCCCGCCGGCGCGCCCACTCCGTCGCCGCCTCCTGGTCGCCGACCATCACCGCGCGCTCCGGGCCCCGCAGCGCCGGCATCGGACGGGGGACGGAGACGACGTCGACGCACTCGACCCGCCCCGACCGCTCCAGGGCCTCGCGGGCCGTGAGAAGGCGCCCCGACGCGTCCGGGTGCAGGTCGACGAGGGCGGGCAGGTCCTCGCCCTCGAAGTAGACGCGCGCGTAGGCGTGCGGCAGCGCCCACCCGGCCGAGGGGGCCAGGGGCGCCGTCACCCGCAGCTCGCCGTCGTCGGCGCTCCAGACGACGGCGCCGGTGTCCGTGTCCAGCAGGCCGGGCGCGTTGACCTCCCAGTCGACGCTGTCGCGCGAGGCGCCGGCCCCGGCGGGCGGTCCCGGCGCCTCGCCCTCCGCCGGCGCCCCCGCGGCCAGCGCGACGTCCGCCCGGCCGATCTCCTCCAGGACCTGCTCCCAGCCGCGGGAGGGGATCGAGCCCGCGAGACCCTCGCGGAGGGCGATCAGCCCGGAGACGTCCCCGCGCCCCTGCCCCTCGCCCGGCTCGGCGTCCTCCGGGTCCCGACCCGCGGCCACGGCCTCTGGGTCCCGGCCCGCGTCCTCCCGGTCCGGCTCGGCGTCCTCCAGGTCCCGGTCCGCGCACAACCAGGCGAGCACGTCGCGCAGAATGACGCGCAGGCGGCGCTGGGATGTCTCGTCGGCCCGCCCCTCGAGCACGCGCCGGGCGAGCTCGGGGACGGCGGCCGCATGTCCGTCCAGCAGGACGCCCGTGAGCCCGCCGAACCCGAAGCACTCGGGCGCCTCCGTCCGCAGCGACAGGGAGGCGAGTTCGACGGCGAGGAGGGTGCGGTCCGGCTGGGCGATCGGCGAGCCGACGGGCGACGGCCAGTAGCGGCGCATCCACAGCCCCTCGGCCATCCGGTGCAGGCACCGCGCCGTCGGCGAGGGGTGGGAGAACCACGTCGTGGAGACGGTGACGGCCGTCGGCGCGATCGTCGCTGCCGGATCGGGCGCGGGTGGTCCGGCAGGGCGGGCAAGGGCCTCGTCGCCGATACTCAGGAGGTGAGACTCGGGTCCGCGCGACCCGGCTCGGCGGGCGGCCAGCAGGTCGCGGGCGGCCATGACGACCTTGTGCCCGTAGACGAGTTCGACCCACAGTGGGACATCATCGGTGTCGAAGCCGCCGCCCAGGTAGCCGGCGGGAACCTCCCGGTCGATGCCCAGGCCGGCGCACAGCCAGCCGCCGTCGACGGGCAGGGACGGATGCATCATGTCCTCGCGGGGCTCGATCCCTCCCGGGGCGATGAGGAGCTCGCCGTCGTCCAGCCTCAGGGCGACGTCGTCCAGTGAGGCCACGTGAATCACATCCTCTCAATGAGGTCGATGAGATGGTCGCAGGTGACGCCCTCGGTCAGCTCCGCGTGCTCGCCGTCCCGCAGGCGCTTCAGCGCCCGCGACAGGGCGGCGACGGCGAGCCCGGCCTCGGCCCTGGCCCCGGCCGCCCCAGTGCTGGGCCCGCCCACGGGCGCGGTCCTCGGCCCTCCCCGCGAACCCCGCCCCCGCGCCGGGGCCCGCCCGCGGACCCGACGGATCGTGTGCAGGGCCCAGGCGGCGCTCGCCACCGGGTCGTCGGGGTCGTCCCGGGGCGGCTCGTCGCGGCGGAGCAGGAACTGCACCAGCGCGTAGCCTGCGTGCTTCTTGACGGACGAGGGCCCGCTCGGCCTTGGCTTCCCCGACCCCGACTTCGCCCTTGTGCGCAGCCCCGCCCCGGTCTGGTCCCTGATGCCGGTGTGAGCGGTGCTGTTGACCCACCTGGTGGCGTCCATCATGGCGGCCCTCAGGATGCGGCCCACGGCATCGGCGTCGACCTGGTCGTCCGGTACGAGGCCGACGCCGCGGAACTCGTACAGGTGCACCTTGCGCCACACCAGGCGCAGGTACTGCGGTTCGGCGAGCATGTCGATGGTGCGGCTGTAGACCCGGGAGGTGCTGGTATCGACGTCGGCGTGCTGGGGGCTGGCCTCGAAGCGCAGCGCGGGGGAGGTGTCGTGCGCCACGTCGAGGACCCGCTGGAGCAGCTCCCCGCCCCCGCCGGCCATGTCCCGGCGTCTGCGTCCGTTGCTCCGGTGCAGCAGGCTCAGGCCGCCCACGAGGCCGATGACGACCTGCTCGCCGAGCAGCAGCGCGAGCTGGGCCTGGCAGGAGGTCACCCCGCCCCAGGTCGCGCAGCGGGCGCCCTCGGCGACCAGGCGCTCATCAAGGTTGTCGTGCGTGATGCCGAGGACCAGCTTGTTCTGGAAGACGGAGCGGATGCGGCCGAACAGCGTCAGGTTCAGGGGCGCGGGGGCCGGGCCGTTCTTCCTGCGCCGGGGATCGGGGCCGGTGAGCGGGGGCCGCGCGCACAGAGAGGAGCCCTCGACCGGGTCGGCGAGCCTCGCCCGGCGGGCGGCCGAGGCGAGAAGGGCGCCGGCCGCGCCCCGGTTTTCGCGGACTCGGTCGCGCAGGTCCGGGAAGGCCCTGCGCGCATCCGCCCAGGACGGCGAGTCCGCCAGGTCGTCGAGCGCGCGGCGCAGCTCTTCGTCGGGGCCGGTTCGACTCCGCGGCGGGGAGACCCGCCCGTCGTCGAACGGGATCCAGGCGTTCAGCGCCGTTTGCACCCGCCCGGCGAGTCGAGCGTCGGCCAGCCGGGAGCGCACATGAGCCAGGCTTACCCGGGCGCGGATCTCCTCCTGGATCGAGTCGAGCATGTGCTGGACCTCGTCGTCATGAGGCGTTAAACGCTCGGGATCCTTCAGATCGGTGATCTGCGGCCAGGTGCTGCTCAGGAACTTCCGGCGCCGGCTCTGGCGTTTCTTGGAGGCGTTCTTATCGGCCCGGAAGCCGGGTCGCGCGCGGAACGCCTCCTCCAGCAGCTCGGCCCACCGCATGACCGCGATGAAGAGGGCCTTCTCCTCATCGAACACGTCGGCAATGCTCCGGATCTGGCCGTGGTCGAGGCGCTGGATGGCGCCCTCCTCGAGGTCGAGGATGCGGCCCAGGCTGTCCGCGGCGATCCGCCCTTTGAGCGCCTTGGTCAGCACCATTGAGCGGAAGTCGGTCGAGGGCGCCCCGCACACCTCGGCGCGGGGC
>ERZ773004.863-NODE-863-length-17241-cov-17.312871_pt1 | contig 17241 bp, 18 predicted proteins | sample MGYA00580667_ERZ773004 | MGnify/ENA primary metagenome ERZ773004 (study PRJEB29015, sample SAMEA2737963) | human oral metagenome | biome: human oral; feature: human-associated habitat; material: dental | place: China | collected 2123 ... | reverse complement strand
CGCCGCCCCCTGCACACATTCGAGCAGACCATCACCGCCGCACTCTCACTCCACGTATTCAAAACCACCCCCTGAATAAGCTCTTCCGAGCCGGACCTGACCGCATTCGCCGCCCTCCCCGCGAACACCGGGCCAAGATCCGACCGCAGTAACCCCATCGAGCGGCTCAACCGGGAGACCCGGCGCCGAGCAGACGTCGCCCCGGGTCCTCCCCGACAGCGAGTCCGCACGCCCCCTGATCGGCTCCGTCCTGCCAGAGCAACGAGGAGTGGCAGTACGGCGAACGCCGACCTCTCCCAAACCTCCCTGCGGCGCCTGACCGACATGCTCCACACCGACAACAGCACCGCCCCGCCCGCCATCACCACCTGACCGAAAGAACACCACACCAAGAGACCTGACCCGCACATCAGACCACCCGCCCCACCGACTTCTCCGATCCCCTGGGGTGACCGGTCAGTCCAAGTGCATGAGTTCGACGGGCGTACGCTGCAGAAGCGATCTGAGAGTAAGTTGTGTGGAAGCCACCACGGATACCACGACAATAGTGGCAGAAACAGCAAGGTTTACCGCATTTACTCGCGGGTGAAGGGTGCCATCGCCGAAGAGCTGTCGGCCTTGGCCAATGGGGATGCCGATTTTACCACAGATGATCGTGGCGATTAGGGCTACCAGCAATCCCACGGCGGCCATCACGGTCGTCAGGATGAGCGATCTCATCGTGTAAATCCACCTGAGCTCACGGGCAGAGAACCCCATGGCCCGCATCGCCCCGATCTCTCCGCGCTCCCGGTTCAGGGAAAAGCGTTCGATATTGCCAACCAGCACCGCGCACACGAGGGCGAAGACGACAACGAGAATCCACATGACCGCCTGCTGCGCGCGTCGGATCGTAAAAAGGAGCTCAGCCGTGGTCTCAGCGACCTCGAAGCGCATGGAGGACATGGAGGCGTTGAGCGACTTCACGGATTCGGAGGCATCAGCGTTGTCTGCGAGCGTGATGAGCAGTTGAGTTGCTGCGGCTGGCCGGTTGAGGATGACCCGCATCCCGTCGATGTCCATGAGAGCGAGTTTCGTCCGGAATAGGCCGAACCGGGAGGAATCGTAGACGCACGTCACCGTCGCCTGCACTGTGGCGTACTTGGCCTGGGCTCCCGAGACGGTCAGAACCGCAGCATCGCCCACTGATAGGCCCATATCCTCGCTCTGGTTCTCGTTGATGCAGATCTCCCCGGTACCCGAAGGTCGGGTGCCGGAGAGCAAGCTGTACTCGCCCTGATCGAAGTCGGCTCCCACGACGACGGCTCCAGCCTCCTCGGTTGTTGTCGAGATGAGTGCGCCTGCATTGAGGTGGGTACGTACGGCCTTGATATCGGGTCTGGTCATGAGTGTCTTGACCACGGCATCGGCGTCATCGATGTAGTACACGACGTCGGCCTGCTGATTGAGCATAGAGAATTCGTAACCCTTAGCGAATCCCGACACGTCGCCGGAGATTACGTCGCGTGCAGACTGTGTCATCGTATCGCCCATCGCGTTGATGAAGGCGAAAGAAATGATCAGACTCAACACGACGACTCCCACTGCGACGAAGCTGCGTGCAGATCCAGGACTAGTCACTACCATAGCCCGCGCCATGCGCCACGAGTATTTGAAGCTCATCCTCTCCACCTTCTCCGGTGCGGTTGGAGACTCAACCATGCTGGGGTCCTCTCTGCTCGTCTCCCGTGATTCCACGCAGGTATCGGTAGTCTCTACGAAATACTCTCTTGAGGTATTCGCCATGTTCGTCCATCCCCTCAACCATGTTGAAACCGAAGGCCACCTCTGAAGCATAGCTCTCCGGATGCTCGACCGCGTCTACGAAGGCCTCGACATGCCGCCGAAGGGCGGGTCCATAAGTACTGTCGTCAAAACGAAATACACCAATCGGATGCCCGATATTGAAAGGTTCGACGACGCTAGCCCCGTAACAGTTGAGAATATGGGCAAGATAGTGCGCAGCCTGATCCTCCTCTGGACCAGCCGAAGTCGACAAAGACAAAGCCCCCTTGCCGGAGAGCAGCTGGCGATGGGCCAACCGCACCGTATGTTCGATGAAGTTAAGCATCGTAGCATTGACGTTCGCGAAATAATTCGGACTTGCCAGGACGATACCGTCCGCTTCGAGCATCGCATCGATGATCGGCGCCGCGTCATCATCAATAGGTTGATCTGAATTATACCAGAGCCCTGTAGCGTCGCAGGCCTTGAAATGCAGTCCCCATAAAGACACATGATCGACCCGCCAGCCGGGGCGCATCTTCTGACAGATGGCTCCCGCCTCCAAAGTGAGGGCCCTGGTGTGGCTGAAACGACCCGGCCGCGGACTGGACTCGATGATAATTATTCTCATGTTATCTCTCCCGTGTGCTACCCGTATCCGAGACGACTCGTCCATCGGTCAATCTGACGATACGTCGGCCGACCCTGATGACCCGCTCGTCATGGGAGGACACAACAATAGTGGTTCCCAGCTCATAGTTGAGCGCACGCATAACATTCAAGACACCAGCAGCATTCTCAGCATCGAGACTGGCTGTGGGCTCATCAGCCACCACGAGAGCGGGGGCGCTGGCCACAGCACGAATAATGGCCGCCCGCTGCTGCTCTCCTCCGGACAGGTCTCGCGGCAGTCGAGTCTTCTTGTCACCCAACCCCACACGATCAATCAACTCCTCTACCGCGCGTCTCGATGAATCGGTGAGTCTTCCCTGCAACCGCAACTGCAGCAGTGCGTTGTCCATCACCGTGAGCGAAGAGACAAGATTCGACCGCTGAAACACAAACCCAAGATGATCACGGCGGAAACGGGACAATTCTCGAGGGCTCATCGCGGTCAGATCGTTGCCGTTAATCGTCAAGGAACCACTCGTCGGGGAGTCCAGAGCCCCGAGCATATTGAGCAGAGTAGTCTTCCCGGACCCGGACGGGCCGGCAAAGACTACGAACTCCCCGTCGTAAATAGTCAGAGAAATTCTCCTATTGGCACGGACCGCGCCGGGGCCAGAACCGTAGGACTTCTCAAGTCTACTGATTGTGATCACAACATATCCTTTCTGACGAATCCGTAGGTGATCTTAGCACTGGCTGCGATGACCCCATCGACACTTGCATTTGCATCAACCTTGCCGAGCGATCCTATCATCCCCAAATTTCGTGCACGAATGATAAGCACGTCACCCGGAACGACTCGCTTGCGAAAACGAACAGAGTCGAGGCCCGCAAGTACAGCGAGATCGCTGGTATGAAACAATAGTCCGCCAGCCTGAGCCATCGCCTCAACGATGAGGACTCCCGGCATGACCGGAGTGTCGGGGAAATGACCGACAAAGAATGGCTCACCCACAGTCACATTCTTCCGAGCTGTCACATGATCCCCAATCGCGAGCTCATCAACTCTGTCGATCAGAAGGAAAGGATACCGGTGGGGCAGCAACTCCGTAAGTTTGTCGATCGTCATCGTCATGCCGTCAATCCTCCATCCACGACCAGGCAGGTTCCCGTAATGTATCTGGCGTCGTCACTGGCCAGGAAAGCAACTGTACGAGCGATCTCCTCTGAACGTCCAAGTCGGCGCAACGGAATCCGTGCAAGGTAATCTTTGCGAACCGTCGGAGTCAAAGATTCGATCATATCGGTCTCGATCAATCCCGGAGCTACCGCGTTGACGCGCACGCCGTTCTTTCCAAGCTCTTTGGACAATGTTTTTGTCAAGGCGATAACTCCAGCCTTTGCCGCAGCATAGTTAGCTTGTCCGACAGGAGCAGTGAAAGCACTGACCGATGAGATGTTAATAATAACTCCTGAACCTTGTGCCATCATCATCCACGCCGCCTGTTTAGCACAAAAGAAAACTCCGTCGAGATCCGTTGAGATGACTGAGTGCCAGGCACTCTCATTCATCATGAGTGCAAGTCCGTCCACAGTGCACCCAGCGTTATTGATGAGTACATCGAGACCGCCCCAGGTGGAATTGATATAATCGAACATGCCCCGAACCTCTTCCGGTGAAGAGACATCAGCACGTATTGCCAATGTTTTTCCAGGATATTTCTCCTCCAAACGCTTAAGTACAGAACTTGAGGCAGATGAAGCTGAACGATAGTTGAGAACAACTCGGTCACCGCTGCTCAAGAATTGCTCGGCAACAGCCAAGCCGATTCCTCTGGTAGAACCAGTGACACAGACTCTAGTGGTTGTCATGGGCAAACTCCTTCCTAACAACAGTTGCGGTGATATCTCCGCTGACCGTTACGACAATAATGAGGATGACTTGTTTAGGCTCGGCACAAGACAGGCCAAGAACGTACGCGAGAGGTTCGTTACCGCCAAAACATTCTCCCGCTATGAGACGAGGTCGAATAATCGGCCCGGACCAACCGAGACGATCCAAGCAAGTCTTTTCGCTCTGATCAACTCCAGGAAAACCGTTAGCTGGAGCGACTATAAGATCAATATCCTTCATGGTGAGAGCGCTATCATCAAGAGCCCGCCTCACGGCCTGCTCAAGGGCTGGTTCGTCACCGGGCCACTGAGTGTATTCCAATCCTGCTGTACCAGCCGACATCGAGGAAAAACTCAGCAATTCCGCATGAGGACGAGCCTTTCGCAAGCGACAGGAATCGCTGGTCTCAAGTATGAGTGCACCCGCAGCTTCCCCTAGGATAAATGAGGTCAATCGCGCCGCACAATAAATTGTCCTAAGTCGAGCTGTCATAATGTCGTTGGTTTCATCAACACCACATGCTAGGATGGCTTCTGCATCACCCGCCCGCAGAAGACGCATTGCGTACGCCACCGCTGACGCCCCCACCAATGTTGAGTTAACTCCTCGCGTCTTAAGAAAGATGGATCCCTGTCCCGCTGCGGCATTGTACACGGTCTGTGTAAACAGGGAGGGACTAGCGTGTTCCATACCTCCTCCGATAAATTTATCGAGATAGTCGCTTACCGTGCGCTGGGGACCGTACTCGGTCGAAACAATAACGCCCATCTCATCGAGATTTGCTGTTGCCGCATTGAGTCCAGCGTCAGTCCAAGCATCGTGCATGGCAGCCATAACGAGCAGACTGAGACGCTGACGTCGCCGCAATGAACTAGATTTTACAAATTCATTGACAGAAAATCGCCTATCAATTGGTAAAAGCGGCAAACCTGCAACATCAATAGGACTCACTGCAGGTAGAGTTTTTGATGCCACCTGACGATGACGATAAACATTGAGTCCAAGACCAGACACAACTCCCTGTCCAGTCACCCAAATACGTGTCTTCATCGATTCGCTCTCGTCCTCTCAAATTGTTCAGTCAGATTAACAGATTTTCGAGCCGATTCAATGAGTTGAGGCAAACCTGAACCAAATTCTCCCCATTGCCCAGTAATGAAAACGTTTGCCAACACCGTATGCTGACTGAGACGGTTCGTCATGTAGTTGTGCACATCGTGCGCCCACCCGGTTGCAGACCCACCGGAGTGACCAAACCATGACTGATAATCAATCGGATCGATAACACGACGATAAACAGTACTATATTTCAATTCTGGAATAAGTTTATCGACAATCATATTTTCAATATCTCGTGCATAATTGACATAAAATGCCCTATCATGCATCTCCGGCACATGGAAAGTATCAACTTCAACTCTCAGCAGTTCACGTTCATCAGCGGTTTTATTGTCCGAACAAACATGAACCTTAATAACAGGATATTCTGGACGGCGACCACTCTCCAAAATGCGATAAGTCTCAAACACATCAGGTGTCTCAGTCACATAGTGTCTAACAGTACCTTTCAAACGGTTAAGATTCACATTTTCCAAAGTATAAAACATACTGAGAGAGGAATGTCCTCGACGACGATTAGAATTAGATGGACAACCAAGATCATGCGATGTCAAGAGCATCTCAAGACTATGGATATCACCTCCATATAACACAATCTTAGCGTTAATGCGATCTCCGTTCTCAAGAATAACTCCATCTGTTGTCATATCGTCACAGACCGATAAGTCAGCCATGCGCGCCCCGAAAATAATATCGCCTCCATGCGTACGAATAAAATCATTAAGAACAGTAACAAGGTGATCAACGCCACCAGACACCGAGACCTGCCCTTTACCATAGCACTCGGTGAAAAATCCTGCCATCACCATAAGAGCGGACTCGTCACACTGAATCCGCATAGCTAGAATCGATCTCAGGAGATCATTCGAGATCGTCTCCCGACAGAACTCTTCGAATCCACGTTGGTAGTTACGCATCATGAATCGTCCACGTTTGCGGGGATCAGTTTGTTCTTCTCCCTCACCCATAAACTCTTTCATGAAAGAGATGAATTGTCGTAGTTCATTCGCACATCTGGGAAATTCTGAGACCAGATTAAGTTCCAAATTATCCAAACCGCGAGGCATAACAATCCGACGTCCGTGAATGTGCATGACGTCGATGATATCAGCAGGTGTAAGAGCAATCTGTTCTTCCAGCCCAAGTTCGCGAAGCAAAGTCACCAATGATCCATGACAAGTCCCTCCCAGCAAGCTCGACACAGCCAATTCGAAACGATCGCCCATCTCATTAGTAAAACTACTGAAATAGCCTCCAGGAGTCTCGCATTGTTCAAGCATAACAACGCGATGACCACGATTCACCAACAGAGCAGCGGCAACCAGATTTGCCATCCCCGTACCAACAAGGACGACTGGTTCAAAGTTTCGCATCGATATCGACCCCATCCGTAAGCGCATATTGATGTTCAGTGAAGAACTCCTTTGCCCGTCGCAGTATATCATCAGGCCAGGAAAAAAGCAAATGATGATCTTGAGTAACAGGAACGTGTTCGCTCATGCCAAGCGCGACTATCGGGCCTTTCTTCTCACCACCAGGCGTCGTCGCGGTGGTGGTCCGTCGACGATGATGACGGCGGCGGCTCATCACCACCGCCGGATCATCGGCGCGGTGGCGGGGACGGCGGGTGCGGGTAGTAGCATTATTAGTAGCACGGGAGGTGGCCGCACCGTCCTGCTGCGTCGTCACGACTCCTTCCGCACTACGCCAATTCTGACCAACCTTATTCTGGTAAGAAAGGCTCGCTGCGCCAGGTTCTACTTGAGTAAGTCGATAGTAGAAAATAAGGCGCGTTGTAGGTTGCGGTTTAAGAAAGGTCTCTAAGTGCAGACGATCCCCGAACCGCGCCATGTTCATAAAAACGGTACGAATTTTTGTTACTGGAGTGATAATAACCTGTCCTGTGGGTGTGACAACAGGCCATTCCGGAACGAATTGTTTGATCAGGTGGAAACGACCCATTTCGAACCAAATAAAAATGTTAGAATGATGAAAAATTCCAGCCATATCAGTTTCTGCGAAACGGATATCAATCGGAATCGTGTTGCAATGATGAAATGAATTCATGATTCTAATCACCGCATTTCTAAAAGATCGAGTAGAGGATATGAACACACCTTGTGCACAGGCCTCCAAAGAACAATGCATGAAACTACCATGCCAAGACCGAAGGGAATAAGAAATACCCACCACACAAATGTCAGTCGCAGATCATGACCTCCTAAAGCGAACATGAATGCAGAATTTGAAGAACTAATTTCTGAAATGTTCACAATAGTCATCACAATCAAGGAGACACATACTCCCAATAGATATCCGACGGTGTATTGTATCATAATTTGTATAAAGTAAAATATCGTCGTTTTTGTAGAAGAAGCTCCAGCCGCCTTGATCATCGCAATGTCGCCGACTCGAGACAGTAGCGCCGCATAGACCAGTGACGTCAATCCCAAACATATGAAGAGAAATACTACGGTAGATACCGACAACAGAAGGACAGTCCAAATAGTTGCGGACAATCCTAGCGAGGCCCAAGAAGCCTCATGCCAACTGAGAAGCTTTGCGGAGGAATCCAACGAGTTGACAAGTGCAGTAAGTGTCTGGCGAGCGTCAGATCCCTCAAGACCATCGACAAGTATTTCCGACACCCTAGCTTCATCATTGTAGATGCAGCGAGCGAGGAATGACCTATCCATAACAACCCAACTGTCCAAGATAAAGCTGGGAAGTTGAGGCTCAGAAATAGCGGATACTGTCAAAACTATCATTCCAGTACTTCCGGAGAAAGTGACTTGATCCCCTTTTTGTACACCCAACTGCTCGGCCACGTGAGAGGTCAGTACAACCGTATTCTCTTCAAGATCTTCTGCATCAATCCCAAAGTTATTGACGAGGTCAGGTTCATGCTCGACATCAATACCGACAGCGGTCACTGACACACTTTCAGGTCGCATGTTATCCTGATTCGGATTGGTCAGACTGAGTGTTGTACGTACTCGTGCCCGTACTGTTGATACGTCACTACTCTGTTTCAGAGAGTCGAGTGTTGCAGAATTAGCCGATAACACATCCTGTTTGGTCTGGGGCTGAATCAACCAGTGTCCTCCAACCGTTCCGAAGAGCAGGTCATCGTTATTACTACGAACTGTTGCAACGAACGAAAGCGCTATGACGAATATAAGAATACCCATCATAACCTGAATGACGACACCCACTGCTTCACGACGATAGTAAAATGCATCGAGTATGGAAAACCGTAAATTCATTATCAGATCCTTTCCTGTCGATATTGTTCTATTCCCCAGGCGATTCGAGCATCGCTCACAACACGGTTGCAGACTGTTACCGTGTGTCCGATTGTATTATACATCGTACATACAGCCTGAGGAATAGGAATATCAGTAAGTTCAGTCACACCACATCCGTCTTTAGCGATGACCCATCGATCTACTCGCCCCAATCCGTAGTCTATACCAAGACAATGATATTTAAGCCATGCCTCTTTCTCCGTAAAGAAACGGATCGCAAACTCAGGATCTCGCTTAATCCACGCCTGCTCGCGTAAGGTAAAAAATTTTCGCGGCAACCCATGAATAAATCGCCGACAATATTGTCTAGAAAGCGATTCTACATCCACGGCAACATTACAATGCGATACAGCGACAACAACATGTTCAGAAGAGTATGAACATGAAAACCAGGCTGAGTCATCTGCCAAACGCGGTCGGCACCCCGGTTGTCGCATCACATAGCGAGTATCAATACCTGCATCAATGAGTGCATCGTCGAGCAGTGCACGTCCAACACCGTGACGCCAATGCAAAAATTGCGTTCGGGAAAATCCCATTTTATGAGCACAAAGACTTGTCCAATAAATACTAGTCATAATGTTCCGACCCTTTCCTATTCAGTAGTGTCTCACTCACAGTTAGCAATTGAGTAGCATTCGTTGTCTCCATATTACGCAACATCCGTACCGAAAGCACTAGATCCTTCCAACATATCGTCGGATCAACGGACTGAGATCGTACAATCATGTCATGCGCTAATGCTCGCCATTTTTTTCCAGATTTCGCATAGTCCCGGGCGCATGAACTCAATTCCGGAATATGTAGAATTTCGGAGCATTGTTTCAGTCCGCGGGAATAAAGATGACGTCCTGCTCCTCCTCCGGTACCGACCTTTTCCAACATGAAACCCATGGACGCCAACTCTCGCCGCAACGATTCAGTACTATCGGTCAGATCAATCAATGAAGACAAGTTCCGCTCTAGAGATTTAAGCGCGCGCACTCCTTGTGAATTATTCACCGGTTCAAGAAATAAACGAACATTTTCATAGATCGCACGCATTAACGCGCCAAAAAGTTTTGGTTTACCGTAGGGTGGCTCGAAGAATGCTACTGTATAAGGACCTTGAGGAGCAGCACGCTGTAGAATAGAGTTATGATACATAGATGTTGCTCGAGACAAATCCTCGAAAGTAATTTCGAACGATCTTGACCAGAGATAGTCACAGCAAACAACAGACCGCGAATGTTGAACTGCGGATACTGGCAATGCATGGGTACCGAAAGAATGAATCTGGTGCCAGGGGATGACCTCAGCGAATAGAGGAAGTTCTCGAGCCTCACAATAAAAGTAAACTGCTCTCCCTTCTGCTAACCAATCGCGCGTCGTCTCAAGCATAGACATCGCGTCAATATGCGATACCCAAACGATACGAGCACCTGTATGCCGAACAAAAAAATGCTCGAGATCATGCATCCTAGAATTAATGTAGCAAACCATATTCTCTCGATGAAATACAAACCCGAGCCCGCAACCCAGAATATAGACGAGTTCCTCACTCATCGCCCAGGCAGAATCGGCCAAAGCATTCGCAATCATCGTAGAAAAACAATGCGACCCTCTCATATAAGGCATAGGCCATGCTCCTTTTCCCTTCACCTTATCCACCTCTTCTGCTGCGAGACACCATCAAGACATAGTCGCTCCACATGCGCTGCCTCGAACAGCGCATCGTTGCTACCAGCAAGAAACTCCTCATGTAGTGCTCCCGATCGATCAAATCCTTCAGCAATTTGCTCAGCATCGCTTGAGCCTTTATATCTCCGAACAGCCAAAGAAAATTCCTCTCGGAAAAAAGTCGGAGAAGAATCACTCGCGCATTGCATGCGGAAACGATAGTCATCCAACTGTTTCGAACTCGGTTTCGTTGTAAGGAAATGTTCCAATGCTGGCAGCGCCACCGGCGACGATCGAAGATATTCGATTGAGGTCTCAACTACACTGCGCGCTCGTGCAGCCGCGTCCACACGCTCAGGCGAGGTGATCATCTGAACCGTTACGACTGGTGCGGCGACCTGATACCAACTACTACTGAAACCAGGCGCATCCAGTTCCTTCTTGTCAAAACGACGGCGTCGACCTCTACTTATCAAAAATGCTCCTGTCTCATCGATGTCGGTGAATGTCACTATTCTAGTCATGCGGATTCCGTTAATGGTCACACCTAATCCCGCCGTTATTGGTACAGCTTTCCATCGGGCTATAGCCACATCGTTCTGGCGGCACAGTAGAGACCAGAATAAAGTAGGATTTGACGCGCAATGACGTTCGCAATTCGATCCGAAAGACTGCCATAAATTGAATGCAGAATTAAGAACCTGATATGGATCATTCACCGTGCAAGAAGTGCCTATGTAAGGCAGTCCTGCACACATAAGTAACAGGGCGGCCGGATCAGCCCGCACACCGAGCGATTCTAGCACAACAAGCCCACACTCAACTATCGGATTCCGACGGCATTGATACTCAACTACACTTGTACTTCTCATGAGATAGCGCCTTCTTTTCTCCCTCAAACTCGACCAACTGCTATACAAGCATTATTTCCGCCAAACCCGAAGGATGTCGACAGGGCGACATCAACCCTCATCGCCTGCGAGGTAGCTGGGAAGGAGAAATGGTTAAATCCCCCAATAGGTTGTTCAATTCCAAAAGTTCCAGGAATAAAACCGTTTACGATCGCAATTAGGCAAACGAGCAATTCTAGACTTCCTGCACAACTTAACGTGTGCCCATGAAGGGGCTTAGTTGAACTCACTGGTATGTTAACATTCCCCAAAACTGCATCTAACGCGCGCAACTCCATAATATCATTATACTTGGTGCCAGTTCCATGAACATTAACATAGTCGATATCGTCAGGTACAAGTCCAGAGTTTTTCAAACATCTGCGGATAGCGAGGGCCGCACCGCTGCCAGTGAGGTCAGGTGCTGTCGCATGATAAGCGTCATCAGACAGACCATAACCAAGAATTTCACCGTAAACTTGCGCACCACGCTCAAGTGCCTGTTCCAATGACTCGAGTACAAATATACAAGCTCCCTCTCCCAGCCCCGTCCCATTTCTAGATTCATCCAAAGACCTAACAGGACCGACGTCTAAAGATTTAAGTGAAGTGAACCCAGAAAATGACAGCATAGAAAAGGGATCTACCCCGCCTGCGATCATTATGTTAGCTTCACCAGATTCAATCATCTGTGCAGCCATACCAACGGCATTACTTCCGGCAGCGCACGCAGTGGATACCGCCGCCTGCGGTCCTTTTAGTCCAAGATCCATCCTGACCGAAGCAACAGTCTGCGCTGGTGTCCGGGCTACCATGCTCCCAGCCAAAAGAGAGCCAGCAGCCTTCTTTTCGGCAAAACAAATATTAGTCTCAACGCCAGCGTTAGATGAGGCTATCACAACACCGGTCCCATAGGGGTCAAGATCGTTCTTCGTCAGCGCCGCATCAACTAGTGCTTCTCTTGCGCAACAAATCCCATAACGCTCTGCACTTTCTTCTGCTTCAACTGATTCCACGAGTCGGCTCGCCTCGGTCGTGATAAACGCAGCGCGTCGCACAATGAACTCATCCTCATCAAGATCATCGATCTCTACGAAGCCACTACGTCCGTCACGCAAGGCTTTACTAACTTCCTCGACGGAACACCCGAGTGCCGAAAGTACACCGACGCCTGTGACTGCAACCCGACATTTCATGATTATGCCTATCATAAAAACTGGATAATCAAATGTTGCGATGCGAAGCTATGTACTCGGCAAGAGTTTTAATCGAGGTGAAGATATCTGGTTGATCGTCAGGAAGCTCAACATTAAAAGTGCTCTTGATAGCCAGAACAACTTCGAGAACATCGATTGAATCTAGGTTCAATGAAGAATTTTCATACTTTGTACCAGTTGCCAATGCTTCAAATAAGGGTGCGTCAACGTCGATACTGTCAACATCAACATCCAGACCAAGTCTATCAATGATAATAGAAATAATTTGATGCTCCAAGGGCGATTTCATTTTAGGCCTCCTCTATTGCCTCGCTGTGATCTCACAGTAATAGTCCTCTGGCAAAAACGCAACACTGATCAGCATCTTTGAGAAGATCTACATATACAGCTGCATAGTTTTGTATGATTTCTACCACAGCTTCAGAACAGTCGGCCACCGAACAGTCCGACGAAGTCGGCGAGAGATTGATTGTCCGATGTTCGGAGTTCTCGGCGTGCTGGCGCGAATACGGCCCGGTCCGCCACACCCTGCCAGCGTTCTCGGTCTCGGTCGTGACCGTCAGCGGCTGGGGTACTGCCTGAGTTGCATAAGTTTTTAGTGCCCTGTTGGGATGCTCGGAGCGATGAGATCCTGCGCAGGGCGAGCGCGTATCTGCGCCCCGGGCGGAGTGTGAGCGCCGCTGGAGGTCATCGACTCGTTCATCAATGACAACAGGGCGGACCTCGGGGCCCGCGCCGGGTCTGCGAGGCGCCGGGATCGCCCCGAGCGCCTGCCTGCGCCCGCCACAGCCGGCCGCCCGGTGCCAGGAGCCTGCGCGATGACGCCCTGCGAAGCGAGATCGGTCGCGTCCACAAGGGGCGACTGCTCGGTGTTCGGGGCCCACAAGATGCATGCCATGCGGGGTCGGCCCGAGATCGCCGGGCGTCACGGGGCCGGTCACGCAGAGGCGGTGCACCGCCCGTGCGGCTTCATGCGCGGCACGGGCAGACCCTGGCCCAGTGCGAGGCGGTCGCATCCGTCGGGTCGAAGGGGGACTCCTTTCGGCTTCGCTCTGGCCGAGGTCCTCAACTCCCTGTACAAGGCCGAGCTCATCCGCAACCGTCCCCGCCTCGATGAGCACGGCCCCCGGGAGGGCATCGACGCCGCCCGGGCCCGCCACCGCCCAGTGGGTCCACTGGTACAACACGGTGCGCCCCCACTGCGCCATCGGCATGCGCACCCCGGCCGAGCACGAGGCCGCCCGGGTCCCCGACACCGACCACCAGGAACAACCGCAACCGGCCACCACCGGAACCAACTAACAGAGCCTCCACAAAACCCGGGGCTTGACACCTTGAGCTCCACCAGCGATCTGGCCCTGGCCAGGCAGGCCCCATCCAGTGGCGCGTCACCGGCGTGGGTGGTGACGAACCGCGTGGTCCTAGGACGTTTCTCACCGGCGATGACGGCCCGGGCCCGGGTGAGTGTCCGGGTTCCGGACGAGTTCGGCCCTGACGCTCCTGCTCCGCTCGCTCCCTGAGCTTTTCCTGGGGTGATGGTGCCTGGCCGGCCGCTTGTCGGCGGGGGCGTCGCCCATCCGGTGCAAGGTGGCCTGGGGTCGCGTACCTGTCGGGCGCCGACGATGAGCCGCAGTCCCGCCTCGTCCAGGGCCGTCAGATCAGAGGCGGAGGAGCGTACCAGCAACCAGCCAGCCACCACGAGCCCGTCGATGCCCTGGGCGGCCTGGAAGGCCTCCACGACGGGGATGGTGGTGGTCTCGACCCGGTCTCCCTCCCAGCACCCAACCTGGAGGGGCAGACCATGGAGGTCGACGATGACCTGGGGGCCGACCCACCTCTCCCTGGAACAACCCACCCGCCTCAGGTCGTCCTCCTGCTCGGTCTCGAGGCACAGGGCCAGGCCCCCGGTGGGTGACGGTGATGTGATCGAGCAGGGCCCGCCAGACGCAGCGGCCGGGACAGGCCTGCAGGGTGTCGCGGTAGGCCGGGGCCAGCCAGCCGATCTCGGACAGGATCCCGGGGTGTCGGCCTTGGACGTCGGCTCGATCAGACGAGCCAGGAGCATCTGCTCAAGGGCCCGGTCACCCCCGACCGCCTCACCCAGTCCAGGCGCCTGCAGGCCCCATGCAGGGCCTGGATCAACCAGGCTGATCTGCGTGAGGTGATCGCCAGCTCTCGCGCCGCACCACCGTCACCCGGCTCCTGACCGCCTACCTCGTACCGTCGCCGCCAAGCGCCGATCCCAGGCCCAGAACCTGCCGACCAGCCCGTCAGCGGCGCTTCTTGTGCTTGCCGGTGATGCGGTCGAAGAGGCTGTCGGCCTCGGCCGGCGCGTGGTCGTTCTCGCCGCGCAGCTCCGCCAGCTCGGTCAGCAGCTCCCTCTCGCGCTCGGTGAGCCGCGTCGGCGTCTCCACCACGATCGACACGTGCAGGTCGCCGCGCCCCGGTCGGCGCAGGCGCCCCACGCCCAGGCCGCCCAGGCGGATGCTGTCGCCGGACTGGGTTCCGGCGCGCACCGAGACGGTCCGCTCGCCGTCGAGGGTCTCGACCTCGAAGGAGGCGCCCAGTGCCGCGGCGGTCATGGGCACGCGCAGCTCGGTGAACAGGTCGTCGCCGTCGCGCTGCAGGGTGGGGTGCTCGACCTCCTGGACCACCACGTACAGGTCGCCGTTGGGCCCGCCCGCGACCCCGGCCTCGCCGCGGCCGGACAGGCGGATGCGGGTGCCCTCGGCCACGCCCGCGGGCACCTCCACCTCGATGTCCCTGCGCACGTGCTCGCGGCCCTCGCCGTCGCAGTCCTTGCAGGGGGTGACGATCACGGTGCCGAATCCGCGGCAGGCCGGGCACGGCGCGCTGGTCATGACATTGCCGAGGAAGGAGCGCTGGACCCGCTGGATGGAGCCCTGGCCGTTGCACTGGGAGCAGGTGACCGGCTCGGTGCCGGGCGCGCAGCAGGAGCCGTCGCAGGTCGCGCACGTGACGTAGGTGTCCACGGTGACGGTCTTGCGGGCGCCGAAGGCGATGTCGGCCAGGGTCACGTCGACCGCGGTCATGGCGTCCTGGCCGCGCCGGGCGCGCGAGACCGGCCCGCGCGCGGCGGCGCCGCCGAAGAACGTCTGGAAGATGCCGCCCAGGTCGGCGAAGTCCCCGCTGAATCCGCCGAAGCCCCCGGCGCCGCCGGAGACGGCCTCGGGGCCGCCCAGGTCGTACATCTGGCGCTTCTCGGAGTCGGACAGGACCTCGTAGGCGGTCGCGACCTCCTTGAACTCATCCTCGTGGCCGGGGCCGGCGATGTCGGGGTGCAGCTGACGGGCCTTCCTGCGGTAGGCCTTCTTGATCTCCTCGGCGCTGGCCTGGCGGCTGACGCCGAGCACCTCGTAGTAGTCGCTCACTGGTGGGGCTCGTCCTTACGTAACTGGATGGGATGCTTGGTGGGGTGCGGCTGCGGACGCCGGTCAGGCGGGGGCCTCCCCCGGGCCGGCGAGGAACCGCGAGAGGTAGCGGGCGACGGCGCGCACCACCGCCATGGTCGCGGGGTAGTCCATGCGGGTGGGGCCGATGACCCCCAGGTGGGCGACGGCGTCGCCCCCGCCCGGCCCGTAGGCGGCGGTCACGACGCTCGCCTCCGCCAGGGCGTCGTCGCGGTTCTCGCTGCCGATGGACACGCGCATGCCGTCGGGCGCGCCCGGGGGCCTGGCGCCCTCCGCGGCGGCGTCGGCGAGCAGGCGCAGCAGGACGACCTGCTCCTCGATGGCGTCCAGGAGCGCGCCCAGGGCGGAGAAGTCGGGTGTGGAGCGGGCCAGGTTCGCGGTGCCGGCCACGACGAAGCGCTCCTCGGCGTCGGGCCGCAGGGCGTCGAGGAGCACGCTGGTGACGGCCGCCAGGAGAGTGCGCTCCTCGACCGGCGCCTGTCGCGACAGGGCCGCCAGGATCGGCACGGCCTCGGCGGCCCGGCGCCCCACCAGGGCGGAGTTGAGCCGCAGGCGCAGCCGCTCCAGGGCGAGGGGGTCGACGACGTCGGCGCCCTCCCCGCTCAGGACGACGGTGCGCTGCTCCACGCGCCCGGTGTCCGTGATGATGACGAGCAGGACGCGCGTGGGCCCCAGGGCCACGAGCTCGAGGTGGCGCAGCGCCGTCAGGCGCAGGCTGGGGTACTCGACGACGGCGAGCTGGCCGGTGAGCCGGGCCAGGACCCGCACGGCGCGCGCCACCACCTGCTCCAGGTCGGCCTCGCCGGTCAGCAGCGTGGTGATGGCGGCGCGCTCGGGGGCGGACAGCGGCTTGATGCGGGCGATCTGGTCGACGAAGAGCCGGTAGCCCTTCTCGGTGGGCACGCGCCCGGCGCTCGTGTGCGGCTGGTGGATGTAGCCCTCGTCCTCCAGGACCGCCATGTCGTTGCGGATGGTGGCCGGGGAGACGCCCAGGCGGTAGCGCTCGACCAGGGCGCGCGAGCCCACCGGTTCGCGGGTGCGCACGTAGTCGGTGACGATGGCGGAGAGGACCTTGAGGCGACGGTCGTCTGCCATGGCGGTCGCCTCCCCTCTCTCGCGCTGCTGAAGCCGACGCCGTCCCCGCCGGCGGTTAGCACTCGCGGGGCGTGAGTGCCATCCTACGCCGGGCGCGGCGGGTCTGCCGCCACTGCGACGTGACCTTCCCCTACCGTGCCCAGGGTGAACACGCCCCAGACCCGTCGCCGGGTGGTCCCCGGCTCCACCGCCACGCGCCGCGCCGCCCTGCGCGCCCGGGCCGAGCGGGAGTCCCGGGCGGCCGGCGCGAGGGGG
>ERZ773004.862-NODE-862-length-17270-cov-101.949230_pt1 | contig 17270 bp, 11 predicted proteins | sample MGYA00580667_ERZ773004 | MGnify/ENA primary metagenome ERZ773004 (study PRJEB29015, sample SAMEA2737963) | human oral metagenome | biome: human oral; feature: human-associated habitat; material: dental | place: China | collected 2123 ... | reverse complement strand
TGACGCCGTTGAACCCCTCCTGGATGAGGCGCTTGAGGGACCAGCCCGCGCAGTACCCGGCGAACATGTCGAGGTCGTGGATGTGGTAGTCGCCCTCGCGGTGCGGCGCGCCGATCTCGGGGGTGTAGACGTGTTCGAGCCAGTAGTTGGCGACGATCTTGCCCGCCGAGTTCAGGATGAGTCCGCCGAGCGAGTACCCCTGGTTCGCGTTGGCATTCACCCGCCAATCGGAGCGGTCGAGGTACTCCTGCACGGTTGCGATGGCGTCGACGTCGTAGCGGGGTGCGCTAGTCATTGTTCTTCCTGTCCTGATTCCGTTGTGTGCTGCTGGGCACTGGGTGGGAGATGTGTGTGGTGTCGTGGGACTGCGTGGAGCGGCGTGCGCCTCTGACCCTGCGCTTCGGTGGGCGGCGGGCCGGTACTGCTGTTCGGTCGCGTGATCGACACGTCGTGGATGCTCCACCCTCGTGGGGCGAGGCCGTAGCACTGTGGGTGGAGGTGGTTTCCTCCGCCCGGCGTGAGGCTCCCCTAGATCTAGGGGAACGCGACCATCAATCACTAGATGTAATGCTTGATGCGAACAGTGACCACTATATCTAGTGTCATACGTGCGTCAGAAGCACGACGCGCGCGACGATCAGTTCCGCTCATCACGCGCGCACTTTTTCAACATCCACCGAGGACTAACGTCCCATTGTGGAGCCGCGCCCCGCGCTCCCCAGCCTGCCGCCAACACAGCGAGGCCGCGACCGGAAACACGGCCACGGCCTCGTCGAGACAGTCGGACGAATCAGATGAGGAAGGGCAGCTTCTTGACGAGCCCCAGGCCCTTCCACCACGAGCCCAGGCCGAGCATATCGCCCGCGCTGGTCAGCGGAATCAGGATGAGAACGAGAGCGTAGACCAGGTGCTCATTGACGACCGGATTGAGGGAACCCCACACCCACGGGGCGACCGCCGCGTACATGAAGCCCAGCATGACGACGCCCGCGAGCGCCGCGAGGCGATCCGCTCGGCCGCCGGCCGCGCCGCCAAGCCGCGGGCCGATGAGTCGGCTGAGTCGGCCGGCCCGCAGGAGGACCGCGACCAGGTCACCGGGATCATCGACGCCGTCGACGAGCTCATGGCGGCGGGCCCGGGCGACATCCTCGTCTTCCTCCCCGGGGAGCGGGACATCCGCGACACCGAGGCCGCCCTCGTCGACCACCTGGGCCCGCGCCACGTCGCGGACGGACGGGCCCGGGTGCCGGGGGCCGTCGAGGTCGTCCCCCTGTACTCGCGTCTGTCCGCCGCCGAGCAGCATCGAGCCTTCGAAGCGCACTCGTGCCGTCGGATCGTGCTGGCCACGAACGTCGCCGAAACCTCGCTGACCGTGCCCGGCATCCGCTACGTGATCGACCCGGGTCTGGCCCGCATCTCCCGCTACTCCAACCGGACGAAGGTCCAGCGCCTGCCGATCGAGCCGGTCAGCCGGGCCAGCGCCGATCAGAGGGCGGGCCGCTGCGGGCGCGTGGCCGACGGCATTGCCATCCGCCTGTACTCCGAGGCCGACTATCTGGCGCGCCCGGAGTACACCGAACCGGAAATCCTGCGCACATCCCTGGCCAGCGTCATCCTGCAGATGGCGGCGCTCGGGCTGGGCGCGGTCGAGGACTTCCCGTTCCTGGATCCTCCCGATCCGCGGGCGGTGCGCGACGGCATCACCCTGCTCACCGAGATCGGGGCGATCGACAGGCCCTCCGACGGCGCACGCCGCGGGCCCAACGGCCGCAGCGCCCGCGGCGGCCGGGTCGCCCGAGAGCCCGGGGGGACCGGCTCGGCGATCCGCGGGCCGCGTCTGACGGCCATCGGGCGACGCCTGGCCCGCCTGCCCATCGACCCGCGTCTGGGCCGCATGCTGCTGCGCGCCGGCGAGCTGGGCTGCGCCGGGGAGGTCATGGTGATCGTGGCCGCCCTGTCCATTCAGGACGTGCGCGAGCGGCCCGCGGACAGGAAGGAGGCGGCCGACGCCATGCACCGGCGCTTCGCCGACCCCACGAGCGACTTCCTGACCTACCTCAACCTGTGGCGCTACCTGCGCACCCAGCAGCGCGAGCTGTCGGGCAGTGCCCTGCGCCGCATGTGCCGAGCCGAGTTCCTCCACTACCTGCGAGTGCGCGAGTGGTTCGACGTCCACTCCCAGCTGCGTCAGCTCGCCCGTCCGCTGGGGCTGGACGCCGCACCGGTCGAACTGCCCACCGCTCGCTCCATCCGGGCAACCGGCGCATCTCTGGAACCGGGGAGCCACGCCGCCCGGATCGCCCACGGGGATGTGGCGGCCGCCGTCGTCGCCCTGGGGCGCAGCGCGGACACGCCCGACGCCGACGCCATCCACCGGTCCCTGCTCGTAGGGTTGATGTCGAACATCGGCACCTGGGATCAGCGGCGGCGCGACTACGCCGGGACTCGCGGCACCCGCTTCACCATCTGGCCCGGCTCGGGACTGCGCCGCAAGACCTACGACTGGGTGATGACCGCCGAGCTGGTGGAGACGAGCCGGCTGTTCGCGCGCACCGTGGCGAGGATCGACCCCCGCTGGGTCGAGCAGATCGGCGAGCGGGCGGGCCTGACCAGACACGTGTACGGCCCGCCGTACTGGTCGACGCGTCGAGGCGCCGCCATGGTTCACGAGAAGGTCCTGCTGTACGGGCTGACGCTGGTGGCGGACCGTCCGGTGACGCTCGCGAGCGTGGGCACGCCCGCCGCCCGCGAGGTGGCCCGGGAGATGTTCATCCGCAACGGGCTCATCGAGGGGGGCTGGCACGCCCGGTACGATTTCGTGGACAGGAACCGGGAACTGGTCGAGGAGATCGGCGACGTCGAGCGCCGTCGCCGCGTCCGCGGTCTGCTGGTCGGCGATGAGGTCTTGTTCGACTTCTACGACGACCGCCTGCCCGACGACGTGCACGGCGCGAACGACTTCGACGCCTGGTGGAAGCGGGAGAGGGGACGCCGTCCCGACCTGCTGGACTACACACGCGAACTGCTCCTGCCCGGCGGGGACGACGCGTCCGGCTACCCCGACTCCTGGGTTCAGGGGGATCTGACCCTGGGGCTCGCCTACGTGTTCTCACCGGGCGCCGACGACGACGGCGTGAGCGTGCAAGTGCCCCTCGAGGTGCTCGGGCGCCTGCGCCCGGACGGTTTCGACTGGCTCGTGCCCGGAATGCGGCCCGAGCTGTGCGTGGCGAGCATCCGGGCCCTGCCCAAGCGGGTGCGTCGACGGCTCGTACCGGCCCCCGATGTGGGCGCCCAGGTGTGGGCGACGATGCGCGAGCGGGTGCCGGACGCCGACGGCGGGAGCGCCGACGGAGCCCCGTCGGCGCCGTCGGTCCCCTTCCGGGAGGCCTTCGCCGAGGCCGTGCACCGGTTGCGTGACGTCGAGATCACCGACGCCGACTGGGCCGAGGCCGAGCAGCGCCTGCCCGACCATCTGCGCATCGCCTTCGTCGCCCTGGACGCGCACGGCCGCGAGGTCGACCGCAGCAAGGACCTTCTCGCCCTGCAGCAGCGCCTGTCGGGACGCACCGAGCAGGCGGTGCGCTCGGCGGTTCGCGGGGCGCTGCCGCAGGCCATGATCGAGGCGCAGGATCGGGCCGGCGCTCGCGGGGGTCGGCGAGCGGGCGGGAGGCGCGCAGGCCGCCGGGGGGATCCGGCCCCCGGCAGAGGGACCACGGCGTCGGCGCCGGAACCGACGTCGGAGGCCGTTCCCGGGGCCGGCCCGGACGCGGGCGGCCGGCACGGCTCGATCCGCCGCGGCCTGGCCGAACGCGCGGGCCTGACCGACTGGCCCACGGGCGTACCGGGACTGGAGGGGCCCGAGCAGTCCACGATCCCGAAGACCGTGGAATCCACGGGCGAGGCCGGCCTGGTCGTACGCGGCTACCCGACGCTGCGGGCCGCCGGTGCGCGCAGCGCGGACCTGGTCATCCTGCCCGACGCCGCCGCTCAGGACCGTGAGCACGCGGCGGGGGTGACGGCGCTCGCCCTGGCGCGGACCTTCCTGCCCGCGGGGCGGGTGACGAGCCGGTGGAAGGCGACCGAGTCCCTGGCGCTGGCCACCAGCCCCTACCCGAGCACCGAGGCGCTCGTGGAGGATATCGAGCTGGCGGCGGCGCGCACGGTGGCGCAGCGGTGGGAGCGCTCGCGCACCGTGCCCCTGACGTCGGTGCGCACGAAGGCGGTTTTCGCCGAGCTGGTCGCGCTCATGCGCGATCAGCTCGAGGACGAGGTCTATCGAGTGGCGCAGGTGATCGTCAGCGTGCTCGCAGCCCGACAGGAGGTTGAGCGCGTCGTCGGGGCCCACACGTCCCTGGCGCTGCTGAACACCCTGCAGGAGGTGCGCGAGCACGCCGCAGCCCTGGTGGCCCCGGGTTTCGTCTCGGCGACGCCGCCCGACCAGCTGGTCCACCTGCCGCGTTTCCTCAGGGCTCTGGCGCTGCGGGTCAAGAAGGCGGAATCCTCCCCGAGCCAGGACGCCGCCCTGGCCTACCAGGTGGCCGAGGCGACCGCACTGGTCGACGGGGCGCGAGATCGGGCGTCCGCGCAACCGCCCGACGCCGAGCGCGAGGCGGCGCTCACCCGGGCGCGGTGGCTGGTCGAGGAACTGCGAGTGAGCCTGTTCGCCCAGACGCTGGGCACGAGCTGCAAGGTGAGCCTGAAGCGAATCAGCAGGCTCGTCGCCGGTATCTGACGCCGCCGAGATCGACGTCTTCGACTGAAGTTGACGACGCCGCCGTCGAGCTCGGGCGAAAACGTCGATCTCGGCGGGAGGGGGGCGATGCCGCGCTACCCGGCGGCCTCCGCGGTCGCGCTCTCCCCGACGGGGCGCACTCCGCGGGCTGCGAGGGCCTCCCGGGCCCGGCCCCAACGGCGGTCGTCGCGGTATCCGACCCACACCGGGACGAGTTCGAGCTCGTCGACGGCGTCGTGGAAGCCGCGGGAGTACTGCGATTTCATGGCCGCCGACAGCGTGCCCGCGGCGGCTCGCTCCTCCTGGCGTCCGCTGGATTGGAGGTGACGGATGAAGCCGCGCCGGTCCGCGGTCGCGATCGCCTTGGCGCTGTCGTCGACCTCGACCCACCGATGATCGGCCTCGATACCCAGCTCCTCATCTCCGTCCTCAAGATCGATCCCGCGGGCGGAAACCATGGAGGCCAGCAGCACCTGTCCCGTGTCCAGGTCGAGGTAGCCGCCGGAGACGTCACCGTAGGAGGCCATGACGTCGGCGAGTTCCTCCAGATCGACCGGCAGCGGCCGCCCGATCGGCTCGGTCCCCTGGATCCGGGCGAGGAGCTCGGCGCTGAGGATCGAATCGCCGTCCTCGTCGCGCCAGCGGAGTCTATCGCTCAGGGTCGCCATCACCGAGGCGAGCTCGCCGCTGGCCGCGTTCCGGCCGTGCCGGCTCCCCGCCGAGTGGATCGAGTCCCATGCCTCGAGGACGGCCTGGCCGATCTGCTGGAGCGCATGGTCGGCGTTGACCCCGGTCAGCGCCGCGATGAGCGCGCTGGGGTCGCCCGTGGCTCTGGCGGCCCGCACCGCCCGCAGGTCGATCCGCTCGGGTTCGACCTGGCCGAAGGTCATGAGGAAGGCGCGCACCTCCTTCTCCTCGGCGCGCACCTGCTTGCTCGTCAGGGCCGGGTCATCGCCGAGGAAATCCTCGTCGTCGTGGCGGGTGCGCCCGTACTGGTCGGGTAGAGCGCCCCACCCCCAGATCGCGGTGGGCTCCTGCACGACAACGCCCAGCTCCCGTTCGGGATCGCCCAGTCTGGTCACCGTGCACCGGCAGGTCCAGTCGTCGCCGAAGTCGAAGACGTAGCGGAAGGCCTCCCCGACCCCGACATGATCCTTAACCCGGGCGTCGTGGCGCAGAACGCTGTCGATGAGGGCGCCGCCGGAGAACCCTCCCAGGCCGATCTCGAGGTTGGTGACATCATCGATGATGCGAGTGCCGTCGGCGAGCGTGAAGTCGCGCAAGTGCCCCAGATCCCACCGGGCCAGGGCGAGGTCGATCGCCACACCGAGCTGCTCGAAGGTGGTTGACGGCGGGAGGATGAGGTCTCGACCCGGAGGAGGCACGAAGATCTTCCCACGCCCGGAGAGGAGCTCAACGGAGATGATCTGCCAACGTCGTGCCATGGTGTCATCGTGGCAGCGCCTGCGCCGTCGGCCAAAACGGGGCTCGGCGCGTCCGTCCGGCCGCGGCTTCGAGATCGACATTCTGGTACGAGCTCGACGGCGCCGTCGTCAGCCTCAGCCCATAATGTCGATCTCGCGGGCCGCGCGCTCACAGCACAGCGGACAGGAGTCGGCAGACGTTGTCGATGTAGCGGCGCCACCAGGGTTCGGCCGCCCACTCCTCGGCGGTGAGCTCGGGCGAGACGCTGCGGTAGTGAGCGTCGTTGGCGCGCAGCAGGTCGTCGAGATCGCCGCCGAAAGCCAGCAGCATGACCTCGTAATTCAGAGCGAAGGAGCGGAAGTCCATGTTGGCGCTGCCGATGATCGCGATCTCGTCGTCGACCGTCATGTACTTGGCGTGCAGCACGGTCGGCGCCGGGTACCGGTAGATCCGCACACCGGCGGCGAGCAGCGCCTGATAGTAGGAGCGCTGCGCATGGTTGACGATGAAGTGGTCCGACTCCAGCCCCACGAAGAGCTCGACCTCGATGCCGCGATAGGCCGCCGTCGTCATCGCGGCCAGAAGCGCCTCGTCGGGAACGAAGTAGGGGCTCGTGATGGACACCCGCTTGGTGGCGTTCTGGATGAGGGACAGGATCATCCGCAGGTTCGGCTCAGTGGGGTATCCGGGGCCCGAGGGCACCAGCTGCATGGCATTGACGACGGCGTCGGGTCGGCCCGGCTGCGGCGCCGGAGTGCCGACGGGAGCCGCCTCCCTGAGCACCTGCGACACCGAGACGGGCCCGCCGGCCTGCGGCAGAATGCCGTCGAGGTCGAGCACCTCGCCGGACTCGAAGTACCAGTCCATCTCGAAGACCGCCTCGGCCTCGACGACGATGTCCCCGGTGACCTCCACGCTCAGGTCCGCCCAGGTGCGTCCGGCCCGAATATTGGAGCGCAGCCGGTAGCTCGGGTCGATGATGTTGTGGGAGCCGATGAAGGCCCGCTCACCGTCGATGACGAGGAGCTTGCGGTGGTTGCGCAGGTCGGGTCGGCGGAAGCGCCGCTTGTGCGGCAACAGCGGCATCATGAGTCGCCATTGAATGCCCGCGGCGGTGAAGCGACTGCCCAGCCTCCTCCAGCCGGGGTACTTGCGTGACCCCAGATGATCCACCAGCAGGCGCACAGCCACGCCGCGGGCGACGGCCCGCTCCAGGGCGGAGTAGAAGACATCGGTGACCGGATCCCAGGACTGGATGTAGAACTCGACGTGGACGTGACGGGTGGCGGCGTCGATGGCGCGGGCCATCTCGGCGTAGGTGGCCGCCGCATCGCCGTGCAGGGCGACGACGTCGCCGGTCACGCACGGCAGGCCCGTCAGGGTGCGGTTCATCCGCAGAACCGAGTCCAGGTGCGGCGAGTGCCTGCTGTCCTCGGGCGCGTAGGGCACGTCCTTGGTGGACTCCAGCGCGAACTCGTTGATGGCAGTCTGCTGCGCGCGGCGCTTGCCGTGGATCCACGGACTGCCCAGGAAAATGTAGAGGGGAAGGCCCACGAACGGCAGCAGGAAGATGAGCAGCAGCCACGCCGTCGACGACGAGGGCCGGCGGTTCTCCGGCACGGTCCCGAGCGCGACGATCTTGATCGCGTACTCCACGACGACCCAGGTCGTCGCCAGGACCGATTGCCACTCCATGCCCGCATCCTCCCACGGCGGCCTCTCAAGGCCGCCCAGCAAGCGCTCGCCGTGCCGCGCCCCGCCTCCAGCCACGAGATCGGTCGTACTCCGGCTCGAGATCGGTCGCACTCCGCACCGAGATCGGTCCGGTTCCGCCGCGAGATCGGTCCACTTCCGCGCCGAAATCGGTCGCACTCCGCACCGAGATCGGTCCGAAAGGGCCCGACGGCGGCCCGCGACTCAGCCGTCGGCGGTTTCGGCGGCGTCAGCAGCGTCAGCGGCGTCTGGGGTGGCGACGTCTGGCGCGTCAGCGGCACCCGAGGTGCCGGCAGCGCCGGCAGTGTCGGGGCTGTCAGGGCTGTCAGGGCTGTCGGCAGCGCCCGGGGCGCCGGAGGCACCGGCAGCGCCGGGGGTGTCAGCGGCACCGGGGCTGTCGGTGGCACCAGCGGCACCGGCGTCGGACGGCGCCGGATCCCCGAAGAAGCTGCGGAAATACCCGTAGAAGTTCCAGTTCCCCCAGCTGGTGCAGTCGTCCCCGCCGGTGTATGCGGCGGCGTTGGGCTGGTAGGGGGTGTAGTCGTACAGGCCGGCGGTCGCCTGGTTGGCCACCGTGATCTCGGCACTGCCGCACGCGGAGTCCGAGGAGTAGGCCAACTGCAGGGGGACGCCCGCGATCACATCGTAGGTCTCGGGGTTCAGGCGGTACATCTGGAACTGCATGGCGGCCCCGTAGATCTGATGGAAGAAGCCCGCGTACTCCGAGTCGCACTGCGCGCCGTCGGGGCAGGCGTAACCGGCGGCGGCCTCGTAGTCGCCGGCGGTCAGGGACTCGCCCGACGCCGTGAGCAATCCCTGCTCCTTCTGAATCAGCACCAGCAGGACCTGGGGATTGACGTCGCAGGCGGTCGCGACCTTGGAGATGATCTGCGCAGCGCTCTCCGCGACCGCGCCGCTGTAGCCGCCGGGGCAGGCGGTGGTCGTCTCGCGGTCCTGGGTGTCGAAGGTCGCCTCCGCCAGGCAGTGTGTGCCATCGAGGCCGTCCTGGCAGCCCTTGTTGACCCTCTCGATGAAAGCCGCGACCTCCTTGGTCGTCATGGTGGTCGAGTCGTAGAAGACGTCGTCGTCAATGATGTGGGCCGCATCGAAGCCGGTCATGTCGGTGCTGACAGTGGCCGGCTCGGTGTGAGTGGTGGCCGGCGCAGCGCTCTGCGTCGGTGCGGAACCGATGAGTCTGTCCGCAAGCAGCCCCACCGCAACGGTGATCACGAATGCTCCCAGCAGGAAGCCCAAAGGCGACAGGAGCAGGCGCTTCAGCGGGCTGCGGCGGCGCGGCCGACGACCATGGCCGCGCCCCTTGGCCGCCGAGGAGCGCGGATTGGCCCCGGAGGGGCGGGTAGGGCGACCCGAGCGCGCGGACGTCGAGCGCGCGGACGCGGACGTTGAGCTCGTCGCAGCGGGAGAGCTTCGGTTGCCCCGAGACGGACGGCGGGAGGAGGGAAGGGGACGTTGAGGCATCGTCGCCATGCTGCCACAATCGACGCGGCGGGCCGAGCCCGTCAGGCAGCGGATTATGAACATGCGCTCGCCCTACGGCGGCGCGCACCCGGCGGCACGTCCCCAGGCGCCGGGCCACGCGCCTCTCCCCCGATCGCCTCCCACCGATCGGCCCCTTGCTCAGTCCCGCAGCGGGAGAGAAGACCGCTTTCGCGCACGTCATGTCGAAGCGGCGTCCAGAACCCGGGCCGGGCCGCTACGCTCGAGGCCGTGCACCTGCCCGACGTCCTGGCCCTGGCCCGCTCACTCATGGCGACCCACGGCCTTGAGGACTGGGAGCTGGACCTGGACCGCGCTCGACGACGAGCCGGGCAGACCGACCACGCGCGTCGCCGGATCACGCTCTCGCGCCACCTCATGCGGCTGTACGACGAAGCCGAGGTCCGCGAGACGATCCTCCACGAGATCGCGCACGCGCGCGTGGGCGCCAGCCACGGGCATGACGCCGTGTGGCGGGCGGAGGCCCGGCGCATCGGCTCCACCGGCCGGCGCCTGGTCGACCCGCACGCGCCGCGCATGGAGGGACGATGGCGGGGAACCTGCCCGGCCGGGCACACGGTGACACGGATGCGGCGGCCATCAGTCCCGTTGGCGTGCGCGGTGTGCGCACGCTCCTTCCGGGTCGAGAATCTGCTCGAATGGCAGTACGACGGCGCGACCGTCACCCCCGAGGAGATCGGGCCGCGCTACGCCCGAACCCTCGCCGCGCTCCAGTCGCGATGACGGTGCGGGCCCGGCAGAGCCCGGCAGAGCTCCCAGGCAAGAGCTCTCAGTACGAGCCTTGAGACTCGAACAGGGCCCACCCGCCCAGGGCGATGAAGACGACGACGAGGATGATGGCGATGATCTGCCACAGGAGCATCGCCCTCGCCCAGTTGCAGCGCGATGGGGAGGCCGAACCGCCGAAGGCGACCACGAGCACATAGATGAAACCAACGATGGGGATGCCGGTCAGAAACAGCGCCAGCATCCACGAGCCCACGGAATCCGCAGGGTGTTCCGGCGACTAAGGAGGCGCGAAGTAGACGGGCTGAGAAACGGGACCACCCGCCTGGGGGTAGAACGGCGGCTGCGCCATGGGAGCTCCTCATGTGGGGACGGGGATGGGGATGGCAATGAGAGCGGTAAGAATACCGAACCTCACCCTAAGGCCTCCGGACCGCGCATGTGCACTCCTGCGCAGGTCGACACTCGTGCAGTCCTCCCCCCCCCGGCCGGTCTCCTCCTCGTACTTCTCGGCTCCGCACCCTCGTGCCAGAGGAGGACGCGACGACGACCGCCACTTCCGACGCGGGGAGGATAACGACGGCGACGCCCCCTGGAAGGATAGGCCGCAGCTGCTTCGCGCAGTCCAGACCCATCGTTTCTAAGGAGAGCACATGATCGTCACCACCACGCCCACCGTCGAGGGCTACCCCGTCACCCAGTACCTGCGCGTCGTCTGCGGTGAGACGATCGCCGGAGTCAACATGTTCAAGGACATCGCCGCCGGATTCCGCAACGTGGTCGGCGGTCGCTCGGAGTCCTATGAGCGCGAGCTCATCCAGGCCCGGGAGACGGCGCTGGCCGAGATGACGGCGCGCGCCCAGGAGCTCGGCGCCGAGGGAGTCGTCGGCGTCGACATCGACTACGAGACTCTCGGCACGGATAACGGCATGCTCATGGTGACGGCATCCGGGACAGCCGTGCGCTTCTCACCCATGCAGTAGATGCGGTAGAGCGGAAGAACGGACCCGACAGAGACCCCGGGCGGCCCGGCGCTGACACCTGCGCCGGGCCGCCCGGTCGTCATCCCATGACGAGCTGATAACCCAGGACGCTGATAACAACTCCGAAGATCACGGACAGCACAATGGCGATGACCTGCCACACGAGGACGGCGCGCGCCCAGTTGCGGCGCGAGGCCGACGCCGATCCGCCAAAGGACACCACGCAGAGGTAGATGAGGCCGATCAGGGGCAGGGCGGACAGGAGGACTGCCAGCATCCATCCGCCGAAGGACTCACCGGGTGCGACGTCGGAGGAGTTCGCGGCCGACGTCGGCGACGACGAGGCGGTGGGCCACCCGCCCGTCTGCACCCCGGAAGCGGCCCCCGTACCCGCGCCCTGGGAGGCGGCGACCTCGGGGAAGTAGTCGCCGAGGCTGGAGCCAGCCGCTGCGGAGTAGGTCGCACTGCCGGACGGTCCGGCGGCATTCGCTCCCGGCGCGCCGCCGGCGGGCGGCGCCGATGCTGCGGGCGCCGCGGGCTGTTGAGGCTGAGACTGCTGAGGCACAGTCGAACCGGCAGCGGGGTAGGCCGAGGTGAAGGCCGCCTGCCCAGCCGGGGCCGAGCCGGAGACGGTGGGACCCGAAGGGGCGGACATAGGTGCCGGCCCGGAGGGGGCCGACATGGGCGCCGCTCCAGGACCGGACGGGGCGGACATAGGCGCCGGCCCGGAGGGGGCCGACATGGGCGGGGCTGCGGGATTCGCTGCGCCGGGCACGGCGAAGGCACCGCCCTGCTGGGCGGCGGGCCCACCGGGGACGCCCATCGGCTGAGCCGCGGGTCCTTGCGGAGAAGCTGCGGGAGAGGCGCCGGGCATGCCCGATGAAGGGGCCCCCTGCAGGGCGGCGGTCGCGGCATCGGAGTAGGTCGCGGGCACCGGGGTCGATGACGTCGCGGGCCCCGCGGCCTGGGCCGGCTGGCCGTAGGCGGGCCCGGCCCAGGTGCCGGAACCCGGCCCGTATCCCGCGGACCCGCCCGTCGGGGCCGCCTGGGCTCCGGAGGCGGGGGCGGCGGGATCCGCCGCAGATGTTCTAAATCCTCCTGATGGAAGAACGACCGTCGCCGCAGAACCCTCCGGCGAGTGAGATACCCAGTCGTCCCCGGAGGCTGCGGACGTCGTCTGGCCTCCAGCAACAGGAGCACCGGAGGCCGGAACCGCACCGGCGCCCGGCCCCGCCACGGGTGCCTGCCCCGGAGCCGCCTGAGGCTGCCCGGGAGCCTGCTGCGGCTGCTGCGCCGAAGCCTGAGGCTGACCAGGAGCCTGCTGAGGCTGCGCGGAAGCCTGCTGCGAGGGCGCTTGGGATTGCCCCGAGCCGCGCAGCATGCTCAATGTGCTCGGGTCCACTGTCACAGTCTCCATTGAGTACGAGACATCGGACATCTCGCCCCCCGGGGCCTGGCCCGGCTGTTCACCCTGGGCCGCGGCCGCCGCGAAGGGCGAGGCCGTACCTGATTCGTGGGTCGAGGGGGTGTTGGCCTGCGGTTTCTGGGATTCCGACACGACGAGGCTCCTTCGACGGGGCGCCGGGATGCCCCCGGCGCGCACAACATGATCAGCCTACGACGCCTCACTGCTCATTATGAGGAAAAACGCGGGCGGTATCACAATATCGGCCCGCCTCACCCCCGCTCACCCCCGCTCACCCCCGAGATCGGTCGCACTCCGCGCCGAGATCGGTCCGCTGCCGGCTCGAGATCGGTCGTACCCCGCGCCGAGATCGGTCCAGTTCCGGCTCGAGATCGGTCGTACCCCGCGCCGAGATCGGTCCACTTCCACGTCGAGGTTGCGGTGTGTCAGGACATCTGAGACATGGGTGAGTGTTTCGGGTGGGGTGGTTCTCGGGGTTGGGGGTCGTGTGAGGCGGGCTGGACGGACGTGGGTGGCTCTGCCGGTGCCCTCGTGGCTTCCGTGTGCCCGGGGGTGGTGGGTGTTGCACATTCGCACATGCTCCGCATCGGTGGGAACCGCGGAATCATGCGGAACAGCACTATCAGCAGCGAGCGCGGTCCGGCTCCCATGTGCGCAGACCCCCTGACCGCACATGGGAGCGAGACCGCCACACACCATGATCACCAGAAAATCCCGTCATTCCAACAAAAACCAGCCCCGTCCCGCAGAGGCCCCAGCCTCCCATGTGCAACACCGACGATAAACACGCCCACCAGGCACACCCGCCACGCCCCGCACCGAGATCGGCCCGATTAAACCCGGCCCACCCGACGTCGAGGCACGCACGACGAGCTCGAGAGCGAAAGCTACATGCCGCACCTCAGAACCATCGGAGAGCAGCAGACCCGCGGAACCGAACCGATCTCGATGCGGAGTGCGACCGATCTCGGCACGGGTTATGACCGATCTCGATGCGGAGTGCGACCGATCTCGGCACGGGTTATGACCGATCTCGACGCGGAACTCGACCGATCTCGACGCGGAGAGCGACCAGCCCGCTTCCGGCCCGCGATCGCTCCGGCTCAGCCCGGCCGGCCCGACGTCGAGGCGCGCACGACGAGCTCGGGGGCGAAGGCCACATGCCGCACCTCGGAGCCGTCGGCGAGCAGCAGATCCGCGGCAGCACGACCGATATCGCGCATGGGTACGTGAACACTGGTCAACGGGGTGATGAGTTCGGAGGCGATCGCCACGTCGTCGTAGCCGACAATGGCCACGTCATCGGGGATACTCAGTCCACGACGGCGGATCTCGCGCATGGCGCCGATGGCCAGCTGATCGTTGGCGCAGAACAGCGCCGTCGGCCGAGACTCCGCCCGCAGGAGCGCCGCGGCCCCGACCGCCCCGGCATCAGCCGTGTACCCGTATCCCCCACTGACCGCCTCGATCTCTTCAAGGACCACGGCAGGATCGAGTCCGGCATCCGCGAGCGCCGTCAGCACGCCATTGCGGCGATCGACGGACTGCCTGATCGACAGCGGCCCGTTGACGAAGCCGATGCGCCGATGGCCGAGGGCGACCAGATGGGCGATGGCGGCGCGCGCGCCCGCGACGTCGTCGCCGGAGACGGTGGACAGGCCCGCGGAGATCGGCGGGTGATCCATGAGAACCACTCGGATTCCGCGCCCGGCCAGCACCGCGAGATTGTCGAGCGTACAGCTCGAGGGCGTCACGATGACGCCGCGCACGTCCAGTCCCGCCAGCAGGCTCATGAGCTCGCGCTCGCGATCGGGATCGGAATCGGTCGAGCTCAGCATGGGGACCCGGTTGTCCTCGCGCAGGCGGTCCTCAATGCCGCGGGCGGCCTCGGTGAAGAAGGGGTTGGAGATGTCGTGGACGAGCACCCCGACCAGCGAGGAGCCCCCATGGCGCAGACGCCGGGCGGTCTCCGAGCGCACGAAGCCGAGCTCGTCGATCGCCGCGCGCACCCTGTCCAAGGTTGGCCCGGCCACGCGCTCGGGGTGGTTGAGGACGTGCGAGACCGTGCCGACCGAGACGCCGGCCCTCTCAGCGACGTCGCGCACCGAAGGATGAGCCACGGCACCTCTCCTCATCATGCCCCTTGACCGATCGATTCTGCACGCAGGATAACGGCCTTCGGCTGCGTTTTTTCAGAGAAGGGGCGGAACAGGGCCGGACGGGAACTACGCGGACGCGTCCACCGTCCCGGGCCAGAGCGGGCGACGCACCAGAGCGGGCCGGCACGGCCGGACGGGATGAGTGGCGTGCCGACCCGGGCCGGCACGGCCGGACGAACCGGCGGACGGAGTGAAGACGAGGAGCGGCCCACCCTTGAGGAGGCGCGCAGCGGCGGGTAAACTCTCTCTTGAAACGGTTCATATCGGATCGCCCACCCCCTGAACGAGGACGTTCAATGACGATAACACCCGCCGACTCGCTGGAGAACCTGCTGAATACCACGGACGCCCGCTCCCGGCAGCGCTGCTGCTTCCTGCTCCAGGTCCGCCCCGAGCGCCTCACGGAGTACGTCGAGGTCCATCAGCGCGTCTGGCAGGAGATGCGCGAGGCGCTGCATCGCACCGGTTGGCGCAACTACTCCCTTTTCCTGCGCCCCGAGGACGGCCTGGTGGTGGGCTACTTCGAATCCGACGACGTCGCCGCGGCCATGGCCGCCATGGAGGACGAGGAGGTCAATACCCGCTGGCAGGCGGAGATGGCCCAGTACTTCGTCCAGCCGAGCGGCGGCAGCGCCGCCGTCCTGCCCCAGTACTTCCGCCTGGACTGACACGATTCCCTTATCACTTATCTCTCTATATACCCCTCTTACCCGATCCCCACACTCGTCCCTCAAGGAGAAGAGCATGACCAGCAAGCCACTGACCGGATGGAAGGCGACCGCAGCGGTCGCCATGTCGAACTACATCGACTCCGGCTCCATCATCGCCATCGCCACGTCCCTCGGATTCTGGAGCGCGGCCTACTTCCCCAGCGACGACGGCACCGTCGCCGGCCTGTTGGCCGCCTTCAGCTCCAACGCCTTCGGCGCAGCCATCGGGGCGCTCATCGGCGGCCCCCTGTGCGACAAGTACGGCCGCAAGTTCATCTACACCTACGACCTGCTCCTGTACGCCCTGGGCGGCCTGATCGTCGTCTTCGCGGCCAATCTGGCCATGCTGTTCACCGGCTTCGTCGTCATCGGCCTGGCCGTGGGCGCCTCGGTCCCGGCGGGCTGGACCTACATCGCCGAGTTCGCCCCCACCGATCAGCGCGGCAAGCACATCGGCGCCACCCAGCTGGCCTGGTCCTTCGGCCCCTTCATCGGCTTCGGCCTGGCAGCGGCCCTGGCCCCGCTGGGACTGCTGGGCAGCCGCATCATCTTCGCCCACCTGGTCGTCATCGCCCTGGCCACCTGGTACATCCGCCGGGGCCTGGAGGAGTCCGAGACCTGGGAGAACGCCAAGGGAGGCGCGGACGCCACGCCGCCGTCGATGTGGAGCGCCTTCCGCAAGCTCTTCACCCGCCGCGTGAACATCACCGCGCTCATCTTCCTGGCGGTCATCTACACCTGCTGGAACCAGGCGGCCTCGCAGAACGGCATCTTCCTGCCCACGATCCTGAGCTCCATGGGCTACGAGACCCTGCAGACCGACCTGTTCTCCATGCTCTCGTGGGGCTTCGTCATCGCCTCGACCTTCGTCTTCATGTACCTGGTGGACCGCGTCTCCTACCGCTGGCACTACTTCGTCGGCGGCCTGCTGGCCATCGTCTCCTGGGTGGTGCTCGTCTTCGGGCCCTCCACCGCGGCCTGGACCGCGTTCACCTACACGATCATCTGGGGGCTGTCAGCCGGGCCGTCCGCCCAGGCCTTCTACTCGGTGTGGTCCCCCGAGCTCTTCGCCACCCCGTACCGCTCCGCGGCCCAGGGAATCGTCTTCTTCGCCGTTCGTCTGGCCTCCGGCCTCATCTCGCTCATCTTCCCGATCATCCTCGCCAAGGAGAACGGCCTGCTCATCGACGGGCTCATCCTCATCGGCTTCCTCATCATCGCCACTCTGGTGGGCACCGTCTTCGCCCCGAAGACGCGGGGCAAGAGCCTGGAGGAGATCGAGATGGAGCGCTACGGCGAGCACGTGACCAGCATGTGAGCCGATGTGAGCCGAGCCGGCTCAACCGAGCACTGAGACTCCTGACGCTTCTGAAGCCTCTGACGCCCCTGGAGCCCTGGCATCCGACGAAAGCCACAGCAACTACAGCAACCACAGCATCTGAACGGAGCAGCGCATGACGCCCTCGCCCCACCCCGCCACCCCGACCCTGTCCGACCTGAGCCCCGAGGCCCGCGGCCTGCTGGAGACCCAGACCATCGAGCTGCCCAGCTGGGCCTTCGGCAACTCCGGCACTCGTTTCCGGGTCTTCACCACCGCGGGCGTGCCCCGCGACCCCTACGAGAAGATCGACGACGTCGCCGAGGTCAACCGCCTCACCGGCGTCACGCCGCGCATCTCCCTGCACATCCCGTGGGACAGGACGGACGACTACGACGCCCTGCGCCGCCACGCCGAGGACCAGGGCATCTCCATCGGGACCATCAACTCGAACGTCTTCCAGGACGAGGACTACAAGCTGGGGTCCCTGTGCAACCCCGACGAACGGATCCGCGCCAAGGCGATCGCCCACCACCTGGAGTGCATCGACATCATGCGGG
>ERZ773004.861-NODE-861-length-17277-cov-114.818256_pt1 | contig 17277 bp, 18 predicted proteins | sample MGYA00580667_ERZ773004 | MGnify/ENA primary metagenome ERZ773004 (study PRJEB29015, sample SAMEA2737963) | human oral metagenome | biome: human oral; feature: human-associated habitat; material: dental | place: China | collected 2123 ... | reverse complement strand
CCGGCGCGGGCGCCAGTGGCGGCGCGGCTCGGCCAGCGGCGGCACCGTGCCGTGGGCGAGGATCTGCTCGGTGGGGCTCAGCGAGCGCAGCGCCACGGCCCGCACCCGCCCGGGGTGCTCCTGCGCGAACTCCTCGTAGAGCTCGGGGTCGTGCTGGCCGTCGTCGCCGACGAGCACCCAGCGGATGGTCGGGAGCTCGCGGGCGAGCCCGGCCATCGTGCGGCGCTTGTGGTCCGTGCCCGAGCGCACCCACTCGGTGCGGGTGGGCCCCCAGTCGGTGAGCAGGAGCGCGCCGGGCGGGAAGCCGTGCCGGGTCATGAACCGCTCGAGGAAGCGGATCGAGGACCACGGGCCGGTCGAGACGTAGAAGATCGGCGCGCCCGGGTGCTCGGCCAGCATCCGTTGGTACAGGCGCGCCATGCCCGGCACCGCCCGCCGGTTGCCCTCGAGCTGGAAGAAGCTGTTCCAGATGGCGAGGAGCAGGCGGGGCATCCACGTGCTGATGATCGTGTCGTCGATGTCGGAGATGACGCCGAAGTCCTCGTCGGGGTCGATGATCCGCACGGGCATCTCGGCCCCCGAGCCGTTGCCGGCGGCCAGGTGCATCGTGTGCCAGCCGGGGGCGAGCTCGGAGTCGACCATCGTGTCGACGTAGCCGCGGCGGTCGGTGCGCAGGGTCCGTGTGCGGCCGGCGACCGTCAGCCGCACCGGACGGTGCGGGGCCGGGAGCTCGAGGAAGTTGCGCCAGCCGCGGCGGTGCAGCCATGCCGCGGCGTGCGCCGGCAGCAGCTTCTCGTCGTCGGGGCGCAGGACGAGCCGCCCCAGCACGCGCACGCGCCCCGGGGTGCCGTAGCCGATGAAGGGGACGGGCCGCTCGCGCCAGCCGCGCCGCCCCAGTACGGCGCCGATGCGACGCGTCACGAAGTCGTTGGCGTGAACGCCGATCACCGATCCGTGCCTCATGACCCCACCCTAACGGGCTCCCCGGGGCCTCGCGGGCCACGACCGTCCCGCCCGGGAGGCGGCCCGCCTCCGGGACCCCGGTGAGGCTGGTGGAGGCGCCCGCGGCCGGGCGGGGCGGACACGCCGGTCCCCGCCCGGCGGGCCCCGGGGTGGCACGATGGGGGCGTGATGAACACGAGCCCCTCCGCCCTTCCGCAGGCCCTGCGCGACCGCGTCGACGAGTGCGGCTTCTTCCCCGAGCTCGTCGAGGACTCGGTGTCCACGGCCCTCGGGGACGAGACGGTCGTCGACTTCCTCGTCCAGCACGAGGCCACGGTCGGGCCCGAGGGCATCATCCGCCATCTCACGGTCCTCGTCCTCACGCCCGGGCGCCTCATCGTGAGCCACACCGACGAGGAGACCGACGCCCGCGGCGCGGACACCGCCGTCACGACGAGCGAGTCGGTTCCGCTGTGGCTGCTCGGCGTCATCACGGTGAGCCGCGTCCTGTCCCACCCCGAGCGGTACGGCAGCGCCGAGGCGTCCGTCGTCGAGACCTGGCTGACCCTCACCTGGGACGCCGTGCGGCGCCTGCAGATCGTCCCGGCCCACTGCGGCGACCCGTCGTGCACGGCCGACCACGGCTTCGACGGCGAGGCGGTCGGCGAGGACATCACGATCCGCATGAGCCCGGCCGCGGACGGCGCCGAGAACGTGCAGCGCCTCGTTGAGTTCGCCGGCGCCCTCCAGCGCCTGGCCCACGGGCCGGTCCCGCGGTGAGCGCCGACCCGGCGGCCCCCGACTACGGCAGCGGCACGCTCGCCGAGCTGCTCCCGGCGGTCGCCCACCGCCTCGGGGCGCCCGACGCCCCGCCCGGCGCCCTGGACGTGCCGCCCGCCCGCGCCTACGTGCTCGTGCTCGTCGACGGACTGGGCTGGAACCAACTGCTCGCCAACCTTCCCGCGCTCGGCCGCATCCCCCGGCTGCTCGCCGACGCCCGCCCGCTCAGCGCGCCCGTGCCGGCCACCACCGCCTGCTCGCTCACGACGCTCGGCACCGGTCGCCCGCCCGGCGTGCACGGCATCGTCGGCTACTCCTTCCGCCCCTCGAGGGCGGGCGACCTCCTGCGCCCCCTCGACTGGGGGCCGCTGGACCCCGACCCCGAGCTGCTGCAACCGGTGCCCACCTGGTTCGAGCGCCTGGAGCGGGCCGGCGTCGCCGTCACCACCGTCTCGCGCAGCCGGTTCCGCCGCAGCGGCCTCACACGCGCGGCGCTGCGCGGCGGGTCCTTCCGCGGCTTCGGCCGGGACGCCCCCATGGCGGCCCGGCTCGAGACGATCCTCGCCGCCGTCGCCGCCGGGCCCGCGCTCGCCTACGTCTACGAGAGCGAGCTCGACCACACCGGTCACGGCAGGGGCGTCGGCTCGGGGCAGTGGCTCGACCGGCTGGTCCGCGTCGACGCCGGGCTCGAGGTCCTGCGGCGGGCGCTGCCCGCCGACGTCTGCCTGCTCGTCACCGGCGACCACGGCATGGTCGACGTCCCGGCCCGGCACCGGGTCGTCATCGAGGACGTCCCGGGCCTGGCCGAAGGGCTCGAACTCATCGGCGGCGAGGGCCGGCTGCGCTATCTCTACACGCGCGAACCGCACGCCGTCGCGGCCCGCTGGGCGCGGATCATGGGCGAACGCGCCTGGGTCCGCACCCGCGAGGAGGCCGTCGAGGCCGGCTGGTTCGGCCCGGAGCTCGCACCCGGGGTCGCCGAACGGCTGGGCGACGTCTTCGTCGCCGCCCGTGGGGACTGGGCCGTCATGACCCGCACGAGGGAGCGCGAGTTCGCGCTCGTCGGCCAGCACGGCTCGCCGGAGCCCGACGAGATGCTCGTCCCTCTGCTCGTCGACGAGGGACTGGACTGGGTGGAACCCCGGCCCCGTCGTCCGGCTCCTCCAGACGGTCGGCCGACCGGCCCGTCAGCGTCCCGGCTCAGCGCAGGGGGGCGCCGGAGTCGTCGGGGCCCTTCGGGCCGCCGAACATGATCTCGTCCCAGCTGGGGACGGAGGCGCGGTGGCCCCTGCGCTTGCGCGGAGGCCTCTTCTCCGGCGCCGCCTCCGGCAGCGGGTCCTGTTCGGGCTCTTCGGGGCCCTGCCCGGCCGGGTGCTCCCTCTTCGCGGTCCGTCCCCTCCCGGGGCGGTCCCTGCCGGCCCGCTCCGGCCCGCCGGCCCCGGCGGGCGCCTCCTCGGCGCCCCGGGCGCCGAGGTCCCGGTCGGCCCCGGCGGAGCGGTCGTCGGGCCGGTCCTCGTCGGGCCCGTCCACGTCGCGCCCGTCCTCGCCGGCGCGCCCGTCCTCCGCACCGCCCACCGCGATCGGCTGGTTGAGGCCGGCGTAGACGTGGACGGAGTCCTCGTCGAAGCCCGAGAGCATGTCGTAGAGCACGTCCATGTCGGAGGTCGGATTGGGCACGAGCTCGTAGACGCCGTCGATCTTGGTCAGCCCGGTGTGCTCGAGCTCGTCCTCGGCGTCCTCCAAGCCGCTCGACTCGGCGGCCCCGTAGACCTCGGCGAGCGCGGCGCCGCCGCCGACGATTGGCTGCTGGCCCGGCTGGACGGCCCGCACGAGCGCCATCTCGTCATTGAGGTCGACGGTGGGCTCGGCGTCCGGGTCGGCCCTGCGGATCGGGGTGCGCGGCCTCGGGGGCTCCTCGCCGAGGAGCCAGCGAGCGTCGTCGTTCGCCGCCACCGCGAACCGTCCGCGGGGGTCGAAGTCGAAGCGCGCCTGCTTGACGGTCGAGCCGATCCGGTAGCTGGCCTGCACGGTCCAGTGCCGATCGGCGCGGTCCTCCTCGCGCCAGGCGTCCCAGTCGACGGAGTCGGCGTCGATGCCCTCGGAGCCCAGGCGCGCGCGGGCGGCCTCGCCCAGCGGGGCCGGCCCGCGGCCGTTGCCGCGCCGGCACTGCGCCGCCTGCGCCATCTCGGCCATGTGCTCGCGCTCGGCCAGGACGGGGGCCGCGTAGCCCTCGATGCCGTCGACCGGCACCCCGGCCGCCCGCGCGACGTCGTCGGGGGACTCGCCGGCGCGGATGCGGGACTGGATCTCCCGTGGCGTCAAGGCACTGTCCATCTGGCATCTCCCCGCATCCTGCCCGGATGCCCGGGCCTGTAGATCGGTCATGGGATCACGCGACCGGACGCATGACAGGGGCAAATCTACCGCGTCGGCACGCCGCCCGGTCGCCGCGGCATGCCCTGTGGCCGGGATCGGCCCCGGGCGCCGCCCCCGCCCCGGATGCGGCGCCCGGACCGCTTCTCGGCACGGTGCTCGTTCTGCGAGTTCTTTGGGTATGATGCCCACGATTTACCGGTCTGGAGGTCCTCTCAGCAGGCGCCGGTACGAAGCCCACCCACTGGTTCGGAAGGTCATCATGGCGACTGATTACGATGCACCCCGCAAAACTGATGAGGAGTCACGCGAGGATTCGATCGAGGAGCTCAAGAACCGTCGCAACGACAAGAACTCCGGCAAGGTCGACGAGGACGAGGCGGAGGCCGCCGAGTCATTCGAGCTGCCCGGCGCCGATCTGTCCCACGAGGAGCTGACCGTGCGCGTCCTGCCGCGCCAGTCCGACGAGTTCACCTGCGCGAGCTGCTTCCTCGTGAAGTCGCGCAGCCAGCTCGCCGAGGAGCGCAACGGCAAGCCCTACTGCGTCGACTGCGTCTGAGTCGAGCCGGCCGGCCCCACGATCCGGCACGGCACGAGGGCCCGCACCGTCACGGTGCGGGCCCTCGTGCGTGTCCGTGCCGGATCATGGGGCGGGGACGTCAGTGACGCAGGCCGATGGGGAACCGGCGCCTGGCGGCCAGGTCGGGGATCTCCCCGGTGAGCCGGGCGACCCTGGCCGCCGTGAAGCGCTCCACGACGAGCTGGAGGACCGCCATGCCGACGCCGCTGGCGATGATCCACCCCGCTGCCTTGGCCAGCGGGACCTCCGGATCGCTCGGGTCCGGCGGCTTCTCGCCGGTGATCGTCTTCCACGAGGCGTTGAGAAGTTTCTGGCCTGCGAAGACGCCGACCGTGCCGAGGACCCCGGCGAGCACCTTGAACTGGGTGTTTGTGGTGCGAGATGCCATCCTGCCTCCCTCCGATGCCGGTCCGCGGGCGCGGCCGGCGGCCCCTCCATCCTAGGGGTCGTCGGTGTCGGCCCGCCGGACCCCGCTGCCGGGCCGGCGGCGTCCGACCCGTGCCCCGCGAGGACGACCGCCGGTGCCCGGTCGGGCCGATGGCGTCCGGGCGCGGCCGGACCCGTGTTCCGCGTCGGTCCCGGGTGCTCCGCGCCGATTCAGGGACGACGGGGCCGGACGGTCCGGCCGGGGTGTTCGTGCGCGGCGTTAGGCTGGGGCACGGCATGGCACCGGGCCTGTCGCAATGTGAAGCTCAGCAGATGCAGATGATGGTGGGAAGCCTGAATGTTCGGACGCAAGAAGCGCAGGGCGGCTGACGAGGACGAGCTCGACGAGCTCGTCGGGCGGGACGGGTCCGACGACGACCCCGCTGCCGACCCCGATGACACCGAGGACGAGGACTCCGGCGACGACGCCGAGCCCGAGGACGAGCTCGATGAGTGGCGGCGGCTCGACGCCTCGCGCGACTGGCGCGAGGAGGGCCCCTTCGACCTGTCCGAGGTCGACCTGGACGCCGACGACGTCGAGCGCATGGACTTCGACGCGCTCATCCTGACCCCCTTCGACGGCATGCAGCTCCAGCTCCAGGTCAACCAGCAGACCCAGCAGCTGCAGGCGCTCCTGGTGGTCTCGGGCCAGTCCGTCATGGAGCTGTCGCTGTTCGCCGCGCCGGCGGGGCGCGACATGCGCGCCGACGTGCGCGACGAGATGATCGCCAACGCCCGGAAGGCCGGCGGCAAGGCCACCCTGACCGAGGGGCCGTTCGGCACCGAGGTGCGCCGCGTCGTCCCGATCACCACCCAGCAGGGTCAGCACGGCTACCACGTCTCGCGCACCTGGTTCGCCCAGGGCCCCCGCTGGCTGCTGCGCGGCGTCCTCATGGGCGAGGCCGGCCTGGCCGAGGGCCTCAAGGGCTCCACCGAGCTGCTCTACGAGCTCTTCGCCAACACGGTCGTCCGCCGCGGCGACAGGCCGAAGGTGCCCGGCGAGCTCATCCCCATGACGATGCCGCCGGAGGTCGCGAACCGGGCCTCCGGGGCGTCCGCCGGGACGCGGTGACCATGGCCGGCGGCCTCCTGTCCCGGCTGCTCGGTCGGGGCCGCGGGCCCGAGGAGGGGCCCGCCGACGAGGGGGCCGGCCGCGGGCCGGTCGCCATCGCCGACGCCCCCACCCGCCGGCGTCTCACGGTGCAGGGGCAGGTGGCGATCCTCACCGTCACCCCCGCGGCCGAGCACCGCTGGCTCGAGGCCGAGCTCACCGACGGCACGGGCGCGCTCACGCTCATCTGGATGGGCCGCCACCGGATCGCCGGCGTGACGCCCGGGCGGTCCCTGCGCGTCACCGGCCTCATCAGCGAGCGCGGGGGCCGTCGCGTCATGTTCAACCCCGGTTACGAGCTGCTTCCCTGAGCCGCCGGCCAGGATCCGTCTTCACGGCCGCGGGGCCTCCTTCCGGGCCCCGCCGCGCCGGCTCCTGGGTCGCGCCTGCCCGCGCGTCCCCGTCCGGTCGTCGCGCGCCGGCGACGCCCTGTCAGGCCAGGCAGGCCGACAGCTCCCGCTCGTGGTCCTCGCTGATCGTGAAGAGCAGCTCGTCGCCCTCCTCGACCGCCGCGTCGGGCAGCGGGGGCTGCGCCCGTCCGTCGCGGATGATCGCCACGAGCACCCCGTCGCCGGGCAGGCTCAGCTCGCGCACCCGTCGTCCGATGGCCGGCGACTCGGCGGGCAGGGTCAGCTCGACGAGGTTCGCGGAGCTCTTGGTGAAGGTCATGAGGCGCACGACCGCGCCGACGGAGACGGCCTCCTCGACGAGGGCCGACATGATGCGCGGCGTCGACACGGCCACGTCGACGCCCCACTGCTCGGTGAACATCCACTCGTTCTTCGGGTGGTTGACGCGCGCGACGGTGCGGGGCACGCCGAACTCCGTCTTGGCGAGCAGCGTGTGGACGAGGTTGGCCTTGTCGTCGCCGGTGGCGGCGATGGCCACGTCGCAGGTCTCGAGGTCGGCCTCGGCGAGCGAGTCCATCTCGCAGGCGTCGGCGAGCAGCCACTCGGCCTCCGGGACGGTGTCGGAGCGGATGGCGTGGGGGTCCTTCTCGATGAGGAGCACCTCGTGCCCGTTCGCGATGAGCTCGCGGGCGATGGACCGGCCGACATTGCCGGCGCCGACGATGGAGACGCGCATGGTTCCTCTCCTCAGGCCTGCTCGGGGGCGTTCGACAGGGTCTCGAAGACCGAGCCGATGCGTTCGGACGCGACGGCGACGTAGAGCACGTCGCCCTCCTGGACCAGCACGTCGCGGGTCGGCACCATGCCGGTGCCCAGGCGGGTGAGGAAGGGCACCCGCAGGTGGAGCCGGTGCTCGATGCCCTTGACCGGGGTGCCGGCCCACTCGGGCGAGAAGGGCACCTGGTAGAGGGCCGTCGTGCCGGACGGGTCGCGCCACACGGGGGTGGCCGTGTCGTCGAGGAGCCGGTTCATCACCTGACCGGCGGACCAGCGGACGGTGGCGACGGTGGGGATGCCGAGCTTCTCGTAGACCTCGGCGCGGCCCTGGTCGTAGATGCGGGCGACGACGTTCTGCACGCCGAACTCCTCGCGCACGACGCGCGCCGCGAGGATGTTGGAGTTGTCGCCGCTCGCCACGGCGGCGAAGCCGTCGGTGGTGCGGATGCCGGCCTTGAGGAGCACGTCGCGGTCGAAGCCGACGCCCTTGTAGGTGTGGCCGCTGAACTCGGAGCCGAGCCGGCGGAAGGAGTCGGCGCTCTGGTCGATCACGGAGACGGCGTGGCCGCGTCTCTCCAGGCCGCGGGCCAGTGTCGAACCGACCCGGCCGCAACCCATGATGATGATGTGCACGTCGACCTCCGCCCCACGACTGCGCCCCGGGCCGCCCGGTGCGGACGCCCGGCGGCAGCACGCTGACAAGATTAGCCGCATCATGAAGCCTCCGGCCCGGTGCGGGGTTAGGCTGGCTGGCCGTGAGTGTTACAGATCGTGTGAAGCGCGTCCTCGTCGGACGCAAGCTCGCGAGCACCCAGCTCGGCGACACGCTCCTGCCCAAGCGCATCGCGCTGCCGATCTTCGCGTCCGACGCCCTGAGCTCGGTCGCCTACGCTCCCGACGAGGTGCTGCTGACCCTCTCGCTGGCGGGCATGTCCGGCTTCGTGCTCTCCATCCCGATCGGCATCGCCGTGGGCGTCGTCCTCCTCGTCGTCGTGGCGAGCTACCGCCAGACCGTGCACGCCTACCCCTCGGGCGGCGGCGACTACGAGGTCGTCACGAGGAACCTCGGGCCCGACGCCGGCCTCGTCGTGGCGAGCGCGCTGCTCGTCGACTACGTGCTCACCGTCGCCGTGTCGGTCAGCTCCGGGGTGCAGAACGCCGAGGCGATGCTGCCGTGGATGGCGGGCCACGAGGGCGTCGTCGCGGCCGTCGTCATCGTCGCGCTCATGTCGGTGAACCTGCGCGGCATCCGCGACTCGGGCGGCATCTTCGCGGTGCCCACCTATCTGTTCATGGCCGGCGTGGGCGCCATGATCGTCTGGGGCCTCGTCCGGATCCTCGTCCTCGGCCAGAGCGTCCGCGCCGAGACCGCCGACTGGACCGTCGTGGGCACCGGGCGCTACGAGCCGCTCGTCGGCCTCGGCGCCCTCGCCCTGCTGGCCCGCGCCTTCTCGTCGGGCTGCGCCGCCCTCACCGGCGTCGAGGCCATCAGCAACGGGGTGCCGAACTTCCGCGCCCCGAAGTCGCGCAACGCGGCCGCGACGCTGCTCCTGCTCGGCACGATCGCCGTCTCGATGCTCCTGGGCATCCTCGTGATGGCCCGCCTGACGGGCGCCCGGAGGATCGACCCTGCGGCGGGCAGTCACTTCGTGACCCCCGACGGCACCCAGGTGCACGGCGCGACGACGACGATCATGGGCCAGCTGGCGCGCGCCGTCTTCTACCCGGGCTTCGGCGTCGGCTTCTACTTCCTCGTGACGATGACCGTCGTCATCCTCTTCCTCGCCGCCAACACCGCCTTCAACGGCTTCCCGACACTGGGCTCGATCCTCTCCCGCGACGGCTGGCTGCCCCGCCAGCTGCACCAGCGCGGCGACCGGCTGGCCTACTCCAACGGCATCATGACGCTCGCTGTCGGGGCCGTCGTGCTCGTCCTCGTCTTCAACGCCTCGGTCACGATGCTCATCCAGATGTACGTCGTCGGCGTGTTCATCTCGTTCACGCTCAGCCAGATCTCGATGATCATCCACTGGAACCGCCACCTGGGCGCCGAGTCCGATCCGGCGGCGCGCCGCCGCATGCGGCGCAGCCGCGTCGTCAACGCCGTCGGCGCCGGCCTCACCGGCGTCGTGCTCGTCATCGTGCTGGCCTCCAAGTTCCTCCACGGCGCCTGGATGGCGCTGCTGGCCATGGCCGTCGTCTACGTCCTCATGCACGCCATCAGCCGCCACTACCGGACGGTGCGCGAGGAGGTCGACGACATCGACGAGTCCGACCTGGCCCTGCCCAGCAGGGTGCACGCCGTCGTCATGGTCAACGCGGTCAACAAGCCGACGGTCAAGGCGATCCAGTTCGCCAAGGCCACCCACCCGAGCCGGCTCGAGGCGCTCACGGTGGCCGTCGACCCCGTCGAGACGGCCCGCTTCACCGAGGCCTGGGAGGACGAGGACCTGGGCGTCCCGCTGAAGATCGTCGCCTCGCCGTACCGTCAGATCACCGGGCCCTTCGTCGGCTACGTGCGCCGGATCGTCAGCGACAACCCGCGCGACATCGTCTGCGTCTACATCCCCGAGTTCGTCGTGGGCCACTGGTGGGAGCAGCTGCTGCACAACCAGACGGCCCTCGTGATCCGCACCCGGCTCCACTTCATGCCCGGCGTCATGGTCACCTCGGTGCCCTACCAGATCCGCTCGGGGCGGCAGCTGGCCGCCCGTCGGCGGCAGGCGCGCCTCGAACGCGAGGCGGCCCGGGCGCGGGCCCTGCAGGGGGCCCGCTCGTGAGCGGGCCCGTCATCGGGCCGCTCGTGCTCGGCCCGCCCGCCCACGGCGGCCACGTCGTGGCGCGCCACGAGGGCCGGGTCGTCTTCGTGCGAGGGGGCCTGCCCGGCGAGAGCGTCCTCGTCGAGCTCACCGACACCCGCCACGATCGCTTCTGGAGGGGCCGCGTCGCGCGGGTGCTCGAGGCCTCGCCCGAGCGCGTCGACCTCGACCTGCCGCCGGCCGCCTGCACCGGGGCCGACCTCGCCTTCGCCTCCCTGGACGCCCAGCGGCGCATGAAGGGGCTCGTCGTCGCCGAGCAGCTCGCCCGCCTGGGCGGCGTCGAGGAGCCTGCGCGCCTGGGCGGGCTCGACGGCGGCCCCGGGGGAGCCGGGCCCGGTGACGGCGCCGGGCCGGCGGTGCCGGTCGAGGCGGTGCCCGGCGACGACGACGGCTGGGGCTGGCGCACCCGCATGCGCTATCTGCACGTCGACGGACGCGTCGGCATGCGGGGCTTCCACTCCGACGAGCTCGTCGAGGCGCCGGCCGGGACCGGCTTCCTGCTCGCCGATCCGCGCGGGCCCCGGCCGCACGAACTCGCCCGGTACGCCGACCGGGCCGGGCGCGAGATCGTCGTGACCGTCGCCGACTCCGGGGTGACGGTCATGAGCGGCGGGCGCCTCGTGGACGGCGAGGCGGTCGTCACCCAGCGGGTGCGCGGACTCGACCTGCGGGTCCGCGCCGACGGCTTCTGGCAGGTGCACCCCGGCGCCGCCGACGCCCTGGCCGGCGCGGTCCTGGACGCCCTGGAGGTGCGGCCGGGTGAGCGGGCCCTGGACCTGTACTGCGGCGCCGGCCTGTTCGCCGGCGTCCTCGACCGGGCCGGCGCCCGGGTCACCGGCGTGGAGTCGGACGGCCCGGCGGTCCGCCTGGCCCGGACCAACGTGCCGCGGGCCCGGTTCATCGCCTCCCGCGTCGAGCGGGCCCTCGGCCGACTGCCCGACGCCGATGTCGTCGTCCTCGATCCGCCGCGCACCGGCGTCGACCGGCGGGTCGTCGAGGCCGTGACCGGGCTCGGCGCCCGGGCCGTCGTCTACGTCGCCTGCGACCCGGCCTCCCTGGGCCGCGACGTGGGCCGCTTCGCAGCCCGGGGCTGGCGGCTGGCCGGCCTGCGGGCCCTCGACATCTTCCCGATGACCCACCACGTCGAGACGGTCGCCCTCCTGAGGAGAGGCCTCCGGTCCCACGGCCGATGAGGACGGACGGCCCCGGCCCTCCGGAGGCAGGACGGGCCCGCGGTCGGACGCCGGGGGAGGCGGGCGGGGCCCGTGTCACGATGGACCCGCACGATGACTCGCAGCGGCGTGGATGCGAGGGGCCGGGGTCTCCTCCACGAAGGAGAAGGCGGACAAGGCCCTCGCCGTGCCGAGGAGGATGAGCGACTGCGGCGCCGACGTGAACGCCGGGGACCCGTACCTCATCCTCACGGGCGCGGGGTCGTCGGCAGGCTTCTTCGATCTGTCGGACGGCGGTCTCTTCGGGGCTGGCCCTCGACCGGCGCGCCCCCATTGCGCCTGGGGCAGGTGGGATCCACGGAGGACACGGTCCTGTTTCTTGTCTGCCGCGGGCCGGTGTTTCCCGTTGAGTCCTGCGGAACAAGCCTCATCATCTCTCGTACGAGGTCCTGTCGGCTGAGACGGGCCCGTGAACTCGGCTCACCACAGTCGAGTGTGCGGGTCGGAGCAGGGTTGACAGGGACGAAACAGTCAGTTATGCTGATGATCAGCAACGCTGAGTATTCAGCACTGGGAGGAGGTCTCCGGTGTGAGAATCGATGACTACTACGGCTTTCTGGCCGCCAAGGCGCTTCAGCAGCTGAACGCGATGTTTGATGCCCTGCTCCAAGAGGAGAACGTCAACGGCAGGCTGTTCGGGACCCTGGTGATCGTCAGCGACAACCCGGGTGTCACGCAGAGGGCGGCCGGAGATCTTCAAAAGGTGGACCGGACCACGATCGGGAAGTTCGTTGATGAACTCTGCGAGGGTGGCTATGTTGAGCGGAGGAGGAGCCAGAAGGACAGAAGATCGTACGCTCTTTTCCTGACTTCAAGGGGGGAGGAGGCGCTGGGGCGCTTCCGAGGGGCGTGCCAGCAGGTCGAGGATCAGTTCTTCGCTTCTTTTTCACGAGATGAAAGAGATGTGTACGTCAGGTTGACGAAGAAATTGGTGAAGGAGAACATGGGATGAACAGACTGGAGTACTTCGAGGCGCGCTGTGAGGCGACACTGTCGCCCATGGAGTATGCAGCGGCGTCGGACCGGGATCCGGATGCGTTTTTTCTGGTTGATGTCAGAAACGCTCCTGCCGAGAAGATGAGGGTGAAGGCGGCGGGCGCTCACCTCATCCCTCTGAATACGTTGACGGAAAGATTGTCCGAGGTTCCGAAGGACAGGACGATCGTGCTGTGCTGCTGGGACGTGTGGTGCAACATGGCAAGTCGTGCCGCAGTCATCCTTCTGCGGAACGGATACGACGCCAAGGAACTGATCGGCGGCATTGCTGCATGGGAGGGCCTGGGGCTCCCGGTCGAGAGTCTTGTCTGATGCTCGCCATGGGGCGCGGATGAAAAAGAATGTCAACTATGGCTGACATGAAACGAAACCGTATTTTTCGTGGATTTCCTGTGCTGTTCCGGATATGATTGAGGCATGCAGGTTGAGGTCACCCCGGAAGAAACAGCCGTCCTGATCAGGTGGAAGAAGCGGCCCGACAATCATGTGCTGGTGCAGATGAAAGCAGAAGCAATCCTGTACGCCTCCCGTGGCGTCGACGTGGGCATCATCGCTGAAATGGTCGAGCGCACGGAGCGGACCGTGCAGGAATGGCTGGCCGACTGGCAGGCCACCAGGATGTGCTCGGTCCTGACCGGCCATGCGGGGAACCAGAACGCGGCGAAACTCACCCGCGACCAGAAACAAGAACTCAAGAAAATCCTCGCCCAGCCGCCCTCCCAGACGGGCATCCACGCCGAGTTCTGGGACGTCCCAGCGATACGTGACGTCGTGAAGATCCTGTTCGATGTCGAGTACCAGTCGGACTCCTCGTACCAGCTGCTCCTGCGCCTGTGCGGGCTGAGCTTCAAACTGCCCGACCCGTTCGACGAGCACCGCAACGAGAAAGCCATCACCAGACGCATGACCGAGGTGAAAACCCAAGTCAAAGCTCTGCTGGACGCCGGCTGGGAGGTCTACACGGCAGACGAGGTCCGCTTGGAGCACGAGGCCGAGACCCGCCGCATGTGGCTCCCCAGAGGGCAGCGCACCAAGCTGTACGTGGACCGGAAGAAGACGTCCCAGTCGTTCTTCGGTGCGCTCTCCCTGACCAGCAAGAAGGTCAAACTGTACCCGATCGAGGGCAACCAGAACACCGAGCAGACAATCCTCGCGCTGGAACGACTCCAACGCGAAACCGAGGCCGGCAAGATCGCGGTCGTCCTGGACAACGCCCGATTCCACCACGCGAAAGCGTTGACCGCCCTCTACGAGCCCGGCCGGCTGCTGGAGCGCATCACACCGATCCATCCGCCGCCGTACGCGCCCGACCACAACCCGGTCGAGCACGTCTGGAACGCGGCCAAGAACAACATCGCGAACATCCAGCGCGAGACCCCCGAAGAAACCTTCGGCGCGTTCGCCTCATACATCGCCAGCCGAACATTCGACTACGACTTCGAGCACCTCCCACTCCGCGAAACCAGAAACGATTTTGTTTCATGACGGCCATATGTGTTTGACCGGGAACTGGTCGAAGGGTTCGTCGTAAAACGCAGAAGTCAGTTCACGATGACGGTCTGTGTCAACGGGGAAGAAGTGCAGTGTCATTGTCCGACGACTGGGAGAATAGGTGATCTCGACCTGAGGAATGTGGCTTGCCTGGTCTCCCCGAGCAGTGATCCGAAGAGGAGGACGAGGTACACGGTCGAGGCGGTGTCAGCGGATGATCCGGATGATCCGGACAAGCGCTGGATCGGAATCAACCAGGTCCTCTCCAACCGCCTTGTCGAGTTTTTCCTTCAGACGCACCAACTGGACGATGTCGTTGCGAGCTGTGATGAGATCCACAGGGAGGTGACCCTGGGGGCCTCCAGGCTCGATTTTCTGATCGGCAGCACCTATCTCGAAGTGAAGACGCCTCTGACGGCGATTCAGGTTCCTTATGGAGATCAGATCAGGACAAGACCCGTGAAGCCGCTCGAGTCCACCGATCGATTCGTGAAACATGTCCGTGAACTCGGGGGGTCTCTCGCGGAGCACGAGAGGGCCGTTCTGCTGATGGTGTACCAGTACGAGGTCACGAAACCCAAGAAGCGGCCTGCGAGCGCGCATGCGAAGGAGGTTCGTGCTGCAATTGTGGATGCCATCGAAAAGGGTGTGCAATTTTTTGAGATCACCATGAGGTTCAATCCCGACGGGGTCGAACTGAAAACAGTCGCGGAGATCACCGACAATCTTGATTTCGGCGGATGACGACCCAGTGGTGCTGTGGTGCGATCTGAGGCGGAGGCTCTTCTGCTGCCCCCACACCCAGAGCAGCTGTCGGCGCCCGCGTGGCCACGAGCCGTTCGAGAACGGGGCCGCTGGACCTCGGGCGGGTGGATCCCCGTCGGCTCCGGGGCGCGGCGTATCGTCGGGTACGGGCCGGGCCCCGCCCGGTCCGGAGCGGCTCCTGCGGGACGGTCCCCGAGACGAGGTGAGTGCGATGGGCGCGGACACGCCGACGACCGGCTCCGGGGCCGCGTCCGAGAGCGGCGCCTCCGGGCGCGCCCCGCGGACGAAGGCGGCCGGCACCGTCGTCCCGATGTGCCCGCTGCGGCCCGAGGACTACTGCAGCCAGTGCCAGGCCTACGCCACCGGCCCGCAGGACTGCGGTCTCGTGTACATGGTGCTGCACGACCCGGACCTGCGGGAGATGTACGCCGAGCAGCTGGCCCGCTACCGCGAGGCCGGCCGCCAGTGGGGACGGCGGCGCTGAGGCCGGGGACGCCGTTCCCCGTCGGACGACGACAGGTCCGTCCGAGACGTCGCGGACGGGACCGTTCTCCCGTCCCACGGCGCCCGGGCCGGGGCGCGGGCGCGCGGGGTGCGCTCAGCGCTGGAGCAGCGGGTTGTAGCCGAGGCTGTTGTAGCGGGCCGGGCACTGCTTGTCGAGGAGGATGTCCGGGGCGATGTGCTCCTCGCGGCGCAGCTCGTGAAGCCGGGGCACCAGACGGTCGCGGACGTGCCACGGGTCGATCGTGTTGAGGTAGACCTTCGTGTCGCCCTCGAAGCCGGCGAGCGTCGAGACGCGCCACTTGAGGGCGATGTGCCACGGCAGGGGGACGTCCATGTCGGGGGAGCGGTGGTGCCACTCCTCGTTGCACGGCACCTCGGCGCCCGTCGCGGCGTGGATCGCGTGGAGGATCGCCGACATGTCGGCGATCTCCTTCGGCGACTGGAGCCACGGCTCGCAGGTGCGGGACTTGGAGAAGATCTCGACCGTCGGGTAGCGGTGGCCGAAGCCGGCGAAGGCGATCGCCGAGTCGTTCTCGGCGATGATGAGGTTGTGCTGCACCGCGGCGTTGAGGACGTCCTCGTTGAACACATTGAGGTTGCGGCGCAGAGCGGCGATCTCGTCGTTGGTCTGGGCGCCGTGCTCGTCCATCGCCACGAGCTGCTTGTGCAGGTGGTCGATGGAGGCCCCGGCCGGGCTCCGCCAGTTCTGGAAGACCGCCACGTAGCGGGCGTAGCGGTTCTCCTCGTACAGGTCGTGCAGGGCCTCGATCGTGAAGAGGAGGTACTGCTCGTGCTCCTCGACGCTCAGCGAGCCCGAGCCCGCCAGCTGACCCGTGTCGGCGGCGAAGTCCATGTAGTGGCGGCGGGCGACGATGACGTCGTGGGAGGAGGCGAAGAAGGACAGCGAGTCCTCGAGCATCTCGTCCTCGCCGACCCCGGCGATCTGGTCGGGGCTCATGCCGGAGGCGACCATCTTCGAGCGGCAGACGCTCAACAGGTGCTGCCGCCCGGCCGGGTCGGCCACGTAGCGCTCGTAGGCGGCCATGACCCCGGGCGAGGGCCGGTAGTCGTAGTTGGTGCGCCAGTAGTCGAAGCCGAGGATCTCGAACAGGTTCGGGACGCGGCGGAACTCGGCCACCGTGTCGGTGCGCTGGCTCGGCAGCACGCCGGACAGCGTCCGCCAGCCCTCGGCGGTGCGCACCCGGCGGGACTTGGGCGGCGGGATCTCGGACATCCGCCCGAGGCAGAAGACGCAGGCGTGCGTGCTGTCGCCCGGCTGCAGCGGACGGACGTCCTCGATCGGCTTCGTCAGCGGGCGGTTGCCCCGCCCGGGAACGGTCCAGACCTCGACGCCCGACAGGGGGTTGGTCTGCTTGACGGTGCCGTCAGGCATGACTCGGATCGGTTCGATGTGGCCCTCATTGCCCATGACAAGGATTCTAGGGCCAGTCGGCGGCGATCGGCCGGGCTCCACGATGCGAGACCGGCACGGGTTCCCGCCGGCGCCGCCCGCGGGTGTTCCATGGGGGGCATGAGCTCCGCCCCGCCCGAACAGGCCCTGTGTCATCTGCCCGATTTCGCCGCGCTCGACGCGCCGACCCACGACCGCGTCATCCACGAGGCGATGCGGTTCCGGCGCCGCCGACTCGACGCCCTGGCGGCCGATCCGCACCCGCCGACGGCGGAGAACGTCATCCACGTCTGGGAGCTCGCGGGGCTGCCCCCGGCGCGGGCCCTCGCCGCGTTCACGACCGTGCGCGACGCCGACACGACCGAGGAGCTCGACGCCCTGGCCGAGCGCCTCGCCCCGAGCTGGCGGCCCACGAGGACGCCATCGCGCTGAGCCGTCCCCTGTTCGACCGGCTCCTGGCGTGCAGGACGCGGCGGCGCGGGGCGTGGTCGAGCTCGACGACGAGGACTCCCACTGGCTGTCCGAACGCATCCGCGACCACCGGCGCCGGGGCGTCGAGCTGCCGCCGGGCGACCAGGACGCCCTGGGGCCCTCAACGGCGCCATCGCCGCCGCCTCGGCCCACTTCGAGCGGCTCGCCCGGGCCGGGTGCAACGAGGCCGCCGTGCACCTGACCGACGAGGCCGAGCCGGCCGGGCTCGGCCCGGAGCAGCGGCGGGCC
>ERZ773004.858-NODE-858-length-17321-cov-5.452218_pt1 | contig 17321 bp, 16 predicted proteins | sample MGYA00580667_ERZ773004 | MGnify/ENA primary metagenome ERZ773004 (study PRJEB29015, sample SAMEA2737963) | human oral metagenome | biome: human oral; feature: human-associated habitat; material: dental | place: China | collected 2123 ... | reverse complement strand
CAACATACCCCATTCATTATAGTTAAATGCTTCAACCTGTATATTTACCCGTTGACCTACATGTATGAAGCCAATATCCTTAGGGGAAACGTAGACTTCTACAGTCATACGCGAACTCGGGCTTATTGTCGCTAACGTTTGACCAGCTTGTACCGCACTCCCAGGATAGATCCCCGAGAACTGTTCCAATGTTCCACTTACCGGGCTTCTTAATACATATCGGTTCTTATCTGTCCGTGTTTGCGACAAGACCTTTCCCGTTTCATCCGCTTTAACCAAAAGCGTGTTTAAATCTGATTGCCAAAGGCTATACTGCTTTTCAACAAATGCCTTCAATTCATTTTGCTTATTCTCATAGTCAAATGCATACTTCTCATATTCTTCTGCCGACACAAGGCTCTTTTCGAACAGTATTTTATAGCGAGAATAGGAGCACCGGGATTGTTCCACTGCAGTTTTCAAACCAGCCTTATTACGATTGAACGCCAAGTATTCCTGTTTCCTCACCGCAGAATGAAATCTTCGTGGAGTGCTTCCGGCAACTAATAGTTGCAAATCCTTTATCTGCGCCTGTTGGTTGTTCGCCATTTCTTGCTGAAAACTTAAAGTTGCATTAACATCATTTGTACGTAATTTTAATAACGGAGTCCCTTTTCTCACATATTGCCCTTCAACAACAAACACAGAATCGATGGTTTCCGATTTCTCGCTCTTTACCTCTGTGCGTTCTACCATCGGTCTAACCAAACCATTCCCTGTTATCCCTACGGTTACATAAGTTATTGGCAGAGCCACCAGTATGCATGTAAAGAATAACAGTACTACCCAATAAATATACTTCCAACGTGAGTGCTGATTAGAAAAATACACTTCTAAGCTATCTGATATAAACGTATTTGGTAAAATCATGGTAAAATTTAGTAGGCGACGAAACTACACGAGGTGGTCTCTTTAACGACACATATCCTCCAGCACACAAATCTGCAGCTATCGGTAGTCTGCGAAAGAGAAATACACGACTCATATACTTGAAACCTTAAACAAGCTTCAATAAAGATGAATTAATTTAATAGAGATTTGAATTGTTAATATTTAATATTATTTAATATTGCACAAGTTTTGCCTTTCTTGCCACAAAACTAATGGTGCAGACACAAAACAAGCCCACGAAAGTCCATCCCCAACTCTCTATGATATAATCTATTGTTATTTGGGGAACAAAGATTATAGCCGATGCTATTAATACAGAAAGAGAGATTGCGGCAATTAACTTACGCTCTGGATATTTAAAAAATGGGCGACAGAACAAGTAAAGCAAGATTGGCAGTGCCAAGCACTGTATGGGATCTACTTTGGGTTTATTGTACGAGAAACAGACGGCTATTACCGAAAGCAGTACACCTAGGCTAACATAAATTATTTTTCCACTTTTTTTCATACTTAAAATCATTTAGATTTCCACCTACGATAGGTCAACTGCCAATAAGGGGTCAAGACAGCCGTTCCATACCGCAGGTGGACGAAGAAGAATTTTGGCGAAGACCCCTTTCCACTCAAAAATTACGGGCTAGACTTCATCTACTTGTAAGCTGCAGATCCTGCCGCTCCTTGATTGTAGGTCATAGAATTACCATGAGTTTTAAACATGTAACCTAGCCATTCCCAAATGTCACCTATGCTACCTGCCATTATCTGCTTTTGCTCCGTACGGCTTAATTCAATCATCTTTTCCATAATTTTCTCCTTTTATCGCCAGTTGCGGTCTGCATCATGCATTCCTTTCTTAAAACTTTGTGAGGTTGTATTGGGATGGGCAACTAAGTCGTACAACATACCACCTAATAATGCACCAACCACACCCTGCCAAAACCCACCTTGGGTTTCTCTCATTTCCTTGACAGACAGTTCTGTCATAAAATCTTGATTATTCATATTATTTACTCTTTTAAAATTATTGGTTGTGTTAGTTCCTAGGAAGACTACACTCCGCAAAAGTAGTAAAAAAAAACTACACAGACAAATATATTCACAAGAAAACACATACCGCCAACACAAATTAACGGTTAGGGGATTGAAGAATGCGTAGCAAGAGATGAAACACAAAAAAAAAGATCTGGTTTCACACTAGATCCTATCAAATAAAATTAATGTTTAAATGTATACTTTTTGGTAATATAAAATATGGTATCCTATTGTAAGCTGTCGGTTTCTCAGATATCGTTCAGTCTATTGCTTAGTGCTGACAGTCCATCACTAATATGCGTGGGCGTGTGATTACTTATGAAACTTCAATTTCTCTATACCAAAGGTCATTGTTACCTCTCCTTGTGTGTCGCGCAACTTCAAAGGGTTCTTATCCGTATCGTAAAGTTTCTTAATTTCCCCATGGCCCAGTCTCTTCCCTTCTCTTACTAGCTGCTCGAACAGGGGAATTTCAAAGGTATATTCTTTCCTAAATCCATCGTTTTCCCTTTCTCTTTTGAACACCACAAAAATCTTTTCACCGCTTTTATAGCTAGGAATATTGTAATGTGCATACCTACTCCAATAGTCGAAATGAAACTCTGCTTGTTGCTTAGGGTCGGTACCAAACTGCACATAACCCCTACCTGCATTGAGTTTTTTGCCTGCTAACGACTTCAAATCGTCTTGAACAACAAGTTCGAAACCGACACTCGAGAACTCGCCTGCATAGGGATCGTTCTTAGTGTACTTAGAATAGATTACCGTTTTAAATGTGCGGTTCGTTCCAAGTTCCTTTAATTTGTAAGCAATTGGTGCGCCAGGGTTTTCAGTACTCAGGCGGGCGCCTTCGCTGATGAACTTCTTCACGTCCTCCAAGCTGATGGCGGCCAACGAGCCCAGTTTGGCATCGCCACCCAAAACACGTCCCTTGATGGTAGATTCTTTAAGCAAGTCGTTGTAGGCAGCCTCTGCATTGGCACCAATCTTTCCGCCCAGCACAGATGCTTGCAGTTTAGCCTCCGCCTCTTTCTTCGTCATATTTGTCTCGATGCCCAAAAGCAAGATGCGACCATATTTGATGGAAGAGACGAACAGGGGCTTTTCTTTGCCAAACTCCTTCTTATAGTCAAATTCCTTGGCAAAGAAGTCAGATGGATTCTTGGGCAAGTCGATGCTCAATTCATAGAACACCTGCTGCACTTTCACCAAAAAGCGGTTCTTTTCCTTATCAAAGCTGAAACCCGCACTTGCCTCTACGGTGTTGGCAGCACCTTTGTAGTTGCCACCCATAGCCATTTTGAGGTGCGCTTTGTCGTAAACCTCCTCAATAGAATAGGTGAGGTTAGCCGCAGGAGCGTTGAATTTACGGCTAAGCAGCTCGTTAATTCCTTTTCTTACGCCCGAAAGCGAGGGGTTTTCTATTTTGATAGTGGGGTCGGAACTACCTGGAAGGTCGGTAGAAAGCATGATTGGAGCGCGGTCTGCCTCAATGGGATCGTATTCTCCATCAACAACACTCTTCGCCCGCAGCAGCGCACCAGGATAGAAAACGTTCTTATCGTCCGAGAAGAGCAGTTGTTCTTCAAACTCTTTCGCTTGTTCGTAGTATTCCTTGGCCGAGGTTCCTCTTGTATCAGCAAAGGCATATCCGAGGGATGCAGGTTTGGCATCGCCCACTTTTCTTTCCGAGAAAGGTTCCATCTGCTCTACCGATGGCATGGTATTTACATACGAGTTAATCTCCGTTGGGAAAGTTCCATTCCCTGTGTTTGTTCCCAAATCCCCGTCTTTGTCATTGCCACAGGCACATACAAGGACTGAAAACACAACCATTAGTTCTTTTCTTAATGTTAATTTCTTCATTTCGTTTTTGATATTAGTTACTATTCTCTAATTAAATGTTTTGCTACACTTGCCCTTATTAGCTAAGCTTTTTAATAAAACTTGCGCCAAACGATACTTAAATTACAACTCTTTAACACTTTCGGTTGTGCCTTTACGAGGTCAAACAACGAGAAAACGCCTTTACTTTTGCCACCCATCTTACCCAGCCCTGCAAGAAAATCATGTTAGGCAACCACGTTGTTGCCGCCCAACTTGCCCAACGTTACATCCGTGTGAGCCTTTCCTTACGACGGTTCTTTCAATGTTGCAACATTTCTCGCAAGGCAAATCGCTAAAAAAGAAAGGCTTTATTGCACACGCACCTACCAACACTTCCGCAAAATGTAACCTCAAACGAATTATAATTCAAGGAATTATTGTACCTTTGCCAAACACTTCGTACATGATGAGGAGCATCTACCCGGCCAACGCAGCAACGAGGATAAAGTAAGGACACACTACCATCCAACAAATGCAAGTAACAGCTATTATGCCCATCCTTCAAGGGGTAATCGGGAGAAAAGACGTTACAACGCATTAAACTAAGGCTGGTTTTTATAACTCCGCACTAGGTCCCTATGTTGTTTGGCAGAGCAACGCTTTGTTATTTTCTGCTTTTACCAAGCAGCGTATGCCCGCTTTTCTGTGGTTTAGCCCCACCATGTCCGCCAAATAAGCAAGCAGAACCCGCTCAGAGACAAGCAAGAAAGCCATTAAAGACGACTTTTTGAAACATCCCTAAGCCAAGAAAGTTTATCTAAATTATATATCAAAGCAATCGTTATTTATGAAAAAGTATGTTGGTTTATTGTTATTGCTGACCATATTTTCAGTTGGTTATGCACAAGAGAATGTGGTAAGACATTGGGAGTACGACATTAATGGCAAGGATGGAATTGCATGTCGTTACGTTCAAGCAAGGAATTTGTTGTTCATGTCTGGCTTTTCTGTTGCGGATAATGATGTTTTCTACTTTGCGGGAGGTAAACCGCTAAGCGTTGTTTGCTTTAAAGGTACTAAGAAAGTGTACCAAAGAGAAATAGATGCGCTGCCAACAAAGCTGTCGATGTTTAAAGTAGTAAAAGACAGCGTGTACTTGGTGAATGATCAAAACCTAACTTTATACCGCATGCACAAAAGCGGGCAAGGACCTGTTGATAAAGTAAAGCTGAACATTGGCAAACTCAGGCCGTGCGAAGGAGCGATGCAGGAGTCTGGGTTTGTATTAATCCAAAGGATAGGCCAGCCACTTCATGCCAATTATAAAGCAACATACTTTAATGACTCGGGTAGATTGATAAAAGAGGAAGACATTGAAAACAAAGACAATGTTATGTGCAACAGTTCCGAATGCAAAAAGATATTGGACAGCTATTTATATCCGTCTGCAAAACTAGTGTTCCCTGATTTTGACGGTAACTACAAAGGCACATGGAACGGCTATAACATCTTTTGGGGATTGTTCGGCAATTCAGGGAAAGCCAGTTGGACGCTTGCTTTTGCCGATAAAGACGGAAAGGTAGCAAAGCATTATGACATCAATTATCATCTAAACGACATGTATGATGTCATTCCCTTGCCTGTGCTTACAAATGATATTGACCCTGAAACTTTCACCACTGTACCAACCTACTGTATGTTGCATGGTGAAAACCTGTATATATTGGGTTATTCTGGTGTAAAGAAGAAAATAATTTTATGCAGAATCAGTCTTTTAAACGCCTTCAATTCTACACCGTCTACAAAATAACTTTCATGCAAGAGTTACCATCACTCTGATGTTAGGCATGTCCCAAACAGTCTTTTAGGAAAAAAATGTTTCCCGAAAAGACATCTTTTGATACATGTAATCGCATCCACTCATCAATAAAGGGAACTGCCATGTATAGTTACCCTCATCCCCACACATACATTTTAACGCCCGCGAAGATGGTCGTTTGCACGCATTTTCCTATCTTTGCAAACAAAAACCACAACATAAACGGTAACAAGTATGCAGTATTTCGAAATCGCAGTCAAGCTGATAACGGGCATGATTGGCATCTTGGTTTTCCTACGCATTGCAGGTAAGGCGCAGATGGCACAGCTAACGCCACTCGATACGGTAAGCGCGTTTGTCATTGGAGCTCTGGTCGGCGGTGTGCTTTACAACCCCGACATGAGCGTTTGGCACATCCTCTTCGCCCTCGCCGTGTGGACTGGTTTCAATCTCTTTATCCGTTTCTGCATGCGCTCTAAGGTATTGCGCCGACTCATCAAGGGCGACAGCGTGTATTTGGTGAAAGGTGGAGCCATCAACTTCAAGGCATTTAAGCGCAACAGCTTGGAAATGGAACAGTTTCGCCTGCTGCTTAGGCAAAAGGGTGTGTTCTCGATGTTCGACGTAGACGATGTTCGCTTTGAAACTAACGGTGCAATAACGGTGTCGGAAGTGGGAAATGTGTCCGATTCGTACTTACTTGTGAACAACGGTGCCATTGTAGACAGCTCGCTGGTTCATTGCGGAAAGACACGCCAATGGGTACTTAGACATATCAAGCACTATGGCTACGACAGTCCCACTAACCTGTTTTGCATGGAGTGGACACCGAATAAGGGTTTCTATCTTGTAGCGAAGAACGGCGACGTAACACGCGGAAACGAAGAGATACCAGTCGAAGACATAGCACATGAAGTGCTTAACTAGCACGATGGCAATGCTTTTTACAAACGACGAAAAGCGAGATACAAGCGACACTTGCCTATGGACGAGGTGCCGCAGCCTGGCTTTGTGCGCGTTGATGTGGGTCGGCACCGCGGCCTTTGCCCAACAAACGGATAGCGTTAAGCGATGGGGCGTGAGCCTTTCGGCCATGAAAGGAAACGTGGTGGCAGCCGACCAATATGTGAAGAAATGGCTTAAACGGGGCGACAACCTTTCTGTGGCCCTCGAATTGTTGCGCGCTCCGCTGCCCAAAGACAGCGACGACTTTGCCGTCGACTATGGCAATCCCACCTTCGCCTTTGGCCTACGCTACACATTTAACAACGCCGTAAGGCTACATCGCGAGGCCGATGCCGATTGGGGACTGCTTGTTCCCGTGCCTTACGAGTCGCCATTGGGCAATACGCTCTCGCTATACACCACCTTTTATCGCCCGCTTCATCGCTCGCGAACATGGGAAACGGCCTATTCGCTCAGTGGCGGCGTAGGCTTTTCATCGTCTATATATAATAAGGAGAACGCCATCGACAACGAGTTTATCGGGTCGCATGTCTCCATTTACTTTGCCGCAGGACTGCACCAGACCTTCCATTTCGCCCCAAAATGGGGGTTACGAGCATCGTTAGAGTTTGTACACCACAGCAATGGTGCCCTTTATCGCCCCAATAAGGGCAGCAACACTTTGGGCGCATCGCTGGCTTTGCTGTACACGCCTTACTACGAACAAACATTGCGCACAACGCAAACACGCAGCAAAAAGCCATTCGAGCGGGGTATGCACCTCAACTTCGCGGCAGGCGTGGGGGCGAAAACGTTGCTCGAAGACTGGCTGTTAACGCAGTTTGGAACACCACCTGAGCATCTTGACTATCGCACAGAACGCTTTCGCATCTACGCCGCCTACTCGTTACAAGCCGATTTGATGTGGCGTTACGCACGCCGTTGGTCCTCAGGCGTGGGCCTAGACGCATTCTACGGAACATACGCACGTCGTGTGGAAGCATTAGACCAACAAGCCGGACACAATCTCCGTCACTCGCCATTCTCTTTTGGTTTGGCAGCCAAACACGAGGCGCATTATGGGCGACTGTCGCTGGCTATGTCGCTCGGCGTTTACCTTTATCGCCGCATGGGAGCCAACGCAAAGATAAACGAAACGCCTTATTACGAACGAATTGGCCTACACTACGCCTTGCCTTGGCTCAATGGACTTACGGTTGGCGTGAACGTAAAGGCGCATAAAACCAAAGCCGACCTGACGGAAGTGGTGGTTGGCGTGCCCATCCGCTTATAAATTACGAATAAGGAAAAGGGGGCTCAGGCCATAACAACATGGCATACCACTCCCCTATCCCCTTGAAGAGGGCTCGGGGGGAGAGGCCGATTACCAGATTTCTGCCTTTTGTTTGGCGCATACCCAATTTATACTTACATTTGCATAACGAAACAACAAAAACATCATGACATTATATCCCAAACTGATAAAAGACACATTGGCCACAGTGATGTACGCTGGAACGAAAAAGAATATCATTGAAAGCGATATGCTTGCCGACGATATACACATTGATGGCATGAAAGTAAGCTTCACATTGCTCTTTCCCAAGGAGACCGACCCTTTCTTAAAGTCGACCATCAAGGCGGCAGAGGCGGCCATACACTATCATGTAAGCCCCGATGTAGAAGTGGAAATAAAAACCGAATTTGCCGCTAAGCCTCGCCCCGAAGTGGGTAAGCTGCTGCCACAAGTAAAGAACATCATTGCCGTTAGTTCGGGTAAGGGTGGTGTCGGCAAAAGCACAGTGTCGGCAAACCTCGCTATTGCACTTGCCCGATTGGGCTATAAGGTAGGCTTGTTGGATGCCGACATCTTCGGTCCGTCAATGCCTAAGATGTTCAACGTTGAGCAAGCGCGACCTTATGCCTCGAAAGTAGACGGCCGCGACCTTATCGAACCCATCGAACAATATGGCGTTAAGCTACTTAGCATCGGCTTTTTCGTAAACGCAGAGACGGCTACACTGTGGCGCGGAAGTATGGCCAGCAATGCTTTGAAACAGCTTATAGCAGATGCCGACTGGGGAGAGCTGGACTATTTTATACTCGATACGCCGCCGGGAACGAGCGACATACATCTCACCTTGCTGCAAACACTGGCCATTACTGGCGCGGTTATCGTCAGTACGCCACAAAGTGTGGCCTTGGCCGATGCGCGAAAAGGTATCGACATGTACCGAAACGAAAAGGTGAATGTGCCTATATTGGGCCTTGTTGAGAACATGGCGTGGTTTACACCTGCCGAATTGCCCCAAAACAAGTATTACATCTTTGGCAAAGAAGGCGTTAAACAGCTGGCCGACGAAATGGAAACACCCCTATTGGCGCAAATTCCATTAGTGCAAAGCATCTGCGAAAATGGCGATAAGGGTACGCCGGCGGCGTTGGATGCCGACACAATAACGGGCCAAGCCTTTATAAACTTGGCTCAAGCTGTGGTTACTGTAACCAACAGGCGCAACAAAGAGCAGGCTCCCACAAAGATTGTTGAGGTGAAGAAAGGATAAACCAACACCACCCTACGGCTCGTTAGCCTGAACAAAAAAGTGCGTTTCTTGGCACGGCAACACGCAAATTAAATTGCATCTTGCCGTGCCTAGAAACGCATTTTATGTAAAAGGGGATTCAACAAACGCCCCATTTCCATTTGCAGTCAGGCCTTTTCAATGGCCTGCCACATTGCATTCACCCTTACTTCACCACCACAGCTTTAATAATCTTCATGTCTTCGAAAGGCCTACTACGTTCGTCACAGGGCGTTTTCTGTATCTTTTCTACCACGTCCATCCCTTCAACCACTTCTCCAAACACCGTATAAGTGCCGTCGAGGTGTGGCGTTCCTCCTTTCTTAAAGTAGGTTTCGCGTTGTTCGGGTGTCAGTTTTACACTGCCGTTGGTTCTCAAATCCAACTTTGCTTGCACGGCATCAAGTTGATAATCGGTCATACGTTTGCCGTAAACGATGTAGAATTGAGCCGAAGACGACTCCCATTTGGGGTTAACATCGTCGCCTTCGCGTGCAGCTGCCAATGCGCCACGCTTGTGGTAATACGTTGGAAACACTATTTCGGCAGGCACAGTATAGCCAGGCGAGTAGCCACCAGTAGGCTCCCCAAAGGCCGCATGGCGCGAAGTGGAGTCGCCACCTTGTATCATAAAGTTCTCTATTACTCGGTGAAAAAGGGTTCCATTGTAATAACCCGACTTCACAAGTCGTATAAAATTGTCGCGATGTTTAGGCGTTTCGTTATACAAAACCACACGGATGTTGCCCAGATTGGTTTCCAACAACACCTGATGCCGAACCGTATCGGCCTGCGTTTGCGCCTTAGCCATCATGCAAAACATGGCGCAAACTAAGGTAAACAATGCTTTTTTCATAACTTTAAGTTTGTAAGTTTATAAGGTTTTTAGAGTTTATAAGTTTATGAGTTGGTGAGTTTGTGAGGTTTTGAGTTGGTGATATGTTGAGTTTATAAGTTTTTGAGGTTATGAGTTGGTGAGGTTTTGAGTTGGTAAGTTTATAAGTTTGTGTGTTTATAAGTTGGTAAGTTTGTCTCATCACGTTCAGCATTCATCGCTCATTAACCGATAAGCACACCAACTCAAAACCTCATAACCTCATAAACTCACCAACTCAAAACTTCATAATCTCAACACCTCACCACTCACTTTAATAGCTTTCGCCGTTCATTATCTCGTCTTCGGTAATGGGTTTGCGGTCTATGGCGCGCCAAGCGACAAAGATATAAGCCAATACGAAGGGGATAAGTAGCGAAACAACCGACATGGCTGTTAGCGTAAACTCGCTGCCAGAGCTATTGGCAATGGTGAGCGAACTTTGCAAATCGGCGTTAGAAGGATAGTAAGCCGTGTTGTTCCAGCCTGTACAAAGCAGCAGAACCAACACCACCAACACCACGCCAACACCGCCAAACCAAATGCCACGCTTAAAGTTGGGTTCGCGAAGGGTACGCACGATGCCGTAGAGTAGCGACACAACGCCCACCAAAAGCACGAGGGTTAGGTACCACATCGTGGTGAGATTGTGCAGATACTTAAAGGGCTGTAAAAAGATAAGGCCCGTTTGTGGGTCGTAAGCATAGCCATCCTTCAACAGTACGTGTACCAAGAAACTCAAAAAGAATGCTAAGAACACCACCGTACAAAGGCGCAGTTGCTTACGAGCGCGAGTTACGATTGCCTCGTGCGCCACATTATTAATAATATACAGCAAACCCAATACGCGCGCCAAGAAGAACACAGCAACGCCTAAGACAACGTTCCACAAGTCGAGTAAAGCATCTAGCCCATGACTGCCATTGGCCCAACGGCTAATCACTGGTTGCGCCATAGCCGTAATGTTACCTTTATCTACAACGAAGTTAGAGCCGTTGAAGAACGTGGCCACAGCACCACCCAAGAGAATCGGACCAACGACGCCGTTGATGATAAGGAATGTTTGGAAGGTGCGAACGCCCAAGAGATTGCCCAACTTGTTTTGAAATTCGTAGCTAACGGCTTGAATAACAAACGAGAAGAGTATAATCATCCAAAGCCAATAGGCACCGCCAAAGCTGGTACTATAAAACAAAGGGAACGATGCAAAGAAACCACCACCAAATACCACCAACGTAGTAAAGGTAAATTCCCACTTTCGGCCAGTGGAATTAACCACCAACCGGCGTTCGTTCTCGGTCTTGCCAAGGGTAAATATAAGGGTGTTTGCGCCCTGAACAAACATCAGGAACACCAGCAATGCGCCTAGGAGCGACACCAAGAACCACCAATAATGTTGCAAAAATTCGTATGACATAATAAATTATTTATTCTGTTAAAGGGGAAGAGGGAAAAGCTGAAAGGGTGAAAAGATGGATAACACCCACAAAGCCGCGCATGTTTTTGCTATCTTAGTTTCCCAAGATTTCCTAGAAATCCTAGCCCCAGGTTTCTTTGGGAACCTAGATTTCTTACAGACGCAAGCCCCAACGCATTAGGCTTACCCCCTCCTTTAAAGTAGCAAAGCTATCCACGCCCCTCTCCCTTTGGAGAGGGGTTGGGGGTGAGGCTTTTTATTTTCCGTACTCAGGACCTTTCTTTATCTGTTTCACCATGATGCTTATTTCTACCACAAGCAGCGTGGTAAACAAGCCCAAGAAGAGGAAGAAGGTTGTGGCAATAGAGGCAGGACTAACGTCGCTTACCGCCACCCAAGTGGGCAACATGTCTTGAATGGTCCAAGGTTGGCGACCCAACTCGGCCAAAACCCATCCTGCCTCAGTGGCGATGTAGCCCATCGGCAAGGTGCATATCCCCAAAATAAGTAGCCAACGGTAGCGTGCCAAGTCTTTGCGATAACTGAAAAAGGTGAGAACAGCAAAGAAAAGCACGAAGAATGTACCCAAACCAACCATCAAACGGAACGACCAGAAAGCAAGTGGAATGTAGGGCACCACCTGTTCTTCCTTCTCCACGTAGCCATATCCAAAGTATTTCATATTGGCTTTGATAATGGGCAACACCTTCTGAGCAGTTGTTTCGTCGCCCGCCTTTTTGGCTTTGCGATACACCATCAGGGCATTTACGGCTGCCTTACCCATCACCATCTTCTCTGCCACCGATGGTTCGCGTGTACCGTCGGCCTTAACATAACCATCCAGCAGGTCGTTAACACCAGGTACAAAACCATGCGCGGTGTGAGTAGCCATCACCGAGAGGGCATAAGGAATAGAAACATGGCATGCAAGTTCTTCGCCTGAACGATAATCGTGCTGCTTAAAGGGATTAACCAAAGCAATTGCAGTAAGGCTTTGGCTCTCGCCACCCTTGCATAGTGCCTCCATAGCAGCCAGCTTCATGGGTTGAACCTTACCAACGAGCGTGGCAGAATGGTGTCCTGTCATTGCTGCGAGTACCGAAGCCACAAAACCAACGCAAGCGGCAATCTTCATGCTTTGCTTGGCCAGTTCCATTTCGCGTTTCTTCAACAGATAATAGGCACTTACTGCCACCACAAATACAGCTCCTACAATCCACGAAGAGGTTACCGTGTGGCAGAACTTATCAATGGCAAAAGGCGACAAGGCCACATCTGCGAAGCTTACCATCTCGTTGCGCATGGTATCGGGATTGAACTCGCAACCCACGGGGTATTGCATCCAGGCATTGGCCACCAATATCCACCAAGCCGAAATGGTTGCGCCGATACCTGTGAGCCATGTTGATGCAAGGTGGAAACCTGGCGAAACCTTTTTCCATCCGAAGAACATCACGGCCACAAAAGTACTTTCCATAAAGAAGGCCACAATGCCTTCTATGGCCAAGGGCGCACCAAAGATATCGCCTACAAACCACGAATAGTTGCTCCAATTGGTGCCGAACTGAAACTCCAAGATAATGCCAGTGGCCACGCCCATGGCAAAATTAATACCGAAGAGTTTCTGCCAAAAGTGCGCTACATCTTTCCAAAACTGCTTTTTGGTGCGATAATAGCAGGTCTCGGCAACGCCCATGATAACGGCAAGGCCAAGCGTAAGGGGCACAAAGAGCCAATGGTACATGGCCGTAAGAGCAAACTGCGCGCGCGACCAGTCTATCGTACCCGTTGAAATGTCTAGAAATAGTTGATTGAACATAGTTTATTTTAATGATTATTATTTCCTTGTGTTGTGCGATTTGCCTTTTGGGGCGTTCCGTCTGCCAGCCTTCGCCATGCCCAGTTGCCCCGGTTTACAATGGCCGCCACTATTTTTGGCGTTGGTCTAGCGTGCGCGATACGTAATCGGCCTCCCCTCCTTTGGGTGCATTTGCTTTCAAAAAGTTGGGAAAGAAAAACACTTTGAGGATGGCAAACATGATGAAGAGCTTGATGAATATCACCAACCACAACTTCTTACCCAATGTCATGCTCCTAAAACCATCATAGTAAAGGTCGAACGCGCGGTACCAAAAGCTTTTCTTGTTCATTCTTATTGTAATGTTTACAATGTGCAAATATAATAAAAATATCGTAACGATGTGCGTAATACAGACATTTTTTACCATAGAGAAATACTTTTAAAGGTGAAAAGGTGAAAGGGTGAAAAGGTGAAAAGATGGCTTTTAAAGGTGAAAGGGTGAAAAAGTGAAAAGGTGAAAAGATGGCTGCGCCTTCTGATGAACGATTTTGGCTAGTATAACTAACTAGAAAAACTAGAAGGCCTAGTATAACTAGAAAACCTAGAAAGCCTAGGTTAACTAGAATACCTAGAAATCCTAGAATAACTAGAAAACCAAAAAGCCTAGGTTAACTAGAATACCTAGAAAGCCTAGAATAACTAGAAAACCTAAAAACAACTAAAAACCGCCAGCATACTAAACCAAATGTTTGCCTAAGCGTTAAGCTGCGCCCCAACTATTGTCCGTTTTTCAGTATATATTTTAACATTATGAGTGGCTTTTTCCCCACCAATCGCCAACCTTGCCGCAAAAAATCGATTCTCGCGAAGGGTGGTTTTGATGCAAAAAGGGGACAATTGTAAATGCCGGAAAAATGAATATTTATTTCAAAGAACCGCAATTTGCACTAGATTTCGGGCTATTTGGTGCTAAATATGCTGCATTTTAGTGCTAAACGCAGTGCAATATGCTGCTAAACGCAGTGCGTTTTGGTGCTAAATGCAAGATAAAATGCTGCTAAACGCAAGGCATTTTGGTGCTAAACGCAAGGCAAAATGCTGTTAATTGCGAGACGATAAGCATAAACATTCACTGCAATGGTATAAACATAACCTCTTAGAGCCATTAAAAAAATGGCTCAAAAGGGCAAAACAGCCGTTAAAAAGTAGGGTTTTGGGGGCCAAAAGCAGGTAATTTGGCTTTAAAAAACACGAGCTGGCAACCAAAATAGAAAGGCAAAGTGGTGCAAAATGCAGGTGTTGTTCTAAAAAATGGCGTAAAAGAAAAGGCGTAAAGGTGAAAAAAGCGACTATTTTCTTGCTAAAAAAACGATTTTTTCGCTAGAACGCACTAGCGAACAGAACGTGTTTTGTAAAACATAATTACTTATTTAACACAAAGCACGACTACTAGGAAAAAAGCTGTAAGCTAGCAACCAACGTACTATTGGGCTTTATAGTAGAAAGTTGTTGGTTGGGGGAATGGCACGTTGGTTTGGAACAAAAGCCCATGTTAGCTTGCATAACACTTTATGGTAGCAATGAAACATGGCGTAAACTACCACAAAACGATTGGCCTGCTTTACGGTAGTTTGCGCCATGTTTCCTTTTGTAGGATATGCCAATAAAGAAACGCGTTGTAGGGATTAGCCCTTAACGTCGTTGTACTTATCGCTCCGCGCAAACTGCACGGTGACAAAAGAACATACGTCTTTTATCTTCTTGTTTTGCTTACGAGCATAATCGGCAGCGGCATCAAGCAGTATCTTGCCAATGCCCTTACCCTTATGTTCGGGCGAAACCACGGTGTGCACGATGGCAAAGTGGTCGGCATCCACCCATTCGTAACTGATGTAGCCCAGTTTTTCTTCGCCCTCGAAGGCCGCAAACTCGCCATTCTGCTCGTTGTTGGTGTGATTGATTGTCATTGTTTCTGTCCTCCTAAAAATTATTGGCACGGCAAAAGCATGCCATAGTTGTTGTTTGCAAGTTTAGATATTGCGCGCAATGCACCCATACCTTATATATATAGGGTGCATTGGCGCAAGCCTACCCCACCGTGGGCGCAGGCTTATTCTCGATGGCGCGCAACACTTTAACGGCATCGCCAACCGTTGGCACGGCCGAAACGTGCATCATTCGGCGGCCTTTTACCTCCTTCAAGTCGCAACGGCGTGGGTTATTGGCGATGTAAGTCAGCACGTTGTCGAAGGCCTTCGACCGATAGTAAGCGCTGTTGGGGTTGCTAACAAACTGCATGAGCATGCGCCCTTGTTTAAGCATTATCTTCTCGCAGCCTAATCGTTTGCCAATCCGTCGCAAAGCCACCACTTGCATCAACTCTTCGCCTTGCGGCGGAACAGGCCCGAACCTGTCTACAAGCCTACTGCGATAGGCATCCAATTCGTCGTCGCTCTCAATGTTGTCTAGTTCGCGATAAAGCAACATTCGTTCGCTGCTACCTGGCACGTAGTTGTCGGGGAAATACATTTCAAGGTCGCTTTCCAAGGCGCAATCTTCCACAAATTGGTCGCCACCCACCTCTTCTCCTTGCTCAATACTCTCCGCATATAGGTCGGCAAACTCGTCGTTTCGCAGTTCGGTAACAGCTTGCGACAGAATTTTCTGGTACGTTTCGTAGCCCAAGTCTTCCATAAAGCCACTCTGTTCGGCACCAAGCAGATTACCTGCCCCACGAATGTCAAGGTCTTGCATGGCGATGTTGAAGCCACTGCCTAGGTCGGAGAACGTTTCGAGTGCCTCTAAGCGACGTCGGGCATCGGGCGTTAAGGCCGAAAGGGGCGGTGCAAGCAGGTAACAGAAGGCCTTGCGGTTGCTCCTACCCACGCGTCCACGCATCTGATGCAAGTCGCTTAGCCCCACTTTGTGGGCATGGTTCACGATAATGGTGTTGGCGTTGGATATGTCGATGCCGTTTTCGATAATCGAAGTGGAGAGCAACACATCGTATTCGTGGTTCATAAAGTCGATAAGCGCGTTCTCCAAGTCTTCTGGTTTCATCTGTCCATGCGCTATAACCACACGGCAATCGGGCACATGCTTACGTATGATGTTGGCCAATTCGGGGAGATTTGCTATTCGGTCGTTCACAAAATACACCTGTCCGTTGCGGCTCATCTCGAAATTGATGGCCTCGGCAATGAATGCGCCGTCGAATGTTGCTATCTCTGTGTGTATGGGATGGCGGTTTGGGGGTGGCGTTCGCATTACGCTCATGTCGCGCGCACCCATCAACGAGAACTGCAACGTGCGCGGAATGGGCGTGGCCGACATGGTGAGCGTGTCGACATTGGTTTTAAGTGTGCGCAGCTTTTCTTTTGTAGACACGCCGAACTTTTGCTCTTCGTCGATGATAAGCAGTCCCAAGTCGTGCCATTTTACGGTCTTACCAATAAGCTTGTGCGTGCCAATGATGATGTCTATCTTGCCTGCGGCGAGGTCGTCTAGCACTTGTCGGGTTTGTTTTGCCGAACGAGCGCGCGACAAATAGTCGACCCTTACGGGCAAATTCTCTAATCGTTTGCTGAAAGTTTTGAAGTGTTGGAAGGCCAAAACCGTTGTTGGTACCATGACGGCCACCTGCTTAGAGTCGCAAGCGGCCTTAAATGCGGCGCGTATGGCCACTTCGGTTTTGCCAAAACCCACGTCGCCACACACCAGGCGGTCCATTGGACGGGCGCGTTCCATGTCGGCCTTCACCTCGGTTGTGGCTTTCAGCTGGTCGGGCGTGTCGTCGTAAAGGAAACTTGCTTCTAGTTCGTGCTGCATAAACGAGTCGTGACTGAATGCAAACCCGCGTTCGGTGCGCCGCTTGGCATAAAGCTTTATCAAGTCGCGGGCAATATCCTTGATACGTTTCTTGGTTTTTTCTTTCAAGCGTTCCCAAGCCCCCGTTCCTAGTGTAGAAAGCCGTGGCTGCTCGGTGGCCGTACCTTTACGATAGCGCGAAATCTTGTATAACGAATGGATGGAAACGTCTACCTTATCGTTGTTTTGGTAAACGATGCGTATCATCTCTTGATACGAGTTGCCAG
>ERZ773004.844-NODE-844-length-17554-cov-31.680267_pt1 | contig 17554 bp, 11 predicted proteins | sample MGYA00580667_ERZ773004 | MGnify/ENA primary metagenome ERZ773004 (study PRJEB29015, sample SAMEA2737963) | human oral metagenome | biome: human oral; feature: human-associated habitat; material: dental | place: China | collected 2123 ... | reverse complement strand
CCCGCCGATCGCGTCACCCGCCGACTGCGGGTGCCCGCAGGTCGGCCGCCCCGGAGGGGCGGGTCGCCGTCTCCGGGCGGTCTGCGGCCCCGAGGACCGAGGCGGTCATGTCGACGACCTCGGCGGCAAGTGCGGCGTCCGCGATGCCTTCGGCCGCGGCGGCCGCCTGACGGGTGGTCGCCGCCGCCAGTTCGGCCTGGCCGCGGCGCAGGTGCAACCGCGCCATGGCGAGTTCCACCTCGACCTCCAGGTATTCCGGGTCGGAGACCGGCCGGGTCATCGCCTCTCGGGCCTCGGCCAGCCGGCTCCCCGCGGCGCGGACGTCGCCGGCGTCCAGAGCCGCGTCCATCAGCCCCACGAGGGCGAGGATCCGGTACTCGGTCGAGGTGCTGCGAGCAGGTTCGAGGCTGCGCAGCAGCACGCGTCGGCCTTCCTCGGTCCGGCCGGCGCGCACCAGGAGCCTGCCCAACTCGACCCGGGCCGAGGCCGTCGTCACGCCCGAGCGCTCCTCCATCGCAACGGCGTCGCGCAGGGCGGCGACGGCGCCCTTCAGGTCTCCGCGGCGCGAGCGGTGCCCCGCGATCAAAGTGACCATATGGCTGGCGCTCCAGTGCTCGCCGATCCTGTCGAACTCGACCGCCGCCACCCGCGCGTGCTCCTCGGCCGATTGCGAGTCCCCCGCCGTCTCCGCCGCGATGGAGCGGACCGCGTGGCCGGCGGCCCTGACCCACGGGGTGGCGTGGTCCCGCGTCATATCGACCAGCGGGGTGATCGCGGCGGTGTCTCCGGCCAGCAGGGCGGACCTGCACGCGATCACCGCCAGGGGCGGGTAGGTGCGGAGGACATCGGCGTTGACGGCCGACCACGGGGGCGTCTCCCCGGGCGTCTTCTCACCCGGGCACAGCGATGCGATGAGGTCGAGGATGAGGACGACGTCGCCCGGCAGGGCGTCCCGCGCCGCGCCGAGCCGGCGGAGCCAGCGCGACATCTCATCGATGCGGCCGCGGATGATCCAGTACCACGACATGGGGAGCACGAACGACGCCAGGTCCTCCGCGCGTTCCAGCCGGCGCATGACCCCCACGATGTTGTCGTGCTCGGTGTCCAGCCAGGTGAGCGACTCCGCCTGACGGCCGTGCAGCAGGCCCCGGAAGGCGTCTTGGACCTTCTCCCGGAAGAACTCCACGGCGGAGCGCACCACGAGCCCCGTCTCCCCCGCCTCGTCGAGGCGGCTCAGCAGGTACCCTCGTGTGGTCTCGAGCAGCCGGTAGCCGGTTCGCGCGTCGACCGGCGTCGACACTGTGAGAAGGGACCGGTCCGCGAGGGACGAGAGCAGGAACGGGATCTCTTCCTCCGGCAGGCCGTGACCCGCGCAGACGCGCTTCGCGGTGCGCGGGCCCGCGCCCGCGGGAAGCCACGCGAGCCGCCGTGCGAGCATCCGCTCCTCGGGACTGAGCAGGTTCCACGTCCAGTCCAGGACCGCGCTGAGACTGCGGTGCCGAGACGAGCCCGTGCGCCGAGTCGACGAGAGAAGCCGGAACGTCTCATCCAGGTGGCCGGCAATGCCCTCGACCCCCATGGAGCCGGTGCGGGCGGCCGCCAGCTCGATCGCAAGGGGAAGCCCGTCGAGTCGTCGGCAGATGTCTTCCACGAGACCGCGGTTGCCCTCGTGGAGGCGGAAACCCGGGTCCGACAGACCGGCGAGCTGCGCGAAGAGCCTGACCGCATCGCCGTCGGCCCTGTCCCCGTCGAGCGGGAGGGGCTGCACCCTGAGCACAGCCTCCCCCGGCATCGTGAGGGGTTCTCGACTGGTGGCCAGGACCCGCAGGTCGGGGCACGCCGAAAGCAGCTCGGCGGCCAGGGCGGCGGCGGGCTCGATCACGTGCTCGCAATTGTCGAGGATGAGCAGAGTCGGCACGCTGGACAACGCCGAGGCGATGCGGACCATGTGAGTGGTCGATCGCGATGACAGGAATGCGTCATGGGCGTTGAGGGAGGCGCTCACCGCCTCCACAAGGCTGTCCCCGTGACGCAGGACGGCGAGTTCGACGAAGCAGACGCGCCGTGCCGGGCCGCGGTCCGGCGGCCCTCCGGTGCGCGCCGCGTACTCGGCGGCGAGGCGCGTCTTCCCGACGCCGCCGGTGCCGGTCAGGGTGACCAGGCGGGTGTGGTCGAAACGCTCCCCAATTGAGTTGATCTCGCCGTCCCTGCCCACCGCCCGGGTGAGGTACGGGCTCTTCCATCCCGAGGGCGCGACTCGGTCGTCGTGCAGGATCTCCGTGCGCAGCGCGGTCACCCGCTGGGAGGGGCCCACGCCGAGTTCCTCGGTGAGCGAGCGGCGCAGCCCGTTGTAAACGGCGAGCGCGGCGCCGCGCTGGCCCGAGTCGTGCAGCGCCTTCATGAGCAGGGCATGGGTGCGCTCCCGCAGCGGGCAGGAGCTGGCCAGCGATCGCAGGCCGCTGATCGCCGCCTCGGGACCCTTGAGGGCGGTCATCGCGACAAGACGGTCCTCCTGGACCTGCAGGTGCAGTTCCTCCAGCCGCGCCGCCTCGCGCAGGGCGAACTCCGATCCAATCCCGGAAAGCGGCGTCCCGGCCCACAGCGACAGCGCCCGGGTCAGGGCGTCGTGCGCCCGCGCCGGCGCATTCTCCCGCAGGAGACGAGCTCCTTCGTCCGCCAGGCGCTCGAATCTGAGCGCGTCGACGCGCCGCGGATCGATCGTGAGTCGGTAGCCGCCGCCGTAGGGAACGGGGCCGATGCCCAGGTGGTGCTCCGCGAGCCGTGCGCGGGCCCGCGAGGCGAGCCGGCGGAGCGTCGCGACGCCCCCGTCGGGGAGCTCCGCCTCCCAGATGTCGTCGAGGAGAGCCTCCGCCGGCACGCAGGCTCCCGCTGCGAGCGCCAGTCGCGCGATCAGTGCGATCGTGCGGGGGCCCGATAACGGGACCGCCGCCCCGTTCGCATCGAGCACCTGAACCGGACCGAGGAGCCGCACGAGCTCGACGTCGTGCGGGTCCGGCTCCTCCGGATCGCGACGCTCCCGGATCACGGCTCCAGGCCCGGGTGCTGCGGCGCAGTGGCGCCCGGGCCGTCGATCGCCGCATCCGGCGGGATCGGCGCCGGGCCCGCGGGGGAGCGGCGGACGCGTTCGCGCAGCCCCCTGCTGCGCCGCTGTGCGGCAGCAGCCGCCCAGGAGTCGCAGTATCGTCGATCTCCCGTCACGAGTGCGCGGACCCCTTTCTTTTGAATTCCCGAGGGGAAGGGGGTGCTATGAACTTCTCTCCGTCGGCGGGCGTCGGGTGAAAGAATACGTAATTCGTCGTCGGCGGTGCGGCGCCGGTCGTCTGCGCATGCCCTCAATTCTGCAGTCCTGGCGGAAATGCGGGGTTCGCTGGTGGAATTACGAATATCCGGCACGGGAAAGAGGATACCACGGGGGTGTCGGAGGTCGCCGAGAAGCTCTTCCGCGGGCGGATGCCGCGCCCGGCCCGGCCCCGCCGACGCGCTCAACGGAGCTCTTCCGCGGGCGGATGCGGCGTTCAGCGCCGCTCGAACCAGCGCCCGCAGGCGGGCAGCGCGACCAGCCCCGCCATGAGCAGGGGCACCGGCGCGATGAGCGGCAGCACTGTCAGCGGCGAGAACCCGGCCCCGAGATCGTTGAGGGCCGACGACGAGGTCGGGAGCAGCCCGACGAGGACGATCGTGACGACCGCGGCGGCGAGGGAGCCGGTGAGCAGTCTGACCCGCGAGCGCGCGCCGCGCGCCGACCAGAAGCCCGTCAGCCCGACCGCCGCCGCGACCGCGGCGACCGCCGTGAGCACCGGTATGAGGCCGGGGGGCACGTCGATAAGGCCCAGGAACGTGGCATTGTCCCACTGCCGGGCGCTCAGGAGGAGCGCGGCGTCTTCGTCGAGCATCTGGTAGAGCCGGTGGGCGAGGTCGATCGCGGATCGGGTCAGGGCCCCCGCGCACACCCCGCCGGCCAGGGTCACCGGGATCGGCCGCCCGTCCAGGGACCGGTTGGCGAGGGCGCCGACGACGGCGCCGGCGGCGGCCAGGGCCAGGGTCAGGTAGATGGGGACGAATGGCGCCAGGTTGCCGGCGGACACCGGAATGGCGCCGAGGAACGGCACGTATTCGAGGAGCATGATGAGGGCGAGCGCCGTGCTCAGGGTCGTCGGGCGGCGCCGGAGCGCGAATACGAGGGCGCCGACGGGCAGCCAGATCGACTTGTTGAGAATGATGTTGTTGAGTATGAGCGGGACGAGGGACGGCTGGTTCGGCATTATCTGGGCGAGCATCTGAATCGGCCCCATGAGCGCCGTGCCCAGCAGGATGCTGATGAGGACGAGGTGCGCGAGCTCGGCGCCGGAGCGGGGCGGCCGCGGTTGTTGGGGGCGCGGCGAGGGCGCGCCGGGGCTGGATGAGGGCGCGACCTCACCGGGCGCTCCGGGCCCGGGCGCGGTCTCACGGGGCGCGCCGGAGCTGGACGAGGGTGCGGTCTCACCGGGCGCTCCGGAGTTGGATGAGGGTGCGGTCTCACGGGGCGGTCCGGAGTCGAGCCCGGCCCCCGCCCCCGGGTCGCCGGAGGGTTCCGTATTGCCGCAGGACACCGGGGTGCTGAAGGGTTCCGGATCCGGTTCCGCGCCGCCGGTGCTCGCCGGGTGGCCGGAGTCCGGGTCGGAGTCCGCCGGGTTGTCGGAGTCCGGATCGGGTTCCGCGCCGCCGGTGCTCGCCGGACCGGGCGCCGGATCGCCTGGGGGCTCTGGATCGGGGACCTGGGATGCGCGGGCGTTCGGACTCGGACTCTGCCCGGGTCCCGGGCGGTCGTCTGGGGAGGACATGGCGCCATCGTGCTCCCCCGGCCGGGACGAGTCCAGGGTGGAGCCGTCCCCGTCGCCGGCGAATGAAGAAGCGACGGACATCGGACGACGAGTGAGTCGGCGTGGCGACGTGGCCCGCGGCGGCGCTGGTTGTCCGAATCTGTTGCAAAGGCCCGGATCCCGCCGGAGCACCGAGCCTTTCTCGTCAGGAGTATCCCGGGGTGGGCCGGGAGCGGCGCGATGGTGCGGGAGGATGGGTGCGGTGCGGGTGCGGGTCCGCGGTGTCGGGGCGGGTGCTGCCGGGCTCGGGTGCGCGAAGCGGGCCGGCAACCGCCGCCAAGAAGGAGGATGCGGGCCGCGGCCGGGCCCGGGTGTGCGGCATCGGGGCGGCCTGGGCGGTGTTGCACATTCGGCCGGGACCGGCTGGCGGCGGATCGGCGGAATCATGCGGAAACGCCTCGGCGCTCAACGCCGTTGGAATCCTCCCATGTGCAGAGGGGCCCGCTCTGCACATGGGAGCCCGTCCACTAAAAACCGACGTTCTAGTAAGAACCCCGGAATCGCGCGGAAAACCCCGAACCGGCCCGCGCGGGAGGCGCCCTCCAATGTGCAGCACCCCCGCACGGGCCGGGAGGAGCTTCTCGGCGGAGGCCCCGCTCCCGTCAGATGAAGCGGCATTCCCGCAATCGGTCCGGGAAGACCCCGGCCCGCCCGGCGGCGGCCCTCCGCCGGTCCGCACGCGCCGTCCTCGCGCGTCCACGCCACGGCGAGCCCGTCCTTCTGGCCGAAGCGCGCCAGACGGGTGCCGACGGCCCGCTCCAGGCGCTCCAGTTCGGCGTCGGTCGCCGTCAGGGTCATAATGAGCGCGCCCCCTTCGCGGGCGAACTCGACGATGCCGGCCGTCTGACCCCCACGCGAGACAAGGCGTCACCGGGGTGCAAGGTGCGTCTCGGTGGGTGCGTCGGCCCCCGCGCGCGAGACGATGCGGCGGCGGCCGGGGCCACCCGGGCGCCGTCGATACCTGGCCCCCGTGCGCGAGACGAGGCGGCCGGTGGCGGCGTCCCCGTGGCCGCCGGCCCGTTCCTCCTCGACTGCTCCGAGTCATCCGCAGGATGTGCACTTTCCGCCGGTCTCGCGTGACTTTTCCGCCGGTTTCGGCGAGGACGGGAGGGGCGGGGCGTGCGGTTGACGCGGCGTCGCCGACGGCCTACGCTGACCCCCGCAAACAGAAATAAGCGTTTCTCTATGGGGCGGCCGGGTCCCCGGACCCGCCCGCCCCGCCCGACACCGTCTACGAAGGACCCGATATGTTCACCCGCATCGGCCGCGCCGTTTCCCGCCACCCCGTGAGCGTCGTCGTCGGGTGGGCGCTGCTGGTCGTCGTCTCGGCCGCCCTGGTCTTCCACGGCTGGGGCGCCGGAGGCCTGTTCGAGCGGCTGGCGAGCGGCGACGTCGCCACGCCCGACAGCGAGTCCGGCGTCGTGGCCTCCATGACCACGTCCGACGACAGTGTCGGCGAGAGGATCTCCATCGTCGTCCAGGGCGTCGACGTCGCCGGCGACTACGCGAGCGCCGCCGCCGCGGTCGGCGCCGCCCGCGAGGAGCTGTCCGGCCTGGACGGCGTCGCCTCCGTGGCGGACGCCTTCGCCCTGCCCGACCCCGCCTCGCAGCAGGCGCGGGCGATGCTGTCGACCGGCGGGGACGGCTACGTCGAGGTCGTCACCCTCGACGCGGGACTGTCCGACAAGGAGATCGACGCCGCCAACGAGCGCGTGGCCCGGGCGGCCGAGGGCGCCTACCTCGACTCCCTGCGCCAGTACGCCCCGGAGGCGAGGGTCTACGCCGTGTCCCCCGAGCTCATCGGGGACTCCATCGGCGAGCTCGTCCAGCAGGACCTCGCCCAGGGCGAGTCCGTGAGCCTCCCCGTGGCCCTCGTCCTGCTGGTCATCGTCTTCGGCGGCCTGCTCGCCGCCGGCCTGCCGCTCCTGGGCGCGCTCGTCTCCATCCTCATCGGCATGGGGGTGCTGTGGGGCCTGACATTCGTCCTGGACGTGTACTCCTTCATCCTCAATGTCATCTCGATCCTCGGTCTGGCCCTGTCGATCGATTACGGCCTGCTGCTCGTCAGCCGCTATCGCGAGGAGGTCGCCATCCAGCTGGACGAGGCCGGCCACCGGGACGGCGACCTGCCCGCCGGCGCGGACATGAAGGAGCTCGTGCGGCGCAGCGTCGTGCGCACCGTGGCCACCGCGGGGCGCACGGTCTCCTTCTCGGCGCTGACCATCGCCTGCTCCATCACGGGACTGCTCATCATCCGCTCGCCCATATTCAAGACGATCGCGGTCGGGGCGATCAGCGTGTCACTGGTCGCCGTGGCCTGCACGATCACGCTCGTGCCAGCGATCATCACGCTGCTGGGCGGGCGCCTGGTGCGCCCCAGCGCGCTCAGCCGCGTGCCCGGCGTCAACCGCGTCCTGCGCGCCGTCGGCGACTCCTCCTCCGACCACGGCGTGTTCAGCCGGCTCTCCCACCGCGTCGTGGCGCACCCGTGGATCGTCATGCTCGTCATCGCCGCGGTGCTGGGCCTCATGGCCGCCCCCATCGGTTCGCTGCGCATGCGCACCAATGTCGCGGAGTACATACCGCAGGACTCCGCGGTGCGCACCGGCTACGACGTCTTGCAGAACGACTACCCGGCGCTGGCCACGCCCACGATCAGCATCGTGGCCCGCACCGACGTCGAGGGCGCATCCGGGCTCGTCTCGGACATCGGGGCCATGGACGACGTCGCCCACGTGAACGCCTCGGATCTGACCGGCCACGAGGGCATGGTGCTCATCCGCGTCCTCATGAACGTGGACGACCCGGTGGGCCGGGAGGCCGTCGACGCCGTCGAGCGGATCCGGGCGCAGGACACCGGCTACCGGTTCTGGGTGGGCGGCGCGGCCGCGCAGCAGACCGACCTCATCGACTCCATGGTCGAACGCGCGCCGTGGGCCGCGCTCATCGTCATCACGGCGGTCTTCGTGCTGCTGTTCTGCATGACCGGATCGCTGGTGGTGCCGCTCAAGGCCCTGCTCATCAACAGCTTCTCGCTCATCGCCTCCCTGGGCGTCACGTCCTGGCTCTTCGAGCACGGCCACCTCGGCCTGCCGCAGACGCCGGGGCTGCAGACCTTCATCGTGGCCTGTCTCATGGCCTTCGGCTTCGGACTGGCCATGGACTACGAGGTCTTCCTGCTGGCCCGCATCAACGAGTACTGGGAGGCCGGGCACGACAACGACGAGGCGGTCGCCCGCGGCCTGCAGCGCTCGGGGCGCATCATCACCTCGGCGGCGGTGATCATCATCGCCGTCTTCCTGGGCTTCGTCTCCGGGGAGATGATCTCCATCAAGGAGATCGGCGTGGGCCTGGCCATTATGGTCGCCGCCGACGCCACGCTGGTGCGGCTGCTGCTCGTGCCCGCGACCATGACGGTGCTCGGCCACTGGAACTGGTGGGCGCCCGCCCCGCTGACCCGCCTGTACGGGCACTTCCGCCAGAAGGTCTGAGGCCGCGGTGGTTCGGCGGTGGCCTGGTGGTGGGGTTGTGCGCTGCGGGTCGTGCCCGGTCCGCGGGGCCCTGTGGGGACCCGGCTCTGCGGGCCCGGGTGGGGGCGGGGCCCCGCGTCCCCCCCTGTGGGCGGGTGCGGGGCCCCGTGGTGGGGTTCAGCGGTTGTGGAAGTGGGAGTCGAAGGCGGCGTCGGGCGGGTCGTAGACGTGGTCGCGGGCGTACTTCAGGGCCAGGGGGGCTCCGGTGAGGCGGTCCATGCCCGAGTCCTCCCACTCAATCGAGATGGGGCCGGGGTAGCCGATCTGGTTGAGGGTGCGGAAGTGGCCCTCCAGGTCGGCGTCGCCCAGGCCGGCGGACACGAAGGTCCATCCGCGGCGGGGGTCGTCCCAGGGCAGGTGGGAGGACAGGCGCCCGTTGCGCCCGTCGAAGTGGGTGCGGGTGTCCTTGCAGTGGACGTGGTAGATGCGGTCGGCGAAGTCGGTGAGGAAGACGGCGGGGTCGATGCCCTGCCAGATCATGTGGGAGGGGTCCCAGTTGATGCCGAAGCCCTCCCGGTTGCCGATGGCGTCCAGGGCGGCCCTGGTGGTCCAGTAGTCGTAGGCGATCTCGGAGGGGTGGACCTCCAGGGCGAACTTGACGCCGACCTCGTCGAAGACGTCGATGATGGGGCCCCAGCGGCGGGCGAAGTCCTCGTACCCGTCGGCGATGACCTCACTGCTCACGGGCGGGTACATGGCCACGTACCTCCAGATCTTGGAGCCGGTGAAGCCGGTGACGACCTCGGCGCCGAGCTTGGCGGCGACCCTGGCGGTGAGCTTGAGCTCGGCGGCGGCGCGGGTCCGCACGCCCTCGGCGTCGGACTCGCCGGCGCCCCACACCCGGTCGCCGAGCAGGCCGCGGTGGCGGAAGTCGATGGGGTCGTCGCACACGGCCTGGCCGGTGGAGTGGTTGGAGATGGCGTAGCAGGTCAGGTCGTGGCGGGCCAGGGTGTCCCTCCACGCCCGGCAGTAGGCGTCGTCCTCGGCGGCCCGGTAGACGTCCAGGTGGTCGCCGGCCACCGCCACCTCCAGGCCGTCGAACCCCCACTTCTGGGCCAGGGAGCACACCTCCTCGAACGGCAGATCCACCCACTGGCCCGTGAACAGATTGATACTCCGAGACATCACACAACTCCTTCGCGGCGACGAACAGGCGGACGGCCAGTAGCGGGGGCGCCGCCGCCAATGCGGCGCGGGTCGCGGGCCGACTCGTATCCGTGACGCTACTCACGACGGCGGTTGCCGGCCACGACCGGGAGCGCCCATTCTGCTCCCTACGTGCAAAAGGGGTGCGCTCGGAGGTGATCTTCCGGGGGCGCGGCCGGGACGGAAGGGGCCCGTGGACGGCCGAGCGCCGCCGCCAAGACGGCGGCCAAGAACTTCGGCGTCTCGAGCCCCCGCGGGCGGTCGGGCGCCGTAGCGCCGCTTGTCCGATCATGTCGGGCCGGCGGCGAGCCCCCGCGGGCGGTCGGGCGGGCGCCGCCGCCCGGGTCTCAGGACATCGCCGGCGGTCGGCCCTCAGGACATCGCCCGCCGGAAGACGGCGTTGACGGCCAGGACCGCCGTCCCGCGCATCTCGTCATCCGCCCCGTCGCGGGCCGGCAGGATCTCCAGGTGCTTCGTGGCCAGGGCGAGGGCCCGCTCGTTGACGATCCGGCGCGCCACCTGGAGGAACATCGCGCAGCCCTGCGGCATGGGGCCGGCCAGGATGACGCGGCCCGGGTTGAAGCAGCTGACGATCATGGCCAGCGCGTCGCCCACCGCCGTCGCCGAACGCACCATGAGGGTCACGCACTCGGTGTCGCCGGCCGCGACCCCGGCGACGACGTCGTCGATCGTCAGGTCGCCGGCCGACCCCAGGCGCTCGCGCAGGAACGGGCTGATCCCCTCGGCCCCGGCGCGCCGGGCGTCGCGCAGGACCGCCCACCCCCCGGCCACCGCCTCCAGGCAGCCCGTGCGACCGCACCGGCACACGACGGCGTCGGAGCCCGAGACCCGCACGTGCCCGATGTCGCCGGCGGCGCCGTCGGCCCCCCAGTGCAGCACGCCGTGGGACATGAGCCCCGCGCCGATGCCCGTGCCCACCTGGACGTAGAGGACGTCCTGCAGGCGGCGCTCGGCCCGGTCGGGCAGGTCCGTCGCATATCCCAGCAGCATGGTGTTGACGTCGTTCGCGGCGACCGCGGGCGCGCCGAGGGCCCCGGTCATGGCCCCGACGACGTCGAAGCCGTCCCAGCCGGGCATGATGGGCGGCGCCGTGGGCCGCCCCGTCTCCTGGTCGATGGGGCCGGGCAGCGACACCCCCGCCGCCCACACCGCCTGCTCGAGCGGCGCCGCCATGTCGCGCAGCTGCTCCGCGGCCTTCGCCAGGGTCGCCGTCGGGCCCCGGGAGATGGGCCAGGCGAGTATCAGACGGTTCACCGGGGTGCCCGCGAGGTCCGTCACGGCCAGGTGCAGGGTCGAGGTGTGCACGCCCGTGACGAGCACCAGGCCCTCCTCGTGCCGGAAGCGCCAGGTCTCCGGGGCGCGCCCGCCGGTGGAGGGGCCAGCTCCGTTGGGGCAGACCAGCCCGAGATCGACGGCGGTGTTGAGCAGCGTCGAGACGGTGTTGCGGCCCATGCCCGTGGCCCGGGCCAGCTGCTGGCGCGTGCGTCCCGCACCCGTGCGGACGTGGTCCGCGACGGTGATGACGTCGCGACCGGCTGAGGAGAGAGGATCGAACATGGGACTGCTTCCAGGAGAGCGGCCGTGGCGCCGTGCGCGCCCCTCACCCTACCCCGATGGTTGTGGTGCCGGGAGGCGAGTCCGGGGCCCGCGGGGGCGAGCCCGGGGTCCGCGGGCGGCCGCGCCGTCATCTGCTACGCCCCTTTCCGTCCGCTACGCCTCTTGGCCCTCTGCTGCGCCCCTTTTTCTCGTACAGTGGAGGGTGAAGAGGCGTAGTAAAGGGAAAAGAGCGTAGTAGACGCAGATCTGCCGGACGAGCCCTCCGACGCGGTGGTGATTCCCACATGGGGCGCCCTCGGCGGCGCCGGTCGCCCGGACGACGGCGTCACCCCCGAGGCGAGGCGGTGGGCGCCCCCGGTATCCCCGACTCCTCCGAGGGACGGGCCGCCCTGCCGACTCGGCAATGTCCTTGGCCTCCGGCCTCCGACTCCTCCGAGGGACGGGCCGCTCCGCTTCTGCGCGATCAATGCAGAAGCGGGGGCGGGGCGCCTGGCTGGGGCTGCGGCCGTCGTCGTAGCCTCGCATCGGCCCCGGGGAGCCCCGGCGGCAGCGGCTCACCACACCCGTGCCCCTGGCACTCGTGCCCGTCGGCCGCACCCGACCCCTCCAACGATGGAGAGAGGACAATAGTTATGACGATCAAGAAGGGCGTGTCGCTGTACTCGCTCCAGGACGCCTACGGCCGCGGAGGCCTGGGCCTGGAGGGATGCATCGCGGCCGTGGAGAAGATGGGGGCGCAGGGCGTCGAGATCCTGTCGGACCAGATGATCCGCGGAGCCGCGAGCGCCAGTGAGCAGACCCTGGCCGAGTTCGACGTGATCATGGAACGCCACCCCCTTCAGCGCGTGTCCAACGACATCTTCATCAACTCCTCCCTGTACAAGAACCGCTGGCTGACCACCGAGGAGCAGGTGGAGCTGCTCAGCGCCGACCTGCGTCTGACCCACCGCCTGGGCTTCCCCCTGGTGCGCCTGGTCTCGCGCACCGACCCCGCCGTCATCCGCCCCGTGCTGCCCCTGGCCGAGAAGCTGGGCGTGTCCATGGCGGTCGAGGTGCACGCCGGCATGAGCTTCGACCACCCGCTGACGGCGGCGTGGATCAAGGAGATGAAGGAGCTCGACAACCCGCACGTGGGGCTCGTCGTCGACTTCGGCATCTACTGCCACCGCCACCCGCGCGTGGCGGCGAACTACTTCCGGTCCCTGGGGGTGAGCGAGGACGTCATCGCCTACATCGACGACATCTACGAGCGGGGCTCGGACGGCCGTCAGGCCTTCCCCCGCGATCCCTCCAGCCCCGACGCCGACCGTTACCTTTTCCCGGACGACCTCACCAGGCTGTTCAAGCACCCGCTGGACGAGTTCTACGCCATGATGTCCTCCGGCTACGAGAACACCCCCCTGGAGACCCTGGACGAGTACCTGCCGTGGATCAAGTCCTTCCACGCCAAGTTCTGGGAGATCACGGAGGAGGGCGAGGAGTACTCCATCGACTACGGACGCATCTTCACCCGACTCAACAGGCTCGGATTCGACGGATACGTCTGCAGCGAGTACGAGGGCCAGCGCTTCGTGATCCCGGGCGAGCCGATCAAGGACCTCGAGCAGGTCGGGCTCCACCAGGACCTCATGTCTCGCCACATCGACGACGGAAAGTGAGAAGGACCGATGTTCGACGGATACATCTTCACCCCCGGCTCCCTGGCCGATGTCGAGGTCGACGGCGAGGCCGTCGGCTTCGAGATGCGCACCCGCATCCCCTACTACCGCGGCATCCCGCTGTCCATGGTGCACGACGTCGAGGTCGAGGTCGACGGCGAGGCGGTCCCGGCCGAGGACATCCGCTTCAGCGCCGACGGCGGTGAGCACTGGTTCACCCTGGCCGAGATGGAGACGGTGACCTTCTTCCGGTGGGAGTACGAGGACGAGGCGGCCGTGCGCGTCCTGAGGCCCGGGGGTCTGGACCCCGGCGAGCACGAGGTGCTGCTGCGGGTCAGCGTGCGCGTGGCCTACATCCCCGTGCCCTTTTCCGGCGAGATGACGCGCACCGTCGTCGTCTGACGCCCGTGCGGCCGGGCCGGCTCGACCGCCCGGCCCGTTCACTCGGCCCGACTGCCCGTTCACTCGGCCCGACCGGCCTGCCCGTTCACCCGACCCGGCCATCCGGTCTGCCCGGCCCGACCAGTTCGGCTGGCCTGTCCGCCCGCCCGACCCGAGGAGAAATCGCCATGACCCCGCCCGCTCACCGCCACGTCCTGGTCGGAGGCCGACCCCAGCTCCTGCTGGGGGGGGGACAGCTCCACAACTCCACGAGCTCGGACCTGGACCGGGCCCGCGCCGCCTTCGACAGGGTCGTGGCGATGGGCGGCAACGCCGTCACCACCACCGTCAGCTGGCACCTGGTGGAGCCGGTGGAGGGGAGCTACGACTTCTCCGGCGTCGACCCGCTCGTCGACATGGCCCGCGAGCGCGGCCTGGCTCTGACCCTCCTGTGGTTCGGGCGCCTTCAAGAACGCGGCCTCCACCTACGCGCCGCGCTGGGTGCGGGTGGACGCGGAGCGCTTCCCCCGGGCCGATCTCGGCGGCGCGGGCGGGGCGGGTGCCCGCCCCGGCGCCAGGGGCACGGCGGGACGGCTGTGGCGCGAGCGGGGCTGGCGCGCCTGCGGCACTTGGGCCGAGGTCTTCGGCGAGGACGAGTGGGCCCAGGAGGTCTTCATGGCCTGGGGCTTCGCCTCCTACTGCGGGGCGCTCGCGGCGGCCGGGGCTCGCCACCTCGACGTCCCCTTCCACGTCAACGCCTGGCTCGGGCCGCAGCCCGGCCAGGACCTGCCCGGGCGCTACCCGAGCGGCGGCCCGGTCGCCGGCGTCGTCGACGTCTGGAAGGCGGCCGCCCCCGCCCTGGCGCTGCTCGGCCCGGACATCTACGTCGACGACGTCAAGGCGGCCGTGGCCGGCTACGTCCGCGAGGACAACGCCCTGCTCGTGCCCGAGTCGCGCCCGGCCGCGGGCAACCTGCTGTGGGCCGTGGGCCGCGGGGTGATCGGCTTCAACGTGTTCGGGGTCGACGACGTGCGCGCCGACGGCCGGCTCGCCGCGACCTACCGCCTGCTCGCCGGGGCCGAGGAGGTCATTATCGCGGCGCAGCGCTCGGGCCGCATCCGCCCGGTTCTCCTGGAGGCCGGGCAGACGGCGGTCGTCGGGCTGACCTGGACGTTGTGCGGCTCCGGGGAGGTGCTGCGGAGCATGTTCCTCGACACCGGGGTGCAGGTGCGCACCGAGGCCGGGGCCGGCGAGCCCGAGACCACGGACGAGGCTCTGGTGGCCGCGCCCGCCGACACGCGCGCAACGGCCGTCCTCGTGGACCTGGGGGACGATGAGCTGCTGGCCATCGGCCAGAGGCTCATGTTCGAGGTCGCCGGGGCGCCGGGCGAGGTCGTGGAGATCGACGACGCCGTCGAGGCCCGCTACGAGGCGGGGGCGTGGGTGAGCGGGCGCAATCTCAACGGGGACGAGCGGTTGAACCTGCTGCCCCTGGACCGCCCGGCGGCCGTGCGGATCCGGGTGCTGCGCCGTCGGGCCTGAGGGGCGGGTCGCCTCAGGCGTCCTGGCGGCGCTGCGACGGAGGGGACCGGTGCGTCCGACGGCGCCGTGGGGCCGGTCCGCTCCCGACCGGCGAGTGCGTACGTCGTGTGGCGGGGGCCGGCCCCGCGCGGTCTCGCCCCGGCCCCACGCCGCTCACCGCGTACCACTCCTCCGCCGCCCGGCCCCGTGCGGTCTCGTCCCGGGCTCCAGTTTCTCGCGTCTGCACGGCCCACGACCCTCCAGGCGGCTCCAGGCCGCCCGCTCCTTCTGGACTCATAGGAGTGATCGTCTTACTCTCATGCCACCCCGCGGGGAGCGGGGCATCGGCGTGCCGAGCCCGAAGAATGCCCTCGGAGCGTCCATCGCCTTCGTCGAATATGAGGGGGGCCGTAGAGGTCTTATGGATAAGAGGCGTGTGATCTTTTTGAGGAGCATGCTGCGAACGTGCGTGATACTTGCGCCGGTCCTCCTTGTGGTCATTTGCGGTTGGACGGCCGTGGGCTATTTTATTGATCCTATATTAATGATATTCGGTATTTACAGTCTTCCCCTTGTGCCCATCGTCGCCGTCTGCATCGAACCTCCCTCCAGGTGGGGGAAGCCATTGTACGCGGCCCTGCTGGGTCGATCGGTAGGCGCGTTCCTGGGCAGTTGCATCCCCATGCTCATGTATCTTGCGCCATATGCGTACATCGCGGCGCGCGACAACTACAGCATCCTGGATACGAACCTTCCGTCGATGATCATGTTCGCGATTACCTGTCTGACCGTCATTTATGTCGCGATATGTGCCTTCTTGGTTGTCTTATATGATCGACCGAATCGTCATCGGTCCGCTTCGGGTCTGCCCGGAGACGATGCCGACGGGAGTGGCGGCGGCGTGGATGAGCTTGTCCAATCATGGAGTTGGACCCCGGGCGGATCCGCGCCGACTCCGAATGGGCGGGTGAAGGATCGTCACTGATTCCAGGGCCCAGTGAGTCTTTCTCCCTAGAACCGGCGGCTCAGGGCCCGGATCGGCGCGGCGGTGCGGGAAGAATGGGTGCGGGGTGGTGCGCATGGGACTCCTGGGGCAGTCCGGGGCGGGGGCGTGTCCAAATCTGCCACAAAGACGCCCCGAACCGGGATCGGCCGCGGATGAAAGCGCGGAATATCAACGATTCTCTTTCGGTGCTTCGGTGGAATCGGGGTCTTTGTGGCAGATTTGGACAACCCGCGCCGCCGCGGACCCCCGGGAGGCCCGACGCGGGCCCCTGCACGGACGGCGGCCGCGGCGATCACCCTGCTCTCGGGCCGGTCCGCTCCGCCCCGAGCGCCGAGACGTGCACTTTGCACTCGAGCGGGCACTTCTAACCGCACATCTCGAGTGCAAAATGCACCTCTCGAGAGCGGAATGCACATCTCGATGAGCACAGGACCGACCCGCCCCCAACACCCTGGACGGCTCCCGCCCGCGTCGCCCTGCGCTGACTCCGACCCGCGGACCACGACCCCCGGTGAAGAAGGGCTCAGTGAATTGGACGACGGCGTCAAGGGATCGAATAGGGCCCTGCATCGCCCTCACGATGGGGACGCGCCCCGGGAACGGAGTGGCGCTCCCGCCGACACCAAGGAGGCAGCTCAACGGGGTGCGCGTCTTGGGCATGAAGGAGCGTGGAGGTCTTGACAGTGAGGCGCCTCACGGAGCATCCTGCCGACGGCACCACCCCGCCGTCCTTCACCATCCTTATCTCTCATCCCCATACCTCCGGAGGTCCCAATGCGCTCTACGGGCCCGGTGCGCTTTTCGCGTGCCGTCGTACTGATAATTGTCGCCGCTCTGTCCCTGGGCGCCTGCTCCGCGCGGACGCCCGCTCCCAGCGGAGGGGGCGGCTCGGGGACGAGCGTCTCCGGGGGTCAGGCGTCGGCGCCCGTGGTCCCCGACGAGGTCCTGGGAGTCAAGAAGGACCCGACGACGTGGTCGCTGCCCTTCGACCGGGTCTACGGCGGCTCACTTCTGCGGCTTCAGGTCTATGCATCCGACATCTTGGTGGACCAGTGCATGTCGAATGCGGGATTCGATGACTTCGAGGTTCTGACTATCTCCTCGGCCCCCTTCCCGGAGACTCAGCCCCATGGGAATGCGACGCTGTTCAATGTGGAGATCGCCCAGAAGTACGGGTACCGGATGGCCCCGGATCCGGGTTACAGGCCCTCTTGGGAGGGAGTCGATCTTCAGGGGGGCGGCTACTACGACGATAAGCCGGAGGCGTTCAAGAATCAGCTGTACACCTGTCATGATGAGGTTCAGCTGGAACTGTCCGGGCCGCGGCCGACGGCCGAGGTGCCGGTGGACGAGGGCGGAAACATCCCCATCGAGTCCCAGCTCAACCGGTTCACGGTGGACACCTCCTCCCCGCAGCTCCAGGAGGCCGCGGCGCAGTGGCGCACGTGCATGGCCCCGCAGGGGATCGCGGACCTGCCCCAGGAGCCCTGGGCGACCGAGACCAGCCGCGAGATGCCCGAGTCCCTCCAGACGAGGCTCAACTTCCAGGTGATCGGCCGGCCCGGCGCCGATGAGATCGCAGTGGCCACCGCCGACGCCCAGTGCCGGGAGTCCTCGGGCTGGACGAGTCTTCTGTACGAGGCCACCTGGAACCAGCAGGCCGCCTTCATCGCCGCCCACAAGGCGGAGATCGACGCGGTGGTGGCCAATAACGACGCCGAGGCCGAGCGCATGTGCGGAATCATCCGGGAAGCGGGCGGAACCCCGTGAACCCGGTGCGCTGTCTCCGAGGCGGGCCCGACCGGGCTGCTCGGGGGAGCGGCCGGCGCCTACCTGGGGATCCTGGCGATCCTC
>ERZ773004.841-NODE-841-length-17580-cov-276.106248_pt1 | contig 17580 bp, 13 predicted proteins | sample MGYA00580667_ERZ773004 | MGnify/ENA primary metagenome ERZ773004 (study PRJEB29015, sample SAMEA2737963) | human oral metagenome | biome: human oral; feature: human-associated habitat; material: dental | place: China | collected 2123 ... | reverse complement strand
GGCATTCGGGCGGAACCATGATGAGAACGGCCCGGCGGAAGCGGGGGCGGTGCGCTGTGCCCGCCCCGAGGCTCCGCTCGCGCTCCGCCTCACGCCTGTGGTGTGCGCCGTGCCCGCCCCGAGGCTCCGCTCGCGCTCCGCCTCACGCCTGTGGTGTGCGCCGTGCCCGCCCCGAGGCTCCGCTCGCGCTCCGCCTCACGCCTGATACCAGCCCTGGTAGACGTAGGGGAAAGGAATGTTGCCACGCATGCCGATGGAAGCCGACACGACGTCCTTCGCAGTGACGGCCGCCTGGAGCGGCGTCGCGCCCTTGGCGAGTTCGGCGGTGACCGCCGCCGCCAACGTGCAGCCGGCGCCGTGCACGCGCTCGGCCCCGACCGCCGGAACCTCCAGGACCTCGAGGTTCTCGCCGTCGTAGAAGACGTCCAGGGCCGTGCCGGTGCCCAGAGAGGGGCCGGCCTTGGCCAGCACGTTGGGCACGCCCCGTTCGTGGATGCGCCTGGCGGCGTCCTTGAGCCGGGCCACGCTCGTGATCTCCTCCATGCCGGCCAGCGTCGCCGACTCGAAGAGATTGGGAGTCACCATGGTGGCGCGCGGCAGGATCCTCTCCCGCAGAGCGTCGTCGACCGCGCGGGCGGAGGCGAACTCCTGACCCTTGCAGATGAGCACCGGGTCGAGGACGACGTCAGGGAAGGCGTATTCCTCCAACGCGGCGTCGACGACGTCGATCGCCGCCGCGGTGCCGAGCATGCCGATCTTGACGGCGTCGATCGCCGCGTGGACGCTCGCGCAGGCCTCGATCTGGTCGTGGATGACCTCGGGGTCGACCGGCACGAAACGGTGATCCCACCCGGCCCTTGGATCCATGGACACGATGCAGGTCAGGGCCGTGCAGCCGAAGACGCCGAGCTGGTGGAAGGTCTTGAGATCGGTCTGAGCACCCGCGCCGCCCGAGGCCTCCGAGCCGGCGATGGCGAGGACGATGGGGGGAGCGATCCGCTTGGGGAAGGTTGTCATAGTCACTAGCGTGCCTCCGGTGAGGGGCGGCGGCCAAGCGGTGTCCGCATAGCCGCTATCCGAGGCGGGCTGCACAGGTGCTTTTCAGGCGGGGGTGGACGATCGTTCAGGTCGGGACGAGACCGTGGAGACACTGTGGAGACGCCGTCGGGAGTGGGAGAATCCGCTCCGGACGGCGCCCGCATCGATGACCCGCCGACCAAGAGGATGACCAATGAGCGATGACATCGCCGTCATCACCTTCCCCGAGCGCAGCACGACCTACGAGGCCTTCAGCAAGATCAGCGCCGACTCCGACAGGCTCGGGCTGGTCAGCGCCGCCCTGATCGAAGTCGACGAGCACGGCCGATTCACGATCCCCGAGGGCGAGGACAATCGCTTCGGATTCGGGGTGGGCACCGGTTCCCTCATCGGGGTTCTCGTCGGCGCCCTGGGCGGGCCCATCGGAATGCTCCTGGGTCTGGGGGTCGGTGCCCTCGCCGGTGCCGCCGTCGACACCGACCGGGCCGAGAGCGATGAGCTCGCCGTGACGGCCTTCGTCGGGAAGCTGGCTCCGGGGACCAACGGGATCCTCGCCCAGACCTCGGAGCCCGGCAGCACGGCGCCGCTGGACGCGGTCGTCGCCGAGCAGGGCGGCACGATCGTGCGGCGTCCCCTCAATGAAGTCCTGGCCGAGCTCGAGGCCGGCCAGATCGCCGAGGAGGAGGCCGCCAAGGCCGCTCGCGAGACGCTCCGCAAGCAGAAGCGTCAGGAGCGCAGGGACGCCCGCGAGCACCGCATCAAAGTCCTGCGGGAGAAGTTCAGCCGCGCCTGATCTCTGACCGGGCGGGAGGAATCGCCGGGCCCGCCCGGCCTCCGGCGGGGCCGTACGGGCAGGGGGATCCGCCGACGAGGGCGGGCCGCAGGCGGATCCCCCCGGGGCGCTCGCGGCCGCGGGGCGCCGCACCGGCCGCTGCGCACCGGACCGGCCGAGCCTCCTCAGGCGCTCGCGACGGTGAAGCGAGTCCCGCGGTGGGCGTCCCTCTCTGCTTCGTCGACCAGGGCCAGAGCCATATCGGCAGCGGACAGGGCCGGGCCGGCCGGCGAGTCGGTACCGCTGACGTAGGCGCCGCTGGACTCCTCCGTCGGATAGTTCGGTGCGGGGGAGACGAGCGTCCATGCCACGGCATCGCCGGCGGAGCGGAAGAGCTCGAGGACGTCGGCGAAGGCCAGCGCTTCGTTCCGGTAGTCCTCGGGGAAGGCCGGGTCGTCGACGATCCGGCGGCCCTCGGCGTCGAGCAGCGACCCGGCCCCGCCGACGACGACGAGGCGGCCCGCGGGGCGCGCGGCGACGAGCGCGGCGAAGGCGTCGACCACGGGCTGGACGGGGCCTCCGGTGCGGTCGGGCGAGACCGCGATGATGGTGGCGTCGGCGGCGTCGACGAGGTCGACGACGGCGGGGGTATCGGCGAGGTCGGCGACGACATCGGCCGTGGCGCCCTCGGCGTGCATGCCCGATCGGGTGACCGAGGTGACGGTGTGGCCGCGGCGGGCGGCCTCGGCGACGACGGCCGATCCGGTGGCGCCGCTTCCTCCGATGACGGTGATTCTCATGGGTCCTCCTGAGTCGTGACGTGCGGGGAGCCGACCGGAATCCCGGCGGCACCTTCATGGTATGGTTCGCATATCAAGTACCTCAAGGTAACTAAGGAGAGCCGCATGTCGCGAAGGACGCTGGGATCAGCGCGTTCGGGAGCCGGAGGCGGCGCGAGTCCGGTCGGTTACGGCGGCCGGCCCCGCAGTCGTGGTCCGAGCGTCCCCGGATCTGCGGCGCACCCCTCCGGACCCGCCGCCAACGACTACGACGTTCTGTCTCCCGCGTGCCCCTCACGCACGGTACTGCGCCACGTCGTCGACCGGTGGACGCCGCTCATCGTCGCCGTGCTGATCGAGGGGTCGCACCGGTTCGGCGAGCTGCGCTCCGCCATCGGCGGCATCACCCCCAAAGTTCTGACCGAAACGCTGCGCTCCATGGAGCGCGACGGCCTCGTCACCCGCGATCAGGTTCCCGGCGTCCCGCCCCGTGTGGATTACGCGCTCACGCCCCTGGGCGCCACCCTGGCCGTGCCCATGGCGGCCCTGCGGAACTGGGCCCAGGACCACTGCGCGGAGGTCCTGGCCAACCGGGTCCGCTACGACGGCGCGACTCCCGGGCCCGTCGTCCCCCACCGCTGAGCGGCCGAGCGCCGCCCGCCGGTGCGGGCGGCTCGCCCACAGGTTGAGAATCAGTCATGGGTGGTGACACCATCCTCACCGATGAGGACGGCTCGGCAGCGGGACCGCCGATGGCCGGTACGAGCCGGCGACCGGCGTGCGAGAACTCCTCCCCCCGTGTTGGAGGTACTCGCTACGCTCGTACCGGTTCGTCGACGGGTGACCGTTCCCGGACCGATCGCAATCCAGGACGAGGGGTGAGCAATGGGAACCAACGGCGTTGTCGCGGACGCGCTCAGACTCGCGCGTCGGGTGCGTGAGGACGCCGGTCTGGCTCTGCTGCGCGCCGACCTGGGCCCGATGGCGGCGGCCGTCCTCAACGAGCATCTAGGCGGTGAGGTGCGCCGCCGGCCCGTGGCCGAGCTCCATGAGCTCGTCGATGAGGACCTCGCCGCGCTGCGTGCGGCAGGGGTGGATGCTTCGCGCACCGCCCGGGCCTACTGCGACCAGTGGCGCAGGGACGGCGTGCTCGTGCGCGCTCCGGCGCCCGGCGCTAGGGCGGAGACTTACGAGCTGTCCGCCTCGGCGGAGGCCGCCATCCGCTTCCTGATGCATGGCGATCACCCCCGCGCCACCGTTACCCGGCCGCGCCTGGACACCGTCTCCACCCAGATCAGCCGCCTCGCTCGGGACTGCGACCCGACCGCTGCGGGACGCCTGCACGCCCTGCGCGCCGAGCGCGCCGCCCTTGACGAGGAGATCGCTCGTGCCGAGGCCGGGGACTTCGTCCCGGTCGACGGGCCCGAGGCCGCCGAGCGCCTGACCGAGATCGTCTCCCTGGCCGAGGAGGTTCCCGGGGACTTCGCCCGCGTCCGCGCCGAGATCCTCGCGCTCAGCCGCTCCCTGCGCGAACGCGTCGTCACCCTGGACTCCTCCCGCGGCGAGGTGCTCGACGACATCTTCCGCGGCGTCGACCGCATTGAGAGTTCCGAGGCCGGCCGTTCCTTCCTCAGCTTCCATCAGCTGCTCACGGACCCGGACTCCTGCGCCCGTCTCGACGAGGATCTGGAGTCGATCCTCGACCGCGACTTCGCCACCCGGCTGGAGGACGCCGACCTGCGTTTCCTGCGCTGCTGGCGTCCCGCCCTCACCCGGGAATCGACCGCGGTGCGCCGTACCATGACGGGCCTGTCCCGCTCCCTGGACCGCTTCGTGAGGTCGCGCGCCTTCGAGGCGCACCGCCGGCTGGGCGCCGAGCTCGCCGAGGCTCAGGGCCTCGCCGCCCGTCTCGCCGCCCAGGCCGCGCCGCAGGCGCGACTCGACCTCGACCTGGAGCTCACCAGCGTCCCGCTGACCTCCATCGGCGCCTGGCGCCTGCGCAACCCCGCCGACACCGCCGTCGTCGAGGAGATCACCGTCCACGAGCCCACCGCCCTCGACTTGGAGGAGGTGCGTCGGATCGTACGAGCCAGTGAGATCGACCTGGTCGAGCTCACGGACGCCGTCGGCGCGGTCCTCGCCGAGCGGGGGGCCGCCACCGTGGGGGAGATCCTCGGCGAGCACCCCGCCACCCAGGGGCTGGCCAGCGTCGTGGGACTGCTGCTCCTGGCCCGGCGTCAGGGTCAGGAGGTGGCCGGGAACGAAACCGTCGCCTGGACGACCTCCGGCGGAGCCGAGCGCTCCGCCCGTATCCCTCGATTCCTGTTCACCGACCGCACCACGAAGTCAGGAGATGCATGAGCGCCGAGGCCGCACCAGTTCAGGCACCGGCTCAGGACGGAGCCGCCAATCCGGGCGCGCTGTGGGACGGGGATCCCGGCACCCTTCCCAGGGACACCCGACGCGCCCTCGTGCGCCTCCTCCAGGGCCCCTACCTCACCCTTGAGCTCCACCCCGACCTGTGGAACGCGCTACTGACCGACGAGGTCGCCATTCGTCGCCACCTGGGGGATCTCTTCCTCGAGCTCGTTGTGGACCGCGAGGCCGGTCTCGCCTTCACCCGCAACGCCCCGGACCCCACCGGGGCCGCGCCCTCCGTCATGCGCACTATGCCGCTGACCCTGGTCGACTCCGTCCTCCTGCTCCACCTGCGCACCCTCCTGCTGCGCACGACGACGCCGGGTGAGCGCGTCTTCGTCGACCGCGACGAGATCGACGAGCAGCTCGACGTCTACCGCCCGCACGCCTCTACCGACCATGCCGGTTTCCTGCGCCGCGTGAGCTCCTCGGTCGACAAGCTCAAACGGGCCTCCCTCCTGCGCGAGACCGATGTGCCCGAGCGCTACGAGATCTCTCCGGTCCTCGCCCTGGTCTTCACCGCTGACGAAGTCGCCGCCGTCGCCGCCGAGTACCGCCGCCTGCTGGGGGAGGGCGATGAGGATGACCAGGCCGCCCCGAGGGCCGATGATCCGAACACCGATCAGGTGGACGGCGCCGACGGCGCGAGCGGTGCCAGCAGCGTCGACGGCGCAGCGGATGATGAGACATCGGAGCGGGAGAACGAATCATGAGCAGCTCGGCAACAGCATCGCAGACCGACTCCCAGCACCGTCTGGCCCGCATCCAGGTCTACAACTGGGGAACTTTCTCCGGATACCACGATCTCCCCGTCCCCCGGGACGGCCTTCTGCTCACCGGGCCGTCGGGCTCGGGGAAGTCCTCGCTCCTGGACGCCCTGTCCGCCGTCCTCGTGCCGCCGAGGAATCTGCGTTTCAACGCCGCCGCTCAGGACTCCACCACGGGCGACCACTCCCGCTCCGTGCTGAGCTATGTGCGCGGCGCATACCGGCGCAGCGCCGATGAGATCACCGGCGAGGTCGTCACCGACTACCTTCGCTCGGGCGCCACCCGCAGCGGCGTCGCCCTGACCTTCACGCGATTGGATCCCGGCGAGACGATCACCCTCGTCAAACTCTTCCACGCCAGGCAGGGCTCGACTTCCGCCAACTCGGTCTCCCAGACGCAGCTGCTCGTCGAGGGGGACATCGCCCTGACCGGGCTCATGGAGTACCTGACCAACGGCATCGACAGGCAGGCCCTGAGCCGCGACCTCGAGGGGCGCGCCGCCCGCTTCGAGCGCTACGAGGCCTTCGCCGCCCGCTTCCGCCGCCGGCTGGGCCTGTCCGGCGAGGTCGCCCAGCGCCTGCTCCACCGGACCCAGTCGGCCAAGAACCTCACCAGCCTCGACGCCCTCCTACGCGACTTCATGCTCGATGAGCCGGACACCTTCGCGATGGCGGACGCCGCCGTCGAGCAGTTCGCCGAACTGCGCGAGGCCCACGCCGCCGTCGTCGAGGCCCGCAACCAGGAGGCTCTGCTCTCCCCGCTGCGTCAGCTCGATGAGCGCATCACCGAGGCGCGTCAGGCCCAGGAGCGAGCCGAGGGGCTGCGCGCCGCCATCGACCCCTACCTCGACCGGCTCAAGACGTCGCTCCACGAGCAGACCGTGGATACGGCGCGCCGCGCGCTGGACCGTCTCGCCGATGAACTCACCGCCGCCCGCAGGGCCGAGCAGGACGCCCGCCGGGAGCGGGAGGCCGCGCACCTGGCCCTGGCCGGGGGGCTCGGTCAGGACCTGCCGGCCCTCGACGCTCGTCTGGAGGCCGCCCATCAGGTCACCGAGCGTGCCGCCGGGGCGCGTCGATTCCTCGACGCCCAGCTGGACATCCTGGGAGCCACCGCCCCGAGCGAGGGCGCGGCCTTCGCCGAACTTCAGCGCACCGCGGCGCAGGAGATCAGGCGCGCCGAGAGCGTCGAGAGCGAGCAGGACGGCGCCCGCAACGCCCTGCGCGCCGAACAGGTCGCCCTGGCCGAGCAGCAGCGCGAGCTTCGTCAGCGGGCCGATCAGATCACCCGCTCGCACTCGGCCATGAGCGCCGAACTGCTGCGCGCCCGGGATGTCGTCGCCCGCGCCGTCGGGCAGGCGCCCGCCGCCCTGCCCTTCGCCGGGGAGGTTCTCGAGGTCGTCCCCGGCCAGGAGGAGTGGCGCGTCGCCATCGAGACCGTCGTCGGCCCCTTCGCCCGCACCATGCTCGTCCCCGAGCACCTCTATCGCAAGGTCGCCGAGGCCGTCGACGCCGAGCACCTGGGCGCTCGCCTGGGGTACGAGCGCATGTCCCCCGGTCGCCGCTCTACTCGCGCCCTGCCCGCCGACGCGTTGGCCCGTCGGGTCCGGTCCCGGGCCGGCTCCGAATACGGCGGGTGGCTCGACGTCGAGATCATGCGCCGCTTCGATCACGCCTGCGTCGAAAGCGCCCGCGACCTGGTCGCCGTGGATCGCGGGGTCACCCGCGCCGGGCAGGTGAAGTCCTCGCGCACCAGCCACCTCAAGGACGACCGTCAGGACCTGACCGACCCCGGTAGCTGGACCGTCGGCGTCGACCCCGCCGAGCGTCTGGAGCAGGTCGTCGCTGAAAGTCGGCGGGTCGCCGCCCGGCTGGAGGCCGTCGACGGCGAGATCACCACGCTGGATCGTGTGCGCGCCGTCGGCCGGGAACGTCGCGACGCCTGCCGGCGCATCCTGGAGACCACGTGGGAGGAGGTCGACGTCGACGGTGCCAGGTCCCGCGAGGCCGATCTGACCGCGCAGCGCGCTCGCGCCGCCACGGCCCTCCCGGGCCTGGGCGAGCTCGAGTCGCGCGCCGCGGCTGCGGGTCTGGCCGAGGACAAGGCGCGGAGCACGGTCCTGCGCCTCGCGGGCGAGGAGCAGGTCCAGCGCGCACGACTCGAGGACGCCCGGGCCGCCTTGGCCGAGCTCGCGCAACGACGTCGGGAGCGGGAGGAGGACCGCGCGCACCCCGATGCGGGCGGTTCCGACGGCGCCGGCCGGGGCGACACGAACGATCGGACCGGGAGCACCGACACCGACAGGACGGACAGGGGGGCCGGCTCCGGCGCGTCCGGCTCCCGCCGACCCGCCTTCACCCGGACGGAGCGGGAGGCCCTCTTCGCCGAGCTCGAGCAGCGATTCCGGTCCCGGCGCCGCCACGCCGGACTGGCGGAGGCCGACGCCACCGCTCGTGAGGTCGAGCAGGAGATCGCCCGGGACCACCAGCGCGCCGCGCAGGCCGAGAGTCGCGGGGTGGGGGAAGCCCGCGCCATCATGGTGCGCTTCTCCGAGCGCTGGCCCGTGCACGGCCGCGAAGTGCGTCCGGAGGCGGCCTTCCTCGGCGACTACCTCGAGCTGCTGGACCATCTTCAGGCCGACGGTCTGCCCCGATTCGAGCGTCGTTTCGCCGAACTCCTGCACAGCCAGACCGAGCAGAACATCGGGCAGCTCGCCAGCGAGGTGCGCCGCGCCGTCAGCCAGGTGCGAGGTCGCATCGGCCCCGTTAACGACGCTCTGCGCGCCACCGAGTACTCGCCCGGCCACCACCTGCACATCGAGGTGGCCGAGCGGCGCCTGCCCATCGTCCACGACTTCCTGGTGGATCTGGCCACCATCGCTGCGAGTAACCTCGACCTCGCCGAGGAGACCGCCGAGGAGGCCGAGGCGCGCTTCGCCGTCCTCGATTCCGTCATGACGCGTTTGGGCTCCTCCGATCCTCGTGACGAGACGTGGAGGCGCCAGTGCCTGGACACCCGCCTGCACGTCTCCTTCACCGCCGTCGAGCGCGACGAATCGGGCACGGCCGTCGACTACTACGAGGGGGCCGCGGGCCTGTCGGGGGGGCAGCGTCAGAAGCTCGTCGTCTTCTGCCTGGCGGCCGCTCTGCGCTACCAGCTCACCGAGCCCGGACGGGCGGTTCCCGGATACGCGCTGGTGGTTCTCGATGAGGCCTTCGACAAGACCGACGCGGAGTTCACCCGGGCCGGTCTGGACGTCTTCCGCGGGTTCGGTTTCCAGTTGCTGCTGGCCACGCCCATGAAGATGCTTCAGACTCTGGAGGATCACGTCGGCGGCGCCGCCATGGTCACTAACACCCCGGAGGGAGACGACTCGCGTCTGGCCGTCGTCATCTTCGAAGAACGCGACGGGAGTGCGGCGCCGCCCCGAGCGCACGAGGCCGCTGACGCCTCCGGGTCCAGGGCTCGCGGGGGCGCTGAAGCCGTCGACGCTCCCAGGACGGTCAGGGCGTCCGGGAGGAGAGCGGCCGCGGCGGCTGCCAGACCCCGCGCCGCCGACGTCGCGCCGCCCGCCCCCTCGGATGCCGCCTCGCCCGCCGATGCTGACGAGCCCGCCGGTACCACCGGGATCGTCAGCACCGCCACCGGAGTCGCGGGGGCTGCCGGAGCCCGGCACGCGGCCGGGGCGACCGCTCCCGACGGCGCCCCGGACGGGAGCGAAACCGTCGACGCGCCGAATGACGCCGAAGCGGGCGACGCCCCGGCATCTGCCGGAACGCCCTGAGCGCTCCGGCGGGGCGGCCCGGTCCGAGCGAGCGCGGAGACTCGGGGCCGTGCGTCCGCATATGAGCGCGGGTGCACGGCCCCGCCGGCGACGGGCCGCATGAGAATCAGGAGGGACGTGGCGGCGGTCGCGCGCGACCGACCGGCCCGGTGAAGTGCCTCCTCGAAAACCTGTCAATCGATAGTCTTATCAGTCACTATAGGGCCATGAGCGCCTCCGAATCCGTCCTTCCTGAACCTGAGTGCACCTGGTCCACCGGCCCCGACGACGCGGCCGCCGTCCCCGCTGAAGTCCGCGACGCCGTCGACACCGTCCTGAACACCTCGGGGCTCCCCTGCTCCGAGCGCGAGATTCTCACCACCCGCGTCGAGCGCTGGTACCCCGACATCAGCGACGGGCTCGTCACCCTCTACGGCGAACCCATCGCCACGCGCACCGCCGCAACCCTGCTTGCCGACGCGGCTCGCGCCTACATCGACCGCGACCCGCAGCTGCGGCACCTCGACCTGGCCCGCACCCTCGAGCCCGCATGGGTCCAGAACCCCTCGCGCATCGGTTACGCCGGCTACACCGAGCGCTTCGCCGGCGATCTGCGCGGCGTGATGAAGCGCATTCCCTACCTGCGCGAGCTGGGCGTCTCCTACCTCCACCTCATGCCGTTGCTCACCCCCCGCCCCGGGGATTCCGACGGCGGTTACGCCGTGGCCGACTACCGCTCGGTGCGTCCTGACCTAGGGGATATGGACGACCTGGCCGCCCTGACCGCCGAACTGCGCAGGGACGGCATCAGTCTAGTGGTCGACCTCGTCCTCAACCACGTGGCCGCCGAGCACGAATGGGCCGAGCGCGCCCGGGCGGGCGAGCAGCGATATCGCGACTACTTCTTCATCTACCCCGACCGCACCGAGCCGGACGAGTACGAGAAGACCCTTCCCGAGATCTTCCCCGACTTCGCTCCCGGCAACTTCACCTGGAATGACGAGATCAACGGCTGGGTCTGGACGACCTTCAACTCCTTCCAATGGGACCTCAACTGGCGCAACCCCCGCATCATGGAGGAGTTCGTCTCCATCATCTTCAACCTGGCGAACAAGGGCGTCGAGGTTCTGCGGCTGGACGCCATCGCCTTCACCATCAAGCGCAAAGGCACCGACTGCCAGGGCCAGCCCGAGGTCCACGCCATCACCGAGGTGCTGCGCGCCATCACCCGCATCGCGACCCCGGCCGTCGACCTCAAGGCCGAGGCGATCGTCGCCCCCACCGAGCTCCTCCAGTACCTGGGCCAGGGCCGTTACACCGGCAAGGTCTCCGACCTCGCCTACCACAACTCCCTCATGGTCCAGGTCTGGTCCATGCTCGCCACCCGCAATGTCGCACTCGCCGCTCATGCCCTGGACGCGCTGCCCGTCGAGCCGTCCACGGCCACCTGGATCACATATATCCGCTGCCACGACGACATCGGCTGGGCCATCGGGGACGACGATGCGGCCGCAGTGGGTCTCAACGGCTACTGGCACCGCGTCTTCCTCGCCGACTGGTATCGCGGGGCCTACCCCATGAGCGACGCCCGCGGCCTGGTCTTCCAGTACAATCCCGTCACGAACGACCGCCGTATTGCGGGCACCGCCGCCTCTCTCATCGGCATCGAAGCCGCCGCCGAGGCCGTCGAGGGCATCGACGAGTCCACGCCCGCTTGGCGCGAGGAGGAGCTGCGCACCTGGCTGGAAGAGCGTTTCAACGCCCTGCGTTTGGCCAACGCCGTCATCTACGGGTGGGGCGGTGTGCCGGTCATCTGGTCCGGGGACGAGCTCGGTCAGTTCAACGACCCAAACTGGGATACCGAGCCCGGACACGAGACCGATTCGCGATGGGCCGGTCGCCCCGCCCTGGACGAGTCCCGCGTGGAGAACAGGCACGATCGCTCCACCGTCGAGGGGCGCATCTTCTCCGATCTGGCCCACCTGGGGCGGGTGCGGGCGAGTCTGCCGCAGCTGAGCGCCGACGTGCGCACGGTGGTGGCCCCGGTCGATGACGAGGGCGTGCTGGTCACCTACCGCGACCACCCCCGCGGCAGTTTCGTCGGCGTGTACAACGTGACTCCCGACTGGAGGAGCGTCCCCGCCCGGAGGCTCGCCGAGTACGGGGTGCTGGGAGCCGTCGACGCGCTCACCGGCACGGTTCCGTCCGACTCGACGACTCTCGAGGGCGCCGGCGACGGGCAGGTGCCCGTGCCGCCCTACGCTGCCTGGTGGCTCGTGCGCCCGACCGACTGACAGCGGCCCGCGCCGGAATTGGTTGGCTTCTGCGCCGGATCGGCCGCGATGGCGAGGGGGCGCAGCGCGGGCCTCCGCAGGGGCGCACAGGCCCCGCCGCCCTCCCGGGTGGGGACGATCCCGGTCCGGGTGTCCAAATCTGTTACAAAGGCCCGGATCACGTCGGAATGAGCGAGGAGAATCGTTGATATTCCGGGGTTTCATCCGCCGCCGATACGGGCTTGCGGCTTCTTTGCAGCAGATTTGGACACGCTTCTGCTCGGATGAGTCCCAGGAGCCCCGCACGCCGGGTCGACTGCGCGATGGTGGCGGGGCGGCGGGGCGAAGACGTAGGACTTGGGGCCCGGGCGTTGGGCGTGCATCGTTGAGGACGTGATCAGCTGCGGCTCCTCTGCCTCGATGAACGCCTCCTCAAACGCCTCCGCAGCCGCGGCGGGCTCCATCCTGGCCGAGGATACCGCCGGCCCCGCTGCGCTCGGACTGTCCGCCGTCGCCCCGGACGCTGCCTCATCTCCACGACCCTGGACTCGGCCACGCCGTCAGCCTCGACACGGTCATCGAGACCATGCGTCAGACCGGCGAGGACGTGCTCGCCAAGTACAAGGAGACGTCCTGCGGCGGGCTGGCCGTCAACGGTGTCGAGTGCTGAGAGAAGTGGGACCTATGTCCTAGTTTCCAGGTCATATCGATGATGCCAGTGGTGTTCGGCATAATTGATGTATGAGCGAACCGCAGGCCCTCTCCAGCAGCCAGAGCTACAGCATTGCGCAGCTGCGATCCCTGGTGAAAGCCGGGCGTCTGCGCGTGCCTCAGTTTCAGCGTTCTTTCCGCTGGGAGAAGCAGGATGTCCTCAATCTCATCGACTCCGTGCTTCGCGGGTATCCGATCGGCAGTCTTCTGCTCTGGAAGCGGGAGGCGGGAGCGGAGCATTTGAGGATCGGTGCTCTCGACGTTGACGCAGGTAGTCTGCCGGACGCCATGTGGGTGGTTGACGGTCAGCAGCGCATCACTAGCCTTGTGAATGTCGTCGACCCGGAAGGGGCGCATGATCCACGATTCTCCTTAGGTTACTCCCTTGAAGATCGGAAGGTCCTCCCCCTGCGTGACTTAGAAACCTCGCTTGTCGTGCCTTTGCCTGATCTGTTCGATCTGGGGCGCGCGTTGGCTTGGCTGAGAGACAATCCTGACGGTGCGCATTTTGCTGTTCATATTCAGGAGGTCACTGGCAGGCTTGCTGACGTCTCGGTTCCTGCGACAATCATGGAGGATGCAGATGAAGCAGTCCTTCGCGAGGTATTTGACCGGATTAATAACCGTGGTAAGAAACTCAATGCTGCGGAGATTTTCGATGCGATTCACGGTGGGCCAAGCGATGGGTTGACGACGACGGGTATCTCGGCACATGTTGACGAGCGGACTCATTTCGGTGCCCTGCCGGATAAGGTTGTGGTTCAGGCGCTCCTGGTGCGACGTCACACGGATATTACTCGCGATGTTCATGGAGAATTCTCTCCCAGACGTCGAGCTGTGAGTGACTTTCCCGATGAAAGTCAGGAGGAGGCGTATCTGGCAACGGAGCGGGCTCTCATCGTGGCCGCGCTATTTCTCCAGCAATGCGGTGTTCCTCATATGACATTTCTTCCGTTTCGGTTTCAGCTGCTTGTCCTGGCAAGATTCTTCGCCTTCTTCTCTCACGCTCAGGACCGTAATCTTGAGCTGCTTCGACGCTGGTTCTGGCGTACGAGCGTCGGCGCCGATGAGCTCGGTATCAATGGTTCTCAGACGGACCTACGAGATATGGCGGCCTGCCTCGTCCCCGGTCAGGAATCGGCGTCGGTTCAAAGGCTTCTGGATGCCGCGAGGCTCACGAGCAGTCCGCAGCCGCCTGATCTCGGTGTGTTCCGAGCTACTCGCTCCGACAGCAAGGTGATCCTCGCGGCGATGTGGAACCTGAAGCCGATCGATCCCGACTCGGGTACCCCGATAACGACGGAGACACTGGCTGCGCAGCTTGAAGGTGAGACGACACCACGAGGCGTGGTCTCCGACCTGGTCCCGGTCTCCGCTCTTCCCGACAGAGCCCCTGTCGCCGCGAACAAGGTGATCTCGACAAGAGATCGTCGAGATCTTTTTTCTCTCCTGGACAGTGAGTCCGAGCTTGCCTCGCTGCTTCTGGACGAGAAAATCCTGCATAACCTTCAGGAGAACCGGTATGATGACGCCATTGAGGCGAGAGCCAGACTTCTGGACAGTTATCTCGGTGACTTCATCAGGGCGCGCATCGCATATGGGCACGAGGACACCCCGCCGCTCGGTGACTACATCACCTATGAGGACTGGCAGGAAAGTGAAGCATCATGATCGAGGCGGTCTACGCGGTCCTCCTTCATGGGGATCATGTTGGAGCGATCCATCGGAGGGACGCTTTCACGAAGTTCGTCTTCGACCGCGACTATTGGGATCGACCCGACCGTGCGGTGCTGGGGCGCTGGTTCGAGGAACATCCGCGCAAGCAGCCGCGAGCAACCAAATGGGTGCCCGCATGGTTCTCCAATCTTCTGCCCGAGGGGCGCCTCAGGGAGTTGATTGCTCGTGAGCAGGGAGTCGACACCAACCGCGAGATCGATCTTCTTGTAAGGATCGGAGGGGATCTTTCCGGAGCGGTCCAGGTAGTCACCGACCCCGGTGCATATATCGACGACGGTTTTGAGGCCCCGGCTGACGTCCCTGTGTCTGCTCCTCGATTCCCTGGACGCCTGCGCTTCTCCTTGGCGGGGGTGGGGCTGAAGTTTTCCATGCGTCAGGAGGGCGACCGGCTGGTGCTTCCCGCCCATGGCGAGGGCGGCGACTGGATTGTGAAAACTCCCGGTGGTGGTTATCCGGGGCTCGTGGCGAATGAGGCTGCCATGATGCGATTGGCGAGCGAGGTCGGTATTGAGGTTCCTGAGGTCCATGTGAGGCACCGCGATCAGGTGGATGAACTTGGAGAAGGAGCATGGCCATCCGATGAGGAGGAGGCCTACGTCGTGCGCCGCTTCGACCGCTCGCCCGGCGGGCGCATCCATATCGAGGACTTCGCCCAGGTGCTCGGACGCTTCGGTGCCGGCGAGGGGAAGTACCGATCCACGGTCGAGACCGTCGCCGCCATCGCCTATCGCGGGCGGGATCGTGCCTCGCTGCGGGAGATGGTGCGTCGGTCGGTTTTCAATCTGCTCGTCGGCAACGGGGACGCCCACCTCAAGAACTGGTCGCTCATCTACCCGGATCGGAGGGTCGCGCGGCTCTCCCCCGCCTACGACCTCGTGTGCACGGCCGCCTACCCCAACCACGCCGATCTGGGGCTGCCCTTCTTCGGTGCGACGCGGCTGTCGGAGATCTCCCGCGGCCACTTCGCACGGCTCCAGGCGGCTCTGAAGGTCGAGGGCGATGATGTCCTTGACGTCGTTGATGAGACGATCGAACGGTTCTCCGAGACCTGGGCAGCTGGTGCCGCCGAACGAGTACCGTCACGGGTGGCCACCTGGATCGAGGAGCACCTTGAACGGATTCGTCGGCAGCTTGCGCAGGAGTAGACGAGTGCGCGATCGGCTCCGGAACCGTCCAGCTGCCGACCTGATGCGGTGACCAGTCGATGCGGTGGACGAGGCGGTGCTCCTCGGTGATGCGGCGGGATCAGTATCCGGCGAGTCGGCCCGTGCCCGGCGCCTTCGGCGGGCCCGGGGGGGCGACGCCCTCAAGATCCGTGTCCTCGGCGTCCTGACGCTCCCGATGCCCGGGGCGCGAGCATCGCCACCGCCTCCCGCGCGTTCCGCGTCCCGCCCGCTTCCTGGCAGGATGCGCCCGTGACCGTGAACCCGCAGCCCGTCCCGCCTCCGACCGGGACCGCGGCTCCTCCCGCCCGACAGTGGTGGAAGGACGCCGTCGTCTACCAGGTCTACCCGCGCTCCTTCGCCGACTCCGACGGCAACGGCGTCGGCGACCTCGCCGGCGTCACCAGCCGCGTCCCCTACCTGGCGGCCCTCGGCGTCGACGCCGTCTGGCTCTCCCCCTTCTACCCCTCCGCCCTGGCCGACGGCGGTTACGACGTCGACGACCACCGCGAAGTCGCCCCCGAGATCGGCACCCTGGAGGACTTCGACCGCATGGTCGCCGCCTTCCACGCCGTCGGCATCAGGGTGATGGTGGACATCGTCCCCAACCACACATCCGACCGCCATCGGTGGTTCCGCGCCGCCCTGGCCGGTGGCCCGGACGCCCCCGAGCGCGCTCTGTACCACATCCGCCCCGGCGCGGGCCCCGGGGGGAGCGAACCGCCCAACGACTGGCGCTCCATGTTCGGCGGCTCCGCCTGGGAGCGCATCGACGACGTCGGCCCGGACGGCGCGCCCCTGACCGGTCCCGGCACGCCCCGGCCCTGGCAGTGGTACCTCCACATCTTCGCCCCCGAGCAGCCCGACCTCAACTGGGACCACCCGGCCGTGCGCGAGGACTTCCTGGACATCCTGCGCTTCTGGTGCGACCGCGGTGTGGACGGGTTCCGCGTCGATGCCGCCCCCGGTATGGCCAAGGACCTGTCCGAGCCCTACCGCCCGGTGGCGGAGATCCCCTGGTGGCCGCTGCCCGACGACGGCTCCCATCCCCTGTTCGACCGCGACGAGGTCCACGACATCTACCGTCAGTGGCGCACCGTGCTCGACTCCTGCAGCCCGCCGCGCTTCGCCGTCGCGGAGGCCGGCGTCGTCGCCTCCCGCCGCCCCGCCTACGCCGCGAGCCTGGGGCAGGCCTTCAACTTCCAGATGCAGGATGCCGACTGGACCGCCCGCTCCGTCGGCTGGGCCATCGACGCCGGGGTCGCGGACGAGGCGGCCTGCGGCTCGACCACCTGGGTCCTCGGCTGCCACGACACCCCTCGCGTGACCAGCCGTTACGGCTTCGACCTCGCCGACGACGTCCCGCCGGGCGATCCCGACCCCGCCTACCCCGCGGGCATCGCTCAGCGGATGGCGCGCCGCTGGATCAGCGCCGACGGCGCCGCCCCCGTGAGCGACCCGATTCGCGGCGAGCGCCGGGCGCGCGCCGCCGCCATGATCGTCATGGCCCTGCCGGGGGCCATGTACCTGTATCAGGGCGATGAGCTCGGTCTGCCCGAGGTCCCCGACATCCCCGAGGACCGCCTCCAGGACCCGATCGCCCATCGCATGCGCGAGGAGGAGAAGGGGCGCGACGGCTGCCGCGTGCCGCTGCCGTGGACGGCGGCCGGCAGCTCCTTCGGCTTCGGGCCCGACGACGGCGCCGAGCCCCACCTGCCTCAGCCGGCGGGCTGGGGGGAGCACGCCGTCGAGGTCGAGGAGGCGGACCCGGACTCGATACTGCACGTGTACCGCGAGGGCCTGCGGCTGCGTCGCGAGGTCTGGGGCGCGGCGGGCTCGGCGGAGGCGGAGCGGCTGCAGTGGGTGCGCCGCGATGAGCGCGTCCTGGCCTTCTCCCGCGGCGGCGTGCAGTGCTGGACGGCCTTCGGCGCCGACGCCCGGCTGCCGGCCGGCGAGGTGCTGCTGGCCTCCGCCCCGCTCGCCGTCGTCGAGCCCGACGGCGACGAGGAGGGGCTCGACGGCGCCGCCGGTGCTGTGAACGTCCTGCCGGCCGACGCCACCGCCTGGATACGCGTCCCCGACTGACTGACGGTCCCATCCTTTCGTCGAGATCGGTCCGGTTCCGGCTCGAGATCGGTCCGGTTCCGGCTCGAGATCG
>ERZ773004.836-NODE-836-length-17617-cov-19.559959_pt1 | contig 17617 bp, 12 predicted proteins | sample MGYA00580667_ERZ773004 | MGnify/ENA primary metagenome ERZ773004 (study PRJEB29015, sample SAMEA2737963) | human oral metagenome | biome: human oral; feature: human-associated habitat; material: dental | place: China | collected 2123 ... | reverse complement strand
CGGGGGCGGCGTCGTCCCGCCCTCCCGGGGGCGCGACGGGACCGCCGTCGTCGGGGGCGGCGCCGTCGGGGCGGCGGGTCCCCAGGACGCGGCGCATCGCCCGCTGGTTGGCCAGGCCCCCCATGCCGACGTAGAAGAAGGCGCCGACCCGGTCCAGGGGCTCGAGGAGGACGAAGGAGGTCAGCACCAGGGCCAGGGCGTCGCCGACGTCGATGACCCCGGCGCGCAGCCGGACCAGGGCCATGCCGGCGGCGGCGGCGATGAAGAACAGGGAGAACAGGCAGTCGGTGACGAGGATGACGAGCTGGTTGCCGGCCAGCAGCCCCATGACGGCGCGGCGGTTGTCCTCCCCCGCCCGGCGCAGGTCGGCGGCGGTGCGCGCGGCGGCGCGGGCCAGGGTCAGGGTGGTCAGGCCCTGGATGGCGTCGAGGTAGGCCCCGGCCAGGCGGGTGCGCGCGCGGCGCGAGCCCGAGGAGGAGCGGCGGACCCTCAGGTGCAGGGCGATGATGAAGCCGGGCACGAGGACGACGGCCATGAGCAGGACCAGGCAGGGCAGGGGGTCGATGACGACGGCGAGGAGGGCCAGGACGAGGGCCGGGGAGGCGAAGGATGCGGCGGTGGGGGCCAGGAAGGTCTGACGGTACAGGGCGACGCGCTCGACGCCGTCGGTCAGCAGGGAGACGGTGGAGCCCGAGCGCAGATCGGCGGCGCGGGCCGGTCCGAGGTCGAACAGGTGCGCCAGCAGGCGGGAGCGCAGGCGGCCCTCCTCGCGGGCGGCCGAGGTGCGCGAGAGGGCCTCGACGCCGATCTGGCAGGCGCCCGCCACCGCGGCCGCGAGCACGGCCTGGAGGAGGAGGGGGCGCCAGGCGCCGGAGCCGGCCGCGCCGGGAGCGGCCGAGCCGGAGCCGGCGGCCAGCAGGGCGCCCAGGCTCCGCCCCAGGTCGACCAGCGCCCAGGCCTGGGCCAGGGAGCTGAGGACGGTCAGCGCGAAGGAGGCGGCGTTGGCCCGCCGGCCGCGGACCGTGCCGATGGGGATCGTGGGGGTTGCCGAACCGCGGCCATGGGCGCGTGCCATGCCTGCCTCCCGGGATGCGCTGGTTGTGAAGAGAATCAGGGTGTGGACGCGGAGACGATAGAAGGTTCGCCTTACCTACGTGCCCAATGAGCCTATTTGACCTGACGCGACGTCGTCAAAGGGGCGGGAGGCCGACCCGCCATGAGAGTCGTCACGCCCGGCGCCGACCGGCACTCACAGGCCGCGCACAAGCGCCGCCACGGGATGCAACAGCCGCCCGGGCTTCTCTTGAGTCCGAGCGGGGCGCCGACCCCGCCCCGCGAACTTCAGAAAGCACCGGAATCGCCAGGAGGCCGTCATGCCCACCCCCGCCACCCCGTTCGCCGGCGCCGCGCCGCGGCTGAGCCCGGCCCGCGTCATCGCCGTGATCGCCACCTCGGTCCTCGTCCTGTTCGGCGTCCTGCTCGGCGGCCGCGCCTTCATCGCCGCCGCGGGCGGGCCCGACGCCGCCGTCCCCTCCGTCTCGCACGCCGAGCCGGTCCTGGCCGCGCCGGCGGCCAACGTCACGGTCACCGAGCAGCGCGAGGCGGTCACCCGCTCCCGCGGCGCCTGAGCGCGGCCCGGTCGCGGCGCGCCGTCGCCGAGGCCGCGGATCCGCAGCGCATCCTGACCATCGGCTGGTCGCGACCCGATCACAATCCGATTATTCGCCGATTGTAATTCGATTGAATCATCTGCCCGATTCGCATCCGGATCCGCCCTCGCGGGGCGCCGGGCATGCCACACTCGGACCATGAATGCAATGAGGTTCACCCGCTCGGCCCCGTCCCTGCGGACGCTGGGCAACCCGTCCCCCGCCGACGCGCCCTGGCGCGACCTGCCCCACGTCGCCGTCGAGATCTGCCTGGAGAACGTCGAGGGCGTGCGCATATCCGCGCGGGCGGGCGCGGACCGGGCCGAGCTGTGCGACAACCTCGCCGCCGGCGGCACGACGCCGTCGATCGGCGCGGTCGAGGCGGCCATCTTCGCCGCCGGGGAGGAGATCGAGCGGCGCCGCGCCATCGCCGGCCCCCACTGGGCCGCCAAACCCGACGCCGCCCCCTTCGGCCTGCGCGTCATGATCCGCCCGCGCGGGGGCCCCTTCGTCTTCGACTCCGACGAGCGGCGCGCCATGATCGCCGACGTCAGGCGCGTAGTGGCTCTGGCCCGGGAGATGAGCGACTACACGCGCCCGCAGAGGATCGGCGGTCCGGGAGGGCCGCTGCCGCCGGCCGTCGAGGTCGGCTTCGTCGTCGGCGTGCTCACCGAGGAGCACGCCATCGACCGCGGCCTGCTGCGGCTGCTCGTCGCCACGGCCGACGGCGCGCCCGTCGTGTTCAACAGGGCGATCGACGCCGTCCGGGACCCGGTCGAGGCCTACGGCGACCTGGGCGGACTGGGGGTGAGCCACGTGCTGACCGCCGGCGGCGCGGACACGGCGCTGGAGGGGGCGGACGTGCTGCGGGGCATGATCTCCGCCAGCGGCCCGCGGGTCATCGCCGCGGGCAGCGTGCGGCCGGAGAACGCCGCGCAGGTCGTGGAGCGGGCGGGGGTGCGGGAGATCCACATGCGCTGCTCCCTGCCCGGCTCGACCCCGCTGGCGCCGCAGCGCACCGACGAGGCGCAGGTCAGGCGCGCCGTCGAGGTCGCCCGCGCCCTGCCCCTGCCCTGACCCGCGCGGCCGCGTCGCGGACCGAAGGCGATTCTCCGCACGTCGCTCGTCTTCGGGCGCCCGATCCGGGGACGCGCCGGGCGCGCCTGAAGGCCTCGCCACCGGACTGCCCGATGGTCGGCCCGACCCAGGGCGCGTCGGGCGCGCCTCTTGGTGCAATGGCGATCCCCGCAGGGTCCCGCCCCGGGCCGGCTCCGTCGGCCCGGGGCGGGACCCTGCGGGGTCGCAGCGAGACCGTCCGCGCGGTGTTGGGGGCGTCCGCGCGGGGTCGGGACGGAGTGGCCGGGCTCGGATGCGCGGCATTGGGGCGGTCCGAGCGGTGCTGCACATTCAACCGGAACCGACTGGCGGCGGATCGGCGGAATCATACGGAAACGCCCCGGTGCTCAACAGCGTTGAAATCCTCCCATGTGCAGAGGGACCCGCTCTGCACATGGGAGCCTGTCCACTAAAAATCAACATTCTAGCAAGAAGCCCGGAATTGCGCGGAAAACCCACAATCGGCCCGCGCCTCTCCGCCTCTTCCAATGTGCAATACCCCCACACGGCCTCAGAAGAACCTCGCACCACCCGGGAGCGGCCCTCCGGCGGCGCCCGCCGCGCCCGATCCGAACTCGATCCGCGCCCATCGGCTCGGCGGCGCCCGCGGATCGTGAGAAACGGCGCTCCGGGAGGAGCGTTCCACCCCGCACCCGGTGACCGCCTCGAATAAACCGCGGAATCATGCGCATGACGCCGGACGTGTTCGACGTGCGGCCGCGAACGATCCTCCCAGAGCGCCAGAACCGGGACCGAAGGGGGCGCCGCGTGCGCGCCCGCCCCTCAGGCCCCGGCGCGCACGCGGCGGGCGGCCTCGACCAGGTGGCGCAGGGAGGCGACCGTCTCGGCGTAGGCGCGGGTCTTCAGGCCGCAGTCGGGGTTGGCCCACAGCCGCTCGACCCCCAGGGCCGCCGCCGCCCGCTGGAGCAGCTCGGCGCACTCGTCCGTGCTGGGCACCCGCGGGGAGTGGATGTCCCACACGCCCGGGCCCAGCTGGCGCTCGAAGCCGTGGGCGGCCACGGCCGGCAGGACGTCCATGCGCGAGCGCGAGGCCTCGATGGAGGTCACGTCCGCGTCCAGGTGGTCGACGGCGTCGATGACCACGTCGAACTCCGAGTAGCACAGGTGGGTGTGGACCTGGGTGGCGGGCGCCGCCCCGCCGGTGGCCAGACGGAAGGCCCCCACCGACCACTCCAGGTAGGCGGGCCGGTCGGCGCGCCGCAGCGGCAGGGTCTCGCGGATGGCGGGCTCGTCGACCTGCACCACCGGGATGCCGGCGGCCTCCAGATCGGCGACCTCCGCGCGCAGGGCCAGGCCCAGCTGGTCGGCGACCTGGGCGCGCGGGACGTCGTCGCGCACGAAGGACCAGGCCATGATGGTCACCGGCCCGGTGAGCATGCCCTTCATGGGCCGGTCGGTCAGCGACTGGGCGTAGGCGCTCCAGGCCACCGTCATGGGCGCCGGCCGGCTCACGTCCCCCCACAGGATGGAGGGGCGGGTGCAGCGCGAGCCGTAGGACTGGACCCAGCCGTGCTCGGTGGTCACGAAGCCGTCGAGCAGCTCGGCGAAGTACTGGACCATGTCGTTGCGCTCGGCCTCGCCGTGGACCAGCACATCCAGGCCGATCTCCTCCTGGAGGCGCACCACCCGCTTGATCTCGGCGCGCATGGCGTCCTCGTAGGCCTCCGTGCCCAGCTCGCCGCGGCGATGAGCGGCGCGGGCCTTGCGGATCTCGGCGGTCTGCGGGAAGGAGCCGATGGTCGTCGTCGGCAGGAGGGGCAGGCCGAGGCGGTCCTTCTGAGCCGCCTTGCGCTCGGCGTAGGGGGCGCGGGTGCGGTCGGCCTGGGTGACGGCCACGACGGCGGCGCGCACCTCCCCGCGGTTGACCCCGGGGTGGGCGGCGCGCTCGGCACGCAGACGGGTGTCCTCGGCGAGCTCGTCGGCGACCGCCTCGCGCCCGTCGGCCAATCCGCGTGCCAGGATCCGGACTTCGGCGACCTTCTGGTCGGCGAAGGCGAGCCAGGAGCGGATGTCGGCGGGCAGGGAGGTCTCGCGCGCGGCGTCGTGCGGGACGTGCTGCAACGAGGTCGAGGTGCCCACGACGACGGGCGTGCCCGCCGGCAGCGCATCGCGCAGGGACTCCAGAGTGCTCAGGGCGGCCTCCAGGTCGGTGCGCCAGATGTTGCGCCCCGACACGACGCCGGCGACGACGGTCTTGCCGGCCAGGGGCTCGAGCTCATCCGCCGAGGGGGTCTCTCCGGCCACGAGGTCGAGGGCGATCCCCTCGACTCCGGTGCCGGCCAGGACGGGCAGCGCGTCGCCGAGGGAGCCGTAGCTGCCGGCCACGAGCACCTGGGGACGCTCGGCGATGGCGGCGATCCAGGTGTAGGCATCGGCGACGGCGGCCAGCACCTCGTCGCGCGGCACGTCCCAGGCGTCGCTGACCAGCGCGGGCTCGTCGAGCTGAACCCACTCGGCGCCGGCGGCCCACAGGTCGGCCAGAAGGTGCCCGTAGGCGTTGAGCACGTCGTGCAGGCGGTCCAGCGGACGGAAGCCGGTGTCGGCGCCGTCGGCCGCCTTGGCCAGGAGCAGGTAGGTCACAGGGCCGACGACGACGGGCCGCGGGGCCTCTTCACCGGCCCTCAGCGCCTCCAGGACCTGGGCGACCGGACCATCGGTCGGGTCGATCGCTCCGAAGCCGGGGATGTAGCCGATGGGGGTGTCGGCGTCGAGCTCGGGCACGAGGTAGTGGTAGTTGGAGTCGAGCCACTTGGTCATCTCCAGGGCGGCGCGCTCGCCCTCGCCGCGGGCTGCGGTGAAGAAGCCCGACAGGGAGGTGCCCGGGAACTCGCCGGTCTCGGCGTCTGTACCGCCGGCACCGCCGGCATCGGCGGCATCGCCGGCATCAGCGGCATCGCCGGCACTGCCGCGCAGGTCGGCGAAGCGCTCCGGCAGAGCCCCGAAAGCGGTGGTGACCTGAAGGACCTGGTCGTAATAGGTGAAATCCGCGGGGACGGCGGAGGCGCCGGTCAGCCCCAGCCCGCGCAGACGAGCGCGGGTGACGGCCCGCAGGGCGGCGGCGCGCTCTCGCAGCCCGGAGACGTCCAGGGCGCCCTTCCAGTAGGACTCGACGTCGCGTTTGAGCTCGCGGTCCGGACCGATGCGGGGGTAGCCGAGGATCGTGGCGGCGGGCAGGGGCGCACTGGGGGTCGATGGGGTCGAGGGGAGCGTCATATGCGTTATTTCCTTAGTTTCCTTGGGGTTCTCGTCGGCGGAGATGCAGAGATGCGATGCAGAGATGCGTTAGGCGACCGCGGCGCGGCCCGAGCATCAGCAGCGTAAGGGCTGAGCGGGCCCGGTGGTGAAGCAGACCCGGGCGCGGCGCGAACGGCGGTCAGGCTCACAGGAAGGGCGGACCCGCAGGAGGGCGACGAAGCGCGGCGGCTCGCCGCCTCAGGGCCTCGTCGCCCCGGGCATTCGAGCACTCGGCCCCCGGTCGCCGCCGGGGGTGGCGTTGAGGTAGTCGCGTCGGACTTCGCGCTGAACGGCGGTGTCCGGGGTGGAGCCGTTGAGGATCCCGCCCAGACGCAGATGGGAGATCACATCGAGTGCCGGACGCACCCGGTTGAAGGTGTAGAGGTGGACGCCGGGGGCACCGCCGTCGAGGACGGCGGAGGCCAGGGTGAGGGTGGCGTCGATGCCCGCGGCAGCGGCGGCCACCCCGTCGGAGCGCTCCAGGGTGCGCACCAGGTCGACCGGGACGCAGACGCCGGTCAGGGCCTCCAGGCGGGTCAGACGTTTGAGGTCGGTCAGTGGAATGATCCCGGGCAGGATCGGCATGGTCACCCCGGAGTAGAGGGCGGCGCGTCGCAGCGCCAGGTAGTCCTCGGGGTCGTAGAAGACCTGGGTGATCGCCAGGTCCGCGCCCGCGGCCTGCTTGGCGGCCAGCACCTCGATACCGGTGCCGTGGTCGATATCGGCCGGGTAGGCGGCCACGGCGACCTGGAGGTGGCGGGCGCCGTCGTCGAAGTAGTCGGCCTCGACCTCGCGGATGACGCGCACCAGGTCGTCGGCGTGAGGGAGCTCCCCGGCGACGTCCTCGGCGGCGAAGCCCCGCGGCGGGTCGCCGCGCAGGGCCAGGAAGCGGCGCACGCCCATGTCGAGGAAGTGACGGACGATCTCGACGACGCTGTCCTTACGGTAGCCGATGCAGGTCAGGTGCGCCATGAGCGGCACCTCTGATCGGGACAGCACGTGGGAGACGACGTCCTCGGCGGGGTTGCGCTCGCGCCGGACGTGGACGTGCATCCTCGTGCCGGTCGCGTTGCCGGTGCTCTCAGGGGTATTGGCGCTACGAGAGCCGCCGGGCCCGTCGGGTCGGCCGGGACTGCCGAGGTCGCTGGTGCCGCTGGTCACGAAGGAGGGCCGGTAGGTGACGGAGGCGAAGTCGGGGCGGGTGCCCAGCAGCCGGTCGAGCGCACCCCAGGTCTGCGTGACATGACGCCCGGGCCGCGGCGGAAAGAGCTCGAGGGATAGGGAAGGGGCGGGCACGGCGCCAGACACAGCCGGGGCGGGCACGGCGCCAGACACAGCCGGGGCGGGCACGGCGCCAGACACAGGACGCGCCGCGCGCAGAAAGGCGCCGGCGTTGCTCGGCTGATCGGGGGACATCGTCATTCGGTCTCCATCGGTCCCGGCAGAAGCACCCACCACGAGGGGGTTGCTGCGGCGTCATCAAGCCGGGTCTCTCGGCCGCTCTGGATGGAACGGCGGTAAGTGTAGCGCCTCCGTACAGACCAGGCGGCAGTGTCCGCCGATCGGGAAAACAACCGGTCGAACAATAAACGGGCCGGTCGCGCCGCGCAAACGCTTCACGCTGCCAGCGCAATCCAAGTGCTCCCCATGCTGATGCCGTGACCACCATTGACGCCTGCTCTAGGTTTGCCGCATGACGGAGATCAGCATCGACACGGCCCGCGGCATCACTCTGGCCGCGACTCTGTGCGTGCCGGATACCGCCGATCCGCTGGATCTCCCCGAACTGAGCACCGCCCTGGAGGCGGGCCGGACCGCCCCCGCCCGCCACGAGGGCGCCGTCATCCTCGCGCACAATTTCCTCACCGACCGGCATGGGCTGGCGCACCGCCTCGACGAACTCGCCGCACGCTACCGGAAGGCGGGGCTGACCACCTTGCAGTTCGACTTCTCCGGGCTGGGCGAGTCCGATGACGACGTCATCACGCTCGCCGGGGAGATCGAGGACATTCAGGCCGTCTGCGGCTGGCTGGCGGATCGGGGCTTCGCCAGGCAGGCGATCCACGCCAACGGCCTCGGCGCGACCGCCACCCTGCTGGCCCGACCAGAGCAGGTGCGCACCGTCGTGGCGGTCGGCGCAGTGGTCGGCCCGCAGTCCATCCTGTGGGAGAACGTCTTCTCCTCCGCGCAGCTCGACGAGCTCGACCGCCACGGCCTGACCCGCCTTCCCGACGACAACCCCAACTCGCGCCACTGGGACGTGCTGAGCAAGGAAACTCTGGCCGACGTCTCACTGCAGTCCCCCGACAAGACGATGGCAGATCTGCCGTGGCCGATCCTCATGCTGCACGGCGCCCTGACCGACGAGTTCCCGGACGCCGCCGAGGCCGCCACCGAGGGCTTCCCCCTGCTGCGCGACGGCAGTCGGCTCCAGCAGGTGCGCTGCGATGACGCCGAGACGGCACAGGAAGAGGTCGCGCAGCTGGCGATCGAGTGGATCACGCACCGGCTGGGCTGAGGACGCAGGCGATCACGCAGACGATCGGCGCCCCGCAGACCGGTCCCGCCACGCACGTTGCACATGGGACGAGCGCAACGATAAAGAGGCAAAGCTAGTTTCTCCCGGAATCACGCGGTTCCACGAGATGTGTCAACAAAGGTTGCCAGTCTCCCGTGTGCACAGGAGGGGGTCACCGCACATGGGAGAACGTCATCGTTCCTCAACGATGTGATTTTTCCGCAGAATCACAGGGATCATCGCAACGTGCACCGCCATCGAGTGTGCAAAGACACCGGCAGCTGAGGCTGTCCGGTTTCCTCAGCCTTCTCAGCCTTCTCAGTTTCCTCGGCCCCGCACTCGCTGTCGCCAGGCGCGCGTCCCGAAGAGCTCGGTCGAGGCGGCGGCAACCGCGCAGGCGCGCTCCACAGCGGCACCCAGGACGGGCCCGACGATGTCTCCGCGCCGGGCCCCGACCAGACCACGGGCGAGCGCCCCGTGAAAGATGTCGCCGGCGCCAAGGGTGTCGACCGCTTCGACTCGCGGCGGAGCAACAGCGCCGCGGGCGCCCGCGCACCACCACAGGGCGGGATCCGCACCGCGGGTGATGACGGCCCCGTGGGCTCCCGCGTCGAGCAGCCAGTGCGCCACATCCTCCGGTGCCGCCATGAGACCGGAAGGCCCGGGCGGGTAGAAGCGCGCCGACGCCGCCACCACATCGCAGCGTCCGGGCAGATTCGCAGCGTCGTCCTTCCACGACCCGGCATCCATGACGCTGAGAGCACCCACTCGTGCCGCCAGGTCCAGGCCGACAGCGGCGAGAACGGGATTGTGCCCGTCGATCAGGACGATTCCAGGCGGGGACTTCCGCCCGGCGGCCACCTGCGAGGCGTATCGCTCAAGCGGGGCGGGATCGGCACCGGCGCGAGCATTGGTGGACACCACGGAGCGCTGACCGGTGGCGGCGGTGACGGTGCACGAGGAGATCGACAGACCCGAGGCCATCGGGGCGGCGGAGCTGACAGCGCTCATAGCGCTCACGGCGTTCACGCCATCCAGGCCTTCCACTGCATCCGCTGCGCCCGCTGAATCCACTGCATCCGCCGTCAACGCGGGTTCAAGGCAGTCAGGGCGGTCAGGACAGTCGGGGCGAGCGGTGCTCTCAGAGCACTCAGAGCAATCAATGAGCTCGACGCCGCACGCCGCCAGGTCGGCGCGCACGAAATCGGCCAGAGGGCCGGCGCCCACGGGTGCGGCGAGGATCGCGCGGCCGCCGAGGGCCGCGAAGGCGACGGCGGCGTTGGTGGCCGGGCCACCGGCGGCGATGATCTGGTCGAGGGCCACGATCTTGTCGTCGGGAGCGGGCGGCGCCTCGACGAGCTGGATCACATCAACGACGGCGAGCCCGCAGAACAGGCCGACGGGACGGGCGGCAGGCGGTGGCGAGTCGGGTGCGTTCACTCTCCTACTCGATCTCCCGATGCTGCGGCGCAAATATCACGCCGGGCGATACGCCGTCGCATTTCCGGCCCTGTCGTAGGCGATCAGCAGATCTCCCTGAACGCTGAAGCTCGACCTGTCTCCGAGAGCTATCGGATCCGGCGACCGCCCCGTGGTCATGTCAACGAGGTGGAGGAATTCCTCATTGCTATCGTTATGTTCGTAGAATGTGGCTATCTGACCGTCTCCCGAATGGTAGACAGCCTGAATCGGCGAGGTTCCGTAGCAGTTGCTCGATTTGCCCTTGGTCAGGGCATTCTCCTTTCCGAGATCGATGTCGTTGTCCCCGACGGTGATCGAATTGCATGATGCATCTGCCTGCGAAACGGAGTATGTGCTCGGAGCCCAGGAAACATCTCCGTCTTTGAGCCACAGACGCGCCTGATCAAGGGTGAGGGGGACGGGAGTCCAGGGACACGTGGTGAATTGCTCAACGACCCCGGATTCGAAGGTCTCCCTGGCGGAGCCGTCGGCCTCGTACAGGTTGACGGCGTGCGACTGTCGGCCCGCATAGACGATCCGGTTCTTCCACACGGTTATCCAGGAGGCCGAGCCTCTGACCTCCTCCTCCCAAAGTTGCTCGGGCTCCCCATCCCCCAGCCTGTACACCGTCACGGTCGCGGCATCGGGCCCGCTCAGCATGCGAATGAGCTTGTCGCCCATGATCGTTAGGGACGCATCTCCGCCGAGGCCGGACGGCGCGTCCAGAGTCCACGCCTCCTCGGCTCCATTGAACCAGTCACTCGACCAGCGATCGCCGGAATCCGCGACATTAGTTCCTGCACTAGCACTGGCACCGGCTTCATGACGGTCACTTTTCACCCAAAACCATATGAGGATTCCAACAACGGTAATAACAACCAGAACGCGCACCGCCACCAAGACGACCACTAAAACGATAATGCCTGTGTGTCTTCGCCTCGGAGGCCTCGATCTCCCATAGGCGGGGGAATAGCCGTAGCCGGGAGAAGAATTGGGAGCGGCCGCCTGCTGCCCGGCGGCGGGCGGGTACTGCCCGACCGGACGCGACACCGCCTGGCCTGGCTGATTCGGATCGGGCACGCCGCCGTAAGGGACCGGTCGGGACTGATCAGGACCTGCCATGCGCTCGAGCCTGCCACACACGCCCGCACGACGAAAGGTGCGGACAAGGCCCACCGAGATCGGTCGTAATCCGCGCCGAGATCGGTCCGAGACACCGGCGTATTGCCCGCTACGATTTGAGGAACTCCAGTCGAGGAGGTGGCGGATGGATGACGCGGTGATCGATGCGCTCCGGCGCGCCGTGTCGATGAGCCCCGATGATGCCGCCCTGCGGCTCCACCTCGCCGACCTGCTCTTCAAGGCGGGGCACACCGGTGAGGCCGTGCAGCACTGCGCGCTGGTCCTGGCCGATAAGCCCACGCATGCCGGCGCGCTCTCGCTGCTGACGCGGGCCAGCGACCCGGCAGGCTCGGCACCGCCGGACGCCCCCGCGGCCCCCACCCCGGGACCGGGAGGATCGGCGTCGGGGACTTTCGACTGGCAGCGCGCGGAAGCGGATCTCAATGGCCAGGCCCCCGCGTTCACGACCATCAGGGACGTGCCCGCGCCGCCCGAGGAGGTCTGGGACGTCGAGGCGAGCCCGCTCACGCTCAACGACGTCGGCGGGATGACCGAGGCCAAGCGCGCCATCGAGCTGCAGTTCTTCGGCCCCCTGCGCCATCCGGAGCTGCGACAGGCGTTCGGCAAGCCCCTGGGCGGCGGCCTGCTCATGTACGGACCGCCCGGGTGCGGCAAGTCCTTCATCGCCCGCGCCATCGCCGGGGAGATGGGGGCCGCCTTCCTCAACGTCACCGTCGCCGACGTCCTCGACATGTACGTCGGAGTCTCCGAGAGCAACATGCACGAGCTCTTCCTCATGGCGCGGCGCCGGGCTCCGATCGTCCTGTTCTTCGACGAGCTCGATGCGATCGGCATGCGGCGCCACGCCGACAGGGGCAGTCAGGCGACGCGGAACACCACCGTCCAGCTCCTCGCCGAGCTGGACGGGGTCGACTCCGACAACGAGGGCGTGTACGTGCTGGCCGCCACCAACCGGCCGTGGGACCTCGATACGGCGCTGCGCCGTCCCGGTCGGTTCGACCGCTCCGTCCTGGTCCTGCCCCCGGACGAGGAGGCCCGGTACGCGATCTTCTGGCACCATCTCAAGAACCGCCCCGTATCCGGGATCGACCTCGCTTGGCTGGCGCAGCACTCCGACGGGCTCACGGGCGCCGATATCGCCGGGGTCTGCGAACAGGCCACCGAGGCCGCCCTGGCGGAGTCGATGCGCACCGAGCGGGTCCGGATGATCACCATGCGCGACCTGCAGAGGGTTCTCCGCCGGACCCGGCCCAGCTGCGGCGCATGGTTCTCCAGCGCCCGTAACGTCGTCGCCTATGCGAATAACGACGGCGAGTACGACGACCTGCGCCGCTACATGGCCGCGCGCAAGCTCCTATGACGGGCTCCGCTCCCGGCGGCGTGCCGGAGTATCCCGACGACGCCGCGGACCAGCCCAGTGACGCCGACTGCGCGGGACGCCTGCAGCGGGCCGCTCTGCTGCGCATGATGGGGCAGCCCGACCGCGCCGTGGAGGAGGCCGGCCGCCTGTGCGTCGACTTCCCCGACTCGCCGCAGGCGCACCTCGAGCTCGCGCTCAGCCTGCTCGAGGCCGAACGCGTTGACGAGGCGCGCCGCGAGGCTCATGAGGCGCTGGCCCTCGACCCCGGCAACGCCTGGGCGACGTTCTTGTCCGCCGAGCTGACGCCCTCCTTCTCCTTGCTCAAGCGTCGGAGTCTCATGCGCCGGGTCGTGGAGCTCGATCCAGACAGCGGCGTGGCCCTGGCCCGGCTCGCCCTGCTCGAGCGCCATTGCGGCGCCAGACGCCGACGATGCCGCAAGCTGGCCGAGAGGGCTCTCGACGCGGAGCCCTACAACCCGTCCGTGTACGTGGCCGTCGCCGAGCTGGAGCTAAGCCTGGACAACGTCAGACGGGCACGGGCCCGGGTGAGCGAGGCGCTGTCGCTGAGTCCCGATCACGCCGGAGCCCTGGCGCTGCAGGCCAAGCTGGCCAGCAGCACGAAGCAGATCCGTGAGGCGCGCACGGCCCTCAGCTCGGCCCTCGCCGTCGACCCGACCGACAGCCGGCTCGCCTCCGGTGTCCACGAACTCGGCCACAAGTTCTACGATCCGCTGACGTGGGGCATCGCATGCATGGACATGCTCATCCTCGTGTTCACCTGGCCGGCGGTACGGCCGAACCACAGCACGGCACCCGAGCTGATCGCCTCCAACAACTACTTCCTCATTCCGGTGCTGGAGTTCATATGGCTGGTATGCGGCGGGTTCCTCTGCCGGCGCGCGATGCGGACGCTCCGAGGACTCGGTGAGCAGCGCGCCGCCGTCATGGCGGCCTACCGTCGCACCCATCCGACTGCCGTTCCGGTGGCAATTGCCGCGGTCCTCGGCGCCGCCGTCCAGGTCGTCCTGTGCATCATGGTGCGCCGCCTCGATGTGGCGTGGTGGGCCGCAGCCGCCGCACTGGCGCTCATCCTCACGGTGACGGCTGTCGCCTTCTGGCGCCGCAGCAGGCAGTAGCAGCGGTAGTACGGGTAGTAGCGGTAGCAGCAGCCCCGCACCGGGGGGCTCCGCCGCAGGCCCGCGACGCGGAGCGCGCCCCGGAGAACGACCGACTCGCCTTCTTACGATGCGCGCCCCTCCGCCTTCTCTGCATCCTCTGCGACCGGCGACTGCCGTGAGGACGTGCTCCCCGGCGCGGCGTCGTCGTCGGGCCCGGGAGCTCGCGCCGCCCGGGAGCTGGAAGAGCCAGAAGGGTCGGAGGGGCCGGGGGCCGTCGTCGTCCCCCTTGCCTCCGCCGCCTCCACCAGCAGCTCGACGCGCTCGGACAGCGCGGCCACCTGCTGCTGGAGGGCGTCGACCTGGGCGCGCGTGGCCGCCTCCTGTTCGGCATTCTCCTCGGCCACGAGCGAGACGATCCAGGAGGCGAGCGTGGCGGTCACGACGCCGGCGAGCGCGACGCCGCCGATCATGAGCAGCACTGCGGCGCACCGGCCCACCGCGGTGACGGGCGCCAGGTCGCCGTAGCCGATGGTCGTGATGGTCACCAGCGACCACCAGACCGCCTGCCCGAAGGTGGTGATCGGAGTCCCGGGCTCGCCCCGCTCGGCGTCGAGCACCGCCAGGGAGGACAGGAGGACGAGCAGACTCACGCCGCCGGCGGTGTAGGCCGTGATCCGCCCGCGCAGGGCCGTCCCGGCACTGCGCTGGAGCACTCCGAGCAGGGCGATGAGTCGCAGCAGCCGCAGCGGCCTGAGCACGGGCAGGACGACGATCATGAGGTCGAGCAGGTGCCGGAGGAACCAGCGTCCGCGGTCGGCGGCGAGCATCAGGCGCACGAGGTAGTCGATGACGAAGACCGCCCACACGATGTTCATCGTCAGCTCGGCGCCGGCCCGGGCCGCACCGCGCGGATCGGCGATGACCTCCCACGCGTAGACGGCGAGGAAGACGAGGGCGGCGAGGGTCAGCGGCCACTCGGATGCACGCTCCCAGGTGCGCAGACGGGTACGGCGACTCTGCTCCTCCGACATGCGACCCATCGTAGGCGGGGCTCGCACGGGCCGCCCGCACTACTCGGCCCACGCCCCGCACACAAGAGACCTTGCGCAGGGACATGCCCCGCACGATCCTGGGCGATAACCCCGAAGAGCAACGAATAAAAAGGGGCGGGCAGGCCCATGATCGATATGGATGCCGTGAGCAGAGACATTGAGACTGGGCGGGTGGAGCTGGCTGCCAGCAGCAAGGCGATCCTGTCTCTCGGAACTCGTAGACGGATCTGGAGGGCTATGATCGACCCCCAGAACGACGAGGCCTCCTACCGCCACCGAATTGAACTGGACGGGATGTGCGTACGGCGCGTGCAGCACCTCTGGAATCGCGTCTTCCCTGGCGACAACCGCATTGAGGAGATGCTCGCCCTCGCCCAAAAGCTTGTCAACCAGCAGATAAACCCAAAGCAGGCCGAGAATCGCGCAGAGGACTTTCCTGTCGATGTATCCGGTGAAGTAGAAAATATCACCGCACCCACGCAGTCCGCCATTCTTATCGCCGAGGGAGCGGCACACATGACAATTTCAACCTGTTATCGAAATCCCGACTACAATATTGCAGACGGTGAAACAGCTGATGATGAGTTGCTACCGGACTCCCTCGATACAAGCTACTGCTGCGCGAGCGCTGCTGCCGGTGCGTTGAACTGGATGCCGATCGAGAAGACGGATGCGCCTGCACGCCGGACGTTCTGGACCTGGTACCTGGACGAGGCCATCCCCACCGCCCTGGCCGGCTGACGAGCAGGAGAGCAAGGGCATACCCAGCAGCACCAAGGACCACTCCACCGCCCCGCCGATGTCTTTGACAAGGCGGATAACTTCCACGCCGGCTCAGTCTGCGTGTAGTAGGTCAGGGCGCCTCCCTGATCTGGCTCTGGCGTGGCATGCTATTCGGGCCTTCTCCGGCACCTCCTCCCGGAACACCCAGTGTCCTTGCCGGGGAAGTCGAGGAGCCAGGGAGGAGGTGGGGGCCGTGTCCAAGCCGAAAGGCCGACATGCCAAAGTCCGCAAGGGCAAAGTGACGGCCCGGAAGGTGAGCGATGTCTTGATCAGCGCCGCTCGCCTGATCCGGGCCATCGGTGTCCTTGTGGATGCCCTCGGTAAGTGGTTCGACTGAGCCGCCTACCCGGGGAGCCATCCGGTGACAGCCGGGTGACTCCCCACCAGTATGCCCGCCGAGGCCTCTCGTGTCCACGACGGCCCCGGTCCCGCCACATTCATGCTGAATTCATGCCGAATTCGTGCTGAATTCATGCCGGATTCATGCCGGCCGGCACCGGCCGCACCGACAAGCCGCGCGGCGGAGAGCCGCCCTTTCCCGAATGGCTCGGCCGTCCAAGACGAGGCGCGGGCAGCTCCGGCACCGGCCGCGCGGACCATCAGCGGACCATCCACGGAAGACGACGGGATCCCCACTGCTCGTCCGCGAATAAGAGGCCGGTATAGTCTTGAGCGGCTTATGGACACCGCCGAGAACCCCGAGGACATGCCGCTGCCCGCCGTCGCGGGCGACCTCGACGACGCCAACCACGCCACAGACACCAGCGCGAACGCGCCTGCACCTCCCCGCTCCGATCGCGGCCGTCCCGGCGAGCATCCCGGCCACTCGCCCCACAGCGATCGCAATGAACACAATAAACACGGAGAGCACAGGGAGCACAGATCGCGCGGAGAGCGCAGCCGCCGGAATCGACACCGCGGCAGCCGCCCCGACAGGCGCCGCAGCACCTGGCACGGCTACTCCCCCGATCAGCTCGCCGCCCGAGCCGCGTCGGTCCCCGCCCTGATCTACCCCGAGGAGCTGCCGGTCAGCGCGCGCCGCGACGAGATCGCCGAGGCCATCCGCGACAACCAGGTCGTCATCGTCGCTGGCGAGACCGGATCGGGCAAGACCACACAGCTGCCCAAGATCTGCCTGGAGCTGGGACGGGGCGTCACCGGCATGATCGGCCACACCCAGCCGCGCCGCATCGCCGCCAGGTCCGTCGCCGAACGCATCGCCCACGAGCTCGGCACCCGGATCGGGCGCGAGGGCATCATCGGCTACCAGGTGCGCTTCACCGAGGAGACCGGCCCGAGCACGCTCGTCAAACTCATGACCGACGGCATCCTCCTGGCTGAGATCCAGTCCGATCCGATGCTCTCGCGCTACGACACGATCATCGTGGACGAGGCCCACGAGCGCAGCCTCACCATCGACTTCATCCTGGGGTACCTCGCCCGGCTCCTCCCCCGCCGTCCGGATCTGAAGGTCATCATCACCTCCGCCACCATCGATTCGGCCCGCTTCGCCGAGCACTTCGGACATCGCGAGGCCGAGCGCCGCGAGGCCGGCGACCGCGGCGAGTCCTCCGCTGAGCCCGCTGAACCTGCCCCCGTCATCGAGGTCTCGGGCCGCACCTACCCCGTCGAGATCCGCTACCGCCCGCTGCTGGCCGACGACGGCCTCGACGTCGGCCCCGGGCACACCCCGCACGGCGCCGGCGGGCACGTCCCCGGCGACGACTCAGACGGCCCCAACAGCTCGGACCGCCCCGATGCGCGCCCCGCCCCCGGCCCGGCTCCGTCGTCCGCCCCGCAGGAGGACCGCGACCAGGTCACCGGCATCCTGGACGCCGTCGATGAGCTCATGGCCGCGGGCGACGGCGACATCCTCGTCTTCCTCGCCGGGGAGCGGGACATCCGCGACACCGAGGCCGCCCTCATCAACCACCTGGGGCCGCGCTACACCCCGGACGGGCGCAGCCGCGCTCCGGGCGCCGTCGAGGTCGTGCCGCTGTACTCGCGCCTGAGCGCCGCCGAACAGCATCGTGTCTTCGAGGCGCACTCCACCCGCCGCATCGTGCTGGCCACCAACGTCGCCGAGACGTCCCTGACCGTGCCGGGAATCCGCTACGTCATCGACCCGGGCCTGGCGCGCATCTCCCGCTACTCCAACCGCA
>ERZ773004.835-NODE-835-length-17618-cov-3.329613_pt1 | contig 17618 bp, 8 predicted proteins | sample MGYA00580667_ERZ773004 | MGnify/ENA primary metagenome ERZ773004 (study PRJEB29015, sample SAMEA2737963) | human oral metagenome | biome: human oral; feature: human-associated habitat; material: dental | place: China | collected 2123 ... | reverse complement strand
CACATAGCGTACTTGACTGTTGAAAAGGGCATTTTGTGCAATTGAATCTGCTTCTACTTCTGTCAAGGAGGAAGTAAGAACATTACGGTAAGCTATAAGAGCACTGCTTTTGAATGGCAACAATGGAGTGGAGGTTGTACAGAAACTTCTCCTGATTGTCGCAATACCGATGATAATTGTTGGAATCCGGTACATTCTAACGCTACCTTTACAGCTAATAGTGCTGGTAAATATCGTTTACACTTGAAAGATTGTAATGAAAACTTCTATTTTGAAGTATTTACAGCAGGATTAAGTGGTAACCTTACTGATAAGATTGATGAAACAAACTATTCACAAGGTTCAGTGAGATTAACTCTTAGCACTAGTGGTGTAAACTATAAGGTAGAAATCTACAAAGGAGGTGTATTTCTAAGAACTGACAATATCAATACAAATGATTATCGTATTCCTAACTTGCGACAAGATACTTATGATATTAAGGTTACCTCAGTACAAATACCAGGTTGTGAGTATAATGGTAATGTAACGATAGATAAGCTCACTGAAATGACAATGACTGCTGCCTTCAAAGGTTGGAAAGATTGTAACACTGCTAAATTACAACTTAAAGCCGAAGGTGGTAAACCTACTTATCGTTTCTATATTTGGAGTATCAATGGAGTACAACAATTTGCTGACGAACAAACGGCAATTGCTTCTGCTACACCTATTGCATTACAGTTAGGACACCAAACAAGCGTAGATGTAGATGTACCAAATATTACCCAAGTAGGAGAGTATGTATTTATAGTAGGTGATATGGATAATGGTAAGTTTGCTTTGTCTAACAAGGTAACGATTACACCACCAGATCCACATAGCTATACCTTGTCGGTAACTCAAGAAATTGAGTGCGAAAGCAATCCTAATAGTGGACATATCAATATGATATTCCCAGCAGGTAGCCAACACCAAAATCGTACTATTAACTTGTATAAGTTAGATAATAATGGTAATCGCATCACACCTGCTTTCAAGACAAGTTCAGGAGGATTATTTACTGGTTTGCCCGCAGGAAGCTATGAGATAGAAATGAAATCGAATGTAGGGGGTAATATATGTACTTACAGTCAGAAACCTATTGTAATAGCTCCTACTAAAGATCCTCTTAGAGCTTTTGCAGGAGTAGTAGCCGATAAAGATTGCGATGCAAGTAACCAATATAAAATAGCGGTAAACAATGTTGCAGGAGGTACACCTCCTTACCGTTATAGTTTTGATGGAGAAACTACTTATGGAACCAATAACGTTGGCTTTATGGGAGGTTCAGGTAATGTGTATGTAAAAGATAGTAAGGATTGCCGTATTGTTATCCCTGTGAATATTGTTGCGCAAACCGTACCAACTCTTACCGTTGCCAACCCTATTACTTATCGTTGTGATAATGGTTATGGAATGGTAACAGTAACGATTGCTTCAACTACTAGTCAAACTTATGAATACAGTATAGATGGTAGTGGTAAAACAGCTATCGCAGGTAATACTTTCAGTAGATGGTTAGCGCCAGGTACGCACTCTATTACTGTGTACTATAAAACTTTGAATACAGCTACTACGCCTAATGTACTATACGTAGAAGATTTTGGCAAAGGTGCTAATGAGTGCTTATCAGGAGCCACTACAGGTTTAGTGTGTAAGACTGATGGTGACTTGGCTGATGGTAATTATGTAGTTACTAAACAAGTAGGTACTAATGCTTCTTGGGTACCATCACCTACTGACCCTTCGGGAGGACGTTATTTGGCTATTGCAGGAAATGGTAGTAGCGAATTAGTGTATGAAAAACGCATTACAGGAGCAACTGCTCTTACTCCTATAACTGTAAGTTTTGATGCCTTAAATCTTATTTCAAGTACCTCAGGAGTAGCACCTCGTTTCAGTGTAGAATTACACAAGAGCGATGGGGCACTGCTTCGTGGCAAGAATGTAGGCACTGTGAATGCTACAAGCTGGAAGAATGTAAGTATTACCTTTACCGAAGCTGAATTGACAGGTCTGACCGATGGCACTCTTATCGTTAAGATTGTGAATACAGCGGCCACAAGTTATGGTAACTTAGGCAATGATTATGCTGTGGATAATATTAAAGTAGCGCAAGCTACACAATATTGTGCTTCACAAGTTTCTCAATTAGTGAATATTGAGAAATTCAAGCAAATGCGTATTGAGAAATATGGTGCTGAGAAGAATGTAAGCTGTAAAGGAGCTAGTGACGGACAAGTGCGTATTAGAGTGATAAATCCAGCTTCTAATACTGTTAAATATTCTATTGATCCTTATCAAGCGGTTTGGACTACGACTACCCTTGATGCACAAGGAGTCTTTACCATTACAGGATTAAGTGCTACTCAAAACGGTGTAGTAGCTGTACAAGATGCTAATAATCCAAACTGTATTACTACCTTACAAACGGGTTACAAGATAGGAGAACCTATCTCTATTGTACCTACTGCCGTAGTAATGGAGAAAATAACTTGTTACAATGGTGGAAAGGCTAAAGTAAAAGTATCAGCTACGGGAGGTACACCAGGTTATCAGTATCAAGTGGGATTGGTAACAGGTACTTTAAGTGCTCCACAGCCAGCTGCTAAAACGCCTAACCCTTATGAGTTTAATAACCTTGTAGCAGGAACCTATAGTTTAGTAGTAACTGATGCTAATGGCTGTAAAACAGAAACTACTTTTGAGATTGAAGATAAAGCTACTATTTCAGCGACTGCCGAACCTCAATCTTACTGTTATAGAATAGGTGATGAGAAGAAAGTAGTTATTACAATGCTCAGTGGTAATGGCAATTATAAAGTACAACGTGTAGGAGGAGCTATCTATTCATTCAACACTAATAGCTATGTATATCCTGATGCTTTGCCAGCAGGAAACCATACCTTTGTTATAACTGATGGATTTGGTTGTAGTACAACTGTTACTACCCAAGTATACGACCCATTGACATTACAGGTATCGCCTACTACCCAACAGTATGCTGATTGTAAAGGAGGTAGTGTAACCTACACCCTTACAGCACAAGGCGGTATCCCAACAGCAATGAAAGAATTTAAATACAGTGTAGATAATGGTGTAACTTATACTACCATAGCTACGGCTCCTTCACAAGCTACTGTAGCAGTGAGTGTAGCCACTACTACTGTTATTAGATTCCAAGTAACCTATAAACCTGACGGTAGCGAATGTACTGCTGAACGTTACATCACTTTATTAAGCGATTCACCTCGCTTCTTGAAACCGTTCACTACTACCAAAGCTACTTGTGGAAAAGCGAATGGTTCAGTAACAATTACACCAAATGATTACTATGTAGGTACTGCTTCGTATACCTTAGTGATTAAAGATACTGGAGGAACTGTACAATCAGCTACTGCTTTAGCACAAGGTAACTATGTAGCTGAATTAACCGATAATCGTGGTTGTGTGGCTTCCCAAACCTTTACTGTAGGAGCAGTACCACAGCTTACTGCTACTGCTACGGTTACTAAACAAATGGGCTGTACCTCAGCAGCAGCTGATTTAGCGGCTATCACTGTAACTCTTGTTAATGGAGGAGGTACTCCACCTTTTGCAGTACATTTGAGAAATAACTTGAACGGTTATGAAAGTACACATACTTTAACCGCTTCTAATAATATGCCAACAGAGTTCACTGGTTTGGATTATGGTAATTATGATATTACCATTACCGATGCTAATAGTTGTGAAACTAAACTTAGCACTGTAATTAATCCTAATTCTAATGTAATGTCTATCACTGCTGAAACGCCTACAAGTTGTACAACTACAAGTAGTATGGTTATTAAGGCAAGTAATGGCACTACATTCAGTGCAACTACTAATGCTTACTTTGCTGTATATCGTCCAGGAATTGTAAATCCACCAAATACGACTACTGCACAACAATTTACAACCGCCAACCTCAATGGAGGAACTGATACGTGGTATAGAGGAACTGCTTCTGGTGCAGGAGTAGCTGTAAAAATACCAAACTTAACACCTGGTGTTCAATATACCTTTGTGGTGTACAACATCACAACAGGTTGTAGATATACTCAACAAGCTACTATGCCAGTGCCTACGGCTTCTACATTGGGTGCTATTTTACAAGTAGCCAATGTGAAATGTGCAGGAGGTAATGACGGTACAGTAAGCTATACCTTAACAGGTTTCCAAGGTAGCACAACAGCTATTACTTGGAAGATATTCAGAGAAGATAATCACCAACAAGTAGGTGCAGGAGGAAGTGTAACAGCTCCGTTCCATATCACACAAAACACCAATAGTAATTTGCCAGCAGGTAAATACTATATTGAGTTTACTGAAAATACAGGTTGCGTGAAAGCCTTCCCATTTGAAGTAAAACGCTCAGCGGTGCCATTACAAGTATCTACTATAGCTACTCAGAAAGCCTCTTGTAGTACACTTGGTCAAGCGTGGTTGAATATTAAAGGAGGTACTGCAAGCTATACTTACGGTTATGTGACCGCAGGTGGAGCTTATAACCCAGCGGTAATGACAGGCACTACACAAGCTTCTACTTACATCAACTTGCCAGCAGGTAACTGGGATGTATATGTAAGCGATGCTTATGGCTGTATACAGCACGCTACTGTAACCATAGGAATGTTTGATGTACCAAGTATATCGGATGTTACAGCCTTGAATTGCCAAGCCTATAACAATATAACAGGTAAGATACCAGTGAGAGTGACCCTCAACCAGATAGGTCAAGGTAACCACTATTACACCTTAGATGGTAGTGCTGATCAGCCTGTGGTTTGGACAATAGCTAATCAAGCCTTTGAGGTAGAAGTAAGCCCATTAGTAAATCACACTATCGTTGTGAAAGATGTGAATGGTTGTGCTACTAGTACAACATTCAGTACTACGGCTATCATCACCGCTACGGCTACCGTGAGCAAAGTAAAAACGTGTGCTACACCTACGGCTGAAATAACCGTAGTAGCCACTGGAGGTACAGGTGTATACAGTTATACCTTAGAGCGTTTAGATAACGGTTCGTTAGCAGGTGAAATTATTAGAGAGAATGTAGCCTTGCCAGCAGGTGGTGTGGTAACTATTACCAACCCAACTGAGGCTGCTACCTACCGCATCAGTATATTTGATGCTGAAACACGCGATTGCCCTATCGTGAAAGAAGTTCAAGTGGTAGACCCAACACCTATCGACCCATCGACCATAGTAACTCAAGCTTATAACGAAAAATGTAACTTAGGTCTCACAGCTACCCCAACAGGAAGCATAGACGTAGCTATCCCTACCGACCCTGATACCTATACATTTAGAATTACAAGTGCCATAGACTTAACCGATGGTAGCAACGTAACGGTAACCACTACGCCTTCAACCGCAGGAACTCATAATGCTACCTTTACACAGCTACGAGGTACTACGCAAGGGGTAAGATATCAAATAACCGTTACTAATAGTACAGGTTGTACTGCAATGGTAGAAACAATACTTACTTCACCAGAGCCTTTGAGCTTTGATGCAGATGTTCTTTCAGCTACTCAATATGTATGTGAGGGAGGTGCAGGAATGACTACACCAAAAGTAAGTGTAGATGTAACTAAGATACGAGGAGGTATACCTCCTTATACTACTGAGTTCTTTGACGGAGCAGGTAATAGTTTAGGCACAGGTACTGAGTACACCTTAACAAACCTCAATGGAGGTAGCTTCTACGTAAGCATAAAAGATGCTTCAGGCACTTGTAGTACTAATACCGCTAGCGTAACAGTAGCTCCTGCCTTTGCTCTTACCTCAATGAGCATCACCACAACTACCTCAGTAACTTGTGTGGTAGATGAAGTGATAAATATTAGCTTAACGGTAACGCCTACTTATATAGCAGGCACTCCATTGCGCTATACTATCCGAGGTACTGATAATGGATTTGTGGCTATTACTTCTACTACTGCTACTACCCTTAGTGTACCACTTATAGGTTCAAGTGGCTTTGGTAATAGCAATTATACAATAGAAGTAATTAATGAACGTACCGGTTGTAGCATTACAGGAGTACACAGTATCAGACAACCTAATACTTTTGCGATAGAATCAACTAACCCAGTGAGAGCGGTTTGCCATAACGACAATGGTTCTATCACACTCGGATTAGTGGATACTGATCTTTCTAACGGCGATCAATCAGCAAATGGATATACTTATACCATTACCTCAGTGGGAGCTACAGTAGCTACTTCTACTTCGGCAACGATACCAGCAGGTACACGTAGCTTTACTGTGAACTTGAAAGGTGGTTCATATGATATTGAAGTAACAGTGAATGGAGTAGGATGTAAAGTACCGAAAACACGCTTTACTATTCCTTCTAACCCTGCTGAGATAGAAGTGAGAGATGCTCGACAAAAAGTATCTGTCGATTGTGCTAATAAGAACGGGGTAGCAGCCTTGACAGTAGTAGGAGGTCAAGAAACCTTTACTGTAACACTTACTCCTGTAGGGGGTGGTACTCCACACGTACAAACTAATGTGAGAGCAGGTGCTCCAGGAATTGAGTTTGGTGGCTTAGACGCAGGTAGCTATATTATATCAGTAACCGATGCCTTAGGTTGTGCAACCGCTACAGGTACTTTGAGTGTGACTATTGACCCATATAGTGGTATCAATACCTCTACTATTTCAGTAACCACAACCCCAATCACTTGTATTGATGCTGATGACGGTACTCTTAAAGTAACAGGTGTAACAGGAGGAGCACGTCCTTATCACTATATTTTAGTGAGAACATCGGCAACGGGCAGTGATTTACCTGAAATAGCTACTAATGAAGGTGAAGCAACCTTTACAGGTATTAAACCTGGTACTTACCGTGTGGATATAGTAGATGCTAAGAACTGTTCAGTAACCGTAGCAGGAAGCTATACCTTTACGAATCCGCAACCCATTACTGCTGATATTGATGTGACAAATTCAACCTTCTTTACTTGCTATGGTGAGAATGGAGGAAGTGTAACAGTTCACAATATCGCAGGCGGTACAGGTTCTTATACAGTGAATATCGTGAGAGCTGATAATAACCAAAAGATAGATGGACGCTCAGGAGTAACAGCAGGTTCATCAGAAACGTTCTCAGGATTAGCTCCATCACCTAAGAACACTTATTATCAAGTAGTGATACAAGATACTAATAAGTGTACGATGACTAAGACACTCAGCTTTACTGTAGAAGAGTTCCCTGATATAGCTATAAGCTATGTAGAACAAGAAGGTACTTGTGAAATGAATACTAATAACTATGTAGACCATTTGATAGTACGCTTCAGAAATACAGAAGTAGATTACTCTAAGATAACTTATAGTCTTAACGGTACAGCAAGTCGTACAGCCTTTACTCGTACGGTAGGTAATATAGCTTATATCGATAACTTTGATAGAACAACCCGCACTCAAACTATTCATATACATTACACTGCGGTAGCTCCTATCACAGGATATTGTACAACAAGCAAGACCTTTACGGTAGACCAAATCATTCCGCTTGTATTGAGTCAGGTAACCAATACTACCCTCAATACGATAGAAGTGATAGCTACAGGAGGGGTAACTAGCACAGTGAAGGGCTATACTTACTACTTCAACGGAGTAGATAGTGGCGATAACCGTGTATACAAAATCAAGCATAATGACCCTGAACGAATAGATAATGGCAGACGCATTAAAATCATAGAAGTGAAGGTGGAAGATGCACAAGGTTGTGTACGTACAATGACGATAGAAAAAGAATATCTAGACATTGAAGTACCGAACTTCTTCACCCCAGATGGCGATGGAATTAACGATGTTTGGAAACCTAAAAACTTAGACAACAACGTGAATGCTCGCTTCTACATCTTCGACCGCTATGGTAGACGTGTAGCTCTGCTCAAATCAGGAGAGGGTTGGGATGGTAATTACGACGGTCGTAGTTTGCCAGCTGGTGACTACTGGTATATCATTGAGGTGAACGATGAATTATACGACAAACGTGAGTTCTATGGCAACTTTACATTATACCGATAATCGTTAATAGTTTTCATAACTAAAAAGAGCTGTTCAGCAATGAACAGCTCTTTTTTATTAAACTCATCGTAATTGAGTACTTGCCTATCTATTTGTTTAGTAAAATTGCTATGCAAAGTAGTGCTGAGAATATCGCTACTAAAAGGGTAGTGGAAGCAGGTACTTTTATTGCTAAAAATACTGTAAAAAGTACTAATAGCACGTTTATAGCAAGTACATAACGAAAAGTAATAGGCAGTTGTAACTGATAGTGTAAGCCATTGGCTAAACCGGCAAAGATAAGGGCTAACCCTGCACTGAAAAACCAAAAGGCTTCTGCCGAAAGTTGGTCGTATTTCTTGAAACTAAGTGCTGAATGCGCTATGCCCAATAGCATAATTCCAATAATAGCAACCGCATAGAATGTTTTCATTGGTACAAAAGTTTATAATTACTTTGCAAAGATACTAATTAATACCATAATGCCAAAAATACCAATAATGCCAAATCAATGACGGTGTGAGGTGTGAGCCGCACAGGCGGATAAAATTAGTAAATGAGTTAATTAGCAAATTAGCAAATGGGGGCGGGAGAATTAAATAATGTAGATTTAGAGAGCTTATAGAAAAGACGAACAAAGAACGAACAATGAGTGGGTCTACAGTGGGTCTACAACGAACAAAAGACGAAGGAGACCTCCCCCTAACCCCCTCCAAAGGGGGAACTAAAGCGACGTAAAGACGAAGAAAAGACGAAGAAAAAGTGAAGAAAAAGTGAAGGTAAGTTAAAGCTAAGATAGGGATATTAAGAAAGTTCGGTTGTATTTATCAATGTAAAAAAAAGGGGATACCTTCGCTTTTGCGTTGGTATCCCTTTTTTTAATATATTTAATGATTAAAAATCGATAGAGGTATCGTCTTCTCCAGAGTCTTCTTCTTTCTCCTTGCTACAATCTATTTGGATTTGTACATTCTGAGGAGCGGGGAATGCTGCTTTGGAAACAGCTAAGTCAGCATCGGCATAACACTTTTTCATATAGTATCCCCAAATAGGTAGAGCCATTGTAGCCCCTTGTCCATAAGCCATACTACGGAAGTGTACTGCACGGTCTTCGCCCCCTACCCATACGCCTGTTACAAGATTAGGCACCATTGCGACAAACCAACCATCGCTGTTGTTTTGGGTAGTACCGGTTTTACCAGCTATGGCATTGGTAAATTGGTAAGGATAGCCAGTCATCACATTTTTATATACAGCGTTGTAGCTATCAGCTCCTTTGGTACGCAATCTCGCCCCTGAACCGTAGCGAGTAACACCTTCCAAAAGATTTACTACCGCACGAGCTACTTCGGCATTTACTACATCGTGAGTTTCAGGAGTATTTTCGAAGAGTACTGTACCGTTTTTATCTTCAATACGGGTAATCAGTACAGGTTTTACATATACGCCTTCATTAGCAAAAGTACCGTAAGCACCTACCATTTGGAAAACAGTGGCATCGGCAGTACCTAAGGCGATAGAAGGAGCTTGAGGCATATTGGAAGTAATCCCTAACTTTTTCACTAAGTTAATGACAGGAAGAGGACCTACTTTATCCATTAAATTCACCGTAATAGAGTTCACAGAGTTTGCTAATGCATATTTGAGAGTCATCATCTTACCGGTAAAGTTACCTGTGGAGTTGCGCGGACACCAAGCTTGCAGGTTACCATATTTATGAGCTTCTACACAAGTTTGTATATCGGGCAGCTCTAAACAAGGAGAATAGTGGAGCTGGTCAATAGCTGTGGCATAAACAAAAGGTTTGAAGGTAGACCCAGTTTGGCGAGCTCCTTGTATGACTTGGTCGTACTGGAAATGTTTGTAGTTAATACCACCAACCCAAGCCTTGATATGCCCTGTTTGGGGTTCCATAGACATCATTCCTGTGCGCAAAAAAGCCTTGTAGTACAGTATAGAATCGCGAGGGGTCATTACAGTGTCTTTCTCACCTTTCCAACTGAATACGCGCATATCGGTCTTTTTATAGAAAGAGTCGCGGATTTCCTTTTCGGAATAGCCTAAATACTTTAAGTGAGCCCAGCGATTAGAGTTTTTCATTGCCTTTTCAATTAGGGCTGCGTACTCATCTTTTGAGACCTTCACGAAAGGAAACATAGGGTTCTTTTTAGGGTTATTTTCGGCGTCGAAAGCCTTTTGTAGTCGTTGCATATGGGCTTTAACGGCAGCCTCAGCGTAGGCTTGCATCTTAGAATCGATAGTAGTGTAGACTTTTAGTCCATCGAGGTATAAGTTGTGCTTGGTACCGTCTGGCTTAGGATTGTTTTCAATCCAAGTTTTCATATAAGTGCGCAAGTATTCGCGGAAATAGGTAGCCAAGCCGTCGTTATGGCTCTCAGGAGTGAATTTAATTTTTAAAGGCAGTTTTTGTAGAGAGTCTTTTTCCTCTTGAGTAATGTAGTTGTTCTTTGCCATTTGGGCAAGTACTACATTACGCCTATTGGTGACGCCTACTTTATTTTTCACTGGATTATAAAGAGCGGAGTTTTTAAACATTCCAACCAGCATTGCCCCCTCTTCTATCTTGAGGTTTTTAGGTTCTTTATCGAAGTAAATTTTGGCAGCAGAGCGTATACCATCGGCATTGTTATTAAAGTCGTAGACATTAAAGTACATTGCCAATATTTCTTCTTTGGTATATTGTTTCTCGAGACGAGTAGCAATAACCCATTCTTTTATCTTTTGAGTATAACGCCCTAAGCCTCTTTTCTTTTCTTTATGGAAGAGCTGTTTAGCTAACTGTTGGGTAATAGTTGAAGCCCCTCCTCTGCTACCGAAGAAAAACATTGCGCGCAAGGTGCCACGTACATCGATGCCTGAATGCTCATAAAAACGTTCGTCCTCGGTAGCAATAAGCGCATCGACTAATGATTTGGGCAAATCTTTAAACTTAATAGGGGTACGATTCTCGTCTAAATAGAATTTTCCTAAGGATTTACCATCGGCGGTAATTATTTCGGTAGCCAAATTGGTTTCGGGATTTTCTAAGTGTTTGAAGTCAGGCATCTCGCCTAATAGTCCCAAAGACGCTGATAAGAACAGCAACATAATTGCTACAATTCCACCAGCAAAGATATACCAAAACCATTTTACGACGGGGCTTATACCCTTTTTGGTTTGACTATTGTTTTCTGTGTCGTTTGTTTTTTTCATATCTTATCTATTAGTTTATCAATGAAAGGTTACTTTCTGTTTTTTACTTCCTCAACTCTTAATCCTACTTCAGTAATTCCTTTGAGCACAGGCACGCCGTTGTTATCGCCTATTTTTCGCATTGCTTGTTCTATTTTTATGAGATATTTACCTTTAGTAGGAAATGTGAAATTCTCTTTATACCACAATTTACTCTCTTTTACGGCTGAATAGCCATAGCCTAACCATTTACCTTCGGGGGTAGCCATTTCGTACTCCAAAGTGTCTACAATTACTTTATTGCTGTTAGGCAATTCCATTTTAGTAATGAGAAACAGATTGCTGAACTCATAATGTTCGTCATTTCGGAGCATTATAAAAAGGTTCTTCTTTGCTACTGTGTCGTTTTCTTCTAATTCAAAAAACATAGGTTTATGCTGTTCCCAACCATTGGGTAGGGAAACATATTGGCTATATTCCACCCCACTATGGCAAGAAATAAGCAAGGTAAAGAAGGTTAGCAGGCTAAGAATTCTCATCTTTTGGTGTATTGTCGTTATTATTAACTTTTTGTTTGTTTTTATAATTAGGGTTCTTTTTGTTATTCCCATTGGTATAATGAGTATTTTTAGGTTTCGCTTGTGGCTTTTGAGCTTGTTTTTCGTTTGCTACTTCTGCATTGTTATTGTTTTTCTTAGCTCCTTGATTGGACTGTGATTTCAGTTGTTTAGAGGAGTTATTATTGTTACTTTGAGCAGATTTAGCATTCTTTTGACCTCCTTTATTGTTGCGTTTGTTCTTTTTACGCTTAGGAGTATCGAAACGGGTGATGCTATCTTCTTCTACCGGAGCGAGTTCGATGCCCTCATATACTGAGGTACTCTTACGAGAAGACAAATCCGTTACAATGGCATATTCTTCGAGTTCCTCGATAGGTTCGCCGTTTTTATTGATTTCTAAGATTTCTTTTACACTATCTACAGATAGTTTGTGCCAAGTAATAGGGTTTTCATCATAAGTGAACCACATTAATCGCTTAAAGATGTCTATCTTTTGACAAGTAGCCATACCGCGTTGTGTATGGAGTTTTGTATCGGTTCTTGGGAAGTCTTGCAGAGCATCTAAATAAGTATCGAGCTCAAAGTTCAAGCAACATTTTAGCTTACCACATTGCCCTGCTAATTTCTGTGGATTTAAAGAGAGTTGCTGATAGCGGGCTGCCGAAGTAGAAACACTTCTAAAATCGGTAAGCCAAGTAGAGCAACACAATTCGCGCCCACAAGAGCCTATACCGCCCAAGCGAGCTGCCTCTTGACGGAAACCTATCTGGCGCATTTCTATACGCACTGAAAAGGCTTTTGCCATATCCTTAATGAGTTGGCGAAAATCTACGCGTCCTTCAGCTGTATAATAGAAAGTAGCCTTAGAGCCATCACCTTGAAATTCGACATCTGAGATTTTCATTTCGAGTCCTAAGGCAATAGCCAGCTCGCGTGATTGTTTTTGTACTTCAATCTCTTTGGCACGTGACTGTTGCCATACATCTATATCGTGCTGATTGGCTTTGCGGTATACGCGGGGCAAGTCGCCTTCCCAATCTATTTTTCGCTTCTTCATTTGCGAACGCACCAACTCACCTGTGAGCGTTACTACCCCCACATCGTGACCTGAGGGAGCTTCGGTAGCTACGACATCGCCTATTTGCAGAGGGAGCTTGTCGACATTGCGGAAGTATTCCTTCCGACTGTTTTTAAAGCGTACTTCCACGCAGTCGAAAAACTCTTGTCCACCAGCTAATTGAGTATTAGCAAGCCAATCGAACACTGAGAGCTTTACACTCCCAAAGCTACTGGCTCGACAGTTGGATATACACCCTTTTTTTGTATGATTGATTGTGCAACTATTGCAACTCATTTTTCTGTTTATTATGTTAATAGTGTTTAGGTAACATACTACCTCAATCGGCAAAAATACAAAAAAATATAATTAGAGCAACAATGTTTAGTGATTATTTTCTTTATTTTTAGGATTATTACCTTAATATAGTCTGTTATTTTAGGTTTATAGACAGTATTTCTAAAAGAGATTTTACAGTAGGAATTGGAGGGAGGATTATATTTTTAGTTTGGTTTTTAAATCTGTTTTTTACGGCTTCGGCGGTAGTTTTACCTATACAAAATATCTGTTGTTCAGCAGTAAGGGTATTGCACGAGCGGTAGCTTTCTACTCCCGACGGACTGTAAAAGAGAATAGCACTTGCGTTCTCTTTTATCTCAATAGGAGTATATTCAGTTTTATAAGCGGTGATTTCCTTTACTTTTAAATTGTTTTCAACAAAGAAGTTGGGGAGGGTATTAAGGCGTTGAGTACCTGCAAAGAATGCGATAGAGGTAAGTTTTTTTAAGGAAGTTAAGTTTTGCTGTAAATGTTGAACCAAATCAGAGGCATAGTGGACAAAATGCAATACATTAAACCCGTTTTGAGTGAGTAGTTGTTGAGTTTGCTCACCTACACAAAGAACAGGAGTCTCTTTTAAGGTAGTTGCCAAAGGGTGTTGTGATAGGTTCTTCACTGCATTTTGACTGGTAACAATGAGCAAGTCGTAGGGTGGTGTGAGGCTCATTGTTATAGGGCTTACAGTGATAAAGTTGTGTTCGATAAGGTGTATAGGAAGAACTGAAAGGATTGCTTTCTGTTCTTGGGATAAGACTTTTGTAGAGACGATGGTTTTCATATTTGTTATTTAATAAAAAACTCGGTGAGTATTGCTACGCACCGAGTTTGGTAAAGTTAAAGAGGGGTTCCTTCGTTGGTTTTGAAGCGATACTCTAAATAAGTATAGGCATCGCGCGGTAGGATTTTTATCCATCGCTTGTATTTCAAGAACCACTTGAAACGGATAGAGCTAAATAGCCCTTTGGTTAAATAAGCTGCTATGAAAGGGTGCGCATTTAGCACGATACGTCCTTTATAGGCTTCCTCCTTAATAATGCTTTCAAGTTCTATATTGATTTTATCAATTAGAACGATAGGCGCTTCGATTTCGCCTTCTTTGCTTGGATTCTCTTCTTTTGTTTTGATGTTTAGTTCTTGGCGCACTCGCTGGCGTGTGATTTGTATCAGACCGAACTTGCTGGGAGGCAAGATTTTGTGTTTAGCACGGTCTTCGGCCATTTCATTGCGCAAGTGGTCGAATAATACACGGCGGTTTTCGCTATTGCCCATATCGATAAAATCGACGACGATGATACCACCCATATCACGCAATCGGAGTTGTCGTGCGATTTCGGTAGCAGCGATGAGGTTTACGGATAGCGCGGTGGTTTCTTGGTCGTTATTTTTATTAGAATGGTTGCCACTATTTACGTCTATCACGTGTAAGGCTTCGGTGTGTTCTATTACGAGGTAAGCTCCTTTTGGCATCGATACGGTGCGACCGAAAGCCGTTTTGATTTGTCGTTCGATATGGAACTTTTCGAATATAGGCACTGATGAGTGATAGAGTTTTACGATATTCTCTTTCTCAGGAGCAATTTCTTGTACGTATTTCTTTATCTGTTCATAGAGTTGCTCATTATCTACGTGAATACCTGTAAAGGAATCGTTGAACATATCGCGGAGGATAGCCCCCGTTTTGTTCACTTCACTCATTACCTTAGAAGGAAAAACCGCTTTTTGAATTTTTCGGCACATCAAAACCCAACGATTGAAGAGACTTTGCAAATCCTTGTCGAGTTCCGCTACTTTTTTACCTTCGGCTACGGTGCGTACAATCACACCAAAACCTTTGGGTTTAATGCCTTGCAAGAGTTTACGCAAGCGTTCTTTCTCGGCTTTACCTTCTATTTTCTGAGAGATAGAAATGCGGTCAGAAAAGGGAACCAACACGAGGTAACGACCTGCGATAGAGAGTTCTGAGCTGATACGAGGACCTTTGGTGGAGATAGGTTCTTTTACTATCTGTACCAGTATAGGCTGATTAGGTTTAAGTGTTTCGGCTACAGAACCATTTTTATCGATATCGGGTTCTAAGGGAAAATCTTTAAGAGAAAAGTCTTTTAGTTTTCCAGAGATTACCCATTTAAGGAACTTCAGTAGAGAAGCTAATTGAGGGCCTAAGTCGTGATAATGCAAGAAGGCGTCTTTTTCGTGACCTACGTTTACAAAAGCTGCATTGAGCCCTTGTATAGGTTTGCGCACCTTAGCGAGCATTATATCTCCTACTCCTAAGCCGTTAGTATCTTCTTCTTTATGAAGTTCGATGAGCCTACCGTCTCTGAGCAAAGCAAAATCTACGTAAGAGGAACCAGAACGAATGATTAATTCTTTGTCCACTTTGTTGGATTTTAGTTAAACAATACTACTTTAAAGAGAAAAAGTAGTTAAAAACTACTTTTTCTTTTTGTGGCGATTAGCTCTCGCTCTTTTTTTGCGTTTGTGGTTAGCCACTTTATGTCTTTTTCTTTTTTTTCCGCTTGGCATAACTTAATTATTTAATATATTGTGATTTATTAATACAATGTTATTTTTTCGCTTTTTTATCAGTTTTAGCTACTTTTACCTTAGCTTTAACTCCTTCAACGAATACTTTTGCAGGTTTAAAGGCAGGAATGTTATGAGCGGGAATTTTCAAAGTGGTATTCTTAGAGATGTTACGTCCAGTTTTTTCAGCTCTAGTTTTGATAATAAAGCTACCGAAGCCTCTAAGATATACGTTTTGACCACTTTCTAATGTGTTGATTACTTCGTTCATAAAGTTTTCAACCGTTAGTTGAACGTCGTTTTTATCAAGACCCAACTTGTCGGAAATCTTTGATACAATTTCTGCTTTTGTCATCTTTATATTGTTTTTATTAATAATATTCTCTAAATCCTTTCAGCGTGCAAAGGTACAAATTAATTATTTAATAAACACTATGTTAGAACAACTTTTTTTATTTTTTATTTTTTAATATCTGATAATTAGCTGTTTAAAACACTGTTTTCTAATATTTTACGATTAAAATATACTTTTGTCATATTGTGGTAGATTTTTATGTTACTGATTGAAAATAAGTTTTAATGATTATCTTTTAACTGTAAGCTGGGCTACGTCGTGCCAAAAAGAAGGATAGGATTTGCTTACGACTTCTTTATCAGCTATTTCGAGGTTAGTTTTTAGCATCAAAGGTGTGAAAGCCATTGCCATTCGATGGTCGTTATAGGTAGCAATGCTAATACCAGAGCGCAAGTGTGGGCAAGGTGCTAAATGCAAGCTGTCGTGAGTAATACTTACATCGGCTCCTAACTTTTTCAGTTCGGTTTGTAGTGCTTGAAGGCGGTCGGTTTCTTTGATTTTAAGAGTGTGTAAGCCTGTTAAATGGCACTCTAAGCCCATTGCTACACAAGTAACGGCAATGGTTTGTGCTATATCGGGGGTGGCATTTAGGTTACACTCGAAACGCTTTTGCTGAGGTTCAGCTACTTTTTCAATAGTTAATTCATTACCTTTGAATGAGGAGTGCACTCCAAAAAACTCATAAATAGTTTTTAAGGCACTATCACCTTGCAGGCTATGAGGCTTAAAATAAGACAATGAAAGGGTAGTGCCTATGGGCGATAAGGCAACAAAAGCATACCAATAGGAGGCGGAAGACCAATCGGATTCTACTTTCCAACTGTTATGTAGTAAGTTTTTTCCGTTCATTGTGTTTACCTTTATAGTATTGGCTTTGAACAACACTTGCTCTTGTCCTATGCAATGAGCTAAGAGATTGGTAGTCATTTTTAAGTAAGGCAGAGAGGTAACTTCGCCTTCCAAATGCAAGGTGAGTCCGTTAGGCAAAGCAGGAGCGATAAGCAATAAAGCTGAGCTGTACTGACTGCTGACGTTGCCTTGGATATGTACTTCGTTGTTAGTAAGCTTTTTGCCTCTTATATATATAGGTGGAAATCCTTCTTTTTCAGTATATGTAATATCGGCGCCTAACTGTTGTAATGCATTTACTAATAGGTGTATGGGTCTTTCTTTCATTCGGGGGGAACCTGTGAGGAGCACCTCTTTGCCCTGCTGTATTGCGAAATAAGCGGTGAGAAAGCGCATTGCAGTACCTGCGTGATGAATGTCTACAATTTCTGTATGAGAGCTAAGAGCTTGTTGTAGCAGTAGGGTATCATCGGCAGTGGAGAGGTTTTGCACAGTGAGTTCAGGGAAGAGCGCTTGTAATATAAGCGCTCTATTGCTTTCGGACTTGGAGCCTGAGAGCAACAAATGTTTTCCTGACTGTAATGTAGAATGAGGTAATTGTATGTTCATAAGGTAAAAGGTAAAAGGTAAAAGGTAAAAGGTAAAAGGTAAAAGGTAAAAGGTA
>ERZ773004.834-NODE-834-length-17680-cov-18.199887_pt1 | contig 17680 bp, 11 predicted proteins | sample MGYA00580667_ERZ773004 | MGnify/ENA primary metagenome ERZ773004 (study PRJEB29015, sample SAMEA2737963) | human oral metagenome | biome: human oral; feature: human-associated habitat; material: dental | place: China | collected 2123 ... | reverse complement strand
GAGATCATCGCCGTCACCGGCAAGACGCCCTCGCAGCTGCACGAGGAGCAGGTGGCCCGCTTCGGCGCCTCCGCCTACGCCCGGATCGACGCGCCCGCCACCAAGGAGGAGAAGGCGAAGCTCGCGGCCCTGTCCCCCGAGGACGTCACCGCCACCGAGCTCGCCGGGGAGCCGATCATCGACAGGCTCGTGCGGGCCCCCGGCAACGACGCCCCCATCGGCGGACTCAAAGTGACCACCAAGGACGCCTGGTTCGCCGCCCGCCCCTCGGGCACCGAGGATGTCTACAAGATCTACGCCGAGTCCTTCAAGGGGGCCGAGCACCTGGCGCTCGTCCAGGAGGAGGCCAAGAAGGTCGTCTCCGCCGCACTGGGCGGCTGACTGCTCGCGGTCTCGCGCTCGGGCCTGCGCAACCGGAGCTCCGGCGTCGAGATCGACATTCTCGAACGAGATCGACGGTGTCACCGTCGATCTCGTTCGAGAATGTCAATTTGGAAGGTGTGGACACATCTGGAGGGGGCGAACGCGGGAGCGAACGGGATGTCACCATGGTCGCGGCATTTCCCCGCCCCTCTCTAGGCTTGCATGCGTGAGCCACTCGCCATCCACTGAGCCGGCCGACGCAGCCGGTGCAGCCAACGCGGCCGCCACGGCCGGTGCGACTGACGCCGCCAACGCAGCCTCCGACGGCAGCGCCTCCGACGCCGGGCAGCCGCGCCGGGTCCCGACGGCCGCACCGCAGAAGCCGAAGAAGAAGCGCCGGCGCGGCAAGCGCGGTTGGGTGCCCAACTATCACGGGGCATGGGGAATGCTCGTACTGCCGGCGGTGGTCGGCATCGTCGTCGGCGGCTGGAGCTGGATGGACGCCGTCGTCCTGCCCGCCTGGTGGGGCGCCTACTTCAGCTACTGGGTGCTGACCCAGTGGCTGCGCACCCGCAGCCCCCGCAAGCGCGCTCCGCTGCGGACGCCGCTGGCCGTCTACTCGGCGATCACGATACTCCTGGCGCTGATCTCCCTGGCCTGCGCCCCCTATCTCGCGGGCTGGGGGCTCCTTCTCATCCCGCTGGCAGCAGTGGCGGTTCACCAGTCGTGGCGCGGCAAGGAGCGCTCCCTGCTCTCCGGGAGCGCCACCACGCTGGCGGCTTCCCTCATGGCCCTTGTCGTCTACGACCTGGGCACCGGAGGTCGCGGAGGTTGGCTCGGGCTGGGACCGGAGGCGAGCGAGCTGCGCGGCCAGAGCCTGAACGGTTCGCTGACGGGGTGGCCGTGGATGTGGCTGCTCACCGGATTCCTCGCCGCCTACTTCGTCGGCGCAGTCCCTTATGTCAAGACAATGATACGCCGACGTGGTGACCCGCGAATGATCATCGGCTCGATCGGCTTTCACGCCGTGGTGACGGCGGCCGCACTCGGCTGCGCGGTCGCCGGGCTCATGTCCTGGCTGCACGCGCTGGTCTGGGTCCTGCTGCTCCTGCGGGCCGTCGCGCTTCCCATGCTCCAGCGCAGGCGCATGGACAGCGGGCAGAAGCTCGTGCCCGTCAAACTCGTCGGACGCCTCGAGGTGGTCGCCTCCCTGCTCGTGCTGCTCGGCCTGCTGCTGGGCTGACTGGGCCACCCGGGACGGACAGGCCCTTCACACCGGTCACGGCTCAGTCACATAATAGATTTGTGACCCCTGATACACCGAATTCTGCTCCCGTACCCGTTTTCATTCCGGCCTCCGCACCGACCGACGAGCCCGGCTCGTGAACGCTCCGCAGCCCGGCTCCGCCAATGAGGCCCTTCCAGCCGGCTACCGCGGAATCCTGGCACTGCGCGCCCTGCGACTGGGCGCACTGATCACATGCGCCGCCCTCCTGGGCCTGCTCTGCGCCTGGCGTCAGGAGATCAGCCTGCTCAACCCTCACCGGGCGCTCACAATCCTGGCCTGCGTGGTGATGATCGTCGTCGACTGCGCGGCGGCGAGTAGTGAGCGGACTGAGGACAACACGAATAACACCAGGATCGCTGGGATAACAACGATCATCGCGATGACCGAGCTCATTGTCGTGGGTGCGGCGCTCGCGATGACGGTGCGTCTGGCGCGGGCGTGGTGGGCGGACTACCGGGAGACCACCATCACCTCTCCCGTGTACCTCATCGCCGCAGCCGCCCTCATCGCACTCGCTCTGCTCGTCGTGGCCGACATACGTCTGTATCGCGCCCGCAGGCGAATCGGTGCACGACGACGGACGCCCAACGACCCGGCCCGCTGGCGGCGCCTGCGCGAACCCGCCGAAGCAGACCCGGCCCCCGAGGGAACAAGCGATCCCGACGCTCCGCCGAATCCGGCGACTCCAGCGACTCCGCCGACTCCACTGCATCTGCGTTTCCGGAGCAGGGCCCTGCTCGCCGTCGTCGCCCTCCTGCCGATCCTGGCCCTGTCCGCCGCCGCCCTAGTGCCGACCGCCCTGCTCGACCCGGCCACCCGGACGACGGCCCCTGCCGACTCCGAGCCGCCCGCCCGTCCGACCGGCCCGGGCGGAAGCGGCAAGAATGACAAGAACATCGACTGGACCTATAACGTCGGCACGTTCCTGGATGTCGCTGCGGGCACAGCCGGCCCGATCATCCTGACGCCCGAGGGCGTCACCGCGCTCAACGGGGAGGACGGCTCCGTCCGGTGGACCTACCAGCGCGACGCCGACTACGTGAACGGGCGCGGGAACTCCAGGGACAAAACCCTGATCATCAGTCCCGATGCCCGCCACGTCGCCATACGGATGAAGGGCCCGAGTCTGCACCACTCGCACATCGTCGTCTCGGTCATTCTCGACTCCGCCACGGGCGAGGTCACCGCCGAGCACCGGGGCACCGACGACGACTCCTTCCAGATAACCGATTCCCTCGCCGTCGACGGGGACGAGGCCTTCGCACTCGACGGCGGCAGAGTCCTGTGGACAATGCCGGAGGGCACATTCGGGCGGGGGCAGAACGGCTATTCGGGAACCGCCGGGCACACCGCCGTCATCGTGAGTGCGGAGAGGAGCTGCATCACCTCCAATGAGTTCTGCGCAATGACCAGTACGCTCCGCATCGCCCCCGATCACGACCCGACCGCAACCACCGACATCACCCATGTCCTGCGCGATCTCGAGCTGCAGCACAGCGTTGCGGAGGGCATCACGGTCGTGGGCGGCTGGGTGGCGCGCAGCACCGACGAGAAGGCACGAACGGTTCCGGACGGGAGTGCCGAGCCGGCCTGGGACGCGCAGGCGGTGAGCCTCGACGCCGTCGCCCTCGGCTGGGAGTACGCGCCGATCTCTCTGGGGAGCGCGAGCGGCATCAACGCGGTCGCCTCATACGCCTCCCATACCCTGGTCACCGCCGCTGCGCTCGAAAGCCTTGCGAAGCGCAGCAGTATCGACGATCCCAAGGTGAACTGGGCCGAGACGGTCTTCGATCCGGCAACGGACATGGCAACCCCGGCCGTCGAGTCCTCCGGCCTGGCCGCCGCGAAAGTCAGCCTGCGCACCACGGTCGACAACACACAGGCCATAACCTCGGTAGCCATCGATCCCGCCGACGGCAGCGCCGGGACTTCGGCCCAGATTCCACCGGGAACCCTCTTCGCCCCGCAAAGGCACACTCTCTTTCCCGAGGAGGCGGAACCTCTCAATGCGGAACGCTCGGATATCACCGCCCTGACCGCCCCCGGGGCCACGGTCATTGTCCTCAGATCCAAGTTTCCGGACGTCGACGACCCGAAGGTCAGCGTCATCTACGGCATAGCAGGAGATGACTGATGACGAGCCGCCGTCTTTCACGCCTTCGCGCACTGCTGCGATCCACGGCCTGCGTCCTCGCCGTCGTCGGGTGCGCACTGGGGGCGACCGGCTGCGACCCATCCACCAGCAGCGACGCGCAGAGTGGAGCGCCCAGTATCGAGTCTGGTCCCGCTGACCTGGTCGATTCCTCGGTCTCCGATAGCGAGGGCTGGACGACGGGATTGGCCTTATTCAGCGATACCCCGTGGCTCATCGCCACGGCGTCGGGGCCAGTGGCGATCCTGCGCATAAGGTCCGAGGAGTATTCCGGACCCAACGATAAGACCGTTCTGGCCGCGCTCGACCCGCAGGACGGCTCGCTGCGCTGGTCGCTCACCATCACGCCTGCGATTGAATCATTGGAGAGCTCCCCCTCAAGAAACCAGTCGATTCCTCAACGCGCAGCGATGGACAATATCGAATTAGTCGGGTCTCCCGGCCCTGTCGTCACCAGTCCCAACGGCCAATACATCTCTCTCCAGCTCAATTCGAACGAGTCCTCGACAATCGCCGGCACCCGCGCCGGCATCCTGGTTCTGGATGCCGCTACGGGCGAGACGGTGCGCACCCTCGAGACCACCGGCCTGGTCCTGGGGCAGGCCTTGACCGATTCCGACTTGTTCGTCCAGACCGCGCAGGACTATGTGCCGGCGGGCAGCGGCACCCTCGCCGTCGCGCCGTTGGACGAGCCTGAGGCCGAGCCGAGTACCCTGCGCACCGACCAGTGGCTCGTGGGCGCCGCCGCCGATGCCGTTCTCCTGGCGCCTGATGGCCTCTCCGGCTACTGCCCGCCGTGCACCAGCACCACGATCACCGAGATGTCCGCGAGCGGCGAGACTCTGGCGACTATTCCGTATGTCTACCGAATCCTGAGCGCCGGGCGCGTCGAGCGCTACACCGACCCGGCGGCCGCCAATGATGCCGTCAGCAGCCCCGGGAAAGACTTGGCCTGGGCGGCGAGCAGCCGAGAGATCCTCAATGTCTCCACCGGCACCACCACCGATATCACCGGCTTCGCCACCGCCCCCGACCCTCTCATCCTGACCGATGGCCCCGGCATCCTCCTCAACCGCATTGTCGAGACCGAGCCCGACAAGGACGGCTCGCCGCGCTTCGATCAGCACTCGGCGGCCTGGATCGGCGCCCCCGCCGACGGCGGTGCCGTGCACACCGAACCCGTCACCGACGTCAAGGACCGCTACCGAACCTCCAAGTTCGTCAAACCTGAGGACCACATGGACGTGACTCTCAGCCCGACCCCCATGGAGGCCCCATGACCTCACCGCCTGACCAGCCCAGTCAGTCCGTCAAGGCCCGCAGCGACGAGCGCCCGCGGCCGCTGCTCCACAAGCTGCTGACTGCGGCCTCCATTACCTGCCTGAGCGCGGGAGTGGGTTTGACTCTCGTCCCGATCGTGGCGCACCTCATGTCGGCCCTGGGCGTCCGGCCCATCGCCATGCTGGGCGGCGACCTTCCCGGCCGGGAGCGCGATCTCTTCTGCAGCGGCCTCGCCATCCTGCTGAGCTGCGCGGTCGTCCTGGCCATGCAGCTGTGGATCCGGCGGGACCCCTTGACCAGGTCCTCGGCGGGCTCCGCCGCATTCGGCATCAATCTCCTGGACTTCTCCGCCCTGGTGGGCGCCGTCGTCATCCTGGCGGACTTAGCCCCCGCCCACTATCTGGGAGCCCGCTTCCTCATCGTCGGCGGCTTCCTGTTGGCGCTCGGCATCGTGCTCCTACCGCCGAGGCCGCGGAAATGGCCGCCGCAACCTCCGCAACCCGCCGACGACGGCGGGCCGAGCCCGTTGCAGATCTTCAGCCGCACCCTGCGCAGTCTGCGCGATCCGCGCGATCTGCGCAGTCTGCGCGCTCTGCGCAGTCCTCGCCTCTGGATCCGCGTCGCGGCGATCACCGGGGTGATCGTTCTTACCATCGTCTCCGCCGAGGTCTACAGCGCACGGGTATCGCCCACGCGAGCATTCAGCGCCTCCGAGTCGCGTCCTTCGGGCAGCGGGCCGGACCTATTCGCCCGTACCAGCGACTCGGGCACGTGGACCGTCCAGTTCAAGCAGTCGTTGTTCATCGACTATGCCGTCACTGCGGCCGGGCCGATCGCCCTGTCGGCCCCGAAGGAGGAGGACACGTCGGACAGCAGGAACAGCGCAGTATCGACATACGAGTCCCGCCGACTCGACACATTGACCGTCACCCTGCTCGATCCGACTGATGGCTCCCCGCAGTGGAGTCTGGAACTCACCAGTCCCACGAGACTATCCACTGGAGACACCTCACGTTCTGGTTCCTCTCACAATCTCTCCGACTATCTACCCACCAGTTTCCCCAACGAGGACAATCCGGCCATTGGCAGGATGGTCACAGATCCCGACGGACAACTACTCGTCATCCGCCTCAAACCCACCTGGAATAAATCCGCCAAAGAATGGATCACGCCCATTGCCGTCATCGATCTGACAAGCGGCAGAATAGTGGGGAGCGCAGAGATCCAGGGCGAGATCGTCAGCACCGTCCTGACCTCGGACACCCTGGCAATCCAAACCGCGGACGATTCCCCCCTGGAAACCGGCGGAACCATCCTCACCTACTCCTTGAACAGGGAGAATGGTTATGCGGACTTTCAGAGCACAGCGAAGGTGAGCACCTGGCTGGTGGGCGCCACCCGCGACCGCCTCCTGCTATCCGATCAATCGCCGTACAGCATTCACGACCCTAACAGCCCTAAGGAAGGACGGGCAGCCACCGTCACCCTGGCGACCCCGGCCAGAGTAGACGAGGCATCCAAAATCACCGGTGTTCGCAACATCTTCCCGGGCGGATGGGTGGAGCTCCTCTCCGGCCCCGAGCAGCAGACCCGAGAGCTGGTCGATCTCAATACCGATCAGAGAATCGATATCACCGGAATGACGGCCGAGTCTCTGGACACGAATACTGGAAACCAGGTGGAGCTCATCCAGAAGGAGCCCGGAACCAACAACAAGACCACGGTCGGCAATATCAATATCAGCACCCCGGCGACCAGTGCGCCCACTATTGAATCCCCTGACTCCCCTGGTTCAGTTCTTCGGATAACCGACAAAATGAAAGTGGACTCCACCTATACCGACTCGCTGATCACCGATGTATCGCGACAGCGCTTTGATCTCTACGCGATCCCGAAAGAGGCGGATTCATGAGCGACTCTCCCGACAGCGGTGCCGCGAACCCCGAGGGCACCGAGGACACTGCGAACATTGCGAACACAGAGAGCACCGCGAGCGCCCCTGATGCCGCCGACGCCGTCGAGCCTGACACCGGCGACGCCGTCGAGCCCGCCGCCGACTCCGCAACGAGCACGCCCGCGCCCATCCCGGTATCCCCAACCACCGATCTGATGCGCGGTATCCGACAGGGCGCCGCCCTGAGCGCGACGGCCTTCGCATGCGCGGCCTTCCTGGTGCACCGCTACATGGAGCCCGCCATTCCGCCGCCCGGCAAGGGAGGGATGGTGCTTCTGATCTCGCAATGCCTCATCGGGTTCGTCGCGTGGAGAATCGGCCGCAGCCGCTGGGAGCCCACGTCGCGCCTGATGATCTGCGTCCTGACCGGAACCCTCGGGATCGGGGCAGTGGGCGCACTCATCTCCTGGACGTTCTTCTCCATCCGCGGCTCGCGGACCATCACGGGCGGGCTCGCAGCATGCGCCGTCGCCTCCCTGACCATCGCCCTGACCCTCGACCTCCTCCTGTGCCGCAGGGCAGGCGATGCGATTCCGCACCCCAAGGGCGCGGAGGCATGGCGATCCATACCGCTGGGGCGGCGCGGTCGCCTCGGTCTGCTGGGAGCAGTGGCGGCCCTCCTGGTACCGGTGCTGGCCGCCGCGACTCTGACACTGGTCCCGGATCCGGTCACGCGGACGACGGCGCCCGCACAGTCGGACGATCAGCTGCCCGCCACCCCCGCATCCGTGTCGGGACAGGTCGCCTGGCAGCTCGCCATGGATGAGCCCGTCGTCGATATCGCCGCGGGCAAGGCGGGGCCGGTCCTGATCACCGACAACGGACTCATCGGCCTGAACGGGGACGACGGCTCCACACTGTGGTCCTACCGGCACGCCCGCGGCGTCGTCGGGAGAATCGGCGCGCCCGAGCCGAAAGCCAGGAGCCGCTCGTCCACGAGCGACGAGGAACCGCCTGTCATACGTTCGGTGACCAGCCCGGACGGCAGTCGCATCGCCATCGCTCTGGCGATCACTCCCACAATGGGCAGCAGCATCAGGGTGCTCACCCTTGTCCTGGATACCGTCACCGGTCGCGTCATCATGGAGCACGCCGGGAACCGCCCCCGGGAATCCGCCAGTCCCAAGACTCCCGATAAGGGCGGGCGCGCCTACGATCCCGATGAGACGACCCCCACCGACGCCGACGACATCGACGAGGCCATGCCCGCCATTCAGATGACCGACTCGGTGGTCCTCATCGATACCCAGGCCTTCTCCCTGGTAGACGGGTCGTTCATGTGGGAGTTGGACCTGAAGCCGGACTCCGACAAGCGCTACCGCTTCTCCGGGACGGCCGGTCACCACACCCTCATCACCAAGAAAGCCTGCGACAACGGCTATGAGGACGATCCGAGACCGAGCGCATGCGACCTGACTCTCATCAACGACGACGACCCGGACTCCGAGCATCTTCTGGTGGGCGTGGTCGGCAGCCCGGAGGACGGACTCACCGTGGTGGACGGATGGGTCGTGTGCTACTCCGACCGGGACGCCAACGCATCGCGAGCCGACTCCGGCTCGCGTGAGGCCGCCATGGAGGCCCTGGACATCGATTCCCTCAGCGGTGACGTGAAGAAGGCCGTCCCCGAGGACGCGCGCGTCGTCGAGCTCGGGGAGTTCGGAGGCCCGGACCCCTGGAGCTCGCGCTCCTTCATCGCGCTGCGCCGGGCGCCCAAGACGGAGGATCTCGGGCAAGGCCGTGGACTGTCGATCGCAGCACTGTTCGATCCCTCCACAGGCACGCTCACGCCAGTTGCCGAGGGCGCGCAGTACCAGATGAGTACCCATGATCATCGGCCTGCGGGCTGGGCGACGGCGGATACAGCAGTCGCCGTATCGGCTCCTTCCGACTCTCATGACCAGCCCACGGGCTTGGCGCTGACCCGCCCCGACGGATCAGCGGCGGTGACAGTGGAATCGGAGTCCCTGCTGCACGCCGGCGACTCTGAAATGAACCAGCCGCAGGCGATCGCCGCGCCTGGAGCAGTAGTCATGTGGAGCACCTTCTGGGATGCGTGGGACAGCTCCGGCAACGACACCAGCTCCAAGAAGGCCACCCTCATCTACGGCCTGCGCTGACGGATTCAGCGGGGCATTCAGTAGGCTGCCCACGTGACCCAGCAGCGCCCCTCGGAACCTTCCGACCACCATATCGAGTACGTCTCCGGCGACCCGACCCCGGAGGTCGCCTCGGTCCGGGAGGCCGGGGAGGCCGAGGGAGCAGTCTCCGCCGAAGAGGCCCCCTCGGCCGCCTCCGGTCCAGATGCCGCCCCCGCCGCGGAGCAGAGGCCGCGCACTGGTATTCCCCATCAGCAGTCCCGACCGGGCCCCGACGACGACATCATGCTCGCCACCGGCAAGCCCCGCCGCCCCGCGAGCACGCGCGCGGGCGAGACCTTCGTCCAGTCCGAGCGGCGCAAGCAGGAGAAGATCCGCCGTCAGCCGGGCCGGCGCGCCTGGGTCCCCAACCAGCACGGCGCCTGGTCGATGCTGGTGATGCCGGCGATCGTCGGCTGGGTCGTGGGCGGCTTCAGCTGGGTCAACCTGCTGTTCATCCCGTCTTGGTGGGGCGCGTACCTCACTTATTGGGCCTGGTCGCAGTGGTTGCGCACCCGGTCCGCGCGCAAGCGCGCGCTGCTCCTCATCCCACTGGTGGTGTACACCGGATGGACCGGCATGCTCGGGCTGCTGACCCTGGTTGTGGCTCCGCACCTGCTGCAGTGGGCGATCCTCATGCTGCCGCTGTTCGCGATCGCGCTGTGGGAGGTGTGGCGCGGGCGTGAGCGCTCACTGCCCTCCGGACTGGCGACGACGACGGCGGCGAGCCTGATCGCCGCGGTCACCTACAGCCTGGCCGTGCGGGGCGCGGGCGGATTCCTCGGGACCGGCGGCAACGATGCCGGACTGCCAGGCATGAGCCCCAATGGTCAGCTTGTGGGCTGGCCGTGGATGTGGCTGGTGACGGCCTCGACGGCGGCGTACTTCTGCGGGACGGTGCCGTACATCAAGTCGATGATCCGCGAGCGCTTCAACAACCGGCTTCTGGCCGCGACGGTGGCGGCGCATACGGTCGTGGCAGCAGGCGCCGTGTGGCTGGCGGTCGGCGGGTGGCTGCCGTGGATGCACGCGGCGCTCTGGGTGGTGCTGGCGGTGAGGTCCCTGGTCATGCCGCGCTGGCAGTGGAAGCTGGTCAAGCAGCGCCATCGGCCACTGCGCCCCGGGACGATGGGGCTGGTCGAGGTGGTGCTCGAACTGGTCTTCCTGATCTCGATCGCGACCAGCTAACCGGCTGCACTCAGCTTATTCGCCGAGATCGGTCGTACTCCGCGTCGAGATCGGTCCAGTTCCGGCTCGAGATCGGTCGTACCCCGTGCCGAGATCGGTCCACCTCCGGCTCGAGTTTGTGGTGGGTCGGTTGTGACGGAGCCTGATGCGCCTGGTGGGTGCGGTCGTCTTCGATGGTGCACATGGGAGACCGGGGCCTCTGCGGGGCGGTGGCAGTTTTTTGTTGGAATGACGGGCTTTTCCAGTAAGCATTGTGCGTGGTGGTCGAGCTCCCATGTGCAGTGAGGGGGGCCTGCGCACATGGGAGCAAGACCACCACCGCTACTGACAGTGCTGTTCCGCATGATTCCGCGGTTCCCACCGACGCCGAGTGCACGCGAGTGTGCAAAACCCACCGCCTCTGCCGGGCGCGGACATCAGGACAAGGGTTTTCATGCTGAGTAATTGCGGTGACGACCGCCCTCGACGCATGCGGGCATTGAGGTTCTCGACCTTGCTACCGAGTCCCCTCGCGGACCTCCACTCGGCACACGCGGGCATAGGGGCCCTCGACCTCGCCGCCGGACCCCCGAGAACCACCACTCCAGGCGCACGCGGGCACCGGCAGAGCCGGCCCGCAACGGTGCGACCCGACCCATACAACCCTCAGCCCCAAAACATCGCACCCCGCACCGGAATGACCGATCTCGAGCCGGATTACGACCGATCTCGACACGGGTTACGACCGATTTCAGTGCGGAGTACGACCGATCTCGACACGGAACCGGACCGATCTCGACGCGGAAGCGGACCGATCTCGCGGAAAGGAGCCGGAGGAGGTCAGCCGCGCGGGCCCCTCCAGGCGGCCGCGGCGTCGAGCACCCGGTCGTTCTCCTCGCTCGTGCCCACCGAGACGCGCACGCCCTCCCCGGCGAAGGGGCGCACGAGCACCCCGGCGGATGCGAAATGCTCCGCCAGGCGCGCCGTCGCCTCCCCCACGCCGAGCCAGTAGAAGTTCCCCTGAGCATCGGGCACCGCCCACCCCCGCTCGCGCAGCGCCGACACCACGCGCTCCCGCTCATCGACCACCGCGCCCGCCCGCCGTGCGGTCTCGACCAGCGCCTCGGGCCGACTCGCCGCCATGGCCGCGGCCTGCGCCGCGAGCCCCACCCCGAAGGGAGTCGCCACGCTGCGGACGGCGCTGATGATCGTGGGGGCCCCCACCAGGTAGCCCACCCGCATTCCGGCCAAGGCGTGCGCTTTGGAGAAGGTCCGCGACACGACCAGGTTCGGGTGGCGGTCCAACAGCGTCAGCGCGTCCCCGACGGCGGCGTCGGTGACGAAGTCGAGGTAGGCCTCGTCCACGAGCACGAGCACCCGCTCGGGCACGCCGTCGAGCAGTGCGGCCAGTTCGGCGCGGGTCAGGGCCGGCCCGGTCGGGTTGTTGGGCGTGCAGGCGATGACGACGCGGGTGCGCGGCGTGACGGCCGCGATCATGGCGGCGACGTCGTGGCGGCCGTCGGCGGTCAGCGGCACCGTGACGGCCCGCGCCCCGGCGACGGCGATGCAGATCGGGTAGGCCTCGAAGGAGCGCCACGGCACGACGACGTCATCCCCCTCGTCGCACACGGCGTCGAGCACGTGCTGAATGAGGGCCACCGACCCGTTGCCGACGACGATCTGCTCGGCGTCGCCCCCGTGCCGCCGGGCGAGGGTCGCGACAAGTGAGTCCGCGGCCATCTCGGGGTAGCGGTTGGCGCCGGACGCGGCCTCGACCATGGCCTCCAGCACCGCCGGCTGGGGCGGAAAGGGTAGTTCGTTGCTGGAGAGCTTGGCCGTGCGGCCGGCACCGGGGCGCGCCCCGGGCACGTAACCGGGCAGGGAGAGGACGGCGTCGCGGATGTGGACGGGGGTGCCGGGGGTGCCAAGGGCGCCGGGGGTTCCGGCTGGTTCCGTGCTGCTCATGGGCGCATCCTCCCACCGGGACGCGAGGCGGGCACGGGAGCGGGCCGGAGCCACCAGTAGCCGCCTGCGGTCTTCTGTAAGATCCACCTGGCGCACCCGCCGCAGCCCCACGACGCCCGCCGCCTGCTGGTGAGCACCGTCTGCGCTCCGTGCGAGCCCCGCCGCCCGCCGTCGGGAACCAGCAGTCGGGTGCGACGAGCAGCAGTCCGGCAGATGAGGCGCATCGAGGGCGCACAGAACGATCCCGGACGCGACGGGAAAACCGTGCGCAGCCCCGTCTCGGGAGGGTGCGCGCAGCCCCAACCACAGGAGGGCGTGGAAGAATGAATTCATGGAGCTTCTCGTACGTGCGATCGGCAATGCGGCCGGCCTGTGGCTGGCAGTCACCTTCATCAAGGGGATGGATGTGCCGGGCACGCCGACCACGCTCATGACGGTCGTCAACCTGCTCGTGGTCGGCCTCGTCCTGGCGCTGGTGAACTCACTGATCAAGCCCGTGGCGAAGTTCGTCGCCTTTCCGCTGTATGTCCTGACGTTCGGGCTGTTCGCCCTGGTCGTCAACGGGGCGATGCTGATGCTCACGAGTGCCATCACGGACCGGCTGGTCGGTGTCGGGGCGGAGGCGGGGGTCACCCTGGGCCTGCATGTGGGCTCCTTCGGGACGGCGGTTCTCGGCTCGATCGTGGTCTCGATCGTCTCGGCACTGGTGGTGGGCGTGCTCGGCTCGCGCGAGCGGGACGACTAGCGGGGTCCCCACGACTCTTGTCGGCCGGCGGCCCGGGAGCGCGCGCACAGGAAGGCGAGGTCGAGTGATGGTACGGCCGATCGTGATCGGCGTCCTGGTTGTGATCGGGTTTACCCTCTGGGATCTCATGGCGAGGTAGCGACGGCCGGTCGCTCGCGGGACGGCGGGTTGCCGTTCGCGGAAGGGCCAGCAGCTCCAACGCGGACCGATCTCGGTGCGGGGGTGTGGGGTGTCTGCGAGCACCTCATTTATTTTGTTTCTCGAGATCGGTCGTATTCCGCGCCGAGATCGGTCCGGTTCCGCCGCGAGATCGGTTGCACTCCGGCTCGAGATCGGTCGAGTTCCGGTTCGAGTTTGTGGTGGGTTGGTTGTGAGGGGGCCTGATGTGCCTAGTGGGTGCGGTTGTCCTCGATACTGCACACAGGAGACCGGGACTTCTGCGGGGTAGGGGCTGGTTTTTGTTGTAATTGTAGGCTTTTCCGGTGAGCGTCACGTGTGGTGGTCGGGCTCCCATGTGCAATGAGGGGGCTACGCACATGGGAACAGGACCATGATCGCTACTGACTTTGCTGTTCCGCATGATTCCGCGGTTTCCACCGGTGCGGGGCGCGCGCGAGTGTGCAACACCCACCACCCCTGCCCAAGCGACACCGGGATTCACGCGAGTGGACGTCAGGTGTTCGCAGCCCACCACCCCAGGCGCATGCGGGCATCGGCCCGAGAACTGACGGCCGTCCCGGCCGCCTATGCGCCACCTGGCGCACGCGGGCACCGGTACCGCGACAACCAGTCCGTGTGCGGCATCCCCGCACCGCTCCGGCGCATGCGGGCACCGGCTTTGCCCTGCGTCTTGCCGGAGTCGAGAACAACCACCGCCCCAGGCACATGCGAGCATCAGTAGAGCTGGCTCACGGCGATGCTGCCCAACCCATACGACCCCCAGCCCCGAGAACCACCACACCGGGGACCACCACGACCCAGAGTTCCAGATGTCCTGACACCACAATCTCGACGCAGAACCGGACCGATCTCGAGGTGGAAGTGAACCGATCTCAGTGCGGACTGTGACCGATCTCGACGCGGAGTACGACCGATCTCGACGCGGAACCGGACCGATCTCGGTGAAGGGGTCGGGGCGCGCGGGACACGGAGGGGGCGCACGGGACACACGGGATGCACGAGATGCACGGGGCTCCACAGGGCGGCGTCGTGCACCCCGCTGGCGTGCTCTCCACAGGGGCTCGGCGGGATGCGAGCCGATGGTCGTACCGTCGAGGCATGTCTTTAAGCATCGCCTTGGCCGATGATGACGCCGCCACCGGCGTGTCACTCGTTCCCGCCGCCGTCCCCGAAAGTTGGACGGGGGCCGCGTCAAGCGCCTGTCAGACGCAGCTGGATACCCTTCAGACCCTGCTCACCGGCCTCGATCCGCTTCTGGACACGGCCTCCGGCGCCATGACGGCCCTCGATAACGCGAGCGACCAGTGCGGAGCCGTCGGATGAGCACCGCGACGGCATCCCCGCCGACCTCGTCGCAGCAGACGGACATCTGCGACGACCCGGGAGAGGCCCTCCTCGCCGCCGACGAGGCCATCCAGAACAGCAGGGACCCGTTCCCCGAGCTGACCCTGGGGGACGCGATGCCGCGCTGCGAGAGCGACTCGGCGCCGAAGGGCACCTACGTCGATCCGCCGTCCGCGGGCGACGGGGATGGATCGGCCACCCTGTCCTGGCCCGGAATCACCGCCGGGGTCACCGCCGTCGTGTCGGGAGGCGCCTATGCGGTGGACACCGATGCCCTCACCGAGTTCGCCACAGCGCTTACCAACGCCGCCGGATACCTCGATGACGCCCGCACGCACGTCCTCAATGCCGAGGCCCAGGCGCGGGCCGCCATCGCCCCCTCCGAGCCGGACGACGGGGCCTCGGGCGCTTCCTCCTCGGACCCCCAGGACTCCCAGGACGGCGGCTCCGGGGCGGGCGATGGCTCCTCCTCCAGCGGATTCACCTGGTCGGACCCCATGTGCTACTCCGGCTTCGGCAACACGGGCCTTCCCTCATGCGGCGGAACCGTCCAGGCCGGGCAGGGCGCGCCGTCGAGCTTCGAGACCCTGCGCACCAATGCGATCGATGCCGCCACGGCGTTGACGACGGGCCCCGGCTCCCTCCAGGACGCCGCCGACTCCCTGCGCGCCCTCGCCGCCGACGTCACGGCCTGCGTCAGTGTCTACAACGGCGCCGATTCCAGTGCGACGTCCGCCGGTGGATCCGCAGGTTTGAACGGCGTCATGGCCGGGGTCGTGCTCGGGCTCATCGCGACGGCAGCGTCCTCGCCCGCCGGGCTGCTCCTCATGCTCGCGGGCGCCTCTGCGGCCAAGAACCCCGACCTGACCAAGCACGCCGACGGCGATCTCGCCGATGTCCTGGACGATCTCGCGGTCGTCATGTCGGATGAGGACCTGTCGGGGTGGGTCAAGAGCGATCTGTTGACGATCGCGGCCCTGACCATGTACGCCAAGGACGCGAAGACCAGTCATGAGTCGGCCGCCATCGAGACCTACCTGGCCGGCGTCGCGCAGCGGCTCGACCCGGAGATCAGCGAGAAGCTGCCCGACGAGCTCGTGACCGGCGGCGGCCAGACAGTCCCCGCCTCGTCGCTGACGCCGATGGAGCGCGTCGTCTACTACATGTCCGCGCTGTCCTCGCAGGTCGCGGCCAGGCGCTTCGGCGACCCGACCGGTACCACTGTCGCCGTGCGCGGCGGCTCCTCCTTCACCATCCCGCCCTCCGGAAGTGACCCGATGGCGTGGGGTACGCAGGTGCCCGCCCTCAAGAAGGCGGACGGGGCGCCGGCCGAAGGGGAGCAAATGGACCGGCCGCTGGGCACGGCCTCAGACGTCATCCGCTACAGCGACTCGCTCAAGGCGGAGGACGACGACGCCTCCAGCGGTGTCGTCAGCGTCGTGCGCACCACGCACGCCGATGGCACGAACTCGTGGATGGTCGTCGTGCCGGGCACGACCGACTGGGGTCTGGGCAACACCAATCCGCAGGACCTCCTGACCAACCTGCAGTCCGTGGCCGGGGCGCCCAACGACCTGGAGAGCGCCGTGGTCACCGCCATGCGCCGGGCGGGGATCGGTCCGGATGACCCGGTGGGGATCTACGGCCACTCGCAGGGCGCCATCGTGGCGGCGAACATCGCGGCGGATCCCACCATCAACGAGCGCTACAACGTCACCACCCTGCTGACGGCCGGCGGGCCCACAGCCGGAGCCGACCTCCCCGACCACGTCAATGCGCTGCATCTCGAGAACGGCGCCGACGCCGTCCCCGGTCTGGACGGCGCGCCCACTCCGCGCACGCCCACGCGCACCGTCGTCACCCTGGACACCACCGGCTCCAACCTGCAGGGCTACCCGCACGGGGGCGACGTCTACGCCGACGCCGTCGAGGGCATGAGCGGAGACCCCGGGATCGATGCGTGGACTCAGCAGTTGGGGGCGCTCACCGGCACGGGCGAGGAGGGGGCGACGACGAGCGCATTCGTCTTCGACGTCACCCGCAACACGACCGGTGAGCCCAGTCAGTCCGGCTCCAGCTCGAAGTTCTGAGGCGGTGTCCGGGTGGTTCGCGCCGCCCCACCCCGTCGAGGTCGACTTTTTCGCACGAGATCGACGGTGGCGCCGTCTGCCTCGTGCGAAAAAGTCGACCTCGACGCATGGGTGCGAGCGGTGGGGAGCCGGGCTGCGTCGGTGCCCGTCGGCGCCAGGTGAGGCCCGGAGTGGCCCAGTGAGGCTCGGTGGGGTGCGGCGTGGCCCGGCGAGGTGCAGCGAAGGAGCACACGACGAGGATGCATATGACTATGCTTATGTGCATGCCAAGCAAGAACGTTTACGTCTCAGACGCCGACCTGCCCCTGTTCGAGGCTGCCACCGCTTTGGCGGGCAGCCTGTCGGCGGCGGTCGCCGCGGGGCTCAGGCTCTACTTGGCTCAGCATGAGAACCGGCGAAAAGGGAATGACATGAGAACGATCGAGCTCGATGTCGACGAAGAGCGGGTTGTCACGACCAAGCGCTTCTCCGGACGGCAGTTGCTTCGGTGGAGACGGGACGAGGGCATGCGGACGCGCTCGTTCCGGGTATTCGAGACGGCCAAGGGGCAACTCGCCGTCTATGAGCGGGATGACCCGAACTGGGCGGTGCTCTCCAACCCCGATGACGACAATCCGGTGTGGGAGGATCCCAAGACCTGGCGGGGCGACTGGTGGCGCAGGGGCAACCGCGAGTTGAGGGTGTTCGCCTCGGTCGAGGACATGGTCGGTCAACTCCCGGACGAGCTGGTCGACGCCGTCCGGCGAGCGAGCGAGGTTCCGGCGGTCGAAGAGCTGGATATCTGAGACCATCGGCGGAGCGGCCTGACGTCGTCCCGCGTCACAGCCGCGTGGACCGGCGGGCTGGTGTTGTACTGAGCTTCGATCGTCGACGCCGATCTCGCACTTCTGGCCGAGATCGGTCGTACCCCGCGTCGAGATCGGTCCGGTTCCGCGTCGAGATCGGTCCGGTTCCGCGTCGAGATCGGTCCGGTTCCGCGTCGAGATCGGTCCGGTTCCGCGTCGAGATCGGTC
>ERZ773004.826-NODE-826-length-17905-cov-4.333333_pt1 | contig 17905 bp, 13 predicted proteins | sample MGYA00580667_ERZ773004 | MGnify/ENA primary metagenome ERZ773004 (study PRJEB29015, sample SAMEA2737963) | human oral metagenome | biome: human oral; feature: human-associated habitat; material: dental | place: China | collected 2123 ... | reverse complement strand
GATAAGTTCTTAGCGGAGGAAAGAGAATATCAGTATCAATTGTATCTTCCGTTACAATATGCTGAATAATAACTGTATTTGCTTGTTGTCCTTGTCGCCAAAGTCGAGCATTGGTTTGTTGGTACAGTTCAAGTGACCAAGTTAACCCAAACCACACTAAGTGATGACCCCCCTTTTGTAAATTTAGACCATGTCCTGCACTAGCTGGGTGTAGCAAACCCACAGAGATATTCCCTTTATTCCATTCATGAATATCAGTTTCACTTTTAAGAACTGTACTTTTAATCCTAAGTTTGTTCAATCGTTCTTGAATACGTAGTAAATCATGTTTGAACCAATAAGCAACCAACACAGATTCTCCATTTGCGGCTTCAATAATATCTTCAAGTGCATCAAGTTTTTGATCATGTAACTTGATAATTTTATGATCATCAGAATAAACTGCTCCATTTGCCATTTGAACCAGTTTATTTGATAAACTAGCAGCATTTGCTGCTGTTACTTCAATTTCGTTAGAATCAGAAATAACAGATTCCTTTTTAAACTCTTTATATCTTTTTGCTTCTGCGTTTGTGAGATGGACTGATTTTTTCGTTGAGATTAATGTTGGCATTTGAAGATAATCCATTGCTTTCATAGAAATTGTGATGTCATCAATCTTGTCAAAGATTTGACACTCTGCATAGTCCATTGGAATATATTCATAAACCACATTTCCATTTCTGCGTCCCTCTCTAAAATACCGACTTCGGTATTCTCCAATAAAACGACCCAAACGGACACCACCATCTATGACTTTGAACTCCGCAAACAAATCCATCAATCCGTTGGAACTCGGTGTGCCTGTTAAACCTACCACTCGTTTCATATAGGGGCGCATGGCCATAAAAGCTTTAAAACGTTTTGATTGCCATGATTTGAATGAACTTAATTCATCAATGATAATCATATCCCACTTGAAATAAGGATGACACTGTTCAACTAACCAAGAAATATTCTCTCGATTTACAATGTAGATATCCGCATCTTTTTGGAGTGCTTCTTGTCGTTGTTTGGGACTGCCTACAATTTTTGAATATCTCAAATGTGACAGTTCTTGCCACTGCTCTATTTCGTCACTCCATACTGTATTTGCGACCCTAAGTGGAGCAATTACCAAGACCTTTGAGACCTCATAGCGGTCAAACATTAGTTCGTTAATGGCAGACAAGGTTGTAGCTGTTTTTCCCATCCCCATGTCTAAAATGACTGCAGCATAAGGAGTTTTTATGATGAAGTCTTTAGTGACTTCTTGATAGTCATGCAGTTTCAATTTCATCCAATATTTCCTCAATATCTTTCTTATTATCTAAAACATAAACTCGAAATCCTAAATGTTCAAATAACTTATGCCGTGATACCTGCAAAGCTCTAGGATGTTGATTAGGTGCTTTTACTTCCACCAAACCAAACTTGCCATTGGGTAAGAATACCAATCGGTCAGGTACTCCTGAAAAGGAAGGTGATACCCACTTTGGACAGATACCACCACGCTTTAAAACCTCGTTTGCTAACTTTTGTTCTATCACTTTTTCTCTCATACTTGTCCTCTCATCAGATTTAAATGGTGGAGGTCTAATGAGGTCATATCCTAAACTTTCCCTATATACTTTTTCTTAGTTAAATTTCCTATAGAGATAGTTTTAGAAAAGACCATCATTGACTTACACTAAACAAAGAAATGGAAGTCGTGGAACTTAATCCATAAACTTTTTGACCATACTTCACAAATTATTTTTCACTGAATACTTCAACGACTTACACTCCAAAAATACTTGATTTAAAATCTAGTGGAGATACACCCTCACTTGTGTAAGTCATTAGTTTAGAAAATCATCGTCATCAGCTTTTAATGATAACCCCATAATAAAATTCCCTTTATTAGTCCGTTTTCGTTCATAACCAGCTTGATTAAGTGCAGCATAGAAATCAGTTGTACTTCGTGTGTATTCTAAATTTTGAAGGCAATATGCACGATACTTACTGTACAATTCTCCTGATTTCTCACTTAATTTTTCACCCACGACACAACTTTCATTGATGAAATGCCCCAACCAGTCATTAGCTTCACGGTAGGATTTGACAGAATTTATTACTGCTTTTGGAACTGATGTTTTAAAATTTGATTTGATGGCTTTTTCCGCTCCTTCAATAATCCACGATAAAATTGCTGGCCCAGCGTTATCGTACAGATAATCCGCAAAATTCTTGATATCTGAACGACCACTAATTTTGGCATTAAATGGAATAACAACCAAACGTCGCCAAGTTCCATCATCGCTCGCTCCAACTTTTGGTAAATGATTCGTATAAAGTACCAGCGTATGAGATGGAACAAAATGGAATGGATCCTTATACTTCTTTTCTGCTTGAATTTCGTCAGTTGAGGTAATTTGCTTCACCACTGCAGTATTCAATCTCATTCCTTCTGCCATTTCAGAAGCAATAACAAGACGTTTCCCTTTTAACTCAGCAAGTTCTGGACTCACATTTCGTTTATTATTCATGGTTAAAGCATCTGCAGATAATTTGCCAGAATAGCTTCCGAGTACCCTTGCAATTGTATTCCAAAAGGTTGATTTCCCATTTGCTCCTCCGCCATAAGCGATAATCATATGTTCTTGATAGACTTTTCCGATTGCTGTCATACCGATGATTTCCTGTACATAATCAATCAACTCCTGGTCATTACAGAAAAAAGTAGCTAAAGTTTCCTTCCATAATCCCAAGCTTTCATCACCTGGAGAAACAGTGGTTATCTTAGTGATGTAGTCTTTTGGGTCATGTTCATGGTAATCCCTAAGTCCATTTCTTAAGTTGTAGGTAGCGTTAGGAGTATTGAGCAACATATCGTCCTTATCAAGTTCTGATAAATCAATGGCTAGCATTGGTTTTGCAGTATTATGAGTTGCAGTAATATAGCGATAATCTCTTCGCTTCATAACAAACTGATAATAAGCTTTTGAGGAAAGATAAATAGAATGAAGTTTTTGTTGAATCGGTGTTTCAATCACTTTAGCAAGAGGTTTACCACCTTCACGAACTACTGATTCATCAATTCCGGAGTTGACTAACTCTATAACGGACTTTTCGTATTGTTCAAGAGCATCTGCTAGTTGAAAGTCCATAAACTCAAGAACCTTTCCTATGGCCAATTGTTTATCTTCTTTCCAATACTGACCATTAAAAGTTAAATAGTCTGTCGCATTTGTATAAGCTAACAAATCACCATACTCTCTAGCTAATACTCCAGCTTCTCCGATATCAGAAAAATCATCCGGTTTTAAAGAAGGCCTATTAAAGGTATCTGGCGAAACATAATCATCTGAATCTTTAATAGTCTTATTGTAAAATCGAACCGCGCTTCCCCAGATTGTGTCTAGTTCAGATTTCTCTAATGGCGGTTCACATCTAGATGCCTGCTCATCAAAACCACTTCTTGCTTCTTGTGTAACTCCTAATCTTTTAAGAATTTTAGCCGCAAAAACTGACATGGTTGAATTTCGACTTCCCTCAGCGATAGGTCCTTTAGGTGGTCTATAAAAGTCAGCATCAAAATCTTCTTCTAGCTCTATAGAATTAAGTTGAAGTAAACCTTCGTCGATAGTCATCCAGGAATCATTCCATATGACTTTTGCATTTGGATTGCCAAAGAAGAACCTTGCTGCATCTTTTGCATTATCATCAAAAAATTGATACCTATTCGTGAGTTCTTCTTTCATAGCTACATAAGCTTCCCTATCGTTTGTTTCTTTAATTGGGAAATAAATATGAAATTTTGGACGTGCTATCATGGCACCCTTAGACAACATATGATTTCGGCTAGTAACTAGAGCAAAGTCATAATCAATAAAGATTTCTTTAATGTTCTCTTCTGTAACCCACTCGTTAGGGTTATCAGTCTTGTCATTATCAATATCCATGACAATAACATCTGATTTTATAAAATTTGAGTTTGAGCGAGTATGATTGGTAAACTCTGCACCTACATGATCGTATTGAACTGTATTCAATAATGATTTGTCATCTGTTATTCTGACTTTGTTGGGATATACAGTACTTGTTTGGATACCTGTCTTTCCAGAATGACATAACGAAAATTGCATCCGTAACTCCTCCTTAATCTGCTAAAAAATCGAGAGTCTATTTCTCTTTATATCTTTATAGGTAAAATTTGCCTGCTATTTTCCGGTTCAGTAGAAATTTATTTCAAAAAAAAATTACTCTTCCTTTATATGTCAAAGGGAGAGTTTTCTTTGTTTTAAATTTTTTATTAATTTTTTAAAAAACCGGAATTCAATCATCTCATTTTACCTATAAAGGTGTAAGAATTAGAAATCGAATAGAAAAATATTTTTGAAATCCGGAAATTCTAAAGTGATTCTTACCTATAAAGATAGGAGGATGTGAAATGACAAAAGAACAATTGATTGAACACGATGAACAATTAGTAGATACACTAACTGCCATCAGTGTTATCTCAAAACAACTAGCTAAAAAAATTAAAGAGGACGAACAATATGAGCAAAATGAAACAACTGAATGACTTATTAAATGAGATGAAGGAATCAGCAAAGTGCCAGTTAAGAATTATAGAGGAGTTTCAAAAACTACTATCTGAGGAAAACACTACTTCAAATCACGAAAAGTTTATGGAAGAACCAAGACATGTTACCCTTGAAGAATTACGTGGTGTACTTGCTACAAAAGCTAGTGAAGGATTTAAAGATGAGATTCGAGCTTTGTTAAAGTCATATGGTGCTGATTCACTTTCAAAATTAGATCCTAAAAACTACTCAGCTTTAATGGAAGAGGCTGGAGGTATTGGTATTGACTAATCATGCTGTATTATCCGCTTCCGCTTCTCATCGATGGCTAAATTGTCCACCATCAGTAAGATTAACTGAGAAACTAGAAGATAAGGTTTCAACGTATGCATTGGAAGGAACAGACGCCCATGAATTGTGTGCCTATTTAGTTGAAACTGCACTTGGACGTAAAGCGCGTGATCCTACTGAAAACTTAAAATTCTATAACGAGGAAATGCAACATTGCGCAGAAGAATATCGGAACTATGTAGTTGAACAGATAGAAATTGCAAAAAGATATTCTAGAGATCCAACCGTTCTTGTTGAACAGCGACTAGATTTCTCCAAATGGGTTCCAGAAGGTTTTGGTACAGGAGACTGTATTATTGTAGCTGATGGTTTGCTACAAATCATCGATTATAAACACGGTCTCGGTGTACTGGTTGATGCTGACCATAACCCCCAAATGATGTGCTATGCTCTAGGTGCTTTAGAAATGTTTGAAGGCTTATACAGTTTTGATAAAGTGACAATGACTATTTTCCAACCACGAAAGAACAATGTTTCAACATTTGAAATGGACAAAGAAAAACTACTGAACTGGGCTGAAATTGAACTATCTCCTAAAGCTGAACTAGCTTTCAGAGGTGAAGGAGAAATGAAATCAGGAAAACACTGCCAGTTCTGCAAAATAAAAAGTATCTGCCGCAAACGTGCAGAAGATAACCTAGAACTTGCCAAGATGGAATTTGTTGATCCTGCTACTCTCAGTAATAAAGATATATCGGAGATTTTACCAAAAATTGAACTATTGATAACATGGGCTAACGATGTTAGAAATCATGCTTTAAATCTAGCTACAAATGGCCATACAATCCCAGGTTACAAGCTAGTTGAAGGACGTTCTATTCGAAAATTCTCAGATGAAAATAAAGTAATTCAAACAGTAACTGCTGCAGGATTTGACCCCTACGAAAAGAAACTACTGAACATTACTGGGATGACTAAACTACTTGGAAAACAAGCCTTTAATGAGCTTCTTGGTAATCTAATTATAAAACCAAATGGAAAACCTACACTCGTTCCAATTGATGATAATCGTCAAGAAATGAACCTAGCAAAAACAGATTTTATAGAGGACTAAACTTATGACAACAAAAGTAATCACAGGAAAAGATACACGTTTTAGTTATTTAAACGCAAATGAACCCAAAGCTATTAATGGCGGTAAACCAAAGTATAGCGTGTCACTCATCATTTCAAAAGATGATGTTCAAACTATTGATAAAATTAAAGCAGCAATTGAGCAGGCCTACAAAGAAGGAGAATCTAAACTAAAAGGAAACGGAAAATCTGTTCCATCCCTAGAAGTTTTGAAAACTCCACTTCGTGATGGCGACTTGGAACGTCCTGATGATGAAGCTTATCGCAATGCCTACTTCGTAAATGCGAACTCTCCACATAAACCTGGTATTGTTGATGCTAACCGTCAAGAAATTATTGATACTTCAGAGTTATATTCCGGTATCTATGGACGTGCCAGCATCTCCTTCTACGCTTTCAATTCAAACGGAAATAAGGGAATTGCTTGCGGTCTTAATAACCTGCAAAAATTGCGCGATGGTGAACCTCTGGGAGGTCGTACAAGTGCTGAAGATGACTTCGCTACAGACGATGATGATTTCTTAAACTAAGAAAGGAGATATGAAAGATGATTTTTTCAATTTTTATGACTATCTTAATGGCAGTTTGGCTATTTACTGGACTATATGCTGCATTTATGACAATTCGAGATGATATCCGATCAGAAAAAGAGAGAAAACAAAAAATGGTGAATACAAATGACAATAATTGAATTTCTATGGACTGTTGCATCTTGTCTCACAATCGCTTTACTCAGCCATCTTTTATATGTTAGTATTCGTAATGACATCAGATATGAGAGAGAACGATTCTTTAGTCGCAGAAATAAACACTAAAATTTGGTGGCAGTTTTTTCTGCCACCTTTTTATGAAAGGATGAATTATGCAAATTAAAGAACTATCAGTAGACATAGAAACTTATTGTGATGTAGACCTACGGAAAACTGGAGTTTATCGCTATGCGGAAGATGAATCTTTTGAAATCCTTCTTCTAGCAGTATCTATCAATAGTGCTCCTGTAATTGTTTATGACCTAACTAAGGATGAACTTCCAAATCTCATCCTACAAGCCTTGCTTGATGATACAGTCATTAAGTGGGCTTTTAACGCAACATTTGAACGCATTTGCCTGTCTAATTGGATTAAGAAACATTACCCAACATTACTTACTGAGAACTTTTTATCCCCAAACTCTTGGAGATGTAGCATGATTTGGTCTGCTTACTTAGGATTGCCCTTGTCACTTGAAGGTGTAGGTACGATTCTTAAACTTAGTGAACAAAAACTAAAAGTTGGGAGTGAATTAATTCGCTACTTCTGCCTTCCTTGTAAACCTACTAAAATAAATGGTGGTCGAACACGTAATTATGAGAATCACGCGCCAGAGAAATGGAAAAATTTTATCGAATATAATAAACGAGATGTAGAAGTTGAACTAGCAATCAAGAAAAGGTTGCAAAACTTCCCTGTTCCTGACTTTGTATGGGATGAGTACCATCTTGATCAGAATATCAATGACTGCGGTATTGGAGTTGATGTTGACTTTGTCCAGTCAGCTATCAAAATTGATTCAGAGAGTAAAGCAAAAATCCAAGAAGAATTAAAAGCTTTAACAGGTCTTGAAAATCCCAACTCCGTTCTACAGATGATTGGTTGGTTACGTGAACACAATATAGAAACAGATTCACTAGATAAAAAGACTGTAAATAACCTTTTACATAAAGTTGATGAAAAAACTGCAAGGGTTCTAAAATTACGTCAGCAAGCAGCAAAATCAAGTGTATCCAAATATCAAGCAATGATGAATTGTGTTTGTAAGGATGGACGAGTAAGAGGAATGTTCCAATTCTATGGAGCAAATCGTACTGGGAGATGGGCTGGACGATTAGTGCAACTTCAAAATCTACCCCAAAACCACTTAAAAGACTTAAATGAAGCAAGATTACTTTTTAAAACTGAAGATAGTGATACTGTTGAACTTCTCTATGATGTTCAAGACACACTGTCACAGCTTATTCGAACATCTTTTATTCCTAGTAAAGATAAGAAATTTATCGTTTGTGACTTTTCTGCTATTGAAGCTCGTGTTCTATCCCATCTAGCAGATGAGGCGTGGAGAACTAAAGTTTTTAATAAAGGGGAGGACATTTACTGCGCCAGTGCCAGTAAAATGTTCCATGTTCCAGTACAGAAACATGGAGTTAATGCACACTTACGTCAAAAAGGAAAGATTGCAGAGTTAGCACTAGGCTACGGTGGTTCTGTAGGTGCTCTTAAAGCAATGGGAGCTATTGAGATGGGATTAGCCGAAGAAGAACTACAACCTCTAGTTGATTCATGGCGAACAGCCAATCCTAACATTGTCCTTTTGTGGTGGGATATCGATAAGGCCGTCAAGACTGCTATCAAGGAACAAACTGAAACGGAGAGTCATGGAATTCTATTCAGTGTAGAAAAAGGAATGTTATTTATTACTCTCCCATCTGGACGAAGATTAGCTTATGTGAAACCAAGAATTGGGGAGAATCAATTCGGAGGTGAATCGGTAACTTATGAAGGGACCGGTTCTGCAAAACGATGGGAAAGATTGGAAAGTTATGGTCCAAAGTTTGTAGAAAACATAGTTCAAGGAATTAGTCGAGATATACTAGCCCATTCGATAAAACAACTAAAAGACAAGAAAATCGTTGGCCATATTCACGATGAGCTTATCATCGAGTGCTTGCCAAAGCAAAATCTAGATGAAATATCTAATCAAATGTCCATTTCTCCAATCTGGATGAGAGACATCAATCTACGAGCTGAAGGGTATGAATGCTACTTTTATCAAAAAGACTAAAGAAAAATCTGCTACCTAACTAGATAGCAGATTTCTTTTATTATTGGTTTAATTCTCTGTAGACTTCTTTAGCCATTTCTTGTGCTTTCTTAATAGCTTCATAACCTTGAGTTTTTTTCATTCCTATTGTAGAAATAATATCTTGTTTTGCGATATCCATATTCTCATAAATAAGTCTTAGAATTTGACCATATTTCTTATTTCGACGTTCTACTTCTTCAATCAGTTCACGAATTGTTTCTAACATCATAATAATCTCTTCGTGAGAGTCTACTCCAGTAGGATCGAAACCTACTTCTTCGTTATTAGACATTTTATCCAACATCTCATCTAAAGATAAGTCATTACTTTTCGTATAACGATTAAGATACTCGTTAACATCCATATTGAAGATTTTTATGACATTGTCAAAATCCTCAATATTAACTGGTACAAAACCTACAAGTACAGCTTTCCCATAAAACTTAAATGTTTTTAAGTTGTTAGGATTGATATCTTTGCTCTGTCTCATCTCTTTATCTCTAATGACGAAAGGAGCGAGAACTTGATTAAGTCCACAAGGTACATCGTTATATGCCTTTTCATTTTCATATCTTGAAGGGTTATACTTTGATTGACTATGGTTGACTGGATTTGTCATTTTTTGACCTCTCATTCTTTGACCAGCAAAGAATGAAGGTATGACAACCAACTTTTATTAAATTTGACCTCATAAGCAACATCCTTTGCTTTGGGTCAGCTAACTTCACAAACTGAACTGTTGGTCCCAACCTCCACCTTTGAAGTTAGTGGCCGTGTCAAGGGCAAGGTTTTAGTTGGGTTTTGACTAATGAAAGTGGTTACATGGATATTTCACACTTTATTAAAGTTTCGTGATATAATAAAAGAAAACTAGAAATTCCGAGTAACTTACTTACACTACCATTGTAATTTAATGAGGTCAAAAAGTATTTGCCCTCTTTTTGACCAGTTTTTGACCTATTTTTTCATAAAAAGGAGAATATTATTTGCAAGAATTTAATTTTTCCTCGTACATAAAACTTCTATTACCTGGGATGACTACTTTAAAGCAGGGTCCACTCGGTATAACACTACTTGAGCCATTATCTAATTTTAACGGTACTACAACATCTATAGATGACCGAAAAATTACTCGCCTTGTACAAAGAAAAATAGAAGTCGATAATGCTTTTATTCAAGCATCAAATGATGATGATCTCATCAAATCAACACTAGAGAATTTTGAAAAGAATATCTGTGTCGACCTCCGCATACATAACAAACAAGATATTTTTGAAAATATATTAAAATGTATCAATAATGATTCAGAAACTTCTCCAAAAAAGTATGATGAACTAGCAACATACTTGGAAAATGGACAAGAAGTTGAATTCTTGGCTTATTCTTTTCTATATGCTCTTAACAAGACTAATAAGATGACTGAATCTGCACCTAGAATTGATGATATTGAACTTTTACACCAGGTTCATAATAAATGTCCACTCTGCCAAAAACCATTAACACGTCAAAGAAAAGATACTACAATCCGTGCATATAAAATAGTAGATATATTCTCTTCTGATCTTGACAAAGATACTGCAGATAAGTTTAGGAGTTCAATGACTCCACCAGCTAACTTAGATTCATTTGAAAATAAAATAGCACTATGTATCCAAGACGCTGAAGAATATGAAAACTATGCTGATATAGATGAATACAAAAAACTACTCTCTATAAAACAAGAAATCCAGAAGTTAGCAGAACTTCAAGACATTCTAAATAGTGGAAATATTGAAACAGAAATTACAGAAGTTTTAGATGCGCTAAATGACTATACTGGAGATTTAGACTCTACAACTCTGAACATGACTGCACTTAAACTGAAACAGAAAATCCTACCTGAACACAGTGTTTTAAAAGGAATTGTTCAATATCACGTACTTACTTATTTCTCATACATTCAAGATATATTTGCTGAAAACAGTAATTTCATAATAATTCAGTGTGATATAAAAAAAGTTTTTACTCAATTAAATACCAACAACCTTTCTCAACCAGAGATAGTAGAATATCTTGCCAACTGGCTATTAAAACAATCAAAGCTTAATAATGGACATTTAGACGCCTGTAAAATTATTGTGTCCTATTTTATACAGAATTGTGAGGTGTTCAATGAAATTACCGAATAAAGCAATTTCATATAAGAAAAGTGTATTACCACTCTTTCCTATTATCTTAGATACATTGAATAATAGTTACTACTCTCCAAGAGAACTCTATCAAAAACTCAATAAAAAAATAGACAATATCACACAATTTACTGATGCTGTGACTTGCCTATATGCACTTGGTAAAATCGATATGACTGAAAATGGGGTACTATACTATGTTGAAACAAATTAGTTGCGATAAGTTTTTAGAAAATGGACACATTAGAAAACCAATAGAATTTCATCCAGGATTAAATACAGTCATGGGGGGAGAAAATGCTGCTAACTCAATTGGTAAGTCTACATTTCTTCTTATAATCGATTTTATTTTCGGAGGAAGTGACTATGTAGAAAAAGCCTATGATATCATAGAGAATGTAGGTCATCACACAATCAAATATGAATTTGTATTTGATAATCAATCATACTACTTCTCTCGTTCAACTGATAATTCAACTAAATTTCATAAATGTGATGAGGACTATAATTTAATTGAACTTCTTGACAAGGATACCTACTGTAATTTTCTAAAACAAAAATATAAGATGAATGAACCATTCATTCAGTTTAGAGCATCAGTAAGCCCTTTTATCCGGGCTTGGGGTAGAGAAACTATCGATAATAAAAAGCCCTTAAAAGCTGCTAAGGACTCTCCAGATAAACAAGGCATAGATACATTATTACGAATGTTCAATAGATATAGTGAAATAGAGCAACAGAAGGAATACATTGAAGAGGCAGAAAAACGTAAAAAAGTATTTGTTAATGCTCAAAAATACAAGTTCATTGCTACAGTTCAGAATAAAACTGAGTATAAAGATAATGAAAAACGGATTCAAGAACTGGAACAAGAAATAAATCAGCTAACAAGAGAAAGCGATAATGGTTTGGTTGATTTAGATTCTATCCAAGCTCAACAATTAGCGGATCTTAGACGACAGCTATCTGATGCAAAACGCCAGCGTACTAGCTTGTTGTCACAAAAACGAAGCTTTGAGGCAGAGCGTAATCCTCAGAAACAACAATTTCAAAAAGATTTTGAATCTCTACAACAGTTCTTTCCTGAGATAAATATCAAAAAGATTACTGAAATTGAAACTTTCCATCAGAAACTGACATCAGTTTTGAGCGCGGAATACAAAGAATCAGCTAAAACTATACAAAATCTTATTAATCTTACTACTGCTCAAATAAATCATTTAGAGGAGAAAATATCCCAGATTAGTAACATATCTAACGTTTCACAGTCAATATTGGAACAGTACGCTAATTTACAGCGAGAAATCACTCAACTTAGGGATTCTAATGAAAATTTCAAATTAAAAGAAAAATTGTTGGATGAAATTCGTTCTTTAAATAATGCCTATAATCAATTAATGAGGGCCATCCTAGATGATATCGAAAATAAACTCAATTCAAAAATGTCTAGCATAAACGATAAAATCTATAATGGTACTAAAACAAGTCCAAGAATATCATTGAAATCAGCAAATTCTTATGACTTTTATACACCTCAAGATAGAGGAACTGGATCTGAATACAAAGGACTTATTCTTTTTGACTTAGCGATGCTTCAAATTACTAGCCTTCCAATAAATGGTCATGACTCATTCTTCCTAAAACAAATTCAAGATGAAGGTCTAGAGGGTATCTTGCAGTGTTATCTTGAACAAGAAAAGCAAGTATTCATTACTTTTGATAAAGAAAAATCATATTCAAAAGAATGTCAAGAAATTCTAAGACAAACTGAGGTACTTAGGCTATATCCTAATGGTGGAGAACTATTTGGTAGTTCTTGGAATAATAAAAAAGCAGAATAGATAAAAAGGTTGGCGACTCACTTCAGAGTTACCAACCTTTTATCTAAAATTTTGATAATAGTTCCTGATCCAATTTATCATCTAAATATTTTTGATAAATATTAGCTGCATTTAGCTTCGCAACCTTAACTGACGAAAGTCCTAGATTATTTAGCAATTGCATATCAACTTGAGCAAAATTTAAAATTGTATCATTTTCAGTAGGCATTAAAAAATAATTTACTATCTCAAGATTATTTTTATCTGCGAATTCTCGATAAGCTAAAGCATATAAGAATTGTTTCGTGACATCACCAACACCTGGATTTCCAGCTACTGATTTTGTACTAAATCTTAGATTATAATATTTACCATCAAGAATAAGCAATCGTTTATTTACTACTGTGATAATATCAGGAATCAGAGTGGCAGTTTCAAAAACATCTTTATTATTTTGGGTCCACTGCGGCTTATCGATAATATTTTTGATTTTAGTATTTTTAGTATTTGCACCAGTTGGCTCTAAATCTAAACCACCAATAGTTACATCAAGTTTATCGTTCAATACATTGGCACAAGCTTTTTCCCAAATTCCTTGAAATGAATTAGTCCCAAATAAACTTGCATATTCGTCTCGTTCAGCTTCATATTTTTGTGATACATAGCTAAATAAAGCTTTTAGAAGAAGTTGTTTACGAGTATTAAACTCTTGACTCAGTTCTGACTCTATCATATATAAAATAAAGTCAATATCACCTAGGTCAGTCAATTCCTCATCTGTAAAGTTAGTCAATGTCAAATCTAATAAATCAAGAAGACCATTTAATTCTAATGTTTCTGAAATACGGCTAAGCACAACCTCGTGAAGTTTCTTTATGAAATTATCGTCTTCAACAACACTTCGCCTATTGAAATAATCAATATAAACAGGTCTGTTATCTGAGAAAAAGGCAAAACTATCATTTACCGTTTTATCCCAAAGAATCTCTCCATTACCATTCATTTCAACTATACTATGCTGATTTGAATATAAACCATTTTGGAAATAGTCCTCCAGCAAGAATAAACTAACTGACAAATCTCCATAAGCCACTGATTCATCTATATCGTTCAGACTATAAATTACCTGTTCTCTAGTGCTTTTAGAGTATTTTTCAATAACTTTTATAATCTGCTTAAACTCAGTGCTCTGCTTAGCAGTAGGATTCTCTTTTGGATTTACTTCAATATATTTAGGAAAACAATACAAGATGTATGATTTTACAATAATTAAGCCAACAAATTTTAATTTATATAAAAATTCAGTAGAATTAGGATCTATTTCTACAACATCAGCTATATCATCATCAATATCAGATAAATCTGCTTTAGAAAGTTCAACTCCCTTCGGAGACCTTACTTTAGAAATAACATTCACTCGCTTTAAACGAGTTAAAACATCTGTAACCACTTCTTTTTTGGCTACTTCATTTGGAAAGAGAAGGCTACCAAATTCCTCAAAGCTATAACCAAATTCTTCTCTACAATAAATAACTTTCATTATTCTTTACCATATTTAGATGGATCATAAGAATGTAACAACAAACTCTTTTCTTGGAAAATATCAAATAAGGACTCAATATTAGTCACAAGTTTCCCATCAGAGTCAAAATTTGAGTCAAATTTAGAACAAATTTGAGAGTATCTAGTTAAACCAGTAGCAAAGAGTTGACCTCTTCGTTGTTTTGCAGCATCATCAAATAAATACATGATGACTTTATTTTTAAATACTCTGTTAAAAGTCTTGCCATCCATAATGTAACTATCTTTTGGAGCAATACTCTTCGGATTAACAAAGAAAGGACCCAACAATTTATCTTCATTAATTTTGAATTTATCAGTTGATAGCAATTCGTTGATTGACTTACGTAATTGATTCCAATTCAAATCATAGTCAGTTGAATAAGGAGAAACTTTTTCATCATTATCATCAATTCCAAAATATTCAAAATCCCAACGTCTCTTAAATGCAGTATCCATAGGAAAAACTCCTTGGTCAGCACTGTTCATAGAAGACCAGATAAACAAATTATCAGGAAGTTTGATTTCAGTTAATGAACTAGGTTCAAGTATTACACCATTGTCTCTAAACTGTTTAATGATATATTTCTTCATATCTTCAGATAAATTAATAGCATACTCACTAATCCCATTACCCCTATCTAAGAGTTGGAATACCTCTCCGAATACCGCTGAAACATTAGCCCTATTTATTTCCTCTACAATTAATAAATAAGGATTTTCAGACTCTGAATTTAGCAATGCCTTAACTAAAATGCGCATGAAAGGTCCTGGAACATATTCGTATGTGATTTTTTCATCATCGATAGGTACAGGTTTATAAGTTCCAACGAATTGACTATAAGAATAATCTGGATGGAATGTTACACGTTCATATTCGCCACCATTAGCTAGCAATTCTTTTCTTTGTTTCTCTAATTCATAACTTTTACCAGTACCTGGTGCACCAAAGAAAATTCTATTATAACTATATTTACCTTTTTCCCTACAATTTGAATTTATTTTGATGTCCAAATCAAAAATAGTCAACAAATTTTCATCTTGATTAACTACTTTATCATTAACATCTTCTTTAGTACTAGAATTGGTTAAATACCAAAAGAAATCTGTTGGAATATTAGATAATTGTAATAATTGTGATATTTGAAAATTTAATTTTAATTCAGAGCTCTCTGGAATAATTTTAAAGGCATCTAAAATTTTAATTTTATTATCATTGTTAAGCTGAGAAACGAAGATTTCTGGGTATAGAATATGAAAATATTTTTTTACCCAAATTCTTTCATTAAAAAAGTTAACTGCATGACCATCCATAAAATTCCATAAATCTTCATACTCATTAAGATTTGAAACTCCATTATTGGAATCTATATAATTACAAACGTTCTGTACAAAGCTAATAAAATCATCCTTATTCCAATTAACAGGTATGGTATTACTCTGCTTAGCACTACCAAAAATATTATAGTCAGGATTATCACTCAGATTATATGCTAAAGAATCGTCTTCTTTCTTTCCAAATAGCTTAGAACTAGAAAAATTACTTAGTTTATCTACAGAAAACTTAGCCAAAAAATTTGTACGAGTATCACTTAGTTTAGAATTAAACTCAGCAAAATCATTGCTATAATCTTTCTGAACTATATATTGTAAATATTTAGCTACTGCTGAGAGGCTGTCAATCAGATAATGATCATCTGAAATTATAACTGGATTTTTACGATTTCTTATTAATGAGTTCAATCCGTCATATTCCGAATCTCCTTGCTGAATAATTTCAACTAAATTATCTCTATCAGAAATTTTTAAAATATCATCAGCATTAAATGCTTTGACATTATCGGTTACAAATTTCGAAAGTGATATACCACCCTGTTGAGCTGATGCGAATCGAAAAGAATTCGCATTTCCATTAGCTTGGGAAATTCTAAAAACTATAGCAACTCCAAAGCCAAAAGGGGGGACGTTTCTATTCCAATATACCCATTAGGTATCGAGAGAAACGTACCCCCTATGCGTATGTGGAAATAGATTTTATTTCCATCAACTATCATTTTAACACACCCAACTTTATTGCTTACTTTTATACTTACCCTCTAAACAACAAAAAGAGTTGCAATCAAGGCTTTTCAAACTCCCTTTCGTTACAAGGTTTTTACGCTTTTACAAGCAAAGCTACACACTCAACATGGTGCGTTTGAGGAAATAGATCCACCGGCTGGATTTTCTTCAATTCATAGCCCAACTCTTGGTAGAGTTTGATATCACGCGCCATGGTTGCAACATTGCAGGAGATATAGGCAATGCGGTCTGCTCCTGTTTGGGCGCTTGCTTTGATAAAGCTTTCGGTCAAGCCCTTGCGTGGAGGATCAACCAAGATTACAGTGGGTTGAATACCTTCCTTTAGCCAGCTCCTCATTGCATTTTCAGCTGTATCACATACATAGTGGGCGTTTGAGATATTGTTTAGTCGGGCATTCTTTTTGCTATTCTCTACTGCTTCTGGAATCACTTCAACACCGTAGACTTCCTTTACATGTTTCGCAACAGACAATCCAATCGTTCCAATTCCTGAGTAAGCATCAATCACCACATCATCTCCTTTTAATTCTGCAAAATCAATGGCTGTCTGGTAGAGTTTCTCTGCCATTTCAGTATTGACCTGATAAAAGGCTGGTCCAGAGATTTGGAAATCATTTCCCAACATCTGGTCGGTAATGTAGTCCTGACCATAAAGTGTCCGCCAGTCCTTACCGAAAATCGCATTGGTATTTTGGTCGTTGATATTTTGCATGACAGACACAATCTCTGGGAACTGCTTGATGATTTGTTCAATCAATTGCTCCACTCGGAAAATTTTAGGACGTGTAGTCACTAAGATAACCATGATTTGTCCTGAATAGTGCCCACGACGCACAACGAGATTGCGAATCAAGCCAGACTGTTCCTGTTCATCATAAGGTTTCAAATCATAACGACGGAGTAAGTCACGTAGGGCTACTACAACCTGGTCGATCACTGGATCTTGGATAAAGAAATCTTCTAGAGGCATGAGATCATGCGAATTCTTACGGAAAAAGCCAGTTTCCAAGACACCATTCACTCGACGAACAGGCACTTGCGCCTTATTTCGATACTTGACTGGATTTTCCATACCCAGCATTTCAGCGACCTCTACATCTCTAATGCCAGCAATCTTGTAGAGACTGTCTTTGACTTGCTTGGTTTTAAACTTGAGCTGCTCTGGGTAGGCAAGATGCCCCAAATCAGCAATTCCTGAACGTAGATAAGCCAAATCTAAATCTTGGTTACGATGAGGTGATTGAACAAGGTATTCTTCAACCTTCCCAAAGCCAATCTTTTTAGTGACTTTAAGGACTCGCATAAGAATTTTCTCAGTCGGAAGAGCATTCTCTACAAAAAAGACCAAGCCATCAACCTTGGCAACTCCTGCCCCTTCATGGGTCAAATCAACAATTTCAACTTCTACAATATCATTTTTCTTTA
>ERZ773004.824-NODE-824-length-17939-cov-26.961921_pt1 | contig 17939 bp, 10 predicted proteins | sample MGYA00580667_ERZ773004 | MGnify/ENA primary metagenome ERZ773004 (study PRJEB29015, sample SAMEA2737963) | human oral metagenome | biome: human oral; feature: human-associated habitat; material: dental | place: China | collected 2123 ... | reverse complement strand
CCGCACCCCGGCCGCCCCGCCCAGCAGGACGCCGGCCCCGCCGCGGGGGCGCAGCAGGGCGTCCGCGCCCACCTGGGCGGCCAGGCGCCCGGCGATCTCGGACATGGGCGCCAGGAGGGGCAGGGCACCGGTGTCGGTCGCGACGGTCTCGTAGGCGATGGATGTGACCCGCTCGGAGAGGAGCTCCTCGGCCAGGGGGCGGTCCGCGGCCAGGTGGAGGTAGGTGAACAGCAGCAGGTCCGGGCGCAGGAACCGGTACTCCTCGGCGACCGGTTCCTTGACCTTGAGGATGAGCTCGGAGTCGGCCCAGAGCGCCGAGGCGTCGTCGACGATGGCGGCGCCGGCGACGACGTACTCCTCGTCGGGGATCGAGGCCCCTTGGCCGGCGCCCGCCTGGACGGCCACGGTGTGCCCGTGCCGGACGAGCGCGTGAACGCCGGCCGGCGTGACGGCGACGCGGAACTCGTTGTCCTTGATCTCGGTGGGAACACCGATTCGCATGGTTCTACCTCCGGGGTGGTCGTCGTGAGGGGACGGGTTGACGCGTATCGACCGGCACCGGCGGCAGGGCCGCCGAGCCCTGGGTCAGTCGGCCAGGCGGTCGGCGACGCGCTCGGGCACGCGGTCCGCCTCGGGCCGGCCGATGAGGTCCTCGGGGACCTCGGTGGAGCGGGAGATCGCGGTCATGGCGTCGCGGGAGACGACCTTGACGCGCTCGCGCGACCTGGTCTCGCCGCCGGTGACGACGACCTCGCCGTAGTCCTCGCCGAGCTCGCGCTCGTAGGCGTCGAGCAGCTCCCAGCCCTCCCAGTTGGTGAAGGGGACGCCGCGGGACTCCAGCAGGGCGATGAGGGCGTCGTGGCCGACCTGGGTCTCGTCGTCGGTCCCGGCGTGCAGGAGGCCGGCGTTCGCGTCGGCCACGAGGTTCGTGATCGTCTCCTGCGCGTCGGACTTGGTGGAGCCGATGAGGCCCACGGGGCCGCGACGGATCCAGCCGGTGGCGTACAGGCCGGTCAGCGGCTTGCCGTCCTCGCCGAGCACGCGGCCGCCCTCGTTGGGCACGACGTGCCGCTCGGCGTCGAAGGGCAGGCCCTCGATGCTGCTGGAGGCGTAGCCGACGGCGCGGTAGACGGCCTGGACCGGCCAGTCGCGGAACTCGCCGGTGCCGGTGACGCCGCCGTCGCCGGTCAGACGGGTGCGCTCGGTGCGCAGGGCCCGCACGTGACCGCCGTCGTCGGTGAGAACGGCCGCGGGCGCCTGGAAGAGATGGATGTGGATGCGGTGGGAGGCGGTGAGGTCCTCCGGCTCCTGCATCGCGTAGCCCTCGAGGGCCTTGACGACCTGGCGCTGCTGGTTGGAGGACTTGAGTGCGGCCTGGCTGCCCTCGTCGTACTCGAAGTCCTCCTCATCGACGAGGACGTCGACGTCGGCCTGTTTGCCGAGCTCGCGCAACTCCAGGGGGGTGAACTTCACCTGGGCGGGACCGCGGCGTCCGAAGACGTGGACGTCGGTGACCGGGGAGTCCTTGAGGGCGGCGGCGACGTTGGCCGGGATCTCGGTGGTCATGAGGTCGTCGGCGTGCTTGGCCAGGACTCGCGAGATGTCCAGGGCCACGTTGCCGACACCGATGACCGCGACCTCCTTGGCACTGAGATCCCAGGTGCGCGGGTGATCGGGGTGGCCGTCGTACCAGGAGACGAAGTCGGCGCCCCCGTAGCACTCGGGGGCATCGACGCCGGGGATGTCCAGGGGGGCATCGGTGTCGGCGCCGGTGGAGAAGATGATGGCGTCGTAGTGCTCGTGGAGCTCGGCCACGGAGATGTCGCGGCCCACCTTCACGTTGCCGATGAGGCGGATGTCGCCGCGCTGGAGGATCTTGTAGAGGGCGACGATGATCTGCTTGATGCGCGGGTGGTCGGGGGCCACCCCGTAGCGCACGAGGCCGTACGGCGCGGGCAGCTGCTCGAACAGGTCGATACGGACCTCCATGCCCGACTTCGAGAGGATGTCCGAGGCGTAGATGCCCGCAGGACCGGCTCCGATGACGGCGACATTGAGGGGACGTGCGTTCACTGTTCTTCGTTCCTGGCAGAGGGGGCGTGGATGCGGCACCGGGACCGGCGGACCCGGGCGGGGGACGGCGGCGGGGCACCGCGCCACAGTCTATGGAGGAAGGCCCGCCTCACCCAGGGCGCGGACGACATCGTCGCTTTGAGGCGCGTCACGTCGGCGCGATCCCGGTCGATGGGTTCGGGACAACTCCCCATTGCCCCGAGTCGGGAGCGGGCCGACCATCAAGGGGCCGTCGCAATGGCCGGCCCCGTTCCAGTACGCCACAGGAGCAGCATGCGCCGCCGCACATTTCTCACCACCGCCCTCGGCGCCGCAGCGGGCGCCGGCCTCTCCCTCCCCGGCGGGTGCACCGCCACGCGCTCTCACAGCTCACCCTCAAGCACGGCGAACCCGAGCGCGCCGGTGCCGACGCCACCAAGCCCCACGGCAGCGCCCACCGACTTCGGCACGGAGCCGCTCTGGCCACCACCAGGAGTAGTCGAGGAGGACACCCCGGTCCGGGAGGACGAGTGCCGCGTCATGTGCGCCCGCGGCCACTGCCTCACCGGCAGCATCAATGCCCGTTACCTCCCGGATCGAACGGACCTCCGGGGAATGTGCCCGGTCATCGTGGACCTCAGCGGTCCCGACGTCTACGCCGTGCTCCCCGACGACTCCGGGACCAGTTACCGCACGTCCGTTGTCACGTTGATAGAACCACCGGAGGAGACGGCCACGCCGAGCCCCGGGGCCGTCACGATGCTCGCCGCCGGGCCCTCCGCTCTCGACGACGATCACGCCTACGTCATCGTTGGCAGGAATGAAGGAGCGAGAGCAACCGACGGCCCGACGGATTTGAACGGCTCCTTGACCCTGCTCAAGATCCGGTTGTCCGACGCCGACGTGGTCTCCAGCGCCCAGCTCTCGACCGGCTTTCCCATCTATTCGCTCACCACTCGGAATGGGCCGAGCGGGGGCATCGCCCCCACCTCCGACGAAAGCGCCCTCATGCTCACGACCGGTAGTGACCCTTATCTGGCCATCCGGTTATCCATCGCAGATCTATCGGTCCAATTCGACGCGCATTCTGTTCTGACGGGAACCTGCCGGGGGGACCTGGGGGACGAGGCCGTCTGCACGGACAAAGACAGTAATATCACATCAGGCACCACGATAGTCACTCTGACCGACGGCGCTCCCCACGAGGTCCCCAAAGGGGATACCCCTCGATTCGTGTGCGAACGATGGCTCTACTCGAGTCGATACGAACCTGGGGGCCTTGCAATGGTCATGACCGACTTGGGCACCGGCGAGGAAGTCGTCCTCACCGGATACCCCGGCACTTACTCCTCCCCCGGGACCACGACGGCAGACGGAGGATACATCATTACCTGCGCATCGGATCAGATCGACGTGCGCCCGCCGGGGTCGGCCACAGCAACGCTGACCTGGACCACGGCAGAACGGACAGTGCCCGCGTCGGGACTCGTGTACGGAGCCAACCTCTACACACGTTCCGCATCCGGCAGGATCAGCGTCACCGACCTGGAATCAGGAAACAACATCAAGAACCTCCAGCTCGACAAGGTCCAAGCAGGAGGGGGCATCAACGCAGTCACCCCCTATGGGATCAGCAACGGATACTGCTTCTACCCCGCAAGCGAATGGGCGGAAGACCCCGCACCCTCCTCAACAGGAGCATCATGACTGGTCAGGCCTCGCCTCACGGCTCTGGGAGATGCTCCCGGATCAGAAGAAGTCCACGTCCCCGCAGCCGAACCTTGATGCCGAGCATCGAGAAGCCTGCCCCCGTTCTCTCCCCCCGTTTCCGTCCCCGTTCCAGGAAGCCATAGGAGCGCCATGCGTCGTCGCACCTTCCTCGCCACCGCCGCAGCCACCACCGCGGTCACCGCGGCCCTGCCCGTCCTGGCCGCCTGCACTCATCAGACTCGACGGCCCAACCGCTCCGCTCCGGCACCACCCCCAGGACCCGACTCGGCTCCCACGTCATTCGCAGAGCGGCCCACATGGCCGACAGCGCAGACAACGGACACCGACGCCGTCATCACCGCCGCCCGCGACCGCTATCTGTGCGGCGGTGCCAGGATCAAGGAGGCACTCGACGTCATCACCGGCGGGTGGTGCCCCGTCGTCGTCGACGTAGGAGGCCTCACGACCCACGCAGTCCTTCTGGATGAGAACGGGTCCTGGACGACCAAGGAGGCGGAAACGGTTAGTCGCTACAGCATGGGCAAGGACCCGCGAACCGCGCTCACCACGATCATGATGGGTCCCGCGCTTCTCGACGACGAATACGCTTATCTCACCATAGGCGCCCTCATCCTATCCTCCCCGAGCACCGAGGACCCTTCATCGTACGATCATTCTCCCGAGGGCGCGACCTGCCCGGTTGTTGTGGCCAAGGTCCGCCTTTCCGACGCCTCCATCACGAACGTCGCAACAGTTGCCGAGAACTATTCGGCCGAGAACGTCGAGAGCATCAGATTATCTTTTTCCGCCGATCGGAGCTCCCTCATCATGACGGGAGAGGGAGAAGGAGACGAATCGTCGGCGACTCAGCCCCCCGAGAATTACATCGCCCTCCGCCTCAGCGCTGCGGATCTGTCGGTCGAGCTCGACGCGCGCTCCATCCTGGAGGATCAATATATCACCCATATCAGCTTCTACGGTCAGGCCATCGGCTATAAGCCCGCAACCGCATCGACCTCGATCATCATGTTTCTAGGCAACGGCGAGCACGAAAGCACTGGAGGAGCCCTCCCGATCATCGTGAGGGACGACTGGTACTACTACAGGGCCGACACCACCGACGAGCAAGGCTTGACGAGACAAGGCCTGACGAGAAACGTCTCCTCCGGTCAGACCGTTGTCCTGAAGGACGACTGGGAGAACGAGGTCAGGTGGTGGCCGTCCATCTCCTCCGATCAGCAGGCGAGCCTTGCGTTCAATCATCAGTACGGTTCCGATCCCTCTTTGTCCGTGCGCCTGCCGGGAGCCGCCGCACCGGCGCTGAAATGGACTGAGAACGAACGAAGAGTACCGGACGGCGCGTGCGTCGTCGGCAATATCCTGTATTCATCCTACCACCTCGATGACTCCGGGAGCAGCACGATCGATCATCTCGATCTCACGTCGATCAGCACAGGCGAGGAGATCACTCAGGCCGAAGGCGAGACGGGGCTGGCCGTAGGAGGCGGTAACGTCGTCACACCATGGGGACTCGCCACTCAGAAAGCTTTCTACTCGGCAACCGCCTGGCTCGATTCTTCGATCACAGCAGAACCGGAGAGCCCGGATGCGTCCGCCACGTCCACTGCCTCTTGATATTCCTCCTGGAGGAAAGGAATCCACTATGCGTCGTCGCACGCTCCTCGCCACGGCCACGGCCACGGCCATCGGCGCACTGGCCGGACTCAAGGCCTGCTCGGGCACGTTCGGCAAGTCCGCTCCGGGGCCAACCCCGTCGATCGCCCCGATGCCGACCCCGAGCAGGACACCGCGGCCATCGCCGCCGACCGATACCGCAGTCCCCTCGTATTTCTCCGACCAGGCCGTGTGGCCGAACACCAGAGTTCAGACGAACGCAACGATCACCGCTCTGCACGGACAGCATCTGTGCGGGATGATCCCGATCCCCGAGTTGCAGGAGACCGTCTCCGGAGGTTACTGCCCCGTCGTCGTCGACTTGAAGGGCCCGACCACCTGGGCATTGACGCCGGACAGCAAGGGGAACTGGAGCGCGGCGTTGGTTGACCTGGCGGCGAGTTCCACCCCGGAAGCAGAAGCGAGTGCCAGCCCCACCACGACAGCGACCCCGGTCCTCCCGGAGATCAGCGTCGCGACCGGTCCCGCGGTCATGGATGACACCCACGCCTATCTTGTGGCCGGCGTTTACTACGACGACTCGCGGGTGGACTATTCGTATAGAAAGTCGGTGACGTGCGCGATCGACGTGGTCAAGGTTTCCACGTCCGACTACGCGATCGCAGCATCGGCGCGGCTGGTCGAGGAGTACAAGTTCAGCGGATACCTGCTCGATCGGGTGTCCTTGAACTTCAATGCCGACCGCAGCGCTCTGCTCGTGGCCGGAAGCAAGGACCCTGACACCGCAAGTGCCAGAGGCTTTGGATTCCGCCTGAGCACCGCTGATCTGTCGACGCAGTTCGACGCGAGTACCATTCTCACCGGCAGCTATCAGGAGATGGACGCGAAAGGGGAGGCGTTGACCGCAATGGACGAGAAATCGAAGTCGATATTCGTCTATCTCGCCAACGGCACCACAGAGACCACGGAAGGCGAATGGCGGATCGAAAGAGTCCAGGACGACTGGATCTACTACTGCGACGTGACTCGCATGACTCCGGGGGCTTACGACACCGGCGACTTGCACATGCGAAACCTCACCACGGGGGAGAGCATCGCGCTGAGCCACCAGCGAGAACATTTTCGCAACATGTATACATTCGATATCTACACGGGTCAACATGAGGTCATCTTTTACGGCACATACACAAAACCCGCATTCTCTGTGCGCCAGCCCGGGGCGACGACGCCGATGCTGTCCTGGACCTCCGATGAACGAGCCGTTCCCCGTGCGGCCTGCGTATTCGGCGATATCGCCTATATGACCGCGCCGGACCGCCCAGAATATAAGGGAAACGCAACTCTTCAACTGACGTCCCTAACGTCCGGTCAAGATATCGGGCAGGTTCCGATCGACACCGACAACGGGCCTATCGCGGTCTCCGCATGGGGTCTCGCACTACAAGGCGCCTTCTATCCGGCAAACGGATGGATGGACCACCCGGAGCACTCGACACCCTCTGACGCCCCCGAGGAGACCGCCACGGCAACGGCAACAGCAACATGACGGGAACGGCTTCGCCCTTTCCGCGCGCGAGCTCTCCTGCCGTCCGGGTCCTCATATCAGAGAGCCCCACCGCGGCTCCTGAGGCTTATTCATGGGGTGTATGTGACGTCGAGCAGGCCGGAGCGGCGCAGGGGCTCGGCGTCGTGGACCCCGCCGTCCTGGGGGGTCGGAGACCCACGCCAGGTGGCCCGAGGGGGCGCAGGCGACCTGGACGTTCAGCCCGATGGTCCCGTGCTCGCCTTGGGCCAAACTCGGGGTGGTCCTTCCAGGACCAGCACTGAAGAAGGGCGCCGTCGATGATCAGCTGGGCCGTCGAGGTCCTCCACGGTCGGCACGTGCTCACGGAGGGCGGAGGCGATCAGGGGCGTGCAGGCGGCGACGACCCGGGAGGCGGTGGCCCGCCGGACGCCGTGGACCTCGGCGAGCAGCTCCTGGGGCAGGTTGTGCCTCAGATAGGTCAGGGTCAGGCGCACGCACAGGAACAGTCCCAGCGCCCGGGCCCCAAACACCCCCATGAATAAGCCTCCACATCACCGTGCGAACGCCGGAGAATCCGACTATACTGTACATATGTTCGAAAGAGGCGCGCTTTCTCGTGACCCGGGCACCGACGTGGCGCCCGGCGGAGCGGGTGCGCCCGTCGGGATATCAGCGGCGGTGCCGCCGATATCCGCGGAGGAGGCGACGGAGCTGTTAGCTTCTCTGGTGGCCGGTGGTGAGCTGGCCGGCGTGGTGGAGGAATTGCTGGCCCGACTGCTGGTGAGAGTCCAGGACGACGATGACGGCGATAGCGCCGAGGGCCCCGACGACGGCGTTGGTGCTGACGACGGGGACCTGTTCGCCGACGAGCCGGGTGGTGACGCGGCCCTGGTGGCCACGGCCGAGGGGCGCGAAGTCGTGGGCGTGGAGGAGTCCGCCGCGGCGGGGCTGCTTGGTTTGGGGGCTGCGGGGTTGGGGGAGCTGGCGGCGGCCTGCCACCGTCTGGCGGCCTGGGCCACCTGGGGCGAGTCGCTCGCCGCAGCCTGCCTGACCGGCTGCGGCGAGCTGTCGGCTCATCCGGATCAGTGGGGGCCGGGCGGCACGGTCTCGCCGGTGGTGGGCTATGAGGAGCGCAGGTTCAACACCACCTGCCTGCTCTCGGCCCGTCTGGGGATCTCGCGGACTCGGGCCGGGCGGATCGTGGACCACGGCAGCGCGCTGATGGACGTTGGCTTCGGTCCCACGGAGGCGATGGAGCGCTGCGGGGCGCTGGATGCGGCGAAGGCCTGTCTGGTGACTCGTCGCCTGGAGGGGGTGCCCACCCCGGTGGCGCTGGCGGTTCAGAAGAAGGTCCTGCCTCAGGCGCCGAGGCGAAGCGTGTCGCAGGTGGGGCGGGACATCGAGCGGGCCCTCATGCAGGTCGACCCCGAGGGGCATGCCGAGCGGGCTCGGGCCGACGTGGAGCGGCGGTGCGTGTCGCGCCCGAGATCGGCGGGTGAGGGCGTCTCCCAGATCCGTCTGCTGCTGCCCACCATGGACGCCGTCCTGCTGGACGCGACCCTGGACGCGATCGCCGCCAGCGCCCGGGCCGCCGGCGAGCAACGCACTCTGGCCCAGCTGCGAGCCGACGCCATCACCGCCATGACCCTGTCCACGCTGCGCACCGGTCAGCGGGCAGCCTTCAGCCGGCCCGCCCAGGACGCTTCCAGTGATCGGACCGAGAGGCGGACCGGCGAGTGCGGTTCGGAGGCAGCGGCGTCTTCGCCCGCGGCACCGGCGGGTTCGCCGACTGCTCGGGATTCCTGGGCCGCATCAGGCACAATCGACCCTGAATCCGTCGGCTCACGAGTCGGTGGTCTCGGTGACCGCCGTGGCGCTGGCGGCAGCAGAGCAGAGACGGCAGCCGATGACGAGCGTGGCGCCACGGCTGGCGCGAGCCCGGGGCGGCTGCTGCCTGACGGGATACCCCTGGAAGGACTCCTGGGCGCCTTGAGCGGCCTGGTGGGGTCTACCAGTCCGTGGTGGACGCCCTCGGCCACCGGTCGCCCGCCCCTGCCCGAGAACATCCGCATCGACGTCCAGGTCACCGTCCCCATCACCAGCCTGGCCAGCCCAGCCGGTCTGGACAATCCGGCCGATCCGGCGGGTCTGGCCCCGCCGGCGGACCTCGCTGGTCGCGGCCCCGGCGGCGGCCCTGGAGGCGGTGATTCTGGAGGCGATGATTCTGGAGACGGCGAGCGGAACCAGGACCTCGCCAAGGATTCCGGGGATGCTGCGCGCACTGATCCCGCTGGGACGAGTCCGCCCGGTTCCAGCGGGAGAAGTCCGACCGCGACCAGTGGCAGCAGTCCGCCCTCCGCTGGTGGGAGGAGTCTGCCTGCTTGCGGACAGGACGTTCCCGCTTCTCAGAGCACCACAGCGGCTGAGACCATCACTGCCGCCGAACTCGCCGCCGGCTCCATCTCGACGGCTCAGAACCCCGCCGCACTCGCACAGGCCACTGAGGTTGCCAAGGTGAGGATCGGGTCCCGGAGCGTGGCGGTGCCGGCGCTGACCGCCTGGGCCCTGGCCACGGGCGGGACGTGGAGGCGCCTGGTCACCGACCCGATCAGCGGAGTCGTCCTGGATGTGGGCCGGACCCGTTACCGGCCCCCGGCCGGCCTGGCCGACCTGGTACGCGCCCGCGACCGGTCCTGCGTTTTCCCCACCTGCCAGATCCCCGCCCAGCGCTGCGACATCGACCACCTCACCCCCTGGAGCCGGGGCGGCACCACCAGCCTGGACAACCTCGTCACCCTGTGCCAGGCCCACCACCGCCTCAAGCACACCCCCGGATGGGAGCTCACCAGAGACGAGTCCACCGGCGACCTGTCCTGGCGCACCCCCGACAAGACCGTCTACCAGCGCCACCCGGACGGCGCCATCGACCGCCTGCCCCGAAAGGTCGGCCCCCACCAGCACGACGTCCCCGGCGCCGTCGTACCAGCGAACGTAAGCAAGCAGATCACCCCGGACCTCATCGACCGGCTCAACACCGCCCTCGACGAACAGGCCCACGACCACGCCGTCCCCGGCACCAACACCTGCGGCGGTAGCCGCGTCCGCCTCGCGACCCGCGGCCCCCGCCCCGGCGGACGGGCCGGAGACTACGAGACCACTCCCTACCCCCGGGCCACCCACATCCTGGGACTCGCACCACTCATCGACGAGGCCCCACCCTTCTGAGCAGCCGAGACACTACGCATCAATTACAGGGACGTCGGTGAGGCGGGCGATGATTCGCTCCCTCGCATAACGGTACTTACCTGCGGGAATATCAATCATAATGCTGTCCTCACCGACGTCCGGCCAGACAACCGGAAAAGACTGGGAGGCCCCGGGCTCAAGATCGTACACAAAGTTATTGGCCAAAGGAAATCGTCTGCCATCAGAGTACGCATAATCCGCCTCCAGATGCCTTAATCCGCCACTGAGGATGGTCAAACTACTCACACCATAAACTCCGGACAGTCCGCGCAATTCCATGAGTTTCCCCGGCAACGCGAGGGAAGAGAGCGGCATATGGACCTTTTCGTCAGAGGTGAGCACCACCTTTCCGGTCACGTACTCACCCACTCGAACCACATGGTCGATCGACATGCGCACGGTCTTCCCCTCAACCGTCACGTCGACACCCTCCGGCCCCTTACCCACCGGGCCGGCCGGATCGGGCATGGTGGCTGATGACGGAGCCGCACTCGCGCTCGGCGACGCACCGGCTTCGGCGGGCTTCGACGGCGTCAGCGTGATCTCCACCCGACGGTTGGCCTGTCTGCGCTCGTCGGAGTCGTTCGGCACTCGCGGCGAGGACTCCCCTTCACCCGAGACGGACTGATTCCACCTGGACAAGTCAGTCAGTTCCTTGAGCCGCTCCGATACCGCCTCGGCACGCCGCTCCGACAGATCCTGGTTATGGGCGTCGTCAGCCACGTCGTCGGTGTGCCCAGTAATCGTCAGCTCCCCACCCGAAGGGTACTTCTTGATCTGCTCCACCGCACCGGCCAACACAGCATCAGCCTGTGCCGAGAGCTGATCGGAGTCAGTCGCGAAGGTGACGTCCCCGGCCACCGTCACCGTCGTCGACGTCTCGTCCTGCTTCGTATCCGATGAGCCGTCCATCGACACGGCCGCCCGCTCGAGCTCGAAGGGACCGGGATCGGATTCATTGAGCTTCGCCTTGGCGATCACGTCATCGATGTCAAAATCCACATCCGACGCCGCAACCACCGGAATGCCGATCACAACACCCATATTGGGGAGAAGCATCTCCACCGACCGGACGTCATCACTCAGAGCCGCGAAGACGGGAAACGCCTCAACCGGCTTACCCTTTGAAACCGCACCACCGAGGTCTTTATTGTTCCTCGCCAGCTCGGGGTAGACCACGCTTCGCTCCAACGACATCATGCGGACATCAGCCGTTGTAGAGACATTCGTCCCAATGGCGAAGGCCTGACTGAGGTACACGGCTTCCTCAGAGTCGGAGGACATGTGAAACCTCGCCACCGAGTACTTGTCCTTCACCGCAACCGGACCGACCTCCACCGTCAGCGGCGCGCCCTTGTACTCCGTGTCGAGCACCACCCCACCATGGGGCCCGGTCGACGCCGCCACCGCAGCACGAGCAGAGGCAGCAGAGCCTGAGTCCTTCCCGGACGCCGCACCGCCCTTCTTGAGCACCCCGCAACCGGCCAGGACGGCCCCCGCTCCGGCCAGGGCGGACAGGGCCAGGACACTGCGGCGAGTCGGTCGGGAGCGGCGACCGGCGGACGACGTCGCGGAGGAAAGCATGTCGGGGACCTTTCGGCGCATCGGGAGCATGTGCCTGACACGCTATGCGCCCCAGGCCGCCGCTCGCGATGGGCAGGTACCCGCTCGTCCCCGGGCACTCCCCATCACTCCCCATCACTCCATGGGGAGACCCGGCGAGTGCGGGATCGGTCGGTGAGATGAGAGGAGCGCGGCCCGTCCCGGACGCCTCAGGCCGCCCGATCCACGAGCAGCCGCGCGAACTCCTCCATGCCCTCTCGCACGAGCTCGACGCGCTGCTCCGCGTCGACCAGAGCGGCCTCCCGCTCGGCCCCGTCGGCGCCCGTCGCGTCCAGGCGCCGACGCGTTCCGGCGAGGACGGCGTCCTCCAGCCCTGCGAGCACGCCCACGGCCTCCCGGGCCCAGGTCATGGCCATCTCCCGCGTGCGCGCCAGCACCGGGTGCAGGCGCAGCCGGGCGACGATGTCGGCCAGCACCGCGTCGTCGTCGAGGTTCCCGGTCGACAGCCTCGAGAGGATCGACTGTCCGGCCGCGTCGAGCTCGCCCGCCGCCAGGGCCTTGCGCAGCAGGAGCACCGGCATGGTGTCCACGCCCTCCCGCAGGTCCGTCCCCGGGGTCTTGCCGGTGGTCTCGGAGTCGCTCGCCAGGTCGATGACGTCGTCGGCCAGCTGGAAGGCGACCCCGATCTTCTCGCCGAACTCCTCCACGATGCGCTCTGTGGCGTCGCCGGCGCGGGCCAGCATGGCGCCGTAGCGAGCGGACATGGCGATCAGGGAGCCGGTCTTGTCCGCCAGGACCCGGATGTAGTGGTCGACGGGATCGGTGCCGGCCGGACGGGGCAGGGTCTCGTGGAGCTGCCCCATGCACAGGCGCTCGAAGGTCTTGGCATGGGCGAGCACGGCCCGTGGACCGAGCGCCGCGACGAGTTGGGAGGCGCGCGCCACCAGCACGTCGCCGGTGAGGATCGCGGCGGAGTTGCCCCACACCGTCTGGGCGCTGGGCGCACCGCGGCGCAGAGGCGCCTCGTCCATGACGTCGTCGTGGTAGAGCGTAGCGATGTGCGTCAGCTCGACGGCGACGCCGGCGTCGAGCACCTGCTCCCCCACGGCCAGGCCGGTGTCCCCGAGCTGGGCGGTCAGGAGCGTGAGAACCGGTCGCAGCCGCTTCCCCCCAGCCTCGGCCAGATGGGAGGTGGGCGGGTTGATGGTCTCATCGGCATTGCTGACGACGTCGAGCAGACGCGCCTCGACGGCTTCGAGAGCCGGGATGATCCGTCCCTCGAGCTGCGGAGGGGCGTTCAAGGGCAGCGATCCGATCACGGTAGGAGCATAGCGGCGCGGCCCAGGAGCGCGATAACGGCCTGCGGCAGCACTCCGAGCGCCACCGTGACGAAGACCGCCACGACGATGGCGGCACCCGATGGACCCATCGACTCCACGACGACGACCCCGCTCCCCTCGGGCTCGCGGAAGAACATGAGGACGATCAGCCGCATGTAGAAGAAGGCCGTGATGGCGGAGGAGATGACCGCGGCGATCACCAGCCACATGGCCCCGCCGCCGACGGCGGCGATGAACAGCTCGAACTTGGCGACGAAGCCCGCCGTCAGCGGCACGCCGGCGAAGGACAGCAGGAACACCGCCATGGCGGCGGCGAGCCACGGGTTGCGCCGCCCCAGGCCCGCGAAGGACCCCAGGTCGGTGGCCTCGGCGCCCGCCGCACCACCGTGCCCCGTGCGCACCAGGGCGACGATGCCGAAGGCCCCGACGGTGGCCACGCCGTAGGCGAGCGCGTAGAGCAGCAGGGCGCTGATGCCCGTCCCGTTGAGGGCGATGATGCCCATGAGCATGTAGCCGGCGTGGGCGATGGCCGAGTAGGCGAGCATGCGCTTGATATCGCTCTGAACGACGCCGACGACGGTGCCCACCACCATGGTCAGGATCGCGACGGTCCACAGGAACGGGGCCATGTCCCACCCGAACGCGCCGCCGACCAGGTAGTAGAAGCGCACGAGCGCCAGGAAGGCGGCGGCCTTGACGCCGGCGGCCATGAAGCCGGTGACCGGGGTCGGGGCGCCCTGGTAGACGTCCGGGCTCCAGGCGTGGAAGGGCGCGGCGGCGGTCTTGAACAGCAGCCCCACGGTCACCAGGACCACGCCCGCCAGGCCGAGCCAGTCCATGTCGATCACGTCGATCGCACCGCCGACGGCGAGCGCGTCGGCGACCCTCGTGTAGGACACCGAGCCGGACAGGCCGTACAGGAAGGCCGAGCCCAGCAGGAGGAACGCGGAGGCGAAGGCCCCCAGCACGAAGTACTTCAGCGCCGCCTCCTGGCTCAGCAGACGGCGGTGGCGGGCGGTGGCCGCCATGATGTAGAGCGGCAGCGACACCAGCTCGAGCACGACGAACAGCGCGATGAGGTCGTTGACCATGGGGAAGAGCATCATGCCGGCCAGGGAGAACAGCATGAGCGGGAAGACCTCGGTGGCGGTCCAGCCGCGGTGGAGGGACTCCGTCTCCTCGGCGCTGCCGGGGCGATCGGCGGCCTGCGCGGCGAAGGCGCCGTCGCCCGCGGTGGTGCGGTCGGCCATGATCAGCACGGCCAGCAGACCGATGAGGAGCACGATGCCCTGAGCGGCCACCCCGAAGGGATCCTCGCTGATCCCGGCGGCCAGCACGCGTCCCGATGGCCGGATCCTGCCGGTCCCCGCGTCCTGCGGGAGGACCTGGCTCCAGCGCAGGACGAAGGCCGTGCCGGAGGCGAGGATGGCCACCGCGGACAGGACCGCCTGCACCTGCAGGCGTCCCCCGCGCGGCGCGAACGCCTCGACGAGGACGCCGAGCACACCGGCCCCCAGGATGATGAGAACCGGGATGAGCCCGGCCCACTCGATGATCGGGACGGTGACGCTCACTTGCTGATCCCTTCCGTGACGGTGGGGGCGGAGGGCGATGATGGATCCGCCGGGGCGAGCGGACCGGTCGCGGCAGCCGGGTCGCTCAGAGCGGCCGGACGCCCGGAGTCGGCGCTCATGGTGGTCGCCACCTGCTCGGCGACGCCGTCGAGCGCATCGGTGAGCGCGCCGGGGGCCAGTCCCAGGAGGAGCATGGCGGCGATGATCGGGACCAGCACGAGCCGCTCACGCCCGTCCAGGTCCGCGCTGCCGACGCGCTCGGCGTCCGGAGCGCCGGTGAAGACGCGCTGGTAGGGCAGGAGCACGTAGACCGCGGCGATGACCACGCCCGCCACGGCGACGACGCCGAGGACGACGGACCGGGAGAAGGTGCCGGTGAGCACCATCCACTCCGGGACGAAGCCGCTCAGGCCCGGCAGTGCGATGGAGGCCAGGCCGGAGACCAGGAAGGTGCCGGCCACCAGCGGCATGACCCGGCCGATGCCGCCGAGCTCGCCGATCGCCACGGTGCCGGTGCGCCGGGCGAGGAAGCCGGTGACGAGGTAGAGGCCGGCGATGGACAGTCCGTGGGCGACCATGTAGACCATGGCGCCGATCGCGGCGATCCGGTCGCCGATGAAGATCCCCAGCACCATGAAGCCGAAGTGGCTGATCGAGGTGTAGGAGATGAGCCGGTAGAGGCTGTCCTGGCCGATGGCCGCCAGGCCCCCGTAGATGATGCCGACGACGGCCAGCACGAGGACGACCGGGGCGGCCCAGGCGGCCGCCTCGGGGAAGAGCGGCAGAACCAGGGCGATCATGCCGTAGGTGCCGATCTTGTCCAGGACGCCGATGAGGAGGACCGAGGTGCCCGGGGTGGCCTGCTCGGCCGCGTCGGGCAGCCAGGTGTGCAGGGGCACCAGCGGGGCCTTGATCGCGAAGGCGATCATGAAGGATGCGAAGATCCAGCGGGCCGCGGCGGGCGGGGCGCTGAGGGACCCGGCGAGGGAGCCGATGAGGTAGCCGGTCTCCGTGCGCGGGCCGTAGAAGAACAGGGCGACCACGCCGACGAGCATGACGAGTCCTCCGGCCAGGGAGTACAGGAGGAACTTCAGGGCGGCGCGCTGGCGATCCGGCCCCCCGAAGCGACCGATGAGGACGTACACCGGCACGAGCATGGCCTCGAAGCAGACGTAGAACAGGAACACGTCGCGCGCGCTGAAGATGACGACGACGAAGGCCTCCAGGGCTAGCACCAGGGCCGTGAAGAGGGCCTGGTGCTCGGCGGGGATCTCGCCCCAGCCGGCGAGCAGGACCAGGGGCACGAGGAAGGCCGCCAGCAGCAGCATGGCCAGGCCGAGCGCGTTGACGCCCAGGGCCCAGGAGATGCCCAGGGTCGGGATCCACGGCCGGGTCTCGGCGAGCTGGACGGTTCCGCCGCTGCCCGGGTCGAACAGGGCCATCGCCCAGATGCCGACGCCGAGCGCCCCCAGGGAGAAGACGAGGCCGACTCCGCGGGCCAGGCCGCGCAGCGGGGGCACGAACCACAGGAGAAGCGCCCCGGCGAGCGGGACGAGCACCATGACGGTCAGCACGGGTGCCGGTCCGGGGATGGATGCGGTGATGGGCTGCATGTGGTCGTGTCCTCTCAGAACCTGCTGGCCAGGACGGCGATGAGGGCGAGCACCGTTCCGGCCAGCATGTAGCCGGCGTAGGAGCGCACGTACCCGGACTCGGTGCGCCGCACGAGCCGGCCCGCTCCGGCGGTGGCCCTGGCGAGCCCCTCGACGGCGCCGTCCACGACGTAGCGATCCGAGGCGGAGGCGGCGATGACGAGGCCCTGTCCCGGGCGCATGGCCAGTCCCTCGTTCACGGCGTCCTGATACATGTCGCGGCGCGCGGCCTCGACCAGGGCGCTGCCGGTCTGGACGACGGTGGGCACGGCGCGGCGCACGTACATCAGCCAGGCGACGAGGACGCCGATGACGACGAGAGCGAGCGTGGCGCCCATGATGACCGCGGCCGGCAGCACGGGCTCGCCGTGCTCGACGCGCCCCGTCACCGGCTCCAGCCAGATGGCGAAGGCGTCGTTCATGGACAGCAGCCCGCCCAGGCCGACGGAGAAGATCGACAGGACGATGAGGGGCAGCGTCATGAGCGGGCCCGACTCATGCGGGTGGACGGCACCCTCGATGTCCCTCTCGGTGGTCCAGCGGGGGCGCCCGTGGAAGATCATGAAGAACAGGCGGGACATGTAGAAGGCGGTCAGCCCCGCCCCCAGGAGCGCGACGGAGCCGAGGATCCAGGGGCGCGCGCCCTCGCCGACGAAGGCGGCCTCGATGATCCTGTCCTTGGACCAGAACCCGGAGAAGGGCGGGATGCCGAGAATGGCGAGCCAGCCGATGCCCATGGTGATCCAGGTGGTGCGCATCGCCCCGGCCAGGCCGCCGAAGCGGCGCATATCGACCTGGTCGCCCATGGCGTGCATGACGCTTCCGGCGCCCAGGAAGAGCTGGGCCTTGAAGAAGCCGTGGGTCAGCAGGTGGAAGACGGCGAAGGTGTAGCCGATCGGTCCCAGTCCCGCGCCCAGCATCATGTAGCCGATCTGGCTCATGGTGGAGGCCGCCAGGACCTTCTTCATGTCGTCCTTGGCGGACCCGATGACCGCTCCGAGCACGAGGGTGATGGCGCCCACGACGGCGACGGCCAGCTGCGCGTCCGGGGCCCCCTCGAAGATCGCCCCGGAGCGCACCATGAGGTAGACGCCGGCGGTCACCATGGTGGCGGCGTGGATGAGGGCGGAGACCGGCGTGGGTCCGGCCATGGCGTCGCCCAGCCAGGCCTGGAGCGGGAACTGGGCGGACTTGCCGCAGGCGGCCAGCAGGAGGAAGAAGCCGATGGCGGTCAACTGGGCGGTGGACAGCGAACCGTCCTCGGCGGCCGGCAGCACGGAGATGAAGGAGACCGAGCGGGCCTGGGAGGAGACCATCGTCATCATGGCCAGCAGGAGGCCGACGTCGCCGACGCGGTTCATGATGAAGGCCTTCTTGGCGGCCGTCGCATTCTGCCGGCTGGTGAACCTCTCGGCCTGCGGGGCGTCGGCGTCGGCGGTGCTCCAGAAGCCGATGAGCAGGTAGGAGGCCAGGCCCACGCCCTCCCACCCGACGAACAGGACGATGTAGGAGTCGCCCAGGACCAGGGTGAGCATCGCGGCGATGAACAGGTTGAGGTAGGCGAAGAAGCGGCGGCGATCCCGATCATGGGCCATGTAGGCCACCGAGTAGACGTGGATGAGGAAGCCGACGAAGGTCACCA
>ERZ773004.811-NODE-811-length-18091-cov-127.564427_pt1 | contig 18091 bp, 11 predicted proteins | sample MGYA00580667_ERZ773004 | MGnify/ENA primary metagenome ERZ773004 (study PRJEB29015, sample SAMEA2737963) | human oral metagenome | biome: human oral; feature: human-associated habitat; material: dental | place: China | collected 2123 ... | reverse complement strand
GGGGTCCTCCGGCGGGCACTGCCGCGGTGCCCGACCGGTCGGGCAGCGCTGCGTCGCCTGGCCGACTCGTCGTCGACGACCCCGCGAGGGCGCGCTCTGGCGCTGCGCAGCCTCGCCGCGCTGCCCGCCGGCCTGCTCCGTCGGACGCTGGTCGTGGTCGATGAGGAGCTGGGCGCCGATCCCGACCAGCGCGTCGGCGTGCCGACCCTGCTCGTCTGCGGGGCAGCCGACGCCGCGGACGTGCGCGCTTCGATGCGCCGCTGGGCCGCCCATGACGGGCTCGCGCTCCACGAGATCCCCGGCGCCGGCCACCTCGTGACCGTCGACGCCCCCGAGGAGGTCACCGGCCTGCTGCTCGGCCTCCTGACGGGGGCGCTCACCGGGCCAGGGCGAGCGTGAAGTACTCGCCCTTGTGGAACGGCCTGTCGATGACGTAGTAGTCGCCGCAGCGCACGGGAGACTCGACGTCGTAGGGGGTCCCGACCTCGACCGAGGGATCGAAGATGAGCATCGCTGCGTCGCGGTAGCCCTGCCCGAGGTAGTCGTCGATGAGGGAGGCGGGGATGTAGACCGTGTCATCGGCGGGCCCGACCCACTGCCCGGACATCCGCTCGGATTCGGAGGTGCTCACCCGGTGGACGGTGCCCACCGGGTCGTGGCTCGTGCCCCCGGTGAGTCGGGCCGTCTCCGACCAGTCGAGGTCGCCCGGCAGCTCGGAGGGCGTCACGGGCGCGAACAGCGCGATGAAGTGCGTCGACTCCCAGTACGCGAGCTGGGAGTCCGTGATGTAGGTCGTGCCCACTCCCTGCTCCTCGGGCCACTCCCCGGGCCGTCTCGGCATGGACAGGGGCGGCGAGATCCCCAGCACGCTGCGGGTGATGGGGTAGTAGTCCTTGGGATCGCGCGTCCAGTCCCACTGGGCCGGGTCGGCGCCGGCCCGCAGCTGGTAGATGTCGCACCAGAACTCGACCGGGTGACCGCCCGTCCCCTCGGGCAGCAGGCCATCGGCCCTGACCCGGGTCTCGTCGAGATCGACGTCCGCACCGTAGAGCAGCTCGAGCGTCCCCAGGGCGCCGGCATCCGTCGCGCCGAACGCCTCTCGCGCATTGGTGCCGTCGTAGTGGACGTCGGTGAGCATCTCGGTGCGCTTGATGGTCGCCGCATTGGTGGACGCCGGCGCCGGCAGCCCGAGTACTGCGACCACCTCGGTGTAGACGCCCGAGATGATCTCATCGGCCTGGTAGTTGTCGCGCAGGCGGTCGATGGTGGCGTCGATCGGGCCCTCGGGCACCTCGAAGGGGTCGGAGCCGTCGGGAGCGTAGTCGGCCTCGATCTGGAAGGCGGTGCCGTCATGGGCGGCCTCGAAGGCGACGGTGCGGTCGCGGGGTATGCCGATGTGGCCGATCTGGTCCACGCCGTTCAGCTTCGAGCGCCCCTCGCGACTGGTGATCTCGGGGGTGAAGCCGTACGTGCGGGCGCAGTGCTCGAGGACGGTCTGCTGGGCCTGCGCGGCCCGGGCGTCGTTGTAGGCGTCCATCCGCGCCGTCTGGACGGCGAGGAAGGCCGCGCCCGCCCCGATGCCGAGCACGGGGAGCCCGCCGAGCAGGCTCACCAGGACGAGTGCCACCCGGGCCCCGGCCGAGAGCCTCCGCCGTTCCCCGTCCAGCCCGGCCGGCGCCGTGCCGGACGGACCGGGTGCGGCGTCCGCGCCGGCGCGGACGCCCTCGGGGGTGCTCGCCATGGTTCCCTGCCTCTCGTCCCGGCGACGCGCCCGGAACGCGCCGTCGACCACAGCATAGGCCGCCGCGCCGCCCGGACCGACCGGTCGACTGGTGGGCCGGCGGGGACCGTCGAGGGCCCGCCGGCCGCTCTGCTCGTCCGGGCGGAGCGGACTACTGCCGACCGCTCCTCACCCGATGGGCCTCGATGAGGCGTCTCTCCTCGGGGCCGATGAGGGCCAGGAGGATGACGGCGACGACGACGAAGGCCACGAGCATGCCGTAGGTGACGTACCAGCCGAAGTGCTCGGCGACGTAGCCGACGCCGGTCGAGGCCATCGTCGCGCCGAGCACATAGCCGAACAGCCCGGTGAAGCCGGCCGAGGTGCCCGCCACATGGGCGGCCGACATGTCGATGGCCTGGAGGCCGATGAGCATGACCGGGCCGTAGATGAAGGCGCCGATGAAGAACAGGTGGACCATGAGCAGCCAGTAGGGGGTGCCCACCGGCGCCAGCCAGTAGAGCACGAGGAAGACGCCCGCCCCGATGAGGAAGGTGACACCGGTGCGGGTGCGGTTCCCCCTGAAGATCCGGTCCGAGGCCCAGCCGCAGGCCAGCGTGCCGACCAGGCCGGCCAGCTCGAACAGCGAGAAGCCGGCGATGCCCTTGGCCACGGAGACCCTGTGCACCTGGGAGAGGTAGGTGGGGGCCCAGCTCAGCACGCCGTAGCGCAGGGCGTAGACGAAGACGTTGGCGAAGGCCAGCAGGAGCATCGCCCTGTTCTTGAAGACGTGCTCGATGACGATCCGCCAGTAGCTCAGCCTCTCGAGCTCGCTCGTGTCGGAGGCGACCTTGGCCGGGTCGTCGCGGTACTCCTCGATCGGGGGCAGGCCCACCGAGGCGGGCGTGTCGCGGATGAGGGCGAAGGCGACGGCGGCGACGACGATGGCGATGAGGGCGGGCAGCCAGAAGGCCGCGTGCCAGTCGTCGCCGGTCAGCGCCAGACCCCAGGCGGCTGCCGCGCCGACGCCCATCCCGCCCACGTTGTGGGCGCAGTTCCAGATCGAGGTCTTCCAGCCGCGCTCGTTGGTGCTGAACCAGTGCACGAGGACGCGGCCGGCCGGCGGCCAGCCCATGCCCTGGAACCAGCCGTTGATGAACATGACGATCGCGAACACGGCCAGCGAGCCCGACACGGCCGGGACGAATGCGACGACGAGATTGGCGACGGCCGACAGCACGAGGCCCAGCGGCATGAAGTAGCGGGCGTTCGAGCGGTCCGAGATCATCGCCATGAAGAACTTCGAGAAGCCGTAGGCGATGAGGACGGCGTTGGCGATGAGGCCGATGCCGGTCTTGTTGATCCGGCCGCCGTCGAGCAGGATCTTCGAGACCAGTGAGATGTTGTTGCGGATCAGGTAGAAGCCCGCGTAGCCGATGAAGATGCCCATGAACACCTGGAAGCGCAGGCGCGGGTAGCGGCGCCTCGCCTCGTCGTCGGGGAGGCGGGGAGCGGGCGGCGGCGCGGCCAGCCAGGACCGTTCCCCGCCGGGTCGTGTCATCGAGGTCGTGGACATGTGCGGCTCCAGTGGTGAGGGCCGTTCGGATGAGCGGCGTTGGATCCCATCGTCGGCCGCGCGCGAGGCGGGAGTCGATCACCGGCGGTCACGGTTGGTCACAGCCCTGTCACCGTGGCGGTGCCCTCAGCGGGGGAGCAGCCACAGCCGCTCGGGGTGGAGGACCAGCCGCGCCGGCTCGTGGCGCTCCAGCGCCGGCCCCCACAGGTCGCCGGTGCCGAGCACCGAGCCCCGCTCGGTCTCGACGAGGTACTCCATCCGTTCGCCGCGGTAGAGCCTGCGCTGGACGATGCCGAGCATCCCGGACGGCTCGGGCTGACCCATGACCGTCGTCGTGCCGCTCGCCGGGACGACGGACAGGGCGTTCGGGCGGACGAGGAGGGTCGCCTCGCGGCCCGCCGCGGTCGGCACCGTCGCCGGCCCCGCCACCGTCATCGCGGTGCCGAGGACGTCCACCCGGCGCGTCGAGGCCGAATCGCCCGGGCCGATGACCCGGACGTCGAGGAAGCTCGAGGCGCCCAGGAACGAGGCGACGAAGGAGCTCGTCGGCCGCTGGTAGACGTCGCGCGGCGCGCCCTCGTCGGCGATCCGGCCGCGGTCCAGGACGATGATCCGGTCGGCCGTCGCCAGGGCGAGCGGGGTGTCGTGCGTCACGTGGATGACGGTCATGCCCAGACGCCGGCGCATCTGGTCGATGAGCTCGAGAAGGCCGGCCTTGAGCCCCTGCTCCAGCCCGGACAGCGGCTCGTCGAGGAGCAGCACGGCCGGACGCGAGACGAGCGCCCTGGCCAGGGCGACGCGGCGGCGCTGGCCGCCCGACAGGTGCCGCGGCAGCGCGTCGGACACGCCCGCCAGCCCCAGGCGCAGCAGCATCACCTCGGTCTGGTCCCGCACGTGCGTAGGGGACGCCCCGGCCAGCCTCAGCGGGTGGGCGACGTTGCCGGCCACGCTCATCTCCGGGAAGAGATTGTCCTGTTGGAACATCGTCGTCGTGGGCCGTCGGCTCGGCGCACGGTCGGTGACGTCCTCGCCGCCGATGACGACCCTGCCGGCGTCTGGCTTCGTCAAACCGTTGATGATCGTCACGAGCGTCGACTTGCCCGAACCGGAGGGCCCCATGAGGTCGAGCAGTTCGCCCGGCCCCGCCCCGATCGTCACGTCGTGCAGCGCCGGACGCGTCATGCCCGGGAAGGTCTTGGTGATGCCGATCGCCCTCACTGCCGCCTCCTCACGTCGGGCCCCCGTCGTCCGGGACGGCCGGCCGACGCGGCGGGGCGACGAGCACGGTGACGCAGCCGCCGAGCAGCCCCAGCAGGGCGGCGGTCGTCGTCGCCAGGGCGCTCGCCCGGTCGAGCTGCCCTGCCTCGACGTCGGTGATGATGCGCGTCGCGAGGAAGGGCGTGTCGGCGCCGCCGAACAGGATGACCGGGGACAACGCGTTGACCGCCCCGGCCAGGGCGACGACGAGCATGGCCGGCACGACCGGGGCCAGGTGGGGGACGACGAGTGGACGGACCACGTGGCGCACCCGGACGGCCAGGCCCGCGGCGGACTCGGCGGCCGAGGGCGTCATCGCGGCCAGCCGTTGCCGCAGCAGGACGATCATCATCGGGGCCGAGCCGATCGTCATGATGGTCGCGACCAGTCCGAGGGCGGCCCAGCCCGAGGTCGCGCCCCACTCCGGGGCGCGCCACCAGTGGAGGGCGCCGAGGGCCAGGGGCAGGACCGGGGCGGACGAGGCGAGCAGCGCGCGCGAGATGCTCGCCGACCCGGTGCGCGGAGCGACCGCCACGGCGGCGAGGGCGATGCTCGTCGACGCCACGACGGCCGCGGCCGCCACGAGCAGCGAATCCGCCGCCGCCAGGCGCGCGGTGCCGCTCGTGATCAGCTCGGCGTAGTGCCGGCCGGGCAGCCGCGGGGAGTCGACGTCCGCCAGGACCGAGGCCGCGGCGCAGACGACCAGCGGCAGCGCCTCGACCGAGGCGAGCGCCCAGGCCGCCGCGACGAGCACGCGGTCCCGCACACCGGACGGCGGGACCCGGCGGCGGCGGCGCAGCCGCTCCTGGAACGGGCGGTGATCCCGCCCCGGCATGGCCAGTGCCGCCAGGGCGCAGATGACGAGGAGTATCAGCCCGTAGGCGCCGGCCGCCGTCATGTCGTCCTCGCCGGCGGCCGCCTCGCGGAGCCTGGTGCTGAGCACCGGGTAGCTGCCGCCGAGGGCCAGCGGGTTGGCGATGTCGACGGTCGCGTGGGCCACGAGCAGCAGGAAGACGCCGGCCAGCGCCCCGCGCATGCCCGGCAGCACGATCCGGGCGAGGACGCGGGCCTCGGAGGCGCCCATGTCGCGCGCCTGGTCGGTGAGGGAGCCGTCCAGGTTCGAGAGACCGACGAGGGTCATGAGATGGGCGAGCGGCAGCAGCGTCATCACCTCGGCGATGACGAGGCCGGTGAAGCCGTAGACCGGCACCGAGCGCCAGCCGAGGAGGCGCGTCGCGAACCCGTTGTGGCCCCACAGCTCGAGCAGCGCGATGGCGGGTGCCACCGGGGGCAGGAGCAGCGGGCTGAGCAGCATGAGGTGCAGCAGCCCGCGCCCGCGGAAGCGGAAGTGGTGGTGGACGCCGGCCGTCAGCGCGCCGCCGATCGTCCCGGCAAGGGCCGTGACGAGGGCCAGCACGAGCGTGTCGACGACGAGGCGGTGCTGGTGGACGACGGCGTCGGCCAGGGCCGCGCGCCCCGCCGGGACGAACGGCACCGTCAGCGCCGGCCACAGCAGGGCCCCGATCGCCGCGGCACCGAGACCCCGGAACGCCCCGACGAGCGCCCGTCCGCCGGCGGGACCCCGCCGCGGGGCGCAGGGCGGCCGGCCGCGCCGCCTCACGACAGCACCCTCTCGTCGAACAGCCCGATGAGCTCCCTCTGCCGTGCCGCAGCCTCCGCCAGGGGGAGTTCGACCAGGGACGTCCCGGACGGCAGGGCGAGCCGCTCGTCGTGGCCGAGGTCGTCGCGGGCCGGCAACTGGCTCGATCCGGTCTCGCCGCCCAGCGACTGGCCGTCCGCCGAGAGCATGAAGCCCTCGAAGCGCTGAGCGGCGGCAGGCTGGTCGGTGCCCGCCAGGACCGCGATCGCGCCGATCTCGTGGCCGGTGCCGTCATCCGGGTAGGTGATCGTCAGCTCGTCGTGGCCCTGGTCGATCTGCTTGGCGCAGTGCTGGGTGAAGGTGACGGCCACGGCCACCTCGCCGCGCGCCACCACCCCCGAGGGCGCCAGGCCCGAGGAGGTGTACTGCAGGACGTTCACGTCCAGGCGCGACAGCCAGTCCATCGCCGCGTCCGAGCCGAGCCTGGCCACCTGGGTCTCGACCATCGTGTACCCGGTGCCCGACAGGTTCGGGTTCGGGACCGAGACGAGGCCCCGCAGACGGGGGTCGAGCAGGTCGTCCCAGCGCCGCGGCGCGTCGAGTCCGGCCCGGGCGAGCACCTCGCTGTTCGAGCAGAACCCGAGGACGCCCTGGTAGATGCCGGTCCACGCGCCGTCCGGATCCTTGCGCCCGTCCGGCACGTGCTCCGCGCCGGCCGGGACGTGGTCGAGGAACAGGCCCCGCTCGGCGCCCAGGACGTACATCTCGGCGGGCCCGCCCATCCACAGGTCGAACTGGTTGTCGGACTGGCTGATGAGGGTGAGGGCCTCACCGGCCGAGCGGCGGGTGATGGTCGCGGTGATGCCGGTGCGCTCGCGGAAGACGCGGCCCCACTCCTGGCAGAGGTCCTCGATCGAGGAGCACAGCACCGACAGATGGGGGCCGCGCGCATGGGAGACGACGATCGTCGCCGAGGCGGTCATGACGAGGCAGAGCACGAGGGCCCCGCCGATCCGGGCGAGCAGCCGGGCGCGGTTCGGGCGTCTCACCGGGGGTCCTGGTCGGGCATGAGGTAGCCCATGCCGCGAACGGTGACGATGAGAGGACGCCCTTCGGTGTCCAGGCGCTGGCGCAGGCGGTAGACGGTCGTCTTGATCATCTCGCGGCCGCCACTGCCGGACTCGGTGAACCAGACCTCGTTGAGCAGCGTGCTCCAGGTGACGACCTCCCCCTTGTGGCGGGCCAGCGCGGTGAGCAGACGCAGCTCGACGTCGGAGACGTGCAGCACCCTGCCGTCCCAGGTGGCCCGGCGCCGGACGGTGTCGATGACGAGCGGGCCGTTGACGAGGAGCCCGTCCCCGGCGCCGCCCTGCGCCCGGCGGTGGACGGCCTGCGCGCGCAGGGCCAGTTCGCGGGGACTGAACGGTTTCGTGAGGTAGTCGTCGGCGCCGGCCAGGAGCCCGGCGATGCGGTCGTCCGTGCTGTCCTTGGCGGTGAGCAGGATCACCGGCGTCCCGCTCGTGGCCCGGATGCGCTCGCACAGGGCGATGCCCGAGGCGCCCGGCAGCATGATGTCGAGGATGACGATGTCGACCCGCCGACGGGTCAGGACGGCCCATGCCTGCTCGGCGCTGTGCGCTGTCAGGCAGGTGAAGCCCTGCGTCTCGAGGGCGAAGGCGACGATCGAGACCATCTGCGTCTGGTCGTCGACGACCAGGGCCGTGGGACTCATGGCGCCGCCTCCCGCTCGCGGGCCGTCGCCCCGGAGGCGCCCGGCGCGGTCGGGGGAGCGTCTGTGCCGGGCCAGGGGGCCGTCCCGAGCGGCAGAGCGCACAGGATCGAGGTGCCGCGCCCGTCGATGGTGTCGACGAGGATGCGGCCCCCGTGTGCGGCGACGACGCGTTGGGCGACGAGCATGCCCAGGCCGGTGCCGCGCCCCTCGTCCTGCCCGATCGGCGCGCTGAAGGGCCGGAACAGCCGGGCGCGCTCGGCCTCGGTCATGCCCGACCCGTCGTCGGTGACGGCGACGACGACGGTGTCGTCGGCCGTGGTGACCTGCACCGTGATGGCCGCGCCGGGGCCCGCGTGGCGCACCGCATTGTTGACGAGGTTCCACAGCGCCTGGCGCAGCAGGGCGGGGTCCCCGTCGAGGACGATGCGCGGGCCGGTGTTGTCGAGCTCGATGGGGATGCGCGTGAAGTGGCGCAGCTGCGAGATCGTCTGGCGCACGAGCGAGCGGATCTCGATGCGCTCGCGGTGCAGGGAGAGCAGCTGGGCCTCGATGCGCGCCTCGGTGAGCATCGTCTCGGAGAGCTGCGTCATCTGCGCGCTGTTGTCGGCGATCGTCTCGATGAACTCCCGCTGGCGTTCGGTGAGCGGGCCGGGGGCTCCCTCCAGGAGCAGCTCGGCGGCGCCCCGGATGAGGGCGAGCGGGGTGCGCACCTCGTGGGAGAAGAGCTGGGGGCGTTCCATGCGGTGCCTGACGGCTCCGCGGAGGTACTCGTTGTCGGCGCGCAGCAGGACGAGGCGGCGGCGCAGCACGATCGTCAGTGCGCACAGCGCTGCGCAGACCGCCCCCAGGGCGCCGGTGACCCAGACCAGTGCATGCACGCGGTCAGTATGCATCGGGCGTGGTCCGGGCGTCCGAGCCGGTCCTCGGGCTCCCGGCGCGACGGCCGACAGGAGCCCGCTCGATCGGCGGGCCCTGTCTGCCACCGGACGCGCCTTCGGCCACGATCTCTGGTGCCTTCCCGGCCGTCGCCCACCAGCCGATCCGCGCTCCACAGGGCCACGGGGTTTGTTCGCGGGGGCTCAGTGGCGCAAGCAGCCCTCAGCCATGGCATGGTTCAGCGGTGTTGTGGACGAGTCTCGCCGTGTGCGGGAGTCGTGGAGCAGTCCGGCTCCACTCGGCCTGCGGGGAGCCGTCAATCCATCGCATGCCCGTCCGGTGCTCCTGGTCGGTGCGGCGGGCTGGTCAGCCTTGCGACCATGACTCCGGCGTCCTCCCTGCCGTCGACGTGGACGAAGCCCTCGGAGGAGTAGAGGCGTTCGGCATGGTTGCCCTGCTCCACCGACAGCGAGAGCGAGGCGAGGCCGCGTTCGCGCGCCTCGCTGATCATCTGCCGTATCAGCCGCCGCCCGATCCCCTGGCCCCGGAAGGGCGCGTCGACCCACACGCTGATCTCGGGGGTCTCGTCGTCGATGAAGCCGTACCCCGGTGAGTCGCTGGGCAGGAAGACCGCCCAGACGACTCCCACGGGTGCGTCCTCGACCGTCGCGACGATTCCGAAGTCGCCCCGGGCCGGGTCGACGGCCGTGTAGTGGGCGAAGTCAGTGGTGGTGTGGAGGTCGGAGACGGTGAACCGCTCCCCGCACCAGTTGAGGTTGCCCAGGGTCGCTCGCTCGAGCAGCGGTGTCTCGTCGTCTGCGAGAGGACGGAAAACGGGCGTGATCATGGCGTGCAGTCCTTCGGTGAGGGGTGACGGTCCGGTGACGCTCGGACCGATGCGAGGATTATCTGCTCGGTGTTCTGGTTCCCCTCGACCGGATACAGCGTGACCTTCTTACTGGTCAACGAGAGAGCACCGAAGAACGACTGGGCTGTTTTCTGCCGGTCCACGGACGGTCTGGTGCGCTGTCCTTCCGGGGGGCCACATGCGGCGGGTCCAAGCCTCGTGCTCCAGGCGTGCCTCGTCTGTCGCGTACACCTCCCAGGCGGCGTCCAACAGGTCGTTGACTTTGGTTTTCACCTCTGCCATGCGCCTGGTGATGGCCTGCTCGTCGCGGTGCTTGTCGAACGGGTCCGGCAGTTTGAAACTCAACCCGCAGAACCGCAGGAGCAGCTGGCACGAGGAGTCGGGCTCGTGCCGGGCGTCGAACAGGATCTTCACGACGTCGCGCAGGGCCGGGACGTCCCAGAACTCGGCGTGGACACCCGTCTGGGAGGGCGGCTGGGCCAGGACGGCCTTTGGTTCTTCTTTCTGGGTGCGGGTGAGTTTCGCCGCGTTCTGGTTCCCCGCACGCCCGGTCAGGACCGAGCACATCCGCGTGGCCTGCCATTCGGCCAGTCATTCCTGCACGGTCCTCTCCGTCCGTTCAACCATTTCAGCGATGATGCTGGTACTGACTCCTTCGGAGGCGTACAGAATCGCTTCGGTCTTCATCCTGACGAGCACGTGACTTCCGGAACGTTTCTTCCATCTGATCAGGACGGCGGTTTCCTCGGGGTGACCTCAACCTGCGAAGCTTATTCACCGCATGACAGGACGAGGACCCGACAAAGGGAAACGCCCCTGTAGACGACTCCTGTGAATAAGCCTCTGCATACCCCAATCATATCCGAAACCGCGCATGAAAGCCGCGAAAAATACGGTTTTATTTCATGCTGGCCATACACCCTATGAATAAGTCTCGACGCATGAAATACGCGAAAATGTGGTTTCGTTTCATGCCGGTCATAAGACGGTCCCAAGAAAACCTAGAACGATGGCTTCAGCGTTGTGGTCCGCTGGAACCACGGAAAGCGGGCTCCAGACCTTGATGGCAGTGACGTGGTCGTTCCACTGCTCCACGGCGGCAGGACACCCAGAAGACAGGACATCCTCTGTGACGCGACCCCGAGAATCACAGAGGGAGGATGGAAGGCCCCACACGGCCGGCAGACTCTGCCGCATCATCTTGTTTGTCGTGATCTCCTCCGGTGTGGGTACATCAACCTCGTTTCCAGCGCCTGCGTAAAGACAGTCCGGCGCCCCGCAGATCAGGTCCAATAGTTTTAGAGTGAATCTCCAGCGCCATTTTGCGCTTGAGCGATCTTCTTTCTTTCTCGCTTCCACTGGAATACCAAGCTCATCGCTTGCGAACGCAAGATCGACCAAGAAGTACCCGGAATTTGTGGAAGGCTCTCGGATGCTAAGGATCATCGGTCCTGCCTTGCGATGTTTGAACCCTGCCCTAATTATTTTCTCTCCACGTTCACCGAGTTTGGACTGAAGTTCCTTCAAGGGTTCTTGGGAGTACTCCTCCCGGATCGTTCCCGTGCTCTGTCCCCAGCGGTCGACTTGGGCGGATCTCTGAGTCGAAACAACATGCCCAGTGTAGTGGCATAACCCTCCCAGAAACAGTACAACAAGGCCATCAACACGCTACGCGCCCCGGTTGAACGAGCAATCGCCAACCTCAAAACCTGGCGGACACTCCACACCGGCCACCGAAGACCCCTGCACACCTTCCCCGAAACCATCACGGCCATCATCGCCCTAGAATTCTTCAAAAACAGTTTTGCATAACCCTCATCGATTCTAATGCATCTGCCATGTCTACCAACAAGCTTTTTTGGAAATCGCGATGAAACAGTGCCCCGACTGTCATTGCCTCGCCTTCATACTGTTCAATCATGTCATTTTCCTAATCTCTCCAATATTTCACTGACCTGGCGATTGTTCGGGACGAAGGCGGTTGCAAGGTCACCAGTTTCTTGATAATATTGAGGCTTATTCATAGGACTGGTTCGGGTTGTCGTCGATGATCTCGCGTGGGGCGTGTCGCAGAAGATGAGAAGGCGGCCTGCCCTGAGATGGTCAGTGTGTGAAAAGAAACAACCAGAGGGCAGGCCGCGAGCCTGATGCTATCACACGACTGACCCGAACCCAGATGCACGACCTGTGCCGGAGAATCCACACGGCGGTCAATGGCGACCTGCCGGCGGCCGGATCCCGCCAGCTCGGCCTCTACCAGAGCATCCGGCTCGTCCCGGCCAGCCTGCGCCACAACCTCGAACAACAACTCCTCGCCGAACTGTTCGACATCTCCCAACCCACCGTCTCGCGGGTCCTGACCGCCTGGACACCCCTTGTCGCCGACACCCTGGCCGACAACATCCCCACCACAGACGACCTCGACCCCGACACCCAGTTGATCATCGACGGCACCCCGGCACCCTGCTGGGCCTGGCGTGACAAGCCAGAGCTCTACTCGGGCAAGCACCACACCACCGGAGTCGACCTCCAAGTCGCCTGCACCCTGACCGGCGCCCCGGCCTAGGCCAGTGACCCTCTCCCCGGCCGCATCCACGACGCCCGGGCCCTCACCGAGTCCGGCCTCCTCGACATCGAAGACGACGACCCGGACCGATCCCCTCATCCCCGACACATCGCGGACAAGGGCTACACCGGCCTGGACCTGATCACCCCCACCAAGAAACCAGCAGGCCCACCCCAGACCGAAGCGAACAAGATCTGCAACAGAGCCACCGGAAAATCAGAAGACGAATCGAACAGACCATCGCTCACCTCAAAAACTGGCACGCCCTCAAGACCCGTCACCGACGACCCATCAACACCTTCCCGGACACCATCACAGCAACACTCGGAATAATATTCACCTACACCCTATGAATAAGCCTCAAGGAACTCTAATGTCGTCGATTTGAATATCCCATTTGGCATCTGAATCCTTTTGGAATGCTTCCATCTGCACCTCAAGATCAGACGTTTTGTGGCCTACTACCCACAAGGGGCAGTCAATCCAGTACCCCCCAGACGTGAGACGCCCGAAATGGGTTTTTTCGATGAAATCATCGGGAAGTGTTGCATAGTCCTCACCATAAGAGTTCAATTCCCGTTCCATGTCAGCCCATTGCACGCGACTGTTGGGGGCGTCCTTGCTCAGTTCTGCCCAGTTGCGCTCCACGATGAGATCAATTATTCTCTGAATTGACGAGACGAGACTCGATGGAAGATTTTCGGCTCGCATTATCGAGGCCTGTTCCCAGGGATTCTTGTCGGTGTATCCATTGTCACTCCTAAATTGTTCATGAAATAAGAATCGGCGCGCGAAATATTTGATGCGATTTCATCGTCAGACATACCTGCCGATCTCAAAGCTTCCTCGGCGATCCTCCGTTCATCTCCGTAAGTGCCACCACCGGGCTGGCGTTGCACTTGAGTCGCTTTGTAATGAGGACTCCCGATTTCTGTGGATGGTCCTTCGAGCTGTACTGCAGGAGCATCTCCACGGCTGTATCCAGGAAGGTCTCGCACGGCTGCATCCTGAATTATGTGGTGGGCATCTTTAGCTCCAGCTGATCTTAGATCATTGTAGGTTGGGGTGCATTCGTTGTTGTGGGCGAGGGTCCAGTGGTTTCCGGTGCGGACGTAGTAGTTGTGGGTGCCTGCGACGCCGAGGTTGTGGACGGTCTCGGTCGTGCCGGTGGATTGGAGGGTGGTGACTTCGGTGGTGGTGCCGTCGGGTCCTCGGAGCCGGTCGCCCTGGTGGAGTCGGCCGGCGGGGGTGAAGCCCCTGTCCTCGACGTAGAGGGGGTGGTTGGTGGTGGTGACGAGGTCACCGGCGGTGGTGGACACGCGCAGGGTCGCGACGTTGTCGTGGGTGAAGGTGCGTTCGACGCGGCTGGTGGTGTCCTGTCCGGTGTCGGGGTCGACGGAGGCGACCTGGTCGCCCTCGGTGACGTCCTCGATGTTCTTGGCGGTGCCGTCGGCCATGAGGACCTGGGTGCCGGCGCGGAAACAGCCGATCTCGGTGACCCCGGAGACCTTCGAGAGGGCCCCGCCCGCGGCGCCCAGACCCCCGCCGCCCAGGGCCCCGCCACCAGCAGCCTGCGCAAGACCACCCGCAGTGTGGGGGCCGGGGCCGGTCAGATAGGTCAGGCCCCCGGACAGGCCGCCGTCCGCGGCCCCGGACGCGGCGCCGGCCAGGATGTTGCGGCCCAGGCACGAGGTCATGGACTCGGTGGCCGCCCTGACCCCGGCGTAGGCGCCGCCGCCGGCCAGGCCCGACACGGCGCCGATCGCGGTGTCGATGCCGACCCGACCCCAGTCGACGGCCCCGTTGGAGGCCTTCTGGGTGACGATGCTGACCCCGCCCGAGACGAGGGCCCCGGACGCGGCCATGAGCCCGAGCCCGGCCCCGGCGCCGACGCCGGTGCACATGAGCGCGATCCCGGCCGCGACCGCGGCGCCGGCGGCGATGTACTCCCAGTTGTCGCTGACCCAGTCCCCGGCGGCTGCCAGGCCGGTCTTGTGGGCGTCGCGCCAGGCGTTCATGTCGGCGTCGGTGAGGGGGTGCAGGCCGGTCGGGTCGGACAGGTTGACCGGGTCGTTGCCGGCGTAGGAGTACGGGTTCGCGGCCCAGCCGGCCCCGAGTACCGGCGGGAGCGGGTCGGGGGACAGGAAACCGGCCGTGGCCGGGTCGTAGACCCGCGCGCCCATCCATTCCATCCCGGCGACGGTGAGCCCGCCCGTGGCGGTCAGGGCGAGTCCGCCGGGCAGGCCGAACCCGTCGGCGTCGGCCGCCTGCGACCCGTCCGTGGGCGTCCAGGCCGTGTCGGGCCCCTGCCAGGGATCGGCGGGCCGCCCGTCCCGGACACCTCGGGCGCCGGTCAGCCAGCCGGGCTCGGGGCCACCGAGACCCACGCCGGCACCCGCCACGTCGATGACCGGGACGTCCCCGAGGCCGGCCATGGCGCCGCCGCCGGCGGCGGTGTCCCACCACACGGGCAGGTCATCGACCGCGGCGAGCTCGCCGAGCGGGTCCACGTCGAGACGACGGGTCCGGGCCCGGACCCGGTCCCCGTCATGGACGACCTCGGTGACAGACTCCAGCCTGCCGAGGCCGTCCCAGCCGAACAGGCGCTCCCCGCCGGGCCCGGCCTCACGGACCCGACGTCCTCCGCCGTCATAGTCGTAGACGGTCTCGCCGTGCCGGTCACGGCTGGCGCGCAGCCGACCCGCCGGGTCGTAGGCGTACTCGGTGGCCCGGCCGTCGAACTCGTGACGGGTCAGACGCCCGTTCGCGTCCCACCGCCACGCGCCGGTGAATCCCTCACTGTCACGGGACGCGACGAGCTGGCCGGCCGCGTCGTACGTGTACTCGGTACGGATCCCGTCCACGGTCCGCGCCCTGACGCGCCCGTCCCGGTCGCGCTCGAGACGGGTGGACTGGACGAACCCGCGCCGGTTCACCTCATGGGCCACCATCCCGCCGTTGTCCCACGCCCAGCGTGCGTGGAGCCCGTCGGCGTCCAGGGCGGTGATGCGGCCGATCTCGTCGCGGCCGATGGTGGCCCGCCCGAGGCCGGGGTGCTCCACGGCGCGCAGCCGGTTGTCGGTGTCGTACTCGTAGCGGGTGACCGAGCCGTCCGGGTGCGTCATCGAGGTGCGCAGCCCGTCGGCGTTGTAGCTCCAGCGCACCGTCCGCCCGTCGCGGCGCCGCTCGACCAGCCGGCCCAGCCCGTCCCACACCAACGCATCCGTGTGCCCGCCCCGACCCGTCAGGGTGAGGGTACGGGCCCCGAAGTCCAGCATCCGGGACACCAGCGGTACCCCGTCCGCGAGAGCGCTGCTCAACCGGCCCGACGCGTCATAGGTGAACTCGAGGCGCCGCCCGTCCGCGTCCACCCGGGCCGTGGGCCGGCCCGCCGCGTCCCACGTGTACCGGGTGGTCCGCCCGTCCGGCCCGGTCATGCTGAGCGGCCTGCCCATCGGGTCGCAGACGCACACGACCCGTCCGCCCATCGGGTCGACCAGCCCGACCCGCCGGCCGGACTCGTCGTACTCGAAACGGGTGACCCCGCCGAGGGCGTTCGTCACCGTCACGAGCTGCCCGGCCTTGTCGTAGCCGAAACGCCGGTGCCCGTTCCACGTGTCCCGCACCCAGCTGATCCGCCCGCACCGGTCGTAGCCGAACCGGGTCCGGCCCCGGCCCGGCTCGACCCGCTCGATGATCCGCCCGCACGCGTCGAACCGTGACGTGACGCGCTCGCCGGTGGGCCAGGTCTCCGCGACGATCCGCCCGTCGCCATCATGGTCGACCTCGTACCGGCGCCCGCCCGTACTGACCGTCGCCGACCAGCGCCCGCACGCGTCGTACTCGTACCCGAACGACGCGCCACCGGGCTGGGTGATGCGCACCGGCCTGCCCGCCGCGTCACGCTCGATCCGGGTGACGCCGCCGGCCGCGTCGGTGACCTCCACCGGACGCCCGCACCGGTCGTACCGCACCCGAGTGACCGAACCATCCTCGTCGGTCTCCTCGACCACCCGGCCCAGCCCGTCCCACCGCGCGGAACGAGCCGATCCCGGATCGGCCGCCCGAACCGGCAGGCCCGCCCCGTCATACCCGAAGGACTGAGCCACGCCGGTCGGGTCCACAGTGCCCGTCAGATTCCCGCACGCGTCGTACGACAACTCGGCCCTGCCCCCGGCGGCATCGGTCACCTGGCGCAGCCGGCCCAGCCCGTCATAGCCGAACCCCCACCGGGCCCCATCAGGAAGGATGGCTTGAGTGGTGTTCCCCAGATCGTCGTAACCCATGACGACGGCCCGCCCCAGCGGGTCGGTCGTGGCCTCCTCGACCCCGCCGGGCCCGTACTCGGTGACGGTGCGCCCGCCGTCCGGGTCCACCACCGCGGACAGTCTGCCGCCGGTCGTGTGCTCGTACCGCCAGAGCGCCCCGTCCGGGTCCCGGCGGGAGACCAGCCGGCCGGCCTCGTCGTAGCGGTACTCGGTGCGGTGCCCCAGCGGGGTGACCGCCGCGACGACCCGGCCCGCCCGGTCACGGACCAGTCGGGCCGTGTCCCCGGCCGCGTCAGTCGTCGACACCAGATCACCGTGCCCGTCATAACCCAACCGCACCCGCACCCCGACCGGATCCACCACCTCGGTCAGCAGGTTCCGGTCCCAGGTCAGGCGGGACACCCCGCCCTCCGGGTCCGTCACCGTCGACGGATTCCGGTCCTCACCGGTGTAGCCGTAGACGGTGACCGCCGAACCCGACCCGCCAGCGGTGGCCCCGCCGGCCCCGCCGGCGGCACCGCGGGTGTCCCCACTGCCGCCGCCGGTGCTGGCGCCCCGGTCGCCGGCGCCGGTGGTGTCGGACGCCCCCGCAGCAGCCCCACCGCCCTCGCCGGCGCTGCTGGTGGTGTCGGTGACGGTGACCCGCACGACCCGGTCCAGGCCGTCCCATTCGTAATCAGACCGGGCCCCGGACGCCTCCTGGCGTGTGACCAGCCGGCCCCGCGCGTCGTACCGGCACACGGTGGTCCGGCCGTCGCGGCCGGTGACCTGGACCCGGTTGCCCCACCGGTCCCAGCCGATGGATTGGCGGTTCCCGTCCGCGTCCACCATGCCAACGAGGCGGCCGGTCTGGTCGTGGATCCACGTGTTCGCCCGGCCCCCGTCCCCATCAGCCACCTGCGTGATGTTCCCCGGCAGGTAGGTGTAACACGAGAGGCGGCCGAACCGGGACCGCTGCGATGTCACCTGGCCGTGCTCGTTGTAGGTGTTGGCGGCCTCGACCACACCATCCGGGTCCGTGACGGTGGCGATGAGGCCGGCCTCGTTCCATGTGTAGCGGCGGGCCCCGCCGGCAGAAGCGGCTTCCGTGAGTCTGCCGGCCGGGTCGTAGGCGTAGTCCACCCGCCGTCCGTCGTTGGCGGCCAGGGCGGTGATCCGCGTGTGCTGGTCGTTCCACTCGACGGTGACGGCCCGGCCCCGTTCGTGGGTGAGGCCGACCAGCCGGTCCCCGTCCCACCGGTGGTCCACCCTGGTGCCTGGGCCACGAGACACCGAGACGGGCCTGCCGGCCCGGTCGAACACCCACCGGCCACCGGCATTGTCCGACACCACAAACCCACCAGTGGTGGTGGGAGACCCCCCACCAGCAGCGGCCCCGCCGGTGGCGACGGGAGCGCCCGCGGCAGAGGCAGCGGCGGCATCATCAGCGGCAGCGGCCCCGGCGGTGTCGGTGGTGGTGTGGTGGAGCCAGTAGGTGTCGTCGTGGGCCCGGTCCCAGCCGCCGGCGAGTCTCGGGAACAGGATGTGGCGGCCGGAGGGTTGGATCCAGGCTGCGCCGTCGTCGTCGAGGAGCAGTCGTTGGTCGGCTGTGGAGGCCCAGCCGGGCCCGAACGCCCCGATACCGGCCG
>ERZ773004.806-NODE-806-length-18174-cov-3.598046_pt1 | contig 18174 bp, 19 predicted proteins | sample MGYA00580667_ERZ773004 | MGnify/ENA primary metagenome ERZ773004 (study PRJEB29015, sample SAMEA2737963) | human oral metagenome | biome: human oral; feature: human-associated habitat; material: dental | place: China | collected 2123 ... | reverse complement strand
GCGAGCTGGGTTCAGAACGTCGTGAGACAGTTCGGTCCCTATCCGCTGCGCGCGTTGGAGAATTGAGAAAGGCTGTCCTTAGTACGAGAGGACCGGGACGGACGAACCTCTGGTATGTCAGTTGTACCGCCAGGTGCATGGCTGATTGGCTACGTTCGGGAGGGATAACCGCTGAAGGCATCTAAGCGGGAAGCCTGTTTCGAGATGAGTTCTCCTGGCACTCTTTGTGGTGTGTGAGGCTCCTTAGAGATGATGAGGTTGATAGGCCGGGTATGGAAGCGTTGTAAGGCGTGGAGTTGACTGGTACTAATAGGCCGAAGACTTATTCACACTATAGTTGTTGGTGGTGTTTGCGTTCGCTGTATAGTTTTGAAACAACAAGCCTGGGGGTTTGTTAGTTAATTACATATGTATGGAAGAGACCCCGTGAGGGGTCTCTTTTGTTTTAACCACTGATTTGCATTCTCCTCGAGAGCTATCGGCTCTGCTGTGTTCTTATGGCGCGCGTTGGTGAATACTCTAAAGGCTAAGAAGACCTCATGAAATATAATCGGCGCATCAGGGTGTTGAAAATCTGTGAGAGCGCATATGCTTTCTTGTTATCTTAGGAGCATGGAGACTTTACAATCTGCCCCAGACCCGAAGGATTTGACGCTATCGATAGATGAGAGGCGTGAACTTATCGTCTGGGCGGCAGACTGTATGTATCGGATACTGCCTATTTTCGAGAAGCAGTATCCTGCTGATCCTCGGCTTCAGCAGGGGCTTGCTGCGGTCGCTGAGTTCAACCGCGGTGCATTATCTGTTGGAACTATGCGTCAGCACGCTTTGCTCTGCCATGCTACGACCCGGGACTGTGAGACCCCGTCTGCGCAAGCCGTAGGTAGAGCCTGCGGACACGCGATTGCCATAGCCCATATGGGTGCCCATGCACGCAATATTGAGCGATATACTCGCAAAGTGCTTTCGGGAGAACCTTTGACCGAAGAGCTCGAATGGCAACGGTCACATATTCCTGCTCGATTTTTCAGCTATGTTTTTGCGCGCTAAGCAGCGTATACCCACACGTAGAATTTCGAAAGCCAGAGAAGTCCTTTTTACCGGTCTGTGATAGCGTGCCTGAGGCTTCATCACGGGAATACTAATACCAATCGTTGCACATTCTTCTGAACGAGTTTCTGGAACGTTTACTGTATCAAGTACCGACGAATACCTATTCTCGCGTTAGAGTGAATGTATGGAGTATCCGCTTTTTTCAGACCGACAGCAGGAACCGTATCTGGGAGAGGACACCTCAAAATACCGGACGGTGGCGCTCACCGCCGAGGTTAAGCTGCCTTTAGCGGAACTATGGCTGGCGTGTACTGAGTATATCCATCTGTGGTGGCCGCGGGAGCTTCTGCGGGACGAAGAAAGCTATCTGGAGCTTACGGATACAGTTCTTACCGAAGAAGACCCGCAGGGGTATGTAACAACTCTTGCTGAGGTAATCTACTATGAGCCCGAGGACGTGTTGGGCTTTTTGCCTCTGCCCGATACTAAACTGCATCAGCTTCTACGTGATGACAGCGGGTTTAGCCTACTTTTCGACGAAGACGGCGCAGAATCTTCGCTTATGGAAATCACCTCTGGTTTAGCGAAACCCCGTGAACTTGCGGCTGAGTACGACGAGCTGGGTGTTTATACGATCCAACGTTATGGCGCAGAACTTATTTTGAAGGCGTGCGCCCGATTCTTTGGGGCTGAACTTCGAGCAGAGTCTCTTGTATCGGGTATGCTTGACAGCTATGAGCGCTAGGCATGCCGTATCGGAACGAGGCACCGCAGAAAGTAAGTACAAGAGACCTAACACGACATTGTCGTTCGTCGCCCTCTGATGGTTGTGCAGTGGCTGAACCTGCTGGCAATCCCGATCTTGGGGCAGCTGATTCAAACTGTTTTCTTCGCTGCTGGTGTTCGGTTTCTTCTCATGGTTTGCTTCTGTGGCGGTTACCGACCAAACCATCGAGCTGTGAGTAGGAACCAAGCCCGAACATCTGAAAATTTTAGACCTTGAAGTCAACTACAACGCGGTCATGCTTAAGGTGACGATGATCGTTGCGGTATTCTCTGGGCTGAGCTTTGTGGCGACGACCAGCAGCGACGGTCGGCACGCGCTTGACTTCTTAGAACCGATGGTGCTGCGTCTGCGAAAAATCCTGATAATTCGAGATATATACTCTCCATTTTCAGGTACGGGTGCCGAAGAGACACTGGAGAGCTATGAACTGTGGTCCGCATCGGCGCAAGAAGATAGTACAGAGCCCGTTGCATCTACCGATAAGGAGACGGTGAAGGATAATGGTCTCGAAGAAGCCACTGAATCCGGGAGTACAGACTCATAGCCAGAGGTGAAGGTGGGCTCATAGCGCCTCGATCACAATGCCGCCAAAACGGGCATTCTTCGCCTCGCAGGTTATTCCATCAACGTAGCAGGTTGAACTGGAGTAGGTTTCTTGCAGCCCGGTATTGGCGTAATATCCGTAAAATCCGCCAAGCAGCGTTACACCCGAGCTGTTGGGAGTCGGCAGCGCCTGTATATCGTAGAAAACAACCGGGCGGCCAGACCGGTCAGTCACCCGTGCAGAACATTCGGGACAGAGCGAGCGAGGATAACGTTCTAAAGTCTTCACAGGCTTGGAACAAACGGGGCATGCAATTTCCATGAATGGTGGCTTGACCATTGAGGATATCCTTCGGGTGGTTAGATGACAGCGTAGACACGTTGGAGGGGAACAGACCCACTGCTTTTATCTTAGAGGTGTGTATCCAAGGTGAAAATGGTGTACGTCAAATAGAATATGGGCAGGGCGATGATGAGAACATCAAAGGTCTGAAAACTCCGTAAACCTAGCTAAGTTATTTCAACGTACGTAAGATGTTCTTATGACACGTTTTACGACCGACCACCTCAAAACATTCGTCACGGTCATCGAATACGGTACCTTTGATGCTGCTGCCGACGTTCTTGGGGTTAGCCCCTCCGCAATATCACAGCGTGTAAAAACAATGGAACAGCTGGCCGGTAAAGTCCTGCTGCAGCGCACCAACCCGGTGACTCCGACGGCTTCTGGACAGAGCGTGTTACGTATTGCCCGGCAAAGTGAATTTCTGCAGCTTGAGCTGGAACGAGAACTCATGGGCGAGGGCGGATTCCAGACAGTCTCTATAGCCCTGAACGCCGATTCTTTAGCAACGTGGTTTTTGGAGGCCATACGCACGCTCGCTCAGGAGGACGAAATTTTCTGCGACCTGCGGCGTGAAGGCGAATTTCATTCCTCAGCCCTTCTGCGTACCGGGGAAGTTATGGCCGCCATAACCTCACAGCCCGGGAAAATCCCCGGATGCTCGGTAGATTACCTGGGCGTGGCGCGTTACTGGTGTGTGGCATCGCCGGAGTATGTGGATCGTTACCTTCCGGGGTTCCCCGCGAAGACTACCCGTGAAGACCTGAACCGGGCACCAGTGGTGGAATATGATCGTAAAGACTTTGTGCAGGATGTTGCACGCGCTCTGATTGAGGAAGACCTAAAACTGCCCAGAGCCGAATTCGAGCAGAGCCCAACGCTCTATATTCCTTCGTCACCGGACTATGCGCAGGCGGTCTACGAGGGTATTGCGTGGGGTCTGCTGCCGGAGGCACAGTGTAGCGAATATTTTGCCGCCCAAACACTTGTGAAACTCGCTCAGAAGCCCGTGGAGTTCCCACTGTACTGGCAGCACTGGAATATCAACTCGCCCGTTCTAGAAAAAGTTAGCCGTCGGGTTGCTGATGCGGCTCATCAGGGGCTCTTGGATTCATGACGGATAGCTGGGGCGAACGGCATCAAAGCGCCTTCTACCTCGCCTCAATGGCTGTGGGTGTAGTACTCTCCCTGATGTGCCCGCCTAAGGTGTCAGAGGTGAGCGATGCTCTGGTGCCTTATGCCCTGGCGGTTCTGCTTTTTGCCAACTTTATGGGAGTTCTTTCGGTCGGGGCCAGGAACGGGAACGAAACGGGGTACCCGCTGCCGCATCGCGCGGATTTACCCTATGGCTGATAACGCTCAACTTTATTGTGGTACCCCTGCTGGTCATGATTTTGCTTCCCACATTCTTAGGGGATAGTTCCGTGATCGCCCTGGCGGTAGCCCTCGTGGTGCTGGCACCGTGCATTGATTATGTGGTGGTTTTTACCCGTTACGCCAGTGGCGACAGCACATTGCTGCTGCGTAAAACACCGCTTCTACTCGGTCTTCAGATTCTCATAATTCCCATTTGGACTAGTATATATACTTATATTGGAATATTTGCATATAAAGATCTTGGCAGTATCTTTCCACTCCCAGCCAGTGCATACGCAGCCCTGCTTGTGGTTATGATTCCAGCGCTCGCGGCGTACCTTGTACAACGTGCTCACCATACGCCGAAGATTGCGAAATACGCGAAGACGATTTCAGATATCAGCGAGACATATATGGTGGGGATTATGTGCGTACTCCTAACGCTCATGTGCACTGCCTACGCACGCCGCATCGGCGAAGCACCCCAGCATCTTGTTCACTGGGTGCCGTTCTACTTCATCTTCGCACTCTGCGCGGGGATGCTCGGGTTCTTACTTCCGTATACGGCACGGTACGCAGTGAAAAACCGAAAACCGCTCACACTCAAAGAACGCAAAGCGATTATCTTCTCGGTCGTCACACGCAACGCTCTTGTTATGTTTCCAGTCATACTAGCGCTCTCGGAGCGGCTCAAAGAACAACGCGTGCCACAGGCCGACCTCATGCAGCCCGCAGTACTGACCCAGACGATGGTGGAGCTGATCGTCATGATCGTATTCGTGCGGATTCTGCAGCCCCTGCATGAAGAGCCAGTCGCGGAGCCCCAGAACGAGTAAAAGCAAAGAAAACGTGGCGGGCGTATCCCATACAGGACACGGCACCGCCACGCTTATACATGATCTAACGGAAGAAAAGAGACGCCAACCAGAATACCGCCGCAGCGACGATAAACCCGATCAACGCCCAGCGGCGCAGCCTTGTCTCCACGCGGGCGGCACGAATATCCGCACGTTTTGAAATATCCTCGGTACTCCGCATGGGATCGGAGGTAGAGCCATGCGGGGCATCCTGAGATTCTTGAGGCGAAGGAGACCCATCTGATTCGGACATAGCCCTAACCTAACGCCACCGAGTCATCATGACCATACCCACCATCATGGCACCCACGCCAATAGTCACATTCCACATGCCAATGCCGGGCACAGGAAGTCGACCCTCAAAAATGTAATACGCAATAATCCAGAGAATACCCAGCGCAACGAGCGAAAACATCACTACTCGATACCACAGGGGAGTACCCTCTCTCTGTGTTCCGCTCGTTTCCATCTCGTGAGCGACTTCCAACAGACGGAGCTCGCTCGCATCTTCTTCAACGGCCTTAGCCGATTTCTTGTCTTGTGACTTCTTTGACTTAGTATTGGCAGTCTTTTTCGACTTTTTCGCAGTCGACTTAGGGGACATATTTTCCTCCGCCTCAGATGTATGGGTAACCTTATGTAGTACGTTAAAAACTATCTTTGCAGACTCGCGGGATGATTTCACCTTTCATCGGCGTTGTCATTAAAGAAAGTGTAATGACTGGGACGGTAACATCCCGCTATGGAGGACACCCAAAACTATGGCGCATGCATCCGCGAAAGCGCATCAGGCAGTTCAGCCTCATAAATCTATTCTGCGGTGGACCATCCAAATCACGGGTGAGCTTCTGATCACCGTTGGTCTTGTGCTGCTGCTCTTTGTCGTGTGGCAGCTCTGGTGGACCAATATAGACGCAAACCGTTCACAGTCCCAAGCCGTCGATTCCTTGACGCACGAGTTCAGCTCCGCCGCGCCAGTCGAACAGTGGGATCCCCAAAATCCACCGGAGCCTGAAGCCGAACCCGAACACGGAAAAGGATTCGGGGTTGTCTACATTCCCCGGTTTGGTGCAGACTACCAGCGCCCCACCGCGCAGGGTACCAGCGCAGACGTGATCGATACCCTCGGTTTGGGACACTACGACGGAACCGCCATGCCGGGCGGCGTGGGCAACTTCGCGCTCGCAGGGCACCGGCAGACACGCGGCGCAGTGCTCGACTATATCGACCAGCTGCAGGTGGGCGATCACATTTATGTGCGCACCAAAGACGGCTACTACACCTACACCGTGTACGAGCATGTGATTGTGCAGCCTGACAATATTGAGGTGATCGAGCCGGTTCCGAGTAAACCCGGACAAGAGCCCACGGAGCGCATTATGACGCTCACGACCTGCCACCCGCGTTACGGTGACACAGAACGTTATATTGTGCACGCCCGTTTTGAATCCTGGCAGCCTAACTCTGCTGGCGCCCCTGCGGAAATTGCCCAAGCAGCCCAGAACCCCGCCTAACCCGAGAGGATATAACATGTACGGTTGGATTTTTCGTCATCTTCCCGGACCTCTATGGGTTCGCATCATCATTGCTATTCTGCTTATCGCCGTGATCGTATACGCCCTCATGGAATTCGTGTTTCCGAATTTTGCCGAGTACGGTCCGTTCAACTTTGACGTTACCATCAACCATTAGCGGCGCTTGCCAAAGGAGAAGCCATGACCCGCATCCTGGTTATCGATAATTACGATAGTTTTGTGTTCACCCTCGTCGGATATCTGCAGCAGCTCGGAGCCGAAACAACCGTAATCCGCAATGACGAGTACGACCTTGATACCGTGCTCACAATGGCTGCCGAGTACGACGGCCTGCTCATCTCTCCGGGACCCGGCGCCCCCGCAGAAGCCGGGGTCATTATCGATACCATTCGCTGGGCTGCGCAGACTCATAAACCCCTGCTTGGCGTGTGTCTGGGGCATCAAGCTATCGCGGAGGCGTTTGGCGGCACCGTCACGCACGCCCCCGAGCTGATGCACGGTAAGACTTCAACCCTGGTTCACGAGAATGACTCGGTGTTCAAAGGCGTACCGAGCCCCTTCACTGCGACTCGCTACCATTCGCTGGCGGTTGTCCCAGAGACTATGCCTGAGGTCCTAGAAACCACCTCGACGACTGAGAGCGGCATTATTATGGGGCTGCAGCACCGGGATGCGCCCATGCACGGCGTGCAGTTCCACCCGGAATCCGTGCTTACCGAGAGCGGTTATCTGATGCTGGGTAACTGGCTGGAAGAAACGGGGCTTGAGGGCGCCGCTGAGCGTGCCAAATCGTTGTCCCCACTAATCGCCTAGCGGGCAGCAGTAAAGGTGCCTGACAGACCCAAGTAGGTCTGTCAGGCGCCTTCTCTATGTGTGTGGTACAGCCGAAGAAACATATGTGGGGCGTGCTTTAGATTTTGAATCTAAAGCACGCCCCACATATATGACCAGGATTTACCCGAGCAAACCAGCTTTACCTTTCTTCTTTCTCCTCATTTTCCTTGCCGTTTTGTACGGCCTTGGATGAAGGAGCAGCGGCACTTGGCGTTGCAGAAGGTACAGGAGCGTTGCCTTGCTGACCTTGCTGCTGTTGATTCTGCTGCTGATTGCCTTGCTGGCCCTGTTGGCCTTGCTGTTGTTGATTCTGCTGCTGATTGCCCTGCTGGCGCTGGGTGTTGTTGTTATTATTCGTCGACGGGGTAGTCGCACGCGGTGAGGCAGATGCGGTCGCTGCCGGAGCAGCTGCCACACGAATAGTAACAGTGCTGTTCTGGGCCACTAGAGTACCCGCAGCGGAGCTCTGAGAAATCACCGTATTCGGTGCCGCAGAGCTTGTCTGAACGGTCTCAATATTGGTGTTGAGCAGAACATCGGACGCAGTCAGAGCTTCAATAGCCTGATCCTTCGTCAGACCCACGAGCGAAGGAACCTTGACCTTACCGGAGGACAGCACCAGGTTCACGTTACTGCCAGCCTCAATCGTGGTCTTACCGTCGGCATCAGTTTCAGCCTTCTCAGGCTCCAAAGAAACCACCATACCGGCGGGAACGGATGCGCTCTCAACGGTGCTGACGCGACCATCTTTAAGGCCGAGCTCCTTCAGGGCGTTGCGCACATAGGCTTCGCTCTGACCCTGCAGGTTATCGGGCAGGGTTACGCGCTCGGGACCATTCGAGTAGGTCAGCGACACGGTAGAACCCTTAGCCGCCTTCGTACCCTCGCCGGGGCTGACGCTAATAACATCGCCCTTCTTCACGTTCTCGGAGTATGCCCCGCGGCTCTCCACGGCAAAGCCAGCATTGCGCAGCTGGTTCTCGGCATCGTCCTTCGACTGGTTCATCACGGTAGGAATAGCAACCTGCGGAACTTCATTGAGCTTGCCCTGGTAGTACAGGAACGAGCCGATACCCAGCAGAAGCGATGCTGCAATAGCAAGACCAACGAGGAAACGAACCCAGGTTCGCTTACGGGGTTGCTCGGCGGGAAGGAACTCTTCCTCTTCAACAAATTCTTCTCCGCCGTACTCATCGTCATCGAAGAAACCGTTGAGGTTCGCGTCTTCAACAGGAGTCGAAACCTGCGGCATGGTCGTGGTGTAGGCATCGAAATCAACCTCACCCGTACCGGTGCCTGCCGCACCCGCTGCGGGAGCCTCAAGAGGCGCAAAAGCGGTGGTCATGGAGTCATCGGGAACCTGTTGCGGCATACCGCCGCCAACCTGCAGACCCGCTCCCTGACGGATCGCCTGCGAAAACTCATCGGCGGTCTGGTAACGATCATCCGGGTTCTTGGCAAGGCCCCGAAGAATAACTTCATCAAGCTCAGGGGGTACGCTCAGCGGACTAAAAGTACTCGGTGCGGCGGGAGTCTCGGTAAGATGCTTTGCCGCCAAATCGACGTTAGTTTCCGCATCGAAGGGGGAACGTCCAGCGACCATTTCATACAGTACGCATGCTGCCGAATAAAGGTCGCTTCTCGCATCAACTTCTTTACCACTGACCTGCTCGGGAGACATGTAGCGTGCGCTACCCATCACCACGTTGGCCTTTGTCAGAGCCTCGCCAGCCTCTTCAATAGCTCGGGCGATGCCGAAGTCCATCACCTTAATCTGACCCGGCTGCCCCTTCGCGGCGTCTTCCTCGGTTCGGGGAAGCACCATAATATTCGCGGGCTTAATATCGCGGTGGATAATACCCATCGAATGACTGTATTTCAGAGCGCTCAAAAGCTGCTCTGCGTACCCCACCGCATCACGCACGGGAATGTACCCGCCCGACGAAAGGACACTGCGCAGCGTCCTGCCATCAACGTATTCCATAACGATGTACGGGATCTTAGCCTCGTCATCGTCGACGGCATCATCAACACCGTATCCGCTGTTGGGATCTGACGGGGAATAAGCGCCCGTGTCGTACACCGCAACGATACCGGGGTTGTTCAGGGATGCGACAGCCTCCGCCTCACGTTTAAACCGTGAACGGAAGGTTTTGTCTTGGGCCTGCTCCGGGCGCAGGATCTTCATCGCGACCTTACGACCGAGACGAGTATCCTCCGCCGCGTATACGGTAGCCATCGCACCGGTACCGATAACATCGAGTACCTTATAACGGCCATCTACCGTTTCAGGAACCAACAGGTCCATACGTTCTCCTGGGGTAAAAATAGTTTTTGATGTGAGTGGACTCAGACACTAACGCCCAGTACGAGGACTAGAAGAAGTCGACGCGCCTGAAGGCGTAGCTGCGGATGGCGACGAGTCAGAATCCGTCTTCGTACCTGAAGACTCATTAGCTACATACATCTCTACCTTACTAGGAACTGACACTTTAGTGCCAGAAGAAGGGCTGGTGCGCAGCACCGTACCGGGCTGTGCGGTGTCCGAATGCTCGAAGTGAAGGTTCACATCAACACCAAGCGAGGTAATCGTCCGAGAAGCCTCTTCGTAGTTCTTCCCATCAACATTAGGTAGGCTCACGCCCCTGGAACCGCTTGAATAACGCACGGTAATGGTGGTGCCTTCGTCTACCGAACCAGCCGGTGAAATCGACAGAACGGTGTTGGCTGGCTCTTCAGACTCAACACTTTCAGTCCTGGGCGAAAGGCCCAGGTTCTTCAGGTCATTGACAACATCCTGAAGGGGACGACCCTCGTAGCTGCGTGCCTGCAGGTTAATTTTCTGCTTCTGAGTACTGCTTGCAGCCGAGGACTCCTCGTTTGGGGTGGCTACCGTGACGGTACCTTCCGCAGAGCTGGGTGTTGCTGAGCTGGTGGTATTCGGAGTGGGGGTTGCACGGCTATTTGCCGCCCAGACAGCCCAGAGGATACCGAGAATAAGCACTAGTGCCGCAACGATAGCGGCGATCCATACCCAGCTGCGTTTCTTCGGCCCCTGTTGTGCCGTACGCGCGGCCGCAGCCTTCGACCCGGGCTCAGGGATAGGAGCCGTCGAAGGACCGGGCGTGAAGCGCGACCCAGAACCGAACTTCGGAGCGGCGGATGCCGAAATAGGCTCGGCGATCAAGGAGGTCTGGGCAGTATCCAGATTCTCCGGCAAGAACGCCTCAAGCGTGGGCACGGCCTTAATCGCCGCAGGAATATCGCGACGGCGAATAGCATCAATAGCGGACGCCAGCGCGGTAGCATCCTTTGGACGCTCCGCAGGATCCTTAGCAAGCAGGCACATAATCAAGGCGCGGGCAGGTGCCGGGATGCTCTCCGGCAGCGGCGGTGGCGGATCGTTCACCTGGGCTAGAGCAATCGCGATCTGTGATTCACCCGTGAACGGGCGGTGACCGACCAGGCATTCGTACCCGATAATACCCAGCGAGTACATATCGGAGGACGGGGTTGCAGGTTGACCGGTTGCCTGTTCGGGTGCCAAATACTGGGCTGTACCCATCACCTGACCGGTAGCGGTCAGCGGAACCTGGTTCGCAAGCCTAGCAATACCGAAGTCGGTAACCTTCACCCGGTCATCCGGGGTGATCATTAGGTTACCGGGCTTCACATCGCGGTGCACGAGGCCCTGAGCGTGCGCAGCAGCCAACGCGCGAGCCGTCTGCGCAATAAAGTTCAGGATACGATCCGGCGGCAGCGTGCCGTCGCGCTCGATGATGCTCGACAGCGGCTCACCCGGAACCAGCTCCATCACCAGGTATGCAGAGTTATCCTCTTCACCGTAATCGAACATATTGGCAACGCCGGGGTGGTTCAGGAGCGCGGTATGGCGCGCCTCCGCACGGAAACGCTCCAAGAACCCGGGGTCACCCGTATACTCCTCTTTCAGGATTTTAACGGCGACGGTGCGTCCGAGAACCTTGTCGCGAGCTTTCCAGACCTCACCCATACCGCCGATAGCGATACGTTCGGTTAGGGTGTAGCGCCCGCCCAAGGTGATATCAGCCGAAGGCCTCACTTGTTCAACACCGCCTCAAAAAGTTGTTTACCTGCATTTGTCGAAAGCTGGGAACCGGTTGTTGCATCCATATCCTCATAGACCACCGCAATGGCGATCTGAGGATCATCGGCGGGTGCAAACCCGGTAAACCAAGAGTTATTCAAACCACCCGTAGTTTCTGCGGTACCGGTCTTACCAGCAACCTTATACCCGGGCACGCCTGCGTTACGGGCAATACCGTTATCCACAGAGTTCACCATCCATTGTTTCACCTGATCGGCGACTTTAGTAGAAGTTGAGGTGCGCAACTTCTCGGGTGAGAACTCGTAGAGCACGCTCAAGTTACTGGTTTTGACAGAACGAATCATATTGGGCTTCATCTGCACACCGCCGTTAGCGATTGCGGCAGAAGTCATTGCCACCTGCAGCGGGGTGGTGCGTACATCGTACTGACCCACGGATGCCTGCGCCAGCTGGCTCTGCGACATACCCTTCGGGAAGCTCGACTTAGCCACCGCCAGCGGAATCTTCAAATCCTGACCATAACCAAAGTTTTCAGCAGTCCTAGAGATCCTATCTTCACCCAAATCCATTGCGATCTGCGCAAAAGGAGTGTTGCAGGACTGCGCCATAGCCCATTCAATCGTAGCCTTGGTGCGTCCTCCACACTGACCGCCCGCAAAGTTCGGAAGCGACACATTGGTTCCCGGAAGGGGAAGCTGTGCGGGGTTATCGATCGTGGAGTTCGCATCATATTTGCCGGACTCCAGAGCCGCAACGGCATCAATAATCTTGAAGGTTGAGCCGGGCGAATAGGTGTTACCCGCAATAGCACGGTTGTAAAGCGGGTTATTCGGATTCGAGTTCAGTTCCTCATAGTTGCTGACTACCGTAGACCCATCGTGGGATGCGAGCGTATTCGGGTCATATGAGGGAGACGAGGCCATCGCCAAGATTTCGCCAGTCTTGGGGTTAATCGCCACAATAGAACCCTTACGGCCCTGCAGCAGGTTGTTAGCAAGCTCCTGAAGCTTGGAATCCACGGTGAGCTCGACGCTCGCACCGCGTGCCGAAGAACCCGAGAAGAGCTGAGCAACACGATCGTAGAACTGGCTGTCGGAAGTACCCGAAAGCTCCTTGTCCATAGCGGACTCGACACCGGTAGAACCGTACACTGACGAGAAATAACCCGTCAGCGCCGCATACTTTTCCGGCTCAGAGTACACGCGCTGATAGTTATACTCATCATCCGATTTCACCGACGAGGCGATTTCGGTTCCATCGACCACGATAGAGCCACGGTTGGCACCATAGTTATCGTACAGAGAACGCGAGTTCCACGGGTTATCTTTGAGAGATTCGGTGTCGAAGAATTGGATATAGCTCAACGTACCCATGAGCAGGATAAAAACGCAACCTGCGGCCATCCACATGCGGCGAATTGCCCTATCCATTGCGGTCACCTCCTGCTTGTTGAGTTGAAATACGGGCGAGAACGCTGGTTGCGCCCTCAGATTCATAGCTGTAGTCTTCGTGGTCGATACTTTCGGGAACGTCGAACCCGACCACGACATGAGGCGCTCGCGCGGTATGCGAAATCGAAAGCCACAACGCCACGATAATCCAGTTAGCCACCAGGGATGAACCACCGGCAGACATAAACGGTGTGGTCAAACCGGTCAGCGGAATTAACCGGGTTACACCGCCAACCACCACGAAGAGCTGAAGCACCATAACCGTGGAAAGGCCCGCCGCCAAGAGCTTGCCGAAACCGTCACGAGTGCCCAACGCCGCGCGGTAGCCACGCGAGATGAGGATGAGGAACATCATCAAAATAGCGCCCAGGCCGATCAGACCGAGTTCCTCACCGAGAGAAGTAATAATCATGTCCGAGTTAGCGAACGGCACCAAAGAGGTAAGGCCCTGACCCCATCCACGGCCAAAGAGACCGCCGTAGGACAGACCGAAAATACCCTGAAGGATCTGACCGGAACCACCGCTGGAGGACATATAGACCTCGGGATCAAAGGCGTGCATCCAGCCATAGATACGGGCGTGCACGTGAGAAATGGAGTTGTAGGCGAAGTATCCGCCAACCACCACGCCGACACCGCCGACTACAAGCCAGGAAATCTTGCCGGTCGAGAGGTACAGCATCGCCATGAACAGCCCGAAGAACAGGATTGCAGAACCCAGATCCTTCTGGAAAACCAACACGCCGATGCTGACCATCCACGCCAAGAAAATTGGGGTCAAATCGCGCAGACGCGGCAGATTGATGGGCCCCAGACGCTTACCCGCTGTGAGAATCAAATCGCGGTGTGTGGACAGGTAGCCTGCAAAGAAGATTGCCAGAGTAATCTTGGCAATTTCGCCGGGCTGGAAGGTACGCCCGCCGAGCCTGATCCAAATCCGTGCGCCGTTGATTTCGGTACCAAGGCCGGGAATAAGCGGCATGATAAGCAGGATGAAGGAGAGCACCAGCGAAATATAGGTGATCTTACGCAGCACTCGATGATCCCGCAGGAAGTACAGCACAACGGAGCAGAGGATCATTGAGAAGCCCGTCCAGAACAGCTGGGACTCGCCCACTGGAGCCTTCTGCATGGCGGGATCCTTGTCGATGCGGAAAATCATCGCCAGCCCGATTCCGTTGAGCGCCACAACGAGCGGCAGAATAAACGGATCGGCGTAACGCGCCCGGAATTGAAGCACCAGATGCGCGATGAGCGCGCACACGCCCAACACCACGGTACCTTGAATCCACGGGTTTTTCCCCATATCCCACGCCGTTTCGGGGTCAATCAGGTACATTGAAAATGAGCCGATGCCGACCGCAACCACGAGCAGAACAAGCTCAATCAGGCGACGCGAACGGGGTATGTGTGCATCACGTAATAGCCTAGCCACGATTACCACCTTCCGTTGCTGAAGTTTTTTGACTTGTCTGCGCGCCGGACGAAGCCGCACCGGAAGGCTGTGTATTCCGGTCATCCTGCAGATTCACCTGAGCTTGCATGCGGTTTACGATAACCCGTGCATCGTCAAGATTATCCGCGTGAATCGTATTCTTCAAAAGCGTGCGTGTATGTTCGGGCAGCTGTGAAGTTTCCACTTCGCTTTCCTCGACCACATGGGAGAGATGGATTGGCCCCAACGACTGCGGAACACCGTTATAGACGGCGACCTTACCGTTATTTTCGCCAACGTAGTAGCGGCCCTCAACCCATTTCAGCCCGCTCCAACCCGCAATGAGCGCCAGCACAAGGATTACTGCTGCACTCACCAGCAGAATCGGGCGCCGACGGCGTCGAATCGGGTCCGCCAGAAGCTCTTCAAGCTCGTCTGGCAGCTTTGCGGGTTCCTCGGTACTCATCGGCACGCGCTGCGCCAAAGAGGCCCGATGCTCCAGGGTGCGGCTCGTCACTGCCGGAATACGCCCGGTCTCTGTTGCCACGGCAGCGCTGCCCACCAGCTGATGCGGGCGAGAGCCAAGCTCGTGGCGTAAAATGGCGGCATTTGTGCGGGCAAAGTACACCGCATCCTGATCGCTCGCGTCGCCGTCGTGGGGGAAGGAATCTGTGAGGTCACGGGCGCGGCGGAACTTCTTGAGCGCGCGGTCGTGATCGGACAGACCCTCTTCGGCGTTTACTTCCTCGGTGATTTCCTCAAGCTCAGAGGTTGTCAGTGAGGTATCGATCTCGCCGGTCTCTGGCAGGGCAGAAGGACCTACAGGTTCGTCGGCGGGAAGTTCTTCGCGGTCAATAACCTGTACAACCACGACCGTCACGTTATCGGGTGCGCCGCCGTCGAGAGTCATCTGGATAAGAACGTCCGCGATCTCACCCAGATCATCGGTGGAACGCATGACGGCTTCGATCTCTTCATCAGAGACCACTGCCTCTAAACCATCGGAAGCAAGCACCCAGCGCTCACCGGGAATGGCTTCTAACGTCTGCAGCTCAAGCTCGGGGGAGGCATCGACGTCGCCAAGCACGCGCATAATCACGTTGCGGTGCGGGTGATTCTCCGCTTCTTCGGGAGTGATGCGGCCCTCGTTGAGAAGACGCTGTACGAAGGTGTGGTCGGTCGAAATCTGCTCGAAACCACCGTCTTCATCGGCGCGTAAACGATAGGCCCGCGAGTCGCCAATATGGGCCATCTCGATCTTTTCGCCGTCCACCAGCAGAGCGGTGCAGGTGGTACCCATGCCCGCAAGGCGCTGATCACTGGTTGCCAGATCATTGATAATGGCGTTGGCACTTTGGATTTCGTCGGCGAGGTATATGCCGCCGGTACCGTCAAAGTCGGGGTGGTCCAAAGGGGTCAGGTTTAAAACGGCGGTAGCGGATGCGACGTCACCACCGACGTGCCCGCCCATGCCGTCAGCAACAACAGCAAGATAACGTCCACCGTACCCGGAGTCGTCATTCTTGCTGCGTTTCACGCCCGTATCGGAACGGGCTTCAAAGCGAAAGGCTATCTTCAACGATTACCCCCTCAGCTGCATAGTCGTTCCGCCCACACGGAAATCGACACCCGGCTCAATAGCGGTAGCACGGGTCAGCTTTTGGTTGTTTACGAATGTGCCGTTGGTTGAGCCCAAATCCTCCAAGAACCAGCGAGAACCCTGTGGGAACAGACGGGCATGGCGACCGGAGGCGTAATCGTCCTGCAACGAAACCTCAATATCATTGGCGCGACCGATAGTAACCGGGGAGTCACCCAACTGCATCATAGCTCCCGCCTGCACTCCCTTGGTGATCACCAAGCGGGAAGGACGTGCAGGAGGAGCTGCAATATGCTGCGGTTGCGGCTGCGAGTCTGCGGCAGATTCTATGGGTACGGAGCGGAAGTTCTTGCCCAGCCCCAAATCGCGGCGGGCGGCTGCCACCACGAAAAACACAAAGAACCAGAGCAACCCCAAAAACGCAAAGCGCAGTATGGTTACAGTTAGCTCGGATGCCATTAACGTATACCTCCAGAGGCAATTGAGCGGAAGAGAACTCGGGCTCCGCCCAACTGTAACACCGCTCCATCTTGGAGAACGGTGGGGGTTTTCAGCGGAAAACCATTCAGCCGGGTTCCATTGGTTGAGCCCAAGTCGGTGGCAACATAGTTGCCTCCCTGGCGGGAAATCTGTAGGTGGCGGCGCGAAATACCCTTGTCAGCCAGACGCACGGATGCGTCGGAACCGCGCCCGATGACGAGAGGTGCCCCAGAAAGCTCATACCGCTGCCCGTTAATATCCACAAAAGCATGATGCGCCGCAGCACGTTGCTGCTGCGGAGGATTCTGCGGGGAACGCGGTTTCGGCGCGGACGCGGCGGGTGCCTGCTGTTGCTGATGCTGAGGCTGTTCCGTGCGGCGCGGCGGAGTAGCCCGCGGTTTTGTAATTCTGGTCGGCAGACCGGTATCACGAGCCGGGGCAACGGGGGCGTAGTCGGAGGCGCCGTGGGCGGCACCGGCGGGAGGAACATAGTTCGTCGCACCCGAGGGCGGAGCCTGGAACGCCTCAAAACTGGGCACAACCTCGAACTCGTCGGCTTCGAGATCGGCAATAGGGCTGAAGGTAATACGTACAGCCCCAATCAGCGAATACCCCTGCGCACGCGCATGCGAAATAGCAAGATTGCACAGCTCAACCGCGAATGGGTTGCCCCACTCCCGCACGCGCGAAAAATCGGCGCTCGAAAAGCGAACGTTGAAGATATTTGGTGCCATCGTATGACCGCCCTGGTCCACATATGAGGCATCATCCATCGACGTGCGAATACGGTTAGCTACATCAGCCTTTGCGAAGGTGCCAAAGCCTTTAGAAAAGCCAACGGTACGACCGATGCCTTGCTCCAGTCGTTCCAACTTATCAAATAACTTCATTGCCTCCTCCTTCATGGCTCGGGCCGGATGTCACCCCTGGCATCCCGTGGTTGGGAACCCGAAGGGTTCAGTCTAGCTTTTGTAGCTGTGCATTTGCTGTGTTAGGTGTGAGTGCACACACCCAACTCTATTCTAGGGGATAGTGTGACCACCATGCCGATAATATACTTTTTACTCGTAAAATATAGACTCGAAAACCCCAAATGTTGCCGACACAACAAAAAATCCCCGGCTCATCAGAACCGGGGATTGCTGGTGCGCGAGGGGGGAGTTGAACCCCCACGCCCTCACGGGCACACGGACCTGAACCGTGCGCGTCTGCCTATTCCGCCACTCGCGCAAGTGTCATACGACTCAAAGAGCCGCAGGCAACATATAGAACTATACAGGCTCCGTAACAGACCGTCCACTTCGGTATTCGTGAACTTACTCACCGAAGGTTGAAATTGTCATAGGATATGTTATTTTCCTTCGTCGTGAGGGTTCGAGGTGGTATCGGTCTGATCTGCGGCGGCCGCATCCTTTTTCTCGCGATGCACGCGCAAAAACCACGCCAGCGCACCAAAATAGGGGAGCACCAGAATGAACAGAAGCCACTTGAGCTTCTGAATCTCGTTGAAGTAGGGGCTGCGATGCACCGTAAAAATGCAGTACAGCACCGAAGCAATCCAGATAAAAATCAGGGCAAGCACTGTGTACTGGTAGATTGCCTGCGCCGTCGGATTCTGAAAAAGCACAAGAGGAAACACCGAAAAACCTAATGTCAGCACGTCTTTAGTATGCCAGAGGATACGCCAAGCGCCCGAGAACATAAAATTTATGTCCTCGGGCGCTGCAGGGAGAGTTATCTAGGTGAAACGTTATACGTTCGCAGCCTTTGTGGCGCGTTTGGCCGCAGCCGCGGCATCACGCTCAGCCCAGAA
>ERZ773004.804-NODE-804-length-18258-cov-7.405318_pt1 | contig 18258 bp, 19 predicted proteins | sample MGYA00580667_ERZ773004 | MGnify/ENA primary metagenome ERZ773004 (study PRJEB29015, sample SAMEA2737963) | human oral metagenome | biome: human oral; feature: human-associated habitat; material: dental | place: China | collected 2123 ... | reverse complement strand
TAAGAAGTATACAGTTCTTTCTCAACAGGCCGTTCTTGATATTGTGATTACCTTTATTCGTGTCATTCAGGGATTACTGATTGTGCTTTCTTCACAAGCGATTGTGGTGGCAGCAGTTATGATAGGGATCATTATTTACATCAATATCATGCAACGTTCTAAGGAAATAGGTGTCATGAAGGCAGTTGGTTATCAAAATCGTGATGTCAAAGGAATTTTTATTTACGAGGCTATCTGGATTGTAGGTATTGCCTTGCTACTGGCATTTTTGGTTGCACAAGGGGTGGGAAGTTTGGCGAATGCGGTTGTAAATCACTTTTACCCATCCATCACGAAGGTTTTTGAATTAAATTTGTTATCTGTTTTAGGAACTCTAGCTTTCGCTCTATTACTTGGTTATGTCTCAGCCTACTTCCCAGCACGTAAAATTAGTAAAATGGATCCTGTAGAATCGCTACGATATGAATAGTAAGGGATTCCTTGATTTACAGTTTAAAAAAGAAACAAACATAGAAAAACAATGCCCGTACTTGCAATTAAACTCAAATAGTTATATAATAGGTTTGTTGAAAGGTGATTTGTAGTGATTCAAGTTACTCTTTTCACAATAAAATTTTCATGATTTTCATAAGGAGGAAATCACTAATGGTAGTTAAAGTTGGTATTAACGGTTTCGGTCGTATCGGTCGTCTTGCTTTCCGTCGTATCCAAAACGTAGAAGGTGTTGAAGTTACTCGCATCAACGACCTTACAGATCCAGTTATGCTTGCACACTTGTTGAAATACGACACAACTCAAGGTCGTTTCGATGGTACTGTTGAAGTTAAAGAAGGTGGATTTGAAGTTAACGGTAAATTCGTTAAAGTTTCTGCTGAACGTGATCCAGAACAAATTGACTGGGCTAACGATGGCGTAGAAATCGTTCTTGAAGCAACTGGTTTCTTTGCTACTAAAGAAGCAGCTGAAAAGCACTTGCATGCTGGTGGTGCTAAGAAGGTTGTTATCACCGCTCCTGGTGGATCAGATGTTAAGACTGTTGTTTTCAACACTAACCATGACGTTCTTGACGGTTCTGAAACAGTTATCTCAGCTGGTTCATGTACTACAAACTGTTTGGCTCCAATGGCTGACGCTTTGAACAAGAACTTCGGTGTTAAAGCTGGTACAATGACAACTATCCACGGTTACACTGGTGACCAAATGATCCTTGACGGTCCACACCGTAAGGGTGACTTCCGTCGTGCACGTGCTGCTGCAGCAAACATTGTTCCTAACTCAACTGGTGCTGCTAAAGCTATCGGTCTTGTGTTGCCAGAATTGAACGGTAAATTGCAAGGTCATGCTCAACGTGTTCCAGTTCCAACAGGTTCATTGACTGAATTGGTTTCAGTTCTTGACAAGAAGGTGACTGCTGACGAAGTTAACGCTGCTATGAAGGCTGCTGCAACTGAAAGCTACGGTTACAATACTGACCCAATCGTTTCTTCTGATATCGTTGGTATGTCATTTGGTTCATTGTTTGATGCAACTCAAACAGAAGTAACTGAAGCAGCAGATGGAACTCAATTGGTTAAAACAGTTTCATGGTACGACAACGAAATGTCTTACACTTCACAATTGGTTCGTACTCTTGAATACTTCGCAAAAATCGCTAAATAAGTTATTATTTAATGATTGAAAGGACTGGCTTCGGCTAGTCTTTTTTTGTTCCCCTTTATTAGGGTGCTGTACTCATCAAATTTCAAAATCTGATTTTTAATATTTTTTTCGCTTCCAAATTTCTGAGCTTGGGGCAGAACTACGGAAATTGCTATTGTAAGTTTCCTATCTTCCTCATTAACTTCACAAGTCAACTATTATCGAGTTTACTTGTTCTGCGTCGCGACCTAAAATTGTCCAGTGAACTATTTTAGTAGGTGGTGCAGACGGAAGAATAAATTATCCAGTGAATGATTTATTATGTCTTATGGAGTTTCATCAACACGGAGATAAAGCAGTCGATAACACTGTCTTATCGAAGTTAGTCTAGTTGATTTTACTGGCCTAAGAATCCGTTATCAGTGACATCTTCATCTCACTGATAATTCCACTACAGCAAAAATATCAGGTTATGCTCACTTCGTTCGCCGATTAACCTACAATAAAGTTTTTCTACCTAAAAACAATTTCAGGTTTTGATTTCAACTCGGTATTACTTTTTTTGACGTACCCTGATTTGACCTCTCCTAGTGAGAAATATCACTTTTTCCAAGCTAATTTAGAAATAGGCTTGAAATTATGTTATAATGATGGAGTAAATAAAAATTTAAGGAGTCCTATCAATGGCTAAATTAACTGTTAAAGACGTTGATTTGAAAGGCAAGAAAGTCCTCGTTCGTGTTGACTTCAACGTGCCTGTAAAAGATGGCGTTATCACAAACGACAACCGTATCACTGCGGCTTTGCCAACCATTAAATATATCATCGAACATGGCGGTCGTGCAGTTCTCTTCTCTCACCTTGGTCGTGTTAAGGAAGAAGCTGACAAAGAAGGTAAATCTCTTGAACCAGTTGCCAAAGATTTGGCTGCTAAATTGGGACAAGATGTTGTCTTCCCAGGAGTGACTCGTGGTCCAAAATTGGAAGAAGCAATCGATGCTTTGCAAGATGGTCAAGTTCTTTTGGTTGAAAATACTCGTTTTGAAGATGTTGACGGCAAGAAAGAATCTAAGAATAATCCTGAACTTGGTAAGTACTGGGCAAGCCTTGGTGATGGTATCTTCGTAAATGATGCTTTCGGTACAGCTCACCGTGCTCACGCTTCAAACGTTGGTATTTCTGCTAACGTTGAAAAGGCTGTTGCTGGTTTCCTTCTAGAAAACGAAATTGCTTATATTCAAGAAGCTGTTGAAACACCAGAACGTCCATTCGTAGCTATCCTTGGTGGTTCTAAAGTTTCAGATAAAATTGGTGTTATCGAAAACTTGCTTAAAAAAGCTGATAAGGTCCTTATCGGTGGTGGTATGACTTATACCTTCTACAAGGCACAAGGTATCGAAATCGGTGATTCTTTGGTCGAAGAAGATAAGTTGGATGTGGCTAAGTCTCTGCTTGAAAAAGCAAATGGTAAATTGGTCTTGCCGGTTGACTCTAAAGAAGCTAACGCCTTCGCTGACTACACCGAAGTGAAAGATACTGAAGGTGAAGCAGTAGACCCTGGCTTCCTTGGTCTTGACATCGGTCCAGAATCGATCACTGAATTTGACAAAGCTTTGACAGGTGCTAAGACAGTTGTTTGGAATGGTCCTATGGGTGTCTTTGAAAATCCAGACTTCCAAGCTGGTACAATCGGTGTTATGGATGCTATTGTTAAACAGCCTGGCGTTAAGTCAATCATCGGTGGTGGTGACTCAGCTGCCGCAGCTATCAATCTCGGCCGTGCAGACAAATTCTCATGGATTTCTACTGGTGGAGGAGCTAGTATGGAGCTGTTAGAAGGTAAAGTCTTGCCAGGCCTCGCTGCTTTGACGGATAAATAGGATTAAGCCTGTTAGCCTCTACAAAAACTTGATTTTGTAAGTGGAAGATAAAATAGTAAAAGATAGTGTCAGTTTTTTGAAAGCTGATACTATTTTTGTTTAATCCAGATATCCATTGTTTCGATACCATTTGATGGTGTCAATCATTGTGTCTTGGACTGGTCGGAAGTGTCCACCTAGTTCTGTCTCCATCTTAGTAGGATCAAAGTGAGTTCGTTTGTACTCCTCGGCAAATAGCTCGATTAGATCCTTGCTGACTAAGACGGGTTTGCCAGTTAGCTTGTGGTAGATTTCATTCCAAGTAGCGTAAGCTTTTAGCAAGGGCTGAGGAATTCGTCTTCTAGGTGCAGGAATTCCTGTAACCTCTTCTAGAGTATTCATCAATTCCTGCATAGTCATGTATTGACCAGCAGCTAGATAAGATTCACCCCTGCGTCCATATTTCATAGCTCGGATATGAATATCCGCAACATCTCTGGCATCCACAACGCTGTAACTGGCCTTCATAACCCCAGGTAGTTTTTTCTGCATATAATTTAAAATCAATTGTCCAGTGGAGGTTGGCCCCATATCGCCTGGCCCGTACATGGAACCTGGAAGAACGAAGGCAATAAAAAGGTCAGGATGTAGGTTGAGAAAGTCACGAACGACTTGGTCGCTGAGAATTTTACTGCGATAGTATTCGTTTTTTGTATCGGCGGAACGAGACATAGTTTCATTGATTAGTTGGTCAGGCTCGCCAGTAAGTACAGCAATAGAAGATGTGTGGACAATTTGACGAATTCCAGAATCATAGGCAGCCTGTAAAAGATTCTTTGTTCCTTTAATGTTAGTCTCATAGAGTTTTTGCCAATGTTTGCCTCCCTTATGACTGTCTCGAAAGAAAGCTGCCGTGTGAAAGAGGCTATCGCAGTCAGTTAGATAAGGCACATAGGTTTCTGGCCTGAGTAGGTCACCTTGAATAAAGTGGATTTGAAGATTGCCGAATTGCTTTTTTGCCTTGTCTAGTGATCGAACGAGGGCAGTAACTTGAGTATTTTCCTTTAATAAAGCTCGGACTAGATTATTTCCTAATAGGCCAGTTGATCCAGTGACAAAGGCATGGTTAATCTTACGAGACGGCTGTTTTGTATCCATAGGTTCTCCTTTTAGATTTTTCTATTAAATGACTTGTCATTTAATAAAAATTAGTTTAGTCTTTTAGCATATTTTTGTCAATAATTACTTAATCTAGTGTAAAATAGTAAGAAACTAAAAAAGAAGGAGATCTTATGTCAATAGACGAAGCAGTCCGCTTTAGGTATTTGTTCAAGAGTGTCGAAAATATTGTCAATAAAGAGTTAATCAATTTACTATCTCCCTTGCATATAACCCCTAACCAGAGTGAAGTACTCCTTGTTCTGCAAGAATTTGGTTCTTTGTCCTTAAAGGATTTGGGTAATTTATTGATTTGTGAGAAAAAAAGTCCTAGTCGTTTAGTTAGTTCGCTGATTAAAAAAGGGTTAGTGATTAAAGAAATTTCTGCTGAAGACCGAAGATTTTCCCTCTTATCCTTGACACCTAAGGGTCAAGATTTAGTTCCTAAGATTATAGCCATCAAAAATCAATATGATCAGCAGTTATTGGAACAAGGAATTGACTTTAAAGCTCTTAGTAAGCCCTTTAAAGTTTTTATTTCGGAGACACCTTACGAAGAAAAATTAAAGAGCCGCTCGATGTGGGATGATTAAGTATGATTAGTCGGTCTAGCGATAGTTTGGTTACCAACTTAGTCGTTTAGATTAACGATTTTGTAAACGAGGTCGGAAATTCCCATTCTAGCATTGTTGACGGATAAAATCTTTCAGTTAACTCAATAATAAGAGAGGGATTAGTGCTGTGGGAATTCTTGAATTGAGAGGAAGTCAATTCCAAGAAATGAATTTTCTGAAAATTTTGTTAATCTTCCAAAACTATGGTAAAATGGGAAGTGAATTTTTGGAAGACGGGAGTTTAATTTTGGGACGATTTCGCTTTAATCCTCATGAATTTCGCTTAGGCATGCGGACTTTTAAGACGGGTCTAGCTGTTTTCTTGGTTTTAGCTTTATTTTCTCTTTTAGGATTTGAGGGTCTGCAAATTGGTTGTCTGACAGCAGTCTTTAGTCTGAGAGAGAATTTTGATAAGAGTCTCCATTTTGGCACCTCGCAGATTGTCGAAAATACTATTGGGGGTGTCTATTCTCTTATCTTCTTCGGAATTAGTGAGCTCTTTAATAAGTCACTTTGGGTGACTTTGGTTTTTGTTCCAATATTTACCATGTTGACCATCATGACCAATGTTGCTATTGATAATAAATCGGGGATTATTGGAGCGGTAGCTGCTTTGCTGATTATTACCCTATCTATTCCAGAAGGTGACACCTTTACTTATACGCTCGCTCGGATTTTTGAGACTTTTATTGGTGTCTTTGTGGCCACTCTGGTCAATGCGGATATTGATCGAATACGTGAACATTTTGTTAAAAGAATGGCTAATAAGGACTAGCGTGGCTAGTCTTTTTTGCCTGCCTAGAAGATTTTTGTCTTGTTGCTATCCTAGCTCTGACTAGCTACAGGGTTTTGGGAAATAGTAATGTTAGAAAATGTAACATTTAACTTGACAGAGCTTCTTTTTCAGCATATAATGGTTTGCGAAAGGAGTTTTTATGCGAGAAAAAGAGTTCAGACGCTCTCTAGCTGTTTTTCCAATTGGGGCGGTTATGAAACTGACTGATTTAACTGCCAGGCAGATTCGCTACTATGAAGATCAAGGTCTTCTAACTCCTGATCGTAGTTCTAGTAACCGCCGTCTCTATTCTCTAAATGACATGGATGTTTTGCTAGAAATCAAAGACTATTTGGATGAAGGCTTGAACATTGCGACCATCAAGAAAGAATATGCCAAACGCCAGCAAGCCAGTCAAGAGAAAACCAAACCTCTTACTGATGCTGATGTTCGTCGTATTTTACAAGATGAGCTGAGAAATCAGTCTCGTTTTCCTTCACCCAATGTTAACCCAAGTAGCTTTCGTATGTAAGATACGGGCTTTATATATATTTATTTGTCAGAGCTAGCTGAGGCTCTTTCTATCGAAAAAAGGAGGCCATTATGGCAATCACAGCAGATGATATTCGTCGCGAAGTCAAAGAGAAGAATGTTACCTTCTTGCGTTTGATGTTTTCAGATATTGCAGGAACCATGAAAAATGTTGAAATTCCTGCCACTGACGAACAACTTGACAAGGTTTTATCAAACAAGGCTATGTTTGACGGATCATCTATTGAAGGATTTGTACGAATTAACGAGTCTGACATGTATCTCTATCCAGATCTCAACACTTGGACTGTCTTCCCTTGGGGAGGTGAAAATGGTGCTGTCGCTGGTTTGATTTGTGATATTTATACTGCTCAAGGGGAACCTTTTGCTGGTGACCCACGTGGTAACTTAAAACGTGCCCTGCGTCACATGGAAGAAGTTGGTTTTAAATCTTTCAATCTAGGTCCAGAGCCAGAATTCTTCCTCTTTAAGATGGATGAACAGGGTAATCCAACCTTGGAAGTTAATGATAAGGGCGGTTACTTCGACCTTGCTCCGACCGACTTAGCTGACAATACTCGTCGTGAAATCGTTAATGTTTTGACTAAGATGGGCTTTGAGGTTGAAGCTAGTCACCACGAAGTGGCTGTCGGTCAGCATGAAATTGATTTCAAATACAGTGATGTCTTACAAGCTTGTGACCACATTCAAATCTTTAAGTTGGTTGTTAAAACAATTGCGCGTAAACATGGTCTCTATGCAACCTTCATGGCTAAACCTAAATTTGGGATCAATGGTTCAGGAATGCACTGTAATATGTCTCTCTTTGATGCTGATGGCAAGAATGCCTTCTTCGATCCAGAAGATCCCAATGGTATGCAGTTGTCCCAAAATGCTTATTACTTCTTAGGTGGTTTGATGGAGCATGCCTATAATTATACGGCTATTGTTAACCCTACAGTTAACTCTTATAAACGCTTGGTACCAGGCTATGAAGCACCTGTTTATATTGCTTGGGCCGGTCAAAACCGCTCGCCACTGATTCGTGTTCCTGCATCACGTGGTATGGGGACACGCTTGGAATTACGTTCAGTTGATCCAACCGCTAACCCATACTTGGCCTTGGCAGTACTTTTGGAATCAGGTCTTGATGGTATTGAAAATAAGATTGAAGCTCCAGCTCCAATTGAGTCCAATATCTATGTTATGTCTGAAGAAGAACGTAAGGCTGCAGGTATTCGGGACCTACCTTCAACCCTCCATAATGCAGTCAAAGCTCTGCAAGAGGATGAAGTGGTTAAGGCAGCTCTGGGAGACCATATCTATCCTAACTTTGTTGAAGCTAAGCGGATGGAATGGGCTAGCTATGCAGCCTTTGTCTCCCAATGGGAAGTAGAAAATTACCTAGATTTGTATTAAGTTCTAGACTAGTATGATAGATAAGTGCTTGGCCCTCAGCTGAGCACTTTTTGATAACTTTATCTCGCTTTCTTTATGACATTTTGGTTAAAAGCTTAACAATTTTAGTTGATTTTGTCACTAGAATAGTTGAATTTTTTAATTTGCAGTTAATGGACTTGTTATTTTTTCCTGTTAGACTAGGAGCATAGTTAAAAAGTCCTGAGTAAATTTGATTGGGATTTTTATTGTGAATAAAAGGGGAAATAAGATGAATAAAAAATTGACAAAAGCAAGTCTATTTGTAGCTGCAACGGTTTTAGTTGGTTTGGTCGGTCAAACTGTTCAAGCTGATTCTTACACGGTTCAAGCTGGTGATAGCTTCTTTTCTATTGCTAGTGGCCGTGGTATGGATCCCTATCAATTAGCTGCTAATAATGGCATGACAATTTCAAGTACAATTTTGCCTGGAGAAACAATTGAAGTTGACGGTTCTGGTCAACAGGATGCTCCAGCTCAGGATACAACTGCTGCATCAGAACAAGGGCAGTCTGACGATGCTTCTACAGATGCAGGGGCTAATACTTATCCTGTTGGTCAATGTACTTGGGGTGTTAAGCAAGTTACCGGTTGGGCTGGTGACTGGTGGGGGAACGGTGGTGACTGGGCCGGCAGTGCGGCTAACTCTGGCTATACCGTAGGTAATAGTCCGCAAGTTGGTTCGATTATTTGTTGGACTGACGGTGGTTATGGCCATGTTGCCTATGTTACTGATGTTAATGATCAAGGTCAAATTCAAGTCTTGGAATCTAACTACAAGGATAACCCAGAAATCAACAATTACCGCGGTTGGTTCGACCCTAACAATAGCGTTACACCTGGTCAAGTTAGCTACATCTATCCTAACTCATAATCAAATTATTGCTAGAATAATCAAACCTTCTCAGAAATGAGAGGGCTTTTTGCGTGTATAAGGCTTACTCAAATAGTTCAGCGGAGTATTTGAGGTCTGAGCCTAGAAACTTAGAAGCGAAGGAACTACCAAAAATCAGCTTTTGGAGCTTGATGATTATAAGAGGCCTTGGAAAATGGGGCAAATAAAAAGGAGCCGTGTGCTCCTTTCTCATTTATCATCTTCTTTGTCGGGGGTTAGAATCATTGGAATAATGATAGGTTCTCGTTCGGTTTGCTCGTAAAGGAAGGGTCTTAAGGCATTGACAATAGCACCATTGATGCTTTGAATACTGGCTTCCTTATTCTTGAGGGCAATCCGAATGGCATTGAAGAGGATGCGTTGACCTTGGCGAATAAGGTCGCCAGATTCACGCATATAGACAAAACCACGACTGAGGATGTCTGGACCTGCCAGAATCATCTTAGTCTTGAAATCAACGGTAGCAACAGCTAAGACAACACCATCTTCGGAGAGATCGCGACGGTCCCGCAGGACAGCGGTACCGATGTCGCCGATACCATTACCATCAACATAGATGTCTTGGGCATTGAAGTGACCGGCCCGACGGGCAGAGTCCTTGGTCAGGGCAAGGACATCACCGTTTTCCATGATGAAGATGTTATCTCTTGGAATACCTGTATCTTCAGCTAGACCAGCATGGACCTTTTGCATCCGGTATTCACCGTGAACTGGCATGAAAAATTTTGGCTTAATCAAACGGAGCATGAGCTTTTGCTCTTGTTGGCCCCCGTGTCCTGAGGTATGGATATTGTTAATCTTGCCGTGGATAACATCAACACCAGCCTCTTGGATAGTGTTAATCAGCTTGTTGACGCTGGTGGTGTTACCCGGAATTGGGCTAGAGGAGAAGATAACGGTGTCCCCTGGTTGTAGGGTGACTTGCCGGTGGGTGCCATTGGCAATCCGAGCCAAGGCTGCCATGGATTCTCCCTGGCTACCGGTACACATAATCATGATTTCGCTGGCATGGTAGTTCTTGAGTTCATTGGGTTCGATGAAGGTACCATCAGGAACCTTGATATAACCAAGTTCAATCCCATTGACAATGGCTTTTTCCATTGAGCGACCAAAAACGACGATTTTCCGACCGTTCTTAACGGCAGCTTCGGCAGCCTGTTGCAGCCGGAAAATATTTGAGGCGAAGGAAGCGAAAATAATCCGACCGTGGATGCCACCGATAATTTTCATGATGGATTGACCAACCACTTTTTCCGAATTAGTAAAGGTTGGAATCTCTGCATTAGTCGAGTCGGATAGGAGACAGAGAACGCCATCATCACCAAGTGCAGCCATCCGATGAAGATCTGCTGGTTGACCAACAGGGGTGAAGTCGAACTTGAAGTCACCGGTACAGACGATTTTTCCTTGTGGGGTGTGGATGACAATTCCTAGAGGTTCTGGAATCGAGTGGGTCGTCCGGAAGAAGGTAACGCTGAGGTTCTTAAAAGTCAACTCCGTGTTGTCATTGATTTCGTAAAGTTTGGCATCGCGCAGGAGACCATGTTCTTCTAATTTTCCACGGATAAGAGCTAAAGCCAAAGGTCCGGCATAAACAGGAATATTGGCCTGCTTAAGCAGGAAGGGAATACCACCAATGTGGTCCTCGTGACCGTGGGTGATAACCAGACCCTTAATCCGATCCACATTTTCAACGATGTAGGAATAGTCAGGGATAACATAGTCGATACCAAGGAGGTCGTCTTCTGGAAACTTGATACCGGCATCAACGATGATGATTTCATCTTGATATTCGATACCGTAGGTATTCTTGCCGATTTCTCCCAGTCCGCCTATGGCATAAACCCCGACTTCTTCGGGTTTTAAATTGATATTTGACATATTAGAACTCCGTTAGGCTAAAGGAACCAGATTCCTTTTCGTAATTGAGGTGCATATCTGATAGCAGTTCGACAAATTCGATGTTGTAGCTGGTCTTTTCTTCAACCAATTTGCGAGCCTTGATTCGACCTTGGAGTTCATCTTTAGCATCGATATCAAGATAAAGAGCTTGAGTAGTTTCGCGTCTTGGGTTGCGATCCTTAGTTTCTTGGTAAAAAACTTTATAAATCATGGTTTTCCTTTCTGAATTGTCAGGTTTCACTAAAAGGACCAATCAAATCAGTCTTAGTACTGATTTGATGATTTTCTATTAAATTGTCTTGTGTAGTAGTTTGACCTGAACATTTATAACTACCGAGATTATACCATAAAAAGAGGGATTAGTAAAAAGGAATCTAGCCTGAGATTAGGGAGCCCAAGGTGTCATGGACTGGTTTTTATGATAAAATAATAAGGAATTTAACGAGAGGAAAATCATGAAAATATTAGCTTTTGATACTTCAAACCAGCCCCTATCGGTGGCTCTTTTGGAGGAGGGGAAGATTGTGTCTGAAATGACCTTAACGGTTAAAAAGAACCATAGTATCAGCCTGATGCCCACCATTGATTTTTTGGTAGCTCAAGCTGGCTGGCGCCCCAGTGATTTGGAGAGAATCGTGGTAGCACAAGGGCCAGGTTCCTATACAGGTCTTCGAGTAGCAGTGGCAACTGCTAAAACTCTGGCTTACAGTCTAGGAATAGATTTGGTGGGTCTTTCGAGTTTGCAGGCCTTGTGTGACATCGATGCTAGTGGCCTGGTCATTCCTTTGATTGATGCAAGGCGTCAGAATGTTTATGTCGGTTTTTATGAGGATGGAAAGTTGGTCTCACCGGAGCGGCATGCTAGTTTGGTGGAGATTCTGGACTTTGCCAAGACGTATCCAGAAGTGATCTTTGTTGGGGAAGCAGGAAAGTTTCGTCAAGAGATTGAAGCTGCTTTACCTCAAGCAAAGATTATTGAAACTCTGCCTTCTGCAGGATTGTTGGGGAGTTTGGGACAAAGTCTGCCAGCAGTTGATATTCATGCCTTTGTTCCCAATTATCTCAAGCGAGTTGAGGCAGAGGCAAATTGGCTCAAGACCCATCAAGAAAATAATTCCGACGATTACATCAAGCGAGTCTAAAATGAAAGAGGAAGAATTAGCCCAGGCCATTTATGACATTCTCGATGATGTCTATGACCAATCTCCTTGGAGTCTGGAGCAGGTGCGGACGGATTTAGCCCAGAATAATACCGACTATTTTTATGTCTATGATGGCCCTGAGATTGTTGGCTTTTTATCCATTCAGAATCTGGTTGGACAATTAGAGGTAACTAATCTAGCTGTTAAGAAGGCCCACCAAGGACAAGGTCTGGCTGGTCAGCTCATGCGGGAATTGATCAATCGACCAGAGGATATTTTTCTTGAGGTTAGGGTCTCCAATATCCCTGCTCAAGAGCTTTATGAGAAGTTTGGTTTTTCCCGTGTCGCCAAACGAAAGGCCTATTATCATAATCCGATTGAGGATGCCTTAATTATGCAGCGAGCTGCTAAAAAATGAGAGGCCAAGTCTGGCAAAATGGTAGTTGTGAGGTTGAATAATGTTGAAAGATAGATATATATTGGCGATTGAGTCCTCTTGTGATGAGACCAGTGTCGCCCTTTTAAAAAATGAATCAGAACTGTTGAGTAATATTATTGCCAGTCAGGTTGAGAGTCATAAGCGTTTTGGAGGCGTGGTACCAGAAGTGGCCAGCCGTCACCATGTTGAGGTGATTACTCTTTGTATTCAGGATGCTCTGAGTGAGGCTGGCCTTGAGGCTCAAGACTTGGATGCTGTAGCAGTAACTTATGGCCCGGGTTTGGTTGGAGCTCTCCTGGTGGGAATGGCGGCAGCTAAGGCCTTTTCTTGGAGCAATGGTCTTCCTCTTATTCCTATTAACCACATGGCTGGTCACCTGATAGCAGCTAGGGAGGCGGGTCCTCTGACCTATCCTCTATTAGCTCTCTTGGTATCAGGTGGCCATACCGAATTGGTCTATGTCAAGGAACCTGGCGATTATAAGATTGTTGGGGAAACCAGAGATGATGCGGTAGGTGAGGCCTATGATAAGGTTGGCCGAGTCATGGGCCTCACCTACCCTGCTGGTAAGGAAATTGACAGCCTGGCTCACCAAGGTCAAGATATTTATGATTTTCCTAGGGCCATGATTAAGGAAGATAATCTGGAGTTTTCATTTTCGGGCCTTAAGTCGGCTTTTATTAATCTGCACCACAATGCCCAACAAAAGGGGCAAAATCTGACGAAAGAAGACTTATCGGCTTCTTTTCAAGCGGCCGTTTTGGATATTTTGCTGACTAAAACCAAGAAGGCTCTGGAACTTTACCACGTTGAGACCTTAGTTGTTGCTGGTGGTGTTGCAGCCAATCAGGGTCTTAGAGAGCGCCTAGCTGAGGAAATTCCCGAACAAATTGATGTGCGGATTCCTCCCTTACGTCTCTGCGGTGACAATGCTGGAATGATTGCCCTGGCAGCGGCAATTGAGTTTGAAAAGAAAAACTTTGCCAGCTTGGATCTTAATGCTAAGCCAAGTTTGGCATTTGAAAGCTTAACCGATTAGCTTCTTTCCTTGATTTTGGCCAGGTGATTGACTTTTGCCAAGGCCAGTCGAAAGGGAGCCTTAAGCATTACTCTTTCCCACGACAAATGCGCAGGAGATTTTTTAAGAGAAAATAATGCTTTCTGTAATTCGGATTTTTCAACATAAATTAAAACTTTTGATGTTTTACTATAGAGAAACATCGAGATAGTTAAAAACGCATCTGTATTATTGTTCAGAAATATCTATTTCATGCCTATGGCGTGTGACTCTTTCCCGAGACTCTTGTCGCGGGTTTTCTTATCTGTTACAATGATAGAATATTCTAAAAATTGAAAGAAGTTGACGGTATGCAAGAAAAAGGATTTAGAGAAGGACTGCAGGATGCCATACCAACAGCCCTAGGCTATATTTCTATAGGAATTGCTTTTGGAGTGGTTGCTTCTTCTGCAGGATTGTCGGCGCTTGAAGTTGGTCTGATGAGTCTCCTCATTTATGGGGGATCAGCCCAATTTGCCATGGTGGCTATGATTGTCTCAGGGGCTGATTTGCTGACTATCACCCTGACAGTTTTTTTAGTTAATCTGCGCAATATGTTGATGAGCCTGCATGCTACGACTATTTTTACCAAGACTCCCTTCTTGCAAAATATTCTTATGGCAACCTTGATTACTGACGAGAGTTACGGTGTTCTTCTGGGAGAGCATGTCCACAACAAGTCTATTACCGCTGCTTGGATGCATGGCAATAATTTAATTGGCTACACGGCTTGGTTCCTATCAACCGTAATCGGAACCCTGATGGGGAAGCTGATTCCTAATCCCCAAGTTCTGGGGTTGGATTTTGCTTTGATTGCCATGTTCATAGGGCTTTTGGTTTTCCAGTTTGATGCCATGATTTCCGAAGGGATCAAAAAACTCTTCCTAATTTTACTGGCCGTGGCCGCCGGGTACCTGTTCTTGGTGACTCTTGTGAGATCTTCTTTGGCGGTTTTATTGTCAACGTTAATCGGCTGTAGCTTGGGGGTGTTTCTGGATGACAAACACTAGTTTTGTTTTACTAGCAATTTTATTGGGCTTTGTGGTGACCTGGATTCCTCGGGTTGCTCCTTTTGTCTTGGTTAAATACCGAGGCTTACCGGACATTGTTGTCCACTTTTTGAAATATCTACCTGTGACCATTCTTTTTGCTCTGACCCTATCCAGTCTCTTTAGTAGCAAGGTTGGACACCTCCCTAAGTTGAATGGTTGGGAAGCATTGGCTAGTTTACCAACCTTATTTGTCGCTATTCGGACGAAAAATCTACTCTATGCTGTTCTGACCGGAATTGTCAGCTTAGCTCTCATGCGTTTAATTTTTTAGAAGGAAGTAGCTGTGGTAAAATAGGGACAAGAAAGTGAGGTGTCAATGGTTTTATCAAAGAAACGGGCCAGAAAGGTAATTGAGAAAATTATAGCCCTCTATCCCGATGCCAAGCCCAGTTTGAATTTTGCCAATCATTTTGAATTATTGGTGGCGGTCATGCTGTCCGCCCAAACGACGGATGCTGCCGTTAATACGGTAACCCCCTCCCTCTTTGCTGCCTTTCCGACGCCCGAAGTTATGGCGGAAGCTAGTGAGGCGGACCTAGCCAACTATATTTCTCGCCTAGGTCTCTATCGTAATAAGGCCAAGTACCTGAAAAAATGTGCCCAACAATTAGTTCAAGATTTTGGCGGTCAGGTGCCGCAAACGCGAAAGGAATTAGAGAGTTTGGCAGGTGTTGGTCGCAAGACAGCCAATGTGGTTCTCAGCGTTGGTTTTGGTATCCCAGCCTTTGCGGTTGATACTCATGTCGAGCGGATTTGCAAGCACCATGATATTGTGAAGCAGTCAGCCAGCCCTCTAGACGTGGAAAAGCGAGTGATGGAGATTCTACCAAGAGAAAAGTGGCTACCAGCTCATCAAGCAATGATCCTCTTCGGGCGGGAAATCTGTCATCCCAAGAATCCAGAATGTCATAACTATCCACAACTCTATGACTTTTCTGATTTAAAATAGGAGTCTGAGCAACTGGATTGCCCAAGCAAGATTAATGAACAATGATGAAAGGAATCTTATGCTTCATTTTGAAAACGACTATAATGAGGGAGTTCATCCCAAACTCTTGGAGGCCTTGACCAAAACAAATACTGAAAATCTTGCGGGTTATGGTCTTGATGCCTATACTGAGAGGGCTAGCCAGAAGATTAAGACTGCCTGTCAGGCACCAGATGCCCAGGTCTTTTTCTTAACTGGGGGAACCCAGACCAACCAGGTTGTCATTGATACCATGTTGGCTCCCTATGAAGGGGTTATCGCTGCTCAGACAGGTCACATTTCTGTCCATGAGGCGGGGGCCATTGAATACACCAGTCACAAGGTGCTGACGCTTCCGCATGAAAATGGGAAAATTTTTGCCAAGGATGTCAAACAGACCTTGGAGGATTTCTATGCGGATGGAAATCAAGAGCACATGGTTTATCCAGGCATGGTTTATATCTCTCACCCGACTGAATATGGGGCCCTCTATAGCAAGGCTGAGTTGACAGAACTGGCTCAACTTTGTCGCTCTTATAAAATTCCTCTCTTCCTAGATGGAGCTAGGTTGGGCTATGGTCTGGCGGCTGAAGCTACTGACCTCGACCTGCCAACCATTGCCCAGTTGACAGATGTTTTCTATATCGGTGGGACCAAGATGGGTGCCCTTATCGGTGAAGCAGTCGTTTTCCCCCATGCCAATATGCCTAAACGCTTTAACACCATGGTTAAGCAACACGGTGCTCTCCTAGCTAAGGGACGGATTTTGGGTATTCAGTTTGACCAATTCTTTAGCGATAATCTCTATTTAGAAATCGGGAAAGAAGCCCTGCGACTGGCCGACCAACTCAAGAATATTTTGCAGGATAAGGGGTATCAATTCTTTTACCAATCTCCAACCAACCAACAATTTGTCATTGTTGAGAATAATCGCTTAGAAGCATTAGGAAAAAAATTAGTCTATAGCTTCTGGGAAAAATATGACGATAACCAGACCGTCATTCGGCTGGCCACTAGTTGGTCTACAACCCAGGAAGATATCGATCAATTAAAAGAAATTTTATAAGAAATTAGAGTGGCTGATGAGGCTGCTCTTTTTGAGGTTCTTGTCAGCTGTGATGAGTAACAAGGTTTCAAGTTTGTGAAACAAGCAAATGTCCCTGCATAGACTAGCTCCAGTGTTTGCTGTCCTAGTATTCTAAATTAAATAAAAAAAGCAGCCGCTAGGGCTGCAAAGGGTTTGAATAAGAAGAATTGTGAGATTATTATATTCAATTCTACTAAAAACACGCTTAATTAAAACTGTTAGAAAACTTAATTTTTAACTTATTTAAGAAAAGCCCGAATTACTCCCTCTTAATAATGAGGACTACCGGCCACCCAGCCGGTGCAGAGAGCTGCTGTAATATTGAAGCCACCGGTATGAGCATTAATATCCAAGACCTCGCCGGCAAAGTGCAGTCCTGGAACGGTTTTGCTCTCCAAAGTCTTGGGATTGATTTGCTTGAGGTTAATGCCACCCTTGGTGACGAAGGATTTGGCCAGAGACATCTTGCCTGTGACTTTAATAGGCAAGGTCTTGATTTTTTGAATCAGACTCTTTTTTTTCTTGTGCTGTCAGCTGTTTAACTTTTTCTGGAAAACCTTGAGCAAGAAAGTCAGATAGTCGTTCTGGGAGGAGGGGCTTCAAAGCATTTTTGACAGACTTTTCACGTTCCTGATCTAGCAGGTTCTCGAGCTCTTGGGTTGTCAACTTGGGCAGGAGGTCGAGCTGGACAACTTCACCACCGGAGACAAAGCTAGATAGCCTTTGGGCAGCTGGTCCGGAGAGGCCAAAATGGGTGAAGAGCAGGTCGTGGGTAATTTTGTGTTTACCGTAAGTTAGGGTCACATCATCTAGGGAAATTCCTTGTAGGGTCTTGTGGGGAAAGTCGGTTAACAGTGGACTTTCAGCAGCTTCCAAGGGGGTAACTGTCATCTTGAAATGGCGGGCAACTTCGTGGCCAAACCCCGTAGAACCGGTTGAAGGGTAGGATTTGCCGCCTGTTGTGACAATCAACTTTTGACAGCTGAAGGTCTGGTCGGCAGACTTGAGGATAAAGGTCTGATTCTGCTTTTTGACGGAAAGGATTTCGGTTTGGGTTAAAATCTGGCCACCAAGTTCTCTGATTTTATTTTCGAGGGCTTGGATGATGGTACGGGATCTATCGGTTGTCGGGAACATGCGGCCGTGGTCCTCTTCCTTAAGAGGGACACCATTATCCTCAAAGAAATTGATAATGTCGTGGTTATCAAACTGGGAAAAGACACTGTAGAGGAAGCGACCGTTGCCAGGTATTCCTGCCATCAGGTCATCCAAGGTTCCGCTATTAGTCACATTGCAGCGTCCCCCACCAGTCCCCGATAACTTTTTGCCCAGACGCCTATTTTTTTCAATCAGGAGGGTGGAGAAGCCATAGGAGCAAGAGGCAACGGCTGCCATCATGCCTGCAGGTCCAGCGCCTATGATGATGGTATCAAATTCAGTTTTTGTCATGTCCCTATTATAGCATAAGGCTTGGGCCAGTCTTAATGATTGTTGTTAATAGTAGGAGAGTCATTGTCTGATTTTCATTAAGGTCAATGAGAAGAAATAATTAGCTCAGAACTATTAGCTAATTATTTTGTCCCACAAAGGCAAGTCGAGAGATAAGTAGCTAGAATAAAATTAAAAAAGCAGAAAATTTGAGTTTTTTCCCCCGAATTGTCAAGTTAAGTGCAACAGTTGTTATCTGATACCAAGTTGAAGAGGG
>ERZ773004.802-NODE-802-length-18290-cov-25.113573_pt1 | contig 18290 bp, 13 predicted proteins | sample MGYA00580667_ERZ773004 | MGnify/ENA primary metagenome ERZ773004 (study PRJEB29015, sample SAMEA2737963) | human oral metagenome | biome: human oral; feature: human-associated habitat; material: dental | place: China | collected 2123 ... | reverse complement strand
GCGCGTGGGACAACGCGAAGAAGGTCGTCGAGGTCGACCTGCACATGAAGGGCACGGCCCTGCACGACGCCTCGATCGTCGGCGACACCGTCGGGGACCCCTTCAAGGACACCTCGTCGGTGGCGCTCAACCCCATTATCAAGTTCACGACCCTCTTCGGCCTGCTCGCCGTCGAGCTCGCCGTCAGCCTGTCCGCCCAGGGGATGGGGACGATGGTGCACGTCCTGGCGGCGGCCTTCTTCGCCGTCGCCCTGATCTTCGTCCACCGGTCCTTCTACGCCATGAGGATCCCGGCCGGCACGGGCGACGACGTCGACGAGACCGCGGCGGGGGAGAGGGAGATCACGGAGGTGCGCTCATGAGGATCGCCATCAAGTACGACTCGGTCGAGATCTCGTCCGGCGGGCGCGTGGCCGGACACGAGGCGGGTGACACGCTCGTGCGCCGTCTGCTGCGGATCTTCCCCGGATCGGTGGTCATCGGCCCCGCCGCCCGGCGCAGCCAGGACTTCGACGTCGTGCCCCTGGAGATGATCGACCCCGGGGACCTCGTGGTCATCAATATGGATGCGGTGGACTCCCCGCACATCTGGCGCGTCCTGTCCCAGAGCTCGCCGGGGGTCGAGCCGCGGATCATGAACTTCGTGTGGCGCTCGGTGCCCTCGGCCGCCCCGGACGTCCACACGGCGACCCTGGCGCTGTCCTGCGCCCTGTTCCCGACCTTCGCCGACTCCCAGCGCACCGCCAACGAGATCGGCGACCTCATGTCGAGGTGGACCGCCCAGCGCCTGTACGAGCGGGCCAGGCTGTCGTGGGTGAACCTGGGCTTCCGCCTGGACCACATCCAGCCGCGGGTGTACACGCAGGTGCCGATCGTCCTGTATCCGTCGATCTACCTCAGCCGCCGCAAGCACCCCGAGCAGTTCTTCCGCGTCCTGGAGCAGGTGCGCAAGGCGGTGCCCCTCAAGGTCGAGATGCGCCTGCAGGAGGACAGCCTCGTCTCCGAGGCCGCCATGGACATCTCCCAGCGGGACTGGGTGTGGATGGGGCCGCTCACGGCGACCCGCCAGTCCTACTGGGAGGCGCTGGCGCGCACGACGGCGTTCCTGGCCACCGCCGAGGAGGTGTCCTACGGCCTGCTTTACGTCGAGGCCCTGGGGGCCGGGGTCATCGGCGTCCTGCCCGACCGCGAGTGGGCCCGCGCCCTGGTGCCGCGGACCTACCCGTTCATCTTCCGGGACCTGAATGAGGCGGCGGCGATGCTCACGCGGGCGCTGCGCGAGCCGGAGGCGTGCCGCCGGGAGATGGACGCCGCCGCGGGCGGCTCCTTCGCCCAGTGGATCGCCGAGCACCACTCCGACGACGCCTTCGACAAGGCGATCGTCGCCAATGTCAAGACGTGGTTCGGGGGCTGAGCCGGTTCGCGCCAAGTGTCCGGCCCGTCACAGCCCGCCCTGGGGTAGTCTCGTGCCGTGGCGCCGCCGCGCGCGACGCCCTCCCCGCCCCCTTAGCTCAGCGGTTAGAGCAGCGAGCTTATACCTCGTCCGTGCCTGATAAGCACATGGTCCCGGGTTCGAATCCCGGAGGGGGTACCACGAGGTTCTTATACGAACCCGGGCCATGAGGATCATGGTCGAGGCTCGTGTTTGATGATTGAGAGCGTCTGCCCCGTTGGGCGGGCGCTTTTCGTTGTGTTGAAGCCGGTTTCGCGCCGCCACCGTCCCGTCGTGGTCGGTTCTGTTGTGCGGTGCGCTGCAGGTCGTGGTTGGTCAGCTGGTCGAAGGGCGGGTTGAGGCTGGCGGCGGCCCGGGTGCGGCCGGTGCGGTCGTGAACGAGGACGGGCGCCGGTGAGAGGTTCACCTCGGGGAGTGGCTCGGTAGGTGATTTTTGACACTTTCTTTGCGTGGGCGGAGGAGCAGTCCGACGAAGGTAGTATTCGTGATACACTAAAGTAATGATGGTTCGCTTTCCGTGAAATTCGTGAGATTATTATTCGGTCATTCATTATGCTTCACGGTGACGGGCCGTCACTGTATCGCACCTGGAATATGTTTCTATATTGTCCGGGATGATCTTCGTAGTTAGGAGCGTATGAGTGATTTTGGACGACTGCAACATCAGTTTTGAAGGAGGTAATTTGTTTGAGTAAGAAAAAACAAGATAATAAAGTTCCAGCAATGCTTAAGATTGTATATTTTGACGAGGAGACCGCATCAGATTATCTTGATATAACTTCCGGAGGCAAAATTACGGCAACAGCTGAAGACATTAGAAGTCGATCAGTGGAGTTGTCTAATAAATTCGGAACCAGCCTGGCTGCTAAGTTGAGTTGGCTACCGTTCCTCGGCGCATCCGCGAATATCGACATTGGCGGCGGCGGTACTGCGTCTGGGAATAGTCTTTTCAAGAAGACTTTGTCTAACACTATTCTGACAGACTATTTATCAAAAACACTTGAAGATGATCGCATTGTCAAATTGCGAAAATACCGAGTAGTGGCTCTTAAAGATTCGATGGCGTACGTAAAAATGTTCACACCTTATATGATGATCATGAAGACAGAAGAGAGTGGCGTTGATCTAGGTAAGCTCGACCAGGCATTGACTAGCGCTAAGGGATACTACGAACTGCTGGGTGAAAAAGATTCGGAACGAGCGGTTCTTCGCTTTAATCTCCAAGCATTTCGCAATAATTATGGTCTGACAGACTTGCCAAAGATGGACCTCGTGTTCCATGCGATACGGGTCGGCAGTACGTGTGAATCTAATTTGACGTTGGAATCAGAAATGAATCCTGTTCCGCAGGCGATGACTGCAACGGACATTGTTGATGACTCTTCAAGTAAATCAAACTCATTATTGAATGTTTACGACGTAGTCTTTGCAGGTATTGAACATGCCATATAATATGATTGTTGAAGTGTATTACGGGCCAGCATCTTGGTTCCAAAAAAAGCGTCCTAGCAAGTTTGAAGCTCTACTTGATATTGTCTATAAACTAGACGAAGAAAGCCGCCGGTTTATATATCGAGTTGAAGGGCGGGAGCAGCCTAAAAATAGCGACGAATCTGTCTTAAGTCATAAGACAGTGGTCGCAGAGTCAAGTGACTATGCAAATCTAACTGAGCATTCAATAATGAACTTTGTCGAGATCGTCCGACGAATCAACCCCAGTAAACTCATACTACAGAATCCTCCTGACAGGATATACCAACAACTTGATCGAGTATTTAAAGTCAATACTGAACGTTTCGAGTATCCAATACTCGAAATCGATGCTATTAGAGAATTTAACAGAGATTATGACAAAAACGTGATAGGACAGCCTAGAGTTAAGTCAGGATTATTGGCGGCGCTGTATCAACTGACACGTAGACGAAGTGTGCCAGTCGTATTAATGCTCTATGGTCCATCTGGAGTTGGAAAAACTGAAACTGCCAAGTTTATAAATAGTTTGCTCAGCGGAACGCTGATGCGTAAGCAGTTCTCGATGTATCATACTGATCGGTTCGCGTCCTATATATTCGGCGGCTCACACTCGGAGCCGTCGTTCGCCCATGACTTACTTGACCGTGAGCCGGGAGTTATTCTGATTGACGAATTTGATAAGGCGAATCCAGCCTTTTACGGTGCTTTTTATCAACTTTTTGACGAGGGCGTGTTTGAAGACAAAAACTATAGATTGAAGATGGGGTCGACATTGATTATTTGCACATCAAACTATAAATCAGAAGCAGATGTTCGCACTGCTCTTGGCGATGCACTTTGCTCTCGATTCGATGCTTTGATTGGCTACGATAAACTAACGTTTGATGCACTGAAGGAAATCTCCGAACATATTGTTGACAAGAAAATTGAATGTCTCTCAGACGAAGAAAAACAACTTCTAAATGCAGAACAGATTAAGCGTATGATTATCGAGAAATTTCTCAATATCAAGGATGGCAATGTTAGAAAAATTGCAAAGATGTCGGAACAAGTGATTTCGCTGATATTGGTTCGTCGAATGCTTGAGTAGACGTGTTTCTTGGCTTAACCTTAGTTAAGAGTAGACAAGCGACTCGGTCGGCGTGACCGCGTGATTTTCGTCACGTCTTATCGTCTGTGCCCGCGATCTGACTGGCTCTGAAGGCCAGCAGCGTCCGCAAGTTGCTAGAGTCGAGGGTACTGAGTTGTACTGGCCCCCGGGGCCCACCGCGGTGAGCGCCGTGTTCCCTGACCCTGGAGACCAGGCCCCCGTGGTGAAATCGGCAGACACAGCGACCTTAAAAGTCGCCGCCTTCGGGCATGCGGGTTCGAGGCCCGCCGGGGGCACGCAATCCCGGGCGGGAGATCCCGCCTTACTGCGGCCCAGTTCACCCTGCCGCACTTTCGACGCAGTCACCGGGCAAGGGCCGCGCCGGTCAGTTTCTGACGTGCCCGGCGTTGGAGGTGCTCAGGGAGCGCGTCACCACGCCGTTGCTGTTCACAATCATCGTCGGGCCGTTGGTGGAGGCGACCACGACGGCGGTATCGGCCTGGGCGGCGTGCAGTGCGATATCGGCCGCGTGGAACTGCTTCTGCAGATAGCCGTAGGCCGCGTCATTGAGGGGCACGTACGCCACGTCACTGCCGCTCAGACGGCCGACGACGTCCGGGTAGTGCATGTCGTAGCAGATGTAGGCGGTCACGCGCCGGTCCCCGAGCTCGATGATGCTGCGCGAGGCGCGCGACACTCCCAGCTCCTCGTCCGGGGCGATGTGCTGCTTGTAGTTGGCGAGAACGGCCTCGCCCGTCGAGCCGTCCACGACGACGGTCTTCTTGTAGACCCCTTCGCCGTCGTGCTCCGTCGTGTGGTAGACGATATTGACGCGCAGCTCCGCGGCGGCGTCGGCCACGCGCTGCTGGGCGGATTCGGGGATCGAGTTCTCCGGCCATACGACGGTCGTGGACCGCGCGTAGTCCCCGCCCAGCGCCTCGCGCGTCATGTCGATCAGGTCGCTCACGTCCTGCTCGGTGGCCGGCGCGTCGACGCCGCCCTCGGTCATCGCCTGCAAGGCGATCACCGGGGGGATCGGCTTGGCGGGAAGGCTCTGGGAGATCGCGTTCAGCCCGATCACCGAGGCGATCACCGCCGCGCTCGCCGCCAGCGCCGCCCGCGGGCCCCGGCGCGCGAACGCCGCCGCCACCGCCATGCCGCCCGCCAGCACCACCGCCTCCAGCACCGTCTCGCCGCCGAATCCTCCGAGCCGGACCAGCCCGCTGTTGCGCCACACGCTGTAGCCCAGGTGCGGCAGCCACCAGTCCTCGGTCACCGGCATGCGCATTCGCAGCCAGGTCAGCGCCAGCCAGAGAAGGGCGAACAGCGGCCACACCAGCCGGGTTCCGAACCTCTTCCGCAGGGCCGTCAGCTGGAACAGGTTCGCCATGAGCAGCGCCCAGCCGACGCTCGCCCCGAATGCCGCGCCGAGCGACATGAAGTTGTAGTACCAGTACGTCGTCGGCACCAGCCACGCCAGCGTGAAGGACGCGCCGACTGCGTACGCCCGCCGGGCCGGTACCGTCCGCAGCAGCCAGAACACCGCCGCCATTGCGACCACCGCCGGCAGCTGCAGCGCCCAATGCCGCGCGAAGGCCGTCGCCGCCAGCACCCCGCCGGACGCGATGGCCAGCGAGCAATCCCTCACCAGGCCGCCCCGATCGTCGTCGCGGCGCCGCTGCGCGCGTGCCGCGGAGTCGGGGAGGTGGAATCGCATATCGGTCGTCCTTGTCGTCCGGGGGCTGTTCGCGGGGGCGCGTACGGTTCTTCGGCGGCCCGCGCGCCGAGCCGGACGGTCCGATCCGGAAGGACTCCGGTTTCCGGGTGAGGCGTCTCAAGGCGCAGAACGCCGGAGCGGATGGTAGCACGACGAGTCGGGAGGGCGGGACGGCGCCGCCTACGTCCCCGGTCCCGCCTGGCCGCCGCCGTTGGCGCGGATGCGGGGGTCCGCGGGCGCGGGCCGGATGCCGTGGGGCGCTGTGGCCGGTCGTGTGCGCGTCCACGGGAGCGGCCGCGAGCGCCCGAGGGCGCGAAAAGGTGGCTCCCGCATACTTTTAAGGGTCCTCCACGGCGCCGGGCGGTTCGGAATCGGCGTCATCGCGCCGTTTCTGCGACTCGCTGCTCCGGGACGGGGTGTTAAAAGTATGCAGGAGCCACCTTTTCCCGCGGCCGAACTGCGGCAATTAGGGGCGACACCCTGTCGGCAGCAGTGTTGTCGCTTATTATTTGGGTCGGTGGGGCCGGAATGCGGATGCGTTGGGGCGTGTGGGGCTCCTGGGACAGGATCGGGTGGAAGCGTGTCCGAATCTGTTGCAAAGGCGTCCCGGGCCGGGACCGGCCGCGAAGGAAAACGCGGAATATCAACGATTCTTCTCCGGCTTCCCGGTGAGATCCGGGCCTTTGCAACAGATTCGGACATCGCCGGTCCGAACACCGTCGGGGAGGGGCGCCGACCCTGCCCCAACGCGCCCGGTCAACAGTGATGCGCGGTCTCCGACGAGGGCGTCGCCTACGCCACTGCAGCGTCCCCGGGCCGGCGGGCGGCGGCGGTTCAGTAGCCTTGCTCCCCATGAGCCAGTCCAACGGGTCCGAACCCGTCACCGAGCCCCTCACCGTCGCCGACATCGTCGCCCTCCTCCAGGCCGCCGCCCCGCCCGAGCTCGCCGAGGACTGGGACTCCAACGGCCTCATCTGCGGCGATCCGGCCGAGCCCGTGCGCACCGTCCTGCTCGCCGTCGACCCGCTGACCGCCGTCGTCGACGAGGCCATCGAGCGCGGCGTCGACATGGTCATCACCCACCACCCCCTCTACCTGCGCGGCACCGACCACGTCGCCGCCACCGACCCCAAGGGCCGCTGCGTCCACCGGCTCATCCGCGCCGGCATCGCGCTGGCCAACGCCCACACCAGCCTCGACGCCGCGCACGGGGGAGTGGCCGCCGCGCTCGCCGCCCGCGTCGGCCTGCTCGGCGCGAGGCCCCTGAGCCCGAGCCGCCTCGACCCCACCCAGGGCATCGGTCGGATCGGTGATCTCGAGCACCCCACCAGGCTGCGCGACCTCGCCGCCGCCGTCGCTGCCGCCCTGCCCGACTCCGCGCCCGGCCTCCTCGTCGGCGGGGACCCGGACGCCACCGTCGAGACGGTGGCCGTCTCCGGCGGGGCCGGGGACTCGCTGCTGGCGGCCGCGCGCGAGGCCGGCGCCGACGTCTTCCTCACCGCCGATCTGCGCCACCACCCCGCCACGGATCACCTGGAGGGCGGCCGCCCCCACCTCCTGTGCGGCACCCACTGGGCGACCGAGTGGGTGGGCCTGCCCCCGCTGGCGGCCCGACTCGAGGCCGCCGCGGGCGAGCGGGGACGTAGACTTGAGGCGTACATCTCCGAGGTCGTCACCGACCCGTGGACCCTGCGTCTGAGCACCGGCTCCTGACGCCCGCAGAACTCCAGACCTCGGCCAGCAGCGAAGGACCACAGCCGTGACGAGCGCCCCCCTCAGCCAGCAGCGACTGCTCATCGACCTCCAGAGCCTCGACTCCCGACTCGCCCGTCTGAGACACGAGCGCAAGCACCTGCCCGTTCTGTCCCGCATCAAGGCCACCGTCGAACGCCTCAAGGCCAACCGGCGCGCGGCCGCCCTCGCCGATGGGGCACTCGCCGAGGCCAAGAAGGGGGCCACGCGCAGCGAGGACGAGGTCGACCAGGTCACGCGGCGCGCCGCCATCCTGCGCGAGCGCCTGTCGTCGGGCACGGCCAACCCCCGGGACCTGACCGCCATCCAGGGGGAGCTCGACCAGCTCGGCCGACGCCGGGCGGTCCTCGAGGACGCCCAGCTCGCCGCCGTCGAGGCCCTTGAAAGCGCTCAGGAGAAGGTGCGCGATCTCGCCGCCGAGGAGGGCGAGATCCGCAGCGCCGGGCGCGAGCTGACGGCCGAGCGCGACGCCGCCTTCGCCCGCATTGACGCCGAGATCGACCAGCTCGATCGTGAGCGCGCCGAGTTGGCCGGGACCATCGACCGGGCGCTGCTCGACGAGTACGACGCGGTCCGGGCCGCCACCGGGGGCCTGGGGGCCGTCGCCCTCCACGGTCGCCGGCTCGAGGGCGCCCCGATCCAGATCAGCCCCATGGAGTACTCGCGGATCGCCGCGGCCCCCGCCGATGAGATCATCCACGCCGAGGAGAACGACGTCATCATTGTGCGCATGGACATCTGAGGGCGCGGCGCGGCCGGGTGTCCGAGGGGCTCTGAGGGGCGGTGCGCGGCGGAGTCGGTGAAGACGGCAGAACTGGCGGAACCGGCTGCGGCGGGGCGGGTGAGGCGGTAGAGTGCTGGGCGCGGACGAGCCGACCGGGCGGCCGCGGTACCGCGGGGAGACCCGCGGGTCGAGGAACGTCCGGGCTCCACAGAGCAGGGCGGTGGCTAACGGCCACCCGGGGCGACCCGCGGGACAGTGCCACAGAGAACAGACCGCCGGCCCCGGCCGGTGAGGGTGAAACGGTGGGGTAAGAGCCCACCAGCGCCGCGGGCGACCGCGGCGGCTCGGCAAACCCCGCCCGGAGCAAGACCGCGCAGCAGGCGCCCGAGGGCTGCTCGTCCGAGCCTGCGGGTAGGTCGCGCGAGCCCGCCGGCAACGGCGGGCCAAGATGAATGGTCGCCACCGCCGCGCCGGTAACGGCGGGCGGCAACAGAACCCGGCGTACAGGTCGACTCGTCCGCCCCCGCGGGGGATTTCGGCGGTCCGCTGGCGCCCACGGACGACCAGGATCCCGGGATCCCTGCCCGTAGGCGGCCCGCCGAGGGACGCGGCTTCGCGCAGCGCAGACAGACGGCGTCGCCCACCGATCTCAGTGGGCGACGCCGTCTGCTTGCTGCGGCCCCGCTATTGTGTGGCCGGTGGCACGAGCGGTTACTCGGCCTTCACGTACACCTCTTTACTGTTGTAGGAGGAGGTGCTGACGGCGAACACGCCGTCCTTCACGCCGTCCTTGGAGACGAGGAAGGTGAAGTAGCCCGTGATGGTGCCGCCATCGCGGGGCTCGGTCTGCCTGGTGAAGGCGTCGTCCGCGATGGAACTGATCGCCTCGGTGGCGTTGCCGCCTTTCACGTAGTCGATCTTGAGGCCGTAGGGGCTGAACTTGCCCGAGCCGTGGTAGGTGGCCTTGACCTTGAGACGGATGTAGACCTGGTCCGAGGAGGGCTCCTCGAAGACGGAGCGCTCTCCCGTCCTGACCGCCTGCGTGGCGTCCCACTGGACCTCCTCGAAGGAGACATCCACGGTCGCGGTCGAGTCGTCGGAGGACACGCTGTCGAAGGTGATGACGTCCTGCATGGTGGCCGGGTTGTCCATGGTGGTGCCCTTGCCGCCGTTATTGGAAGTGCCGCCGGTCGGGCCGCCGCTCGGCTGGCTGTGCGTCGAGCCGCCCCTGGTGGGGCCGCCCTTCGCGTCGTCGTCCTTGTTGAGGTTGAGGGCGACGACGACGCCGACCGCGACGAGCGCGACGATCACGACGGCGATAATGGTCCAGAACCACCACTGCTTGGTCACCGGCTTGTTCGGTGATCCGCCCGCGGGATCGCCGACGCCCGGCTGCCAGCCCGTCTGCGGGTCCGCGGGCATGCCCAGGCCCTGGTAGGGCTGGTTCTGGTAGGGCGTCGGGGCCTGCGCGTAGTCCATGTTCGCCGCGTAGGGGCTCGCCGAGGAGGCCGAGGAGGTGGACGGCGCGGCGGACATGCCGCTGGGGGCGGACATCCCCACGGGGCTCGAATTCATCGTCCCGGAGGCGTAGTCGCCGCTGGGCGCCGAGACCGGGGCCCCCGTGGGGTCGGCGACGGGGGCGGAGGATCCCGTGGACACGGCCTGCGTCGGCGCCCAGGTCGGGTCCGAACCGGAGGAGGACGGGGGGGCGGAGGCGTTCGGGCCTCCGGTCGCCGAGTCGTCGACCCACAGCTGCCAGCCCTCGGGCGCCGGGCCCCAGGCCGGGTCCGGCTGCCAGCCAGCCGGGGGCACGAAGCCGTCGGGCGGCGCCGGCCAGTTCGGCGGGGGGTTGAAGCGCAGTGCCATGAAGACCTCCGGAAGGGTGAACAGGATGGGGCGCGACTGACGTCGCTCACGACAGAATCTACACCCCGGTGCGAGGGTGTCACGAGGAATGCTCGAAATCCTACCCGGGGGAGTAGTCTCCACGACACCCCGGATCCGGGCTCGGGGAAGGGTCCCGGGCGGACGCGGACGGGCCCGGGGTCGCTCCCCCCGGCCCGGGCTCGGGGATAGGGTCGGGCCGAGGCGGACTCAGGGAAGAGTCAGGACCTCTGCGCCGTCCTCGGTGACCACCAGCGTGTGCTCGAACTGGGCGGTGCGCGAGCGGTCCCTGGTCACCACGGTCCAGCCGTCGTCCCACTGCTCCCAGTCCTGGTCCCCCAGGGTCAGCATCGGCTCGATGGTGAACACCATGCCCACCTCCATGACGGTGCTGTAGGCGGGGGCGGCGTCGTAGTGCGGGATGATGAGCCCGGAGTGGAAGGCCTCGCCGACGCCGTGACCGGTGTAGTCGCGCACGACCCCGTAGTCGAAGCGCTTGGCGTACTTCTCGATGACGCGGCCGATGACATTGATCTCACGGCCGGGGCGCACGGCCCGGATGCCGCGCTCCATGGCGGTGCGGGTGCGCTCGATGAGGGCGGCGGTCTCGGGGTCGACCCGGCCGACGGGGAAGGTGGCGTTGGTGTCGCCGTGGACGCCGTCGAGGTAGGCGGTCACGTCGAGGTTGATGAGATCGCCCTCGGCCAGCACCGTGGAGTCCGGGATGCCGTGGCAGATGACCTCGTTGACCGAGGTGCAGATCGACTTGGGGAAGCCCATGTAGCCCAGGCAGGACGGGTAGGCGCCGTGGTCGCACATGTACTCGTGGGCGATGCGGTCGAGCTCGTCGGTCGTCACGCCGGGGGCGATGGCGGCGGCGGCCTGCGCCAGGGCGCGGGCCGCGATCCGGCCGGCGGCCCGGATGCGCTCGACGGTCTCGGCGTCCTTGACGTCGGAGGCCGTCACCCGCTCGGGCCCGTCGTGGAACATGTACTCGGGACGGGGGATCGACCCCGGGACGCGGCGGTCGGGGCCGAGCCGTCCCTTCGTGAGCGTGCCCCGCGGGGCGCGATCGGCCAAGGAGCGCGGTGAGTCGGCGGACATCATGGGGCCAGCATAGGAGGGTCCGACGCCGTCGCAGCGCGCCGGCCCCGCCCGCGCCCCGTTTACGATGACCCGGTGAGCGCAATCCACTTCGTGCGTCACGGGCGCACCGTCCTCAACGAGCAGCGCAGGACCCAGGGGTCCAGCGACTCGCCCCTGACCCCCGAGGGGCGTCGCGGGGCGCGCGCGACCGCCGAGCACCTGGGTCGCCTCCCGCTGGCGCGCGCCTACCTCAGCCCCCAGGGGCGCGTGGGGCGGACCGCGGACATCCTGCTGGCCGGCAGGCCCGACGTCGAGCGGGCGACCCTGGAGGGGCTGCGCGAGTACGACTACGGGATCTACGACGGCGGGCCGGACGAGGAGATGCTCCGGGCCCTGGATCCCGCCCGCCACCTGCCCGGGGTGCTCAGCGGCGCTCATCCCGGGGCGCCCGGCGGGATCGGCGCCGTCGACTACCTCGCCCACGTCGACGCCGCCCTGGCCCGCATCGTGGCGGACCTGCGCGAGGACGCGCGCGCCGGGCGGCCGGACGCCCGGGTCCTCGTCGTCTCCCACGGCATGACGCTCATGACCCTGCTGGGCCGCTGGATCGGCGTGGAGATCTTCTCCATGGCCCCCATGGCGAACTGCTCGGTCACGACCGTCGAGCTCGACCCCGACCGCCCCCGGGAGCCGACCCTGGTGTCCTGGGCCGTGGATCCGGGCGACCAGGGCGTCACCTTCCCGAGCCGGGACCTCCGCCCGGCCTTCGAGGGCGTAGCCTTGGTGCCCATCGACCTGTCCCGCCCGGAGGGGCCGTGAGGAGTCCGACCGCCGGAAGGACTCATTGGAAGGACGCACGTGAGCACGCCCGCGGTCGTGACCGAGAACGTTGACGCCTGGCTGCGCCGTCGTCGCCGTCGCCGCAATATGCAGACCAATGAGACCTACGCGGCCCTCGCCCTGGCCACGGCGACCCTCCTGGCCCTGGTGTGGGCCAATGCCGGGCACAGCTACCACGATTTCTGGCACACGCCCGCCTCCCTGGCCATCGGCCCGTTCAGCGTGGAGCTCAGCCTCCACGGCTGGGTGGACGAGGGCCTCATGGCGGCCTTCTTCTTCATGGTGGGGCTCGACGTGCGCCGCGACCTCACCCTGGGCGAGTTGCGGCTGCCCGGCCGGGCCCTCCTGCCGGCCGCCGCCGCGGTCGGCGGTCTCGTGGTCCCGGCCCTGGTCCACCTGGGGATCGCCCACGGGACCGACGGCGCCGGCGCCTGGGGGGCGGTCATCTCCACGGACACCGCCTTCGCCCTGGGCATGCTCGCCCTCATCGGCCCCAGGAGGGCCCCGCGCCTGCGCGCCTTCCTCCTGGCCTTCGCCGTCATCGACGACATCGGCGCCCTCGCGGTCATCGCCGTCTTCTACTCGGGCTCGCTCAACCTCGTGGCCCTGGGCTGCGCCGCCCTGGGGCTGGCGGGCATCTGGGTCCTGGCGCGCCGGGGCGTGTGGCGCACGCCCCCCTACATCCTCCTGGCGGTCGTCATCTGGTACGCCCTGTACCGCTCGGGCGTCCACGCCACCCTGGCCGGCGTCCTCATCGCCCTGCTCATGCCGGTCTACCCGGTGCGCACCGCGGACGTGGACGGGGTGGACGAGGTCGCCAGGCTCTATCGACAGTCACCGCACCCGGCCACCGCGGTGGTGCTGCACGAGGCGCTGACCTACTCCATGCCCATGAACCAGCGCCTGTCCTGGGTGCTGCCCCCTTACGTCAACTACGTCGTCGTCCCCCTGTTCGCCCTGGCGAACGCGGGCGTGGCCCTCAGCGGCCGGACCATCGTCACCGCCCTGTCCTCGCGCCTCATGTGGGCCGTCATCGCGGGCCTGGTCATCGGCAAGTTCGTGGGCGTGGCCCTGGGGGCGGGACTGGTCCTGCGCCTCGTGCCGGCCTCGCGCCTGCCCGGCCTGGACATGCCCCGGATCCTGGGCCTGGCGGCCCTGTCGGGCATGGGTTTCACGATCTCCCTGCTCGTGGCCAACCTCGCCCTGGACGACGAGACCCTGCGCGACCAGGCCCGTCTGGGCGTCCTGCTCGCCTCCCTGGGCGCCCTGCTCCTGGCCGCCGTCATCTTCCGCGTCGCGGACAGGGTCTGCCCGCTGCCCCCGCCGCCCGGCGAGCGCCTGTGCCGGCCCGTGGACGCGGACGCGGAGCTCATGACCGGCGACCCGGACGCGCCCCGCACGCTCATCAACTACGCGGACATGTCCTACGAGGGGCGCTGGCGCCTCATGGAGGCCCTCAAGGGCATCGCCCACCTGCGCGACATCGGGCAGGCGCGCCTCGTCCTGAGGCACAAGCTCTCCGGCCCCGAGAGCCTCCTGACCGCGCTGGCCCTGGAGGCGGTCCACCACGAGGCCCCCGACAAGCTGTGGCGCTTCCACGACGCCGTGGCCGAGCTGCGCGGTCAGATCACCGCCGACGGCATCACCGCCGCCGCCCGCGGGGCGGGCCTGGACGCCCGCGCCATGTGGAAGCGCATCGACAGCGCCGTGGACGAGCCCAAGGTCATGGCCGACGCCCTGGACGTCGAGGGCCTCACCGAGGACGGCAGCCCGGTCGTCTACATCGACGGGCGGCGCTTCGAGGGGCTCCTCAACCGGTGGACCTTCTCCGAGGCGCTCACGGGAATCGACGCGGCGACCCGCGCGCAATCCGCCTCGGAGGAGGACTGACGACTCCGCCGGCGGGCGGGCTCTTGAGCTCAGGAGTCGAAGGAGTGCTCCGACGTCGGGAACGACCCCTCGCGCACCGCGTCCCCGTACGCCTGCGCCGCCTGACGCAGAGCCGGGCCGACCCGGCCGAACCGGCGGGCGAAGCGCGGCGCCCAGTCCGTCATCCCGGCCATGTCGGTCCACACCAGCACCTGGCCGTCGCAGCGCGCCCCCGCGCCGATGCCGATCGTGGGGATTGCGAGCAGCTCGGTGATCCGCGCGGCCACAGGCTCGGGCACCATCTCCAGGACGATCGCCACGGCGCCGGCCTCGGCCAGCGCCACGGCGTCGGCCACGAGCGCCTCCGCGGCCTCCTCCCCGCGCCCCTGCACCCGGAATCCGCCCAGCCTGTTGACCGACTGGGGGGTGAAGCCGAGGTGGCCGACCACCGGGATGCCGGCCTCGCCGAGAGCTCGGACCGTGTGCGCGCGCGGGCGCCCGCCCTCGAGCTTGACGGCGTTGGCCCCCGCCTTCATCAGGCGCACGGCGCTGGCCAGCGCCTGCTCGGGGCCGGCCTCGTAGGTGCCGAAGGGCAGGTCGGCGACCACGAGCGCCCGCGTCGTCGCCCGGGCCACCGAGCGCGTGGCCACGACCATCTCGTCCAGCTCCACCGGCAGGGTCGTGTCGTGGCCGAGCATGACATTGCCGATCGAGTCGCCCACCAGCAGCATGTCGGTGCCGGCCTCGTCCAGGATGCGGGCGGTGACGGCGTCGTAGGCGGTGAGCATGGTCAGCCGCTCCCCGCGCTCCTTGGCCCGGGTCAGGTGGTGGACCCGCACCGGGCGCGCGGGGCGTGCGCCGGGGGCCGGGGCCGCCGGTCCGTAGGGGGAGGCGGCGTCGGAGGGGCCCGCCGGGGAGTCTGGTGCGCAGGTCATGGCCGCAGCCTACTTGGCCGCCCGCCGGGCCGCCCGAGGGGCGGCGGCCCGCACCATCGCCCCCTGGTGGACCGGCGGCCGGGGTCGGGCGGGGTGTGCTCACCCCGGTCGCGGTTACAGGCGACCGGGGCCGGCTCCCGAGTGGCGGGGGCCGGATGGGACGGACAACCGGGAAGAGGGGGTGCGGTCTGAGTGAGGAGGGCTGTGGTGGCGGTCGTGCTGGGACTGGTGGTCGGTCTGGCGCTGGCTCCTCTGGTCGTGGTGAGTGGCTTCGTGGTGATGTTCTTTAGTGATGATCAGGAGCGTCCCGCTAACGCGGCGGGGTCGGTCACGTGCTCCGTCGATGGCGTGTCGGTCGAGGTGCCGGAGTCCCCGGGCGGGTCATCGTTCAACGACACTCAGCTGGGGCACGCGGCGGTGATCATTCAGGCCGGCAACGCCGCGGGTGTTGGTCAGTCAGGGCAGCTGGTCGCGCTGATGACGGCTCTGCAGGAGAGCACGCTGAGGAACCTGGCCAACCCGACGGTGGGCGAGTCGATGGGGCTGCCCCATGACGGGGAGGGGTCCGACCACGACAGCGTGGGGTTGTTCCAGCAGCGGGCCTCGATGGGGTGGGGCACGGTGGCCGAGCTGATGGATCCCTCGACGTCGGCGTCGCGCTTCTACGAGCGTCTCAAGACGGTCGAGGGGTGGGAGTCGATGGAGCCGGGGCGCGCGGCCCAGGCGGTGCAGGTCAGCGCGTTCCCGGACGCCTACGGGCGTTGGGAGTCTGCGGCGAGGACGTTGCTGGCGGCTTTGTCGGGGGTGCAGTGCACGTCGTCGTCGGCCGGCGGTCCGGCGGACGGGGTCGGTGGCGGGCGCGCCGCGATCGTGAACTACGCGATGGCCCAGGTGGGGAAGGCGTACGTCTGGGCGGCGGAAGGCCCGGACGCCTTCGACTGCTCGGGGCTGACGATGATGGCCTACGCCCAGGCCGGTATCGCCCTGGAGCACTCCTCCGGGTCGCAGGAGGCGGCCGGCGAGCATATCTCGGCGTCCGAGGCTCAGCCGGGGGATCTTCTGTGGTGGCCCGGCCATGTCGCGATCTACACCGGCGGCGGCCGGATGGTGGGCGCTCAGACGCCGGCCGAGGGGGTCAGGGAGATGGAGGTGTACGGGTCCCCGGTGTATATCCGCGTGCCCGGGCTCGACTAGCCGGACTCGATTTCCATTCGACTATTTTGCAGGATTCAGGGATAAGGGATTAGGAGAAATGAAGTGTTCAGGCGCAGGAACAGAAATGATGGGGCCGGCGGTGGTCGGTTTGGCCGGCTGTCGGGCTGGCGCCGGATGCTGGCCTATGGCGGCATCGGTGCCGTGGTCGTGGTCGTGTTGTTGGTGGCGATGATCGTCCTGGGGGCGAACGTCGACAGGCTGCCCCGGCCCGGCGGGGGCGGCGCGTCGACGGCACCGGCGTCTTCGAGTGCGCCGACGGCGGTTGAGGCCCCTGCGGGGGATTCCGGGCACGTGACCTCCTCGACGGGGACGGACTTCGGCGCGGGCCTGCCCCGCTTGGGGTCGTCGCCGTTCGCGCGCACGAAGGACCCGGACGTATTCGCGGCCTCGGTGCAGGCTGCGGTGGGGTACGACTACTCCACCTCCCAGCCGACTGATGCGGGGGCTGAGACCCGGCGTATCACGGATGAGTGGACGGCCGGTATGACTGGCGAGGACGGGCCCCTGGGGGCTGAGATCCACCGTCAGTTGCGGGCCTCAGTGACGGGAGCGATCAGCCCCGATGAGATCTCCTACAGGATCGCTGCGGCCGAGGTCGATGAGGTCAATGTTGTCGGTGTGATCCCCACCGATAACACCCAGTTGCGTGAGGACGCCGGTAACGAGATCTATCTGAAGGTCGTCCAGAACCGCGGCACTCTGTACGCATTGACGACGGCGGCCAGGATTCGGACCACCGTTCAGCAGGTGGGGGATGTTTCCGGTTTCACGCAGACGGCCGAGGCCGCGCTGTCGCTGATCGTGCGCTGCGATCCGGGTGTCGATGAGGGCTACTGCGAGCTCGTCGGCGTTATTGGGGGCGGGAGCAAGTGATGAACAACGGTAAGACTCTAAGGATGCTGATTCGTCTTCTCGGTGTTCTCCTTGTCGCGCTGGTCGGCAGTGGGGTTCTGACCCCTAAGGCCGCCGCGGCGCCGGCGGCGGTGTCCGGGGCGCCGGCGGCGGTCTCTGGAGCGCCGGCGGCGGTGCCTGCGGACATCTTCTCAGATGGTTGGGATTGGGCGAAGAGGAAGGCCTCGGAGGTCGGGCACGCGGCTGGCGACGCGGCCAAGGGCGTGGGCAACTGGCTGCTCGACAAGGGGTCTTCGGTCGCGAAGACCGCCAAGGAGAACCTCAAGTCGGTCGCCTCGACGGTCAAGGGCGCGGTGACGGCCCCGATGGACGCGGTCAACTCGGCGGCCAAGGGATGGGTCCAGGAGAGGCTGGAGGAGGTGTCCGTCTGGATCGCCGGACAGCTGGGCAAGGCGGCCGGTTGGCTGCTGGCCACGGTCCTGACCCTGGCGTTCAGCCTGACCTCCCCGGATCTGGACGCGTCCTACATGTTCACGTGGGCGGGCAGGGTGTTCGCCCTGGCGGTGCCGATCACATTCACAGTGGCCCTGGGACAGGTAATACGGGATGTGCTGCGCGGCCGGGGCCTGACCGGGGTGAGGTGGGCCGTATGGGGCGCGCTGGTCAGTGCGGTCGCCTCGATGGTGACCCTGCCGATCCTGGCGGTGATGGGGCGGGCGATGGACGCCGTCCGGGACGTGTTCATCGGGTGGGTGCACACCGACTCCGACCAGCTCGCCCAGAGGATCACGGACATCTGGAGCAGTGAGACGTGGCGGGCGTTCGCTGAAGAGCAGCCCGCGGCCGCGGCAGCCGCGTCGGCTCAGTCGGTGGCGTTCATGCTGCTGGTGTTCTGCTTCTTTTGCTTTGTCACGCTGCTGGGCGGGCTGGGTCTGGTGCTGGTGCTGCTGTTCCGCGAGCAGCTTCTCGCCGGCGCCGCGGTGATGACTCCGGTGGCGTACTCGGGTCTAGCGTCGCGACCGACGAGGGGCTGGCCCAGGACTATTCTGGCGTGGATCCTGGCGCTGCTGGTCTCCCCGGTGGCGATCATCGTGATCCTGGGCCTGAGCATCTCAATCCTGCTGGAGGCTGATCCGGCCGGCGACATGAGTTCGCTGCTTCAGCAGATGGGCCTGTGCATCACGATGCTACTGTCGTCGATGGCGATGCCGGCCGTGGCGTTCAAGCTGTTCTCCTTCCTGGGCGAGTCAGCGGTCTCAGCGATGACGGATGAGACCGGTGAGGCCGTGGAATCCGGGGCCGAGACGGTGGGCAGCACCGTGGCCACGGTGGCTGCTGCGGCCGTGGCGGCCGGTGCCGCTGCGGGCACCGGGGGTGCCAGCGCGGGGGCCGGCGGCGGC
>ERZ773004.795-NODE-795-length-18356-cov-2.672586_pt1 | contig 18356 bp, 16 predicted proteins | sample MGYA00580667_ERZ773004 | MGnify/ENA primary metagenome ERZ773004 (study PRJEB29015, sample SAMEA2737963) | human oral metagenome | biome: human oral; feature: human-associated habitat; material: dental | place: China | collected 2123 ... | reverse complement strand
GCGAACCTTCATGATCTTATTGGGCATGATTTAACAGTTATTAATATTCGCCTGCAACAATTGGTACGTACCTTAAAACCTCTTGATTCAGATGTGGCACATGAAGCGCGTGCGATACAGAAAATGACACGTTCTTCTATAGCCCATTTACGTGACGTTGTAGAAGGCTTTAATACAGTTGATTTCTCGCATCAACTCAATGCTGTACCGTCATTACTGTCATATCGTGGTATTCAAGCCCACATGGATATTCAGCAGAATGTTCTCAAGGTCCTTAACCCAAGTACCCTCACAGCACTGTATTGGGTACTTCTTGAAGCTATCACCAATGTTCTTAAACATAGCGGCGCAAAAAATTGCTGGGTGAGTTTAAAACAACATTCTTCGGGCGACTATATGCTTATTATCGCGGATGATGGCATAGGACTGAAGGAAAGTTCTAAGCGGAATACCGGTGCCGGTTTAGCAGATATGAATACCCGCATTCAACATATAGGCGGAGAGACAACTCTTGGTGCCGCACCTGAGGGCGGAACCCAAGTCAAAGCTAGGATCCCAGCTTCTAACATCATTACTGGAGGGGCATAAAACTATGATTACTGTTCTTATAGCTGATGATCAGACGATGTTCGGCAGCGCGCTCGCCAGTCTTATTGATGAAGAAGAAGATTTGGAAATTGTGTGTGTTTGTCGAGATGGACAGGAAGCTCTGGATAGTATTGTCACATATATTCCAAATGTAGCGCTTCTTGATATTGAAATGCCAAAACTTAACGGTCTAGATGTTCTTGATGAAGTTCAGAAGCAAGGCATAAACACGAAAATAGCTATTCTGACAACTTTTCAATCTCCTGGTTACGTTCGTCGTGCTCTTGAAAGCGGTGCTTGTGCTTTTATAACAAAAGATCAAGATGCTGAAGAAGTATCAAACATTATTCGGGATATACATTCTGGGAAGGTAGTGGTTGATTCTGCACTGCTTCTTAGTGGTGCTACGCTGCCAGCTAATCCACTCAAACCCAGACATCAGGATGTTCTAAAACTGACTATGGAAGGAAAAACCGTCAATCAAATTGCACGGGAACTATACCTTTCTCACGGTACTGTGAAGAATTACCTATCTGAAGCCATTCAACTTCTTCACTGTACTTCACGTGTAGAGGCTGCTCATACGGCGCGTACTAACGGCTGGATTTGACCTGACCTTATGTATAAGGCGGCGATGGGCTTATAAAGAGCCTTTTCAGCAGGGAAAGTTATGAATCAGTCGGGGTGAAAAGCTCACGAATCTGTTCCGCATCCACCCGGGACGAGGCGAAGGAACCGTCGTTGACGACCGCATCAAACAGCGCCGCTTTCGATGCCTTCAAATCCATGACCTTCTCTTCAATGGTGCCCTCAGCCACCAGCCGGTACACGTGCACATCACGTTCCTGCCCCAGCCTGTGGATGCGGTCCACCGCCTGCTGTTCAGCCGCCGGGTTCCACCACGGATCCATGATGAAACAGTGATCTGCCTCCGTCAGGTTCAGCCCGAACCCGCCCGCCTTGAGCGAAATCAGGAACACCGGCGCCGTACCTTCGGCGAAATCTTTCAAAACCTGCGGGCGGTTGCGGGTTGTGCCGTCCAAGTACAGGTAGTCGATGCCTTCAGCCTGCAGCCGTTCAGCAATTGTGCGCAGATACCCCGTGAACTGGCTGAACACCAGCACCCGGTGCCCGTCGCCTAAGAGCGAGGGCAGATGCTCCACCAAATATTCCAGCTTGGCGGAAGCCACCCCGGCGTATTCGTCAGGGTCAATAAGTGTGGCATCAAGCGCCAGCCGCCGCAGAAGCGTGAGCGACTGAAAAATCGTGAACCGGTTCTTATCCATATCATCTAAAAGCCCGAGCACCTTCTGCCGCTCACGCTGCAGATGCATATCGTAAATATGCCGATGCGCCGCCGTGAGCGGTACGTTCACCCGCACATCGTTCTTTTCGGGAAGATCGGCGGCGACCACATCCTTCGTGCGGCGCAGCATCAGAGGGCGAACCCGGCGGCGTAACTTCTCAATAACCTGCGGGTCCTCACCGGACTCGGCGGGGCGTGCATACAGGTCGCGGAACATTCGCGCCGAGGGGAACAGCCCATCCGCCACAATCGCTAAGAGCGCCCAAAGCTCCATGAGGTTGTTCTCCATTGGGGTGCCCGTGATGGCGAGTTTTACCTGCGCGTTTAGGGCACGCGCCACCTTCCACGCGCGAGTTTTCGTGTTCTTCACGAACTGCGCCTCATCCAAAATCAACGCACCCCACCCTGCACGCGGGGAAGTACTCTTCTCTGTATTTTTGGGAACGTGGTTACCGAATTCGGTGTATCCGTCCTCGTCGAGGCGGAACAGCGCATAGCTTGTGAGCACCAGATGCGCACCCTGTACCAGCTCGGCGATGCTCTTGCCGCTTTTGCCCGTAGACTCGGTGATAGTCACCACCTTCGCACCCGGCACGAATCGCGCGGCCTCCTGCGCCCAGTTACCCACTACGGATGTTGGTGCAACTACAAGGAAAGGTGCAAACCCGGTGTGATCTGCGCGTTGCTCATGCTCGGCGATCGCCTGGGCAAGCAGAGCGAGCACCTGCACGGTTTTGCCCAAGCCCATATCGTCGGCAAGAATCCCGCCCAGCCGGTGCTGCCTCAAGAACGCGAGCCAGCGGAAACCCTCAAGCTGATAAGGTCGCAGAACTGCGGTAAGACCCGGGGGAGAGGGCAAATGATTCGCTGAAAATACGCCGGAAGAAACCGATAAAGAATCGGAATGTTCGTTCTCTAAAACTTCTTCGGAACCGGTAGCCTCACCCGCACGGTCGGCGGCCTCCACAAGGGCGAGAAGACTCTTGACCTGCGCATCCCAAGAAGCCACGGTTTCCACACTCGAAGCGAGCGATTCCAGCTCAGAGAACAGCCCCGCCTGATGCCGGTTAATACGCAGCTCACCACCGGTCTCGTTGAGCGTGCGAGCCTCCTCAATGAGGGTTCGCAGCGCCGAAAACTCCGGGCGATTGAGCGAAAAATAGGTGCCGTTACCCAGCAGAATACGGTCTTGATTCCGATCGAGCGCCTCAAAAACCTGGGCGAAAGGCACAGTCCAGTTATTGACCTTAATAGCGATACCCAGCCCGAACCAGTCACGCGAATTACCCTCGGTCACCTTGACCTCAATCATGGCGTCGGTTGCCTCGGTAAACTCTGGTACGGAACCGAGCAGCCGCACGCGAACTCCGGGAATACGCCGCAGGGCGGGCAGCACATGGGCTAGAATATCGCGGGTTTCCCACCCCTGAGAGCGGCGTTCCCCGAACCCGCCCGCCAACACCGGGTTAGATGCGGTCGCTGACCGTACCGCGCGCAGCACCCGTGCCTCAAAACGTTCGTCGCGTTCTGCGCCCGAGCCCAGTGCCGGCAGGCGGCGAACCCCTGAGTCTGTGCCTTCTTCATCGAGTGGGTTCTTCGGGTACTCCCAATACCAATTCAGGAGCGCATCATGCGAAATCTCATCATCAAAATGCGCCTCAAACACCAAATAAGGCGAACGAACCTTCGGCAGCGCCAAGACCGGGTCTGGGGTAAGGAACGGGACGGCCCGCGTGAGGGTAGGCAAAAACTCGCGATGAAAAGCCTCGCGCTCGTCTGCCGGAATACGCATTTCACCGCGAGATACCAATGATTCTGCGGTTGCATCTAAGGGTTCGGCAAGCGGAATAAACGCCAGATTAAGACCTTCCGGCAGGTCCGGAATAGTCGACGTCGCAGCATTTTCGGGCGATAGCTCGGGAATGAGCCCGACCGTCTGCGTTTCAGAATTTTCGTTTTCGCCCGCGCTCTCCTCTGCCTGCTGCGAAGATTGAGCCTGAAAAACATCGCGATGCGGCGCGTCTAAGGCGCCTTTGCGCGTGCTCTTCCAATGCACTCGATGCGCCTGTTCCTCGTAAATACGCTGCACAAGAGAACCGAGCGCGAAAAATCCTGAGCGTGGCGAGCCGATGGGGTGGCAGTGTGCGGCATCAAACCAGAGCTGCCGCACTCGGCTATCTTCGCGGGTTTCCCAGCCCAGGGCGGCATGAAGAGTCAGGTCAGGAGCGGAATCTTCACTCACGGCAGCCTCTGCGTTCTGTCGGGATTCGGCCTCAACAGCTCCGGCGTGTACCCTCACCTGGGCGGGCGGCAGAACCACCGTAGTCACCTCAAACCCTTCGAGAAGAATCGGCAGGCCAATCTGCTCTGCACGCGCCAGAACATCCCACAGCAGCGTGGAGTTCGTGGCGGTGAGCGAAATCCAATCCCGATGCGAAGAATACATATTCTGCCACGGGCGCGCGATAGCGTATATTTCGGCGAAGAACCGTTCGTGCTCGGAGTATACCTCATGACGACCGACCGGCCCACCCACGCTGGACGCGAAGGTCTCCCAGCTGAGCCCGCCCTTGATCCAGCGCCCGGTTTTGGACTGCATGAGCGGTCGCGCCAGCAAATTGATGGGCGGAGTTGCACCGGGAATATTGCGCCCGCGTGCATACGAACCCGAAATGCTGAAGGAAAGGTCGAGCGCCCCCGGAACCCGTGCCGAATCAATACCGGATGCTTCGCCCCGGGCAGCGAGAACCTGCGCCATATCGCGCCGCCACACCGAAATTTTTGAGGGCGAAGAATGCGTACTCTCGTGGTTGTTCAGGGGGAGAGATCCGGGTTCGGTGGTGAGCGAGCTTGCCGAACGAATTGCCCCCGATGCGCGCAATGCCGCCAGGGGATCGTCGGCTGCCTCCGCAACCTGTCGCGCGGTATCTTCTGTGCTCTCTTGATTCATAGGCTGGCGGATGCGGCCACCGGGCGCATTGTCCAGGGCTTTCCGCGCGGTCTTGGCACGGTCGAGTGCGGTGAGCATGAGGGCGACGGCGTGCTTGCAGTCGGCGGCGACCGGGCATGTGCATCGTGCGTTGAAAAGATTGGAATCGGCGTCAGAACCCGGGAAGAAGCGAATATCTACCTCATAAGGAATAGGGGTGCTCCCATTCACCAGGCCTTCCAGCGTGTTTTCGTCTTCGTCGTAGGTGTAACGCACCACTTCACGCTGACGGGCATAAGCAAGCCCGCGCTGGTATGCCTTATGCCCCGCCTGCCGAATAATCTGCGCAACGGTGACGGGGATATCAGGGAAAGGGTTTGGCGTGCTCACCGTTCCATTATCTCAAGGGTGTCAAAGAAAGCGCGCGGTAATTCGTTATGAGGTCTGTCCAAGATGGGCTGAGCGTTTCTTACGTGCATTTTTGATGACTATTGTGAAGAACATAATAAAAGTGATGATGGTGGTCAGGAAGCCAACGCATAAGACACTCACGGCAAGGGTAGCGGCTGCCTGTGTGAGAGGACTCGACCCCTTGGGCTGGATGCCCCTCCACTCGAAGGCATGGTACTCAACGACTGCTCCCCAGCCCGCTAGGATGAACAATCCAATACCGAGAATGAGGAATAGTGCAGCTATTGCCCCGACCATACGTGCAGTTTTCATGCTTTCCCCTTGAGTAACTGACTTTATGAATTCATCTGTTCCCGGTCTTCTGCCGAGGGTGTTTTATTCTGCTCAGCATGCTTGTTGTGTGCCTTGCGTGCCTTCTTGGTCGCCGTTGTGAAGAGCAGTATAAAGGTGATAATGCTGGAGAGGAAGCCGATACCTAAGAGTCGGAAACTTATATTCAAAGTTGCGCGTGTGAGCGGACTAGCTCCCTCGAATTGAATACCCCTCCATTCAGAGGCGTGATACTCCACGAGGGCGCCCCATTCTCCTAAAATAAACAGGACTATGCCACAAAAGAAGACCACAGCAGTTGTTGCTCCAACTATGTAGATAGCTTTTTTCATGGGCGCTCCTTAGATACTGGCTCTATAAATCGATCTGGTTCTGACCTTCTTCCAAGAGGTTTTGAACCTGTACAGGATGCTTTTTGTGCGTCTTGCGGGAGTTCCTGATCGCCGTGATGAAGAACGGAATAAAGGCGATAACGCCGGCGAGAAAGCCGGTGCCTAAGAACCAGTAGCTGAGGTTGCCGGTTGCTCGCGTTAGGGGACTTGCTCCTTTATGCTGCACGCCCCTCCATTCGAGGGCATGATACTCCACGAGTGAGCCCCAGCCTGCCAGGATGAACAAGCCAAACCCAATGATCAGAAAAATTGCGGCCACTATCCCCATGATCTGTACAGTCTTTTTCACAGTTATCACTCTTTCTTTCCGGAAGCGTAAAGCAGGCGTGACATGGTGATATATCAGAGGCAAGATAAATTTCTGTACATTACCCAGTGTGCCGTGATTCTTCTCGAATGTGTAGACCTGCTCTGAAGACCCAAAACTTCACACTACGCCGCCATGAGGCGGCTATATACAGGTATGCATTCATAATCGCGTTATGTAAATCACAAGAGTTTGACCGGTTTGCACGTTTACAGATTCCTGAAAGCTGTTGTAACCTGGATTCAGCTTCAAGAGTTTCGACTGATAAGCTCCGACTATGGTCGAACGCCAACCCCATGTTCACGGGTGGCTCGGATGACGAAGCGGTTTGTATTCGCCGCCTTAGGTGGCACTTGGTACAGGCAAGAGCAACGCGAAAGGAACGCGCATTCGGCGCATGGTTGTCAATGTACAACAGCTCTTCATCTCCAGCATCCCCCCTTACTCCTGCACGCTCTTATCAGGAAAATTTGCGTGCCGCATCTGTGCCCGCACGCGGCGGTTACCAGGCAGTAAGTATTCAGGACTACGCACGTATTTCTTCTAAGCGCGACGAATTCCTCAATTTTCTGCTTCTTCCCAACCCTGAGGGTGTTCCCGCCGTCGAATATGCCGGTCTGCGCGTAGCATAGGGGTATGAGCGCCTCAGGACTGCTTCTCGACTCGGATGTCCTCGCCGAGATCCGCAAAGCTACACCAGATCCCAAAGTTGTTGCCTTTCTACGCCGCCGCGCCTATAAACACCTTTACATTTCGGTGCTGAGCGTGGGCGAACTCAAAGGACTCTACCCCTACCCAGAGACCGACCGCTGGATTGCCGAACTTCTCGACAGATTCTCCGACCACATCATCAACGTGGATGCGCGCGTAAGCCTCGAATGGGCGGGACGCAGCGCCCCGCGCGGCGTCCACAGTCACGGGCGTAAAGATGCCGAGCCCCTGCCCACCGCTGCCCTCGAAGGTCTGATGGCGGCGAGCGCCCAAGCTCACGACCTCGAAATTGTTTCTTCAAAGGCTGAGGTGTACCGTTCCTGGGGCGTGCCTGCGGCGAATCCGTGGATTGAAGACTAATCTTCCACACAGTATTTTCACCGTAAGCGCCGGGAGAGTACCTATGTGCCCAATAAGACGTGAGAAATGCTCGGCGCAGTTAGCTGTATGCGCTGTCGCGGCGGTGAGAGCGCATCAGTAACGTTCGTGTAACCCCTATGTTCACGGTGAGCGGTTAACGAAGGTTAGCCGCCATTTAACCGGAACTATTTCCCCGAAAGCCCAGCAGGCTCACACGCGCTGGCAGGTTTCATGGCATGATGGAAGAACGATGAAAAGTAGCTCTTCTACATCCCGGTATTCTGCCCCTATGCCACTCTGGCTGCAGGGCATCGTTGAATTAGTTTTTACCGCCGCGCTTTCTTTCGGGCTTGTGCTCGTTCTGCTCATGGCGGTGTGGTTTACCAACGGTTTTAACCGCATGGATTTTCCCGCACTCGCAACTCTTGCCTCCCACCTGTGGCTGCTCATGCACGGTGTGCCGCTGAATATTCCGAATGCGTTCGGCATTATCTTGCCGCACGGCATGCTCACACTGGTTCCCATGGGGCTGAGCATTATTCCGGTACTTTTATGCTTTAGGTCTGGGCGGAAACTGGCGCGCGCATCCTATGAGGGGGAATTCTTCAAACCCGTACTATTAGGGTGCGCTGCCTACGGTATTTTTGCTGCCGTTGCTTTTGCATGGGCGAGTACCGAACGGCATTTGCTGGGTATTGTTGGTGCGGCGTTGATTCCGCAGATAGTGGTGCTGGTCGGGTTGATCTGGGGCGGCTACTATGAATCGCGTTCGCTCGCCCGTATGGTGGGCGTGAACACCGCTGAACAGATTTCGCAGATGAGCCAGTACTCGCGATGGGCGAGCTCCTATCTGTGGTCGATTGTGCGTGCCTCCATGGTGGCGATTTTCTCGCTCATTATGGGCGGTGCTTTAGTGCTGGTGATCGCCATGATGATGCGCTGGTCGCAGATTGCAACAATCTACCAGGAACTTCACGCCGGGCCGGTGGGGGCGCTCGCCGTGACCTTGCTGCAGCTGGGTTACCTCCCGAACTTGGTGATCTACGCGATGTCGTGGACTACCGGCGCCGGGTTCTCCTTCGGCGTGGATACGCATGTGGGCTGGTCGCAGACGACGATGGGCGATCTTCCGCTCTTTCCCGTGCTGGGTGCTATCCCTGAGAGCCTGGGATGGATCGGGTATGCGGGTCTGGCGGTTTCGCTGGGCGCCGGGGCTGTTGCCGGTTGGTGGTTCTTGCGTGAAGGTGAAGACCACGTGGACGAGTGGATCACCATGAAGGTACGTTACCGGGTGATTGCGTTGCCGCTTTCTTCGCTCGTGTTGGGTTCGCTGGTGGGTGTGCTCTGCGGTGTATGGGCTTATATTTTGGGTTGGATTTCCAGCGGATCGTTGGGTGTGGGGCGTTTTACCGAGGTAGGCGCATCGCCCGCAGCTTTCGCCGTGGCGACCGCAATAACCCTGGGCGCGGGTACCGCGTTGGGTAACCTGCTGTGCCATGTGCTTCTGCCTGATAGCAGTCGCGAGCTGCCGCGTTTTGCCGATGAACGTCCCAACCTGGGCAGTCGCATGAGCGAGATGCTGCAGCAGCGTCGCGCGGCGCGGGCAGAGCGTGAACAGCTCAGGAACGATGAGCAGGAACGCGAGGCACAAGAACGTGAAGAGCAGGCGCGTGAGCGGGCTCAGCAGCGGCGCGAACGCGTCAAACAGGTGCATGCCCGCCGTGCAGAACTCAATAAATTTGCCGAACAAGAAGAAGCACAGCGAGCGCATAGTTATAGTTTAGGTATCAAAACGGAACAAGAATCCTTGCGTGAAGACGGTTCCGCTGAAGCTGCAGACTCGAAGGATACGGCATCTGACGAACAAACCATCGAGCTGTCGGGAGCGGATGAACCCACCGTAGAGCTTGATGCCTCTGAGAAATCCGGTGGGGGTACCGAGGACGCGCCGCGCACGGTCAAGCCCGGCAAGCGTGAGAAAGCCCCGGGGAAGCCGGTCTTTAACCGCGTTCCCCGCCCCGAAACCTCCGGTAATGGTGGTGATACTAAGGGCGATCGGGAGACACGGGAGCAGAGCGTTCGTACAGGGGAGTCTGGGCCGCAGAAAGCCTCATCATCAGTGGAGTTCCACGAGCCCGGGTATAAGCGTTTTGGCGTGCCGCGCCCGGTTGCCGCATCACCCGCATCCGATCAGGAGAGTACGGAAGGTTCGGAGCAGTCGCACGAGACTACCGTTCAGGAGAAGCGTCAGCTCACGCCCACTCAGGCGATGGCTGTTATCTTCGGAACCCCTGAGTCGACCGAGGATGAATCTTCGGAGGAAGAGCCCTCCACGGGGCAGGATTCCTCGCAGAAGAAGAGGAAGAAATAACTTTCGCGCCCGATATAGCGATATATCGGGAACACCTAGAGGGCTGGGAGTACAGCGGAATATAACAATTGTGCCGAGTGAATCCTTAAGATTCACTCGGCACAATTGTTTGAAAAGCTCCCCCCAAGAAGAACTTAAGGAGCAGGTTCGCCAATCGATACAGAAGTATTGGCGCGCACTGCACGGTCGAAGGACTCTTGACACTGCTTCATATCGGTATCCGTCAGGGCGTGGGAGTAACACTGCCGATAGTTTTGCGCATCCGGGCTCAACGCCATGACAAGCCCCGAAAGAAGCGTCCACCCCGCAAAAAGAAGGCTTAGCCCCGCGGCAACGTAGAGAATCCACGGTCCCCGCCCTTGGGCATTGCGCACTATCGCCATAATGGTCAGCCCAATCCCCAGAAATACCAAGACAAAAAGCAGAAGAAACAGGGGGAAGGGGCTCAGCAAGAAGGGGGTTCCCGATAGGGTCAGCATAGAACCCGCAAGCAATAGCCATAAACTGCGCATCAGCTTGCGGCGGCGCTCTTCGGGAGTGAGCTGCGGACGCTTCTGCGCAGGCGGCATCGGCTGCTGCGGCGGCACTTGGGGGTACGGCGGGGGCATATTTGACATAGGTTAAGGGTACCTCCCTGCGATGGGCTGCGGTCACGAGAATCACCGTGAAACCCTGAAAATCTGGACTGGGAGAGGGTCGCCAGCTTATCGTTTCGGAATTGGCTTAACTACAGAATTTCTGGTGCGGTGCCCGTGGTATAGGTGCTACCCAGCCGCTATGTGATGCGCTAAACTATTGCTGTGCGAATTGTGATAATGGTCTCTGGATCCGGTACTAACCTGCAAGCTATTCTCGACGCCGTAAAGGCTGGCGAGCTAAACGCAGAGATCGCCGTCGTAGGCGCAGATAAGCCCTGCACCGGTCTTGACCGAGCTGCCGCAGCCGGGGTTGAAACCTTTCTGATCGAACCGACAGACTATGCTGACCGCGAGCAATGGAACCGTGCTCTCGAAGAGAAAATCGCTTCCTACACCCCCGATTACGTTGTATTCGCCGGGTTCATGCGCATTGTGGATGCGCAGCTGGTCGCCCGCTTCGAGAACCGGATTATCAACACTCACCCCGCGTTGCTGCCCTCATTCCCCGGGGCACACGGTGTGCGGGATGCGCTCGCCCACGGCGTTAAAATCACCGGGTTGACGGTTCATTTCGTGGATTCCGGGGTCGATACCGGCACGATTATCGCCCAGGCCGCGGTGCCCGTCGAAGCTGGTGACACCGAAGAAAGCCTGCATGAGCGCATCAAGGTGCAAGAACGTCAGCTCTTAGTGCGGACCCTTGCAGAATTCGCTGCCCTCCCCAAAACTCAAAACCCCTAGAACTTCCTGCCCGCATGGTGCCGCATCCCGGTGTATGCGGGCAGTATCAATACCCCGCCACGGGGTACCACCCATTCACCGAGCAAGAAGCAACGGAGTAATTAGTGTCTATGAAGAAGCTCGATCGTCTGCCCCTGCGCCGCGCCCTCATTTCCGTATACGACAAGACTAACCTGGCGGAGTTCGCTCGCGGTCTGCACGAGGCAGGCGTGAAGCTGGTGTCTACCGGTTCGACCGCATCCACGATCGCCGCCGCCGGTGTGCCCGTCACCGAAGTTACCGAGATTACCGAGTTCCCCGAGTGCCTGGAGGGTCGCGTGAAGACCCTGCACCCGCGCATCCATGCCGGTATTTTGGCCGACCGCCGCAAGCAGGAGCATATCGACACCCTTAACGAACTCGACGTTGAGCCCTTTGATTTGGTGGTCGTGAACCTGTACCCCTTCGCAGAGACTGTGGCATCCGGCGCCGACCAAGACGCTATTATCGAGAAAATTGATATCGGCGGCCCCTCGATGGTGCGTGCCGCCGCGAAGAATCACGATGCGGTCGCCGTCGTGGTAGACCCCAAAGACTATGAACGTACCGTGACCGCCGCTCGGGATGGCGGGTTTTCCCTGGAAGAGCGTCGCCGTCTGGCCGCCGGTGCCTTCGCACATACTGCCGCCTACGATACCGCCGTCGCTACCTGGACCGCCGCGCAGTTCCAGCAGGATGAAGACGCTAACTTCTGGCCTCCATACGCCGGTTTGGGCTTTGAACGCAGCGAGACCCTGCGTTACGGCGAGAATCCGCATCAGCGTGCGGCTCTGTATGTAGACCCTGCAGCAGTCCCCGGTATCGCCCAGGCTGAGCAGATTCACGGCAAGGCGATGAGCTACAACAACTATGTGGATGCCGATGCCGCCCTGCGCGCCGCCTACGATTTTGATGAGCCTGCGGTCGCCATCATCAAGCACAACAACCCCTGCGGTATTGCAATTGCAAGCCCTGACGTCGCAGACCCGATTGCCGATGCTTACGCTAAGGCTCATGCTTGCGATCCGCTGTCCGCCTATGGTGGCGTGATTGCGGCAAACCGCCCGGTCACCAAGGATATGGCGCAGGCCGTTAAAGATATTTTCACCGAGGTTATTGTGGCACCCGGATACGAGCCGGAAGCCCTCGAAATCCTGGAAACCAAGAAAAATCTCCGCCTGCTGGTGCTTCCCGAGGGATTTGGGCGTGAGGCTATCGAGTACCGCTCGATTTCCGGCGGCGCGCTCTTCCAGGAAGCCGACCGCCTTAACGCTGAGGGGGATAACCCGAAGAATTGGCAGTTGGTCGCCGGTGAACCTGCCGACGAAGCCACTCTGCGTGACCTTGAATTCGCGTGGCGTGCCCTGCGTGCCCCCAAATCGAATGCGATTATGCTCGCCCATAATGGTGCCGCCGTGGGTATCGGCATGGGGCAGGTTAACCGCGTGGATTCGTGCAAACTCTCGGTTGAGCGTGCCAATACGCTCGGTGGAGAAGGCCATGAGCGTGCCCACGGTGCGGTTGCTGCATCCGATGCTTTCTTCCCCTTCGCAGACGGCCTGCAGGTTCTTCTCGACGCCGGTATCCGTGCGGTCGTGCACCCCGGCGGCTCGATCCGTGATGACGAAGTTATTCAGGTCGCGAAGGATGCGGGCGTCACCATGTACCTGACCGGAACCCGCCACTTCTTCCACTAAATTTCGGCATTGTCTCAACAACCGAATGCGCCAGCTGGGTAGGCTGATGCACGGTGAATATTGCCAACCCAATCCGGCTGCAAAAGTTATAGTGTGCACGGGTTGGGTTGGCACGCATACGGGGTAAATATTCGATAGGATTAAGACGTGCCTAAAGTCAGTGAAGAATACAAAAAGAACAGGCGTATACAGATTATCGATGTCGCCCGTGAATGCTTTATTAAAGGCGGGTATCAAAAGACCTCGATGAACGAGATTATTGCCGCCACCGGGCTCTCTGCAGGAGCTATCTACAACCACTTTTCCTCGAAAGAAGAGATCATGGTAGAGGCCGCACGCCTTGACATGGCTCCCTTCGAGAAAGTGCGTGCGGATTCTCCGTGGGATTATGTTCTGGGGTTCTTGAAGATTCTTGATACGGCGAAAACCCGTCGTTTTCTGCTCGCTACCTGGGGCGAGGCTGTCTCAATGCCCGCTATCAATGCCGTAGTGGGGGAGCAAATGCATCAACTGCGCGCCATGGCGATGGAACGTTACCGTGCCTGGGGCGAACGTGAACTCGATGTAACCGCTGAAGAGCTTGAGCAGTGGCTTAATGTCATGGGTGCGGCGGTGCTTTCGGTGCTTAGCGGGTATGTGGTGCAGACTCAGCTACTCGGAAAAGAAAACCGTGAAGCCTATTTTGCGTATGCAGCCGCTATTTTGACCCAGGAATAACCCGGTGTAGATGCGCCGCCTGCGCGCGTCTGCATCTTTCGGGACAATACTCACGGTTCGGCAGGGAAAACTCGCTGCAAGGATCGCCGCGAACATGCCAAAGAGCCCTTGGTATGGCGTCTCATACGGTGGGCGTCATATCTGTGCAGGCGCTAACCTATACGGTAAGATGAGAGTCACATCATAAGCTCTCATCACATTTTATGCAGATTCACACTTTGAGGAGTGGTATGACCGAGCAGACTCGAACCGTGCTTGAGGCTCCCCTCGCGGAGCTTGACCCTGAGGTCGCCGAAGCACTCGATCTGGAACGTAAGCGCCAACAAAACACCCTGGAAATGATCGCCTCCGAAAACTTCGTGCCGCGTGCCGTACTCCAGGGGCAGGGGTCAGTGCTGACCAACAAATATGCGGAAGGTTACCCGGGCCGCCGCTACTATGGTGGTTGTGAATTCGTCGATATCGTCGAAGAGCTGGCTATTAAACGGGTCAAGGAACTCTTCGGTGCCGAACACGCCAACGTACAGCCTCACTCCGGTGCCCAGGCGAATAACGCCGTCATGCACGCCCTGCTGACCCCCGGTGAGAAGATCATGGGTCTTTCGCTGGCTCACGGTGGGCACCTTTCGCACGGTATGAAGCTGAACGTCTCGGGTAAGCTCTACGAGGTTGTTGCCTACGAGGTAGGCGAAGACGGTCGGATCGATATGGAACAGGTTCGGCAGCTTGCGCTCGCCGAACGTCCCAAGGTTATTATTGCCGGGTGGTCGGCATACCCCCGTCAGCTGGATTTCGCGAAATTCCGTGAGATTGCCGATGAAGTCGGTGCCTACCTGTGGGTTGATATGGCCCATTTTGCCGGTCTGGTAGCGGCGGGTCTGCACCCCAACCCGGTACCGCACGCCCACGTGGTTTCGTCAACCGTGCACAAGACCTTAGGCGGACCCCGCTCCGGGTTTATCCTGTGCACCGAAGAGCTCAAGAAAAAGATCGACTCGGCCGTATTCCCCGGGCAGCAGGGCGGGCCGCTCATGCACGTGATTGCTGCGAAAGCGACCGCGTTCAAAGTTGCCGCGACTGAAGAGTTCAAAGACCGTCAGAAGCGCACAATCGAGGGGGCGCGCATCCTGGCAGAGCGCCTGACCCACCAGGATATGCGCGATGCGGGCGTTTCCATCGCCACCGACGGTACCGACGTTCACCTGGTGCTTGTCGATCTGCGCCACCACGAGCTCACCGGTAAAGAGGCTGAAGATCTGCTACACGACGCGGGTATTACCGTTAACCGCAACGCGGTGCCGAACGACCCTCGCCCGCCGATGGTGACTTCCGGGCTGCGCATCGGTACCTCGGCGCTGGCGACCCGCGGTTTCGATGCCGAAGGCTTTACCGAGGTCGCCGATATTATCGCTTCGGTACTGTTGCCGCAGCACGATATCGCCGCCTTGCGTGAGCGCGTGAATAAGCTCTGCGATAAGTACCCGCTCTATGTGGGAAGTGAGAGCTGGTAAAACTTATGAAGACCCCGTTGTACGCTTTATAAAGCGTCTGCGGGGTCTTTTGCCTATGTACATCTTTCACGGTTGAATCCGTGACGTGAAGAGAAAGGAAAACTGCTATGCCGCAGATTCTCGATGGTAAGGCAACCGCAGCCGCCATTAAATCCGAGCTGACTGAACGCGTTGAGGCGCTCAAAGCACGGGGCATTACCCCCGGTTTGGGAACGGTACTCGTGGGGGATGATCCCGCCTCACACTCCTATGTGGGCGCTAAACACCGCGACTGTGCGGAGATTGGCATTAACTCGATCCGTGTGGATCTGCCTGCCGATATTACTCAGGAAGAGCTTGAAGCCGAGATTGATAAGCTCAATCACGACCCTGCCTGCACGAGCTATATTGTGCAGCTTCCCTTGCCCAAGCACCTGGATACTAACCGTATTTTGGAGAAGATCGCGCCTGAGAAGGACGCGGACGGTTTGCACCCCACTAACCTTGGCAAGCTGGTGCTGAACGTTTCGGAGCCGTTGGATTCACCCCTGCCGTGCACCCCGAACGGTGTGATTGAGCTGGTGAAACGCCACGGTATCGACTGGAACGGTAAGAATGTGGTGGTGCTCGGTCGCGGTATTACCGTGGGTCGTCCTCTAGGGCTGCTGCTGACCCGCCGTGAGATCAACGCAACCGCAACATTAGCGCATACCGGTACCCAGAACCTTGACGAGGTTCTGCGCCAGGCGGATGTGATTGTCGCCGCCGTGGGTGTGCCGCATGTGCTCAAAGCGGATCAGGTGAAGGACGGTGCAATTCTGCTGGATGTGGGCGTCTCCCGTGCCGAAGACCCTGAAACCGGTAAGAAGAAACTCTTCGGCGATGTTTCCCCCGAGGCGGCCGCGAAGGCATCTTGGGTGTCCCCGAACCCCGGCGGTGTGGGTCCCATGACCCGCGCAGAGCTGCTGGTGAATGTCGTGGAGACCGCAGAACGTCAGGCAGCGAAGAACTAGCCTGGCCGTCAGCCCAACGTTCCGTGTAACAGCACGTGAGAGGGCTCTGAGGATAACCGCGCGCCATTGTGAAACACGCTAGGTACGACAATGCCCGGGTGCATACTGTTGTCGCACTCGGGCACTGGTATCGCACGTCTTATGCCTGCTGTGGAGTTTTTTACAGCAGCATCTCGTAAAAATAGGCATCCCCTTTATAGAGCGTCACGCTGTGCTCAACGGGTGAACCCTGCGAGGTATAGCTGGTGGTGGTCACCTTGAACGCGGCGGCACCCACGGTTGGCAGATGATTGAAGGCTTCCGCATCCGCCTCGGTCATCAGGGTTGCTTCCATGCGCATCATGCCGTGTTCGATTGTGTACTCGCAATGGTCGTGAGGATCTTTGCGTGAACCGCCAGAGGCCATCGTTTCAAGCAGGCATGTTGCAACTTCAGGTGCCAAATAGGCGAGCTCAAAACCGATAGGCTCACCCTCAGCTAAGCGCAGACGCTTAACCAAAAGCACCGAAGAATCTATGGTGACACTCAAATAACGTGAAATTTCTTCTGTCACCTCAACCCACTGGGTTGAAAGCATTCTGGTCGAAGCCTGCAGCCCGCGCCGCTCCATGTCTTCGGCGAACGAGCATACCCGCGGAATATAGCTTCCCTGAGAACGATCGGCAACGTACGTTCCAGAACCCTGAACGTTATAGATAAGACCGCGCTCCAACAAAGCCTTGATAGCATTGCGCACCGTCTGACGGCTTACCTTGAACTTCTCCTGAATAGCGCGCTCAGTCGGGAGTTTATCTCCGGGAGAACCCGGAATCACATATTTTTGTTCCAGGTAGCGAATAACCTGCTCATATTTAGGGCCAGGAACCGGCGGGAGCATGGTGGGATCGTCGTGAAGTTCCTCAGCGTTCTCCATCATAGAACCACGTGCAGAAGCCTCGGGTGCCTCGTGGGAACCCGAGTTAGAGACAGAACCTGAAAAGTTGAGTGAATGAGTCATCACAGATAGTTTACGCCTATCCGGCCCTAAAAGCGTTGCACTACGTGTATGTCGAGGCATTTATCCTGGCATAATTGATGTTATGCACACACGCGAGCAAAATTCTGTGACCACCGCCGACTCCGATAACGCCTCCGTGCGTAAAGCCATCGTTGGGTCCTGCATCGGCGTTGGGCTCCTTGTACTTCTTCTCGTTTTGGCAATTTTCAACGCCAACAGCGTGCTCGGTTGGATCCTGGCCGGGCTTATTCTCGGGTGGCTGGCGCTCGCCGTCTACTTAGTGCGTATCGTGCTGGTATCCATCAAACAGGATCGTGCCGAATTTAGCCGCATCCACCGCGAAGAATCGGATGCGATGCTCGCCGATAAACTTGCCCATAGCTTTCAGATCGTGCTTGTGCAGTCCCGCGAAATCGCCAACTACCTCACGGACGACAGCGAAGAATCTCGCGCCATGATCGAGCGGGCTTTAGATACTATTAACACCACAGCGTCCAATGGGATGGGAATGGTCAACGACGAAATGAGGGGTGAAGAATGAGCCGCGCCGCTAAAACTCTGCGCGTCGCCAGCGTGAACGTCAACGGTATTCGTGCCGCCTACAGGAAAGATATGGCCACGTGGCTCGCTGGCCGCGACGTTGATATTCTCTGTCTGCAGGAGGTTCGTGCCCCCGATAAGATCGTGCGCGAACTTCTCAACGAAGACGACTGGAATATTCTGCACGCCGAAGCCGCCGCCAAAGGACGCGCCGGGGTACTGGTGGCAACCCGCAAGCACCCCAATGCGAACGGTGAGCTTCTGAAAAACCAGCCTGTCGCTACCCGCTCCACGATCGGCGAAGACTATTTCGCGGACGCTGGCCGCTGGGTTGAGGCGGACTACACCCTGCCCACCGGCGAAACCCTGACCGTCGTAAGCGCCTACGTGCACTCCGGGGAGGTTGGTACGCCCCGCCAGGATGACAAGTACCGCTTTCTCGACCGCATGCTCGTGCGCCTGCCCGAACTCGCTCAGCACTCAGATCACGTGCTCATTGTGGGAGACCTCAACGTGGGGCACACCGAGCTCGACATTAAAAACTGGAAGGCAAACCAGAAACGCGCCGGTTTCCTGCCCGAAGAACGCGCATACTTCGATAAATTCTTTGGCGAAATTGGCTATGAAGACGTGGCGCGTAAACTCGCGGGTGAAGTGCCCGGACCCTATACCTGGTGGTCCTACCGCGGCAAAGCTTTCGATAACGACGCCGGGTGGCGCATCGACTACCATATGGCTACCCCCGCGCTCGCTGCGAAAGCCGTGGAAGCAACGGTCGATCGTGCCGCCTCCTATGATGA